>ERZ795044.1329-NODE-1329-length-22495-cov-6.718360_pt1 | contig 22495 bp, 15 predicted proteins | sample MGYA00375128_ERZ795044 | MGnify/ENA primary metagenome ERZ795044 (study PRJEB30173, sample SAMN05720213) | anaerobic digester metagenome | isolation source: active sludge of municipal wastewater-treating anaerobic digesters | place: USA | collected 2014-12-22 ... | reverse complement strand
CTTATCGAGTCGGTATGACCGGTTGCTTTAAGATGATTAAAATCTCTCCGGAGAGCTTCCGTAACTTCCTTTTCCCCGGGTTCGGTAATATTTTTTTCCTGCAATTGCAGGTTTTGTTCAAAATGACTGATAGAGCCACTGCCTGCAGCAAGGTTGTTTAATTCCAGCAACATCTCGCGGGAATAATTCAGGGTTTCATAATTGTCTTTGATAATTTCCTTTGAGTCATTACTGAGCCGGTTGAAATAAAAAAGGCTGAGTGCCCCAACCAGTATCAGCAGTAGAAAGAGGAACAGGCCCCCCAGCGCAACTTTTGTTTTTAGTTTAATGGCCATCAGGATAAAATTATCAGGTCCACCTCATTTTCGGAAAGGGTTTTTAATAACTGGTTGAATACATTCGTTCGCAGAATTACCTGGAACAAATTTAGGTGAGGTTTCCCAATACATACGGTTGTGATTTTGTTTTCCACTACGGCATCAATGATGGCCCTGGCTATATTGTTGTGCTTAACCTGCAGCACTTCTGCCCCCAGTTCAGTTGCTGTTTTCAGGTTGTTGATCAGGTGACGTTGTGCTGCCAGCGAAATTTTATCGGGCGCCTCTTTGGGTGTTTGCACATAAAGTACATACCACCGGCTGTTATAATAAGAGGCGAGGCGACCTGTTTTTCTGATAATGCGCTGAGCAATTTCGTGATTGGTGGAGATACAGGCGAGAAAATGTTCATGCTTAAATAAGCGTTCACCGGTAGTTACTTCATGATCTACCTTCCGTTCCACCTGACCTGCCACTTCCTTCAGTGCCAGTTCCCGAAGCTGTAAAATCTTTTCAGGTTTAAAAAAATGCTGTAAAGCCTGCTGCACCTTACTGTGTTCATAAATCTTGCCCTCTTTCAGCCGGGTAATCAGTTCGTCGGCTGTCAGATCGATATTTACTACTTCGTCTGCCATCTGCAGTAATCTGTCAGGTACCCTTTCTGCTACTTCCACTCCGGTGATGTCTTTTACATCTTCGTTGATACTTTCAATATGCTGGATGTTCACAGCGGTAATCACATCTATTCCTGCATCAACAATGTCAATCACATCCTGCCATCTTTTTTCATTTTTGCTGCCCGGGATATTGCTGTGTGCCAGTTCATCCACAATAACGATTTTGGGTTGCAGCAACAGAATGGCCTGCACATCGAGTTCATCCAGTTCCTTGCCTTTATAAAAAGCCCTTCGCCTGGGAACCACAGAAAGCCCTTCTACCAATGCCTCCGTTTCTTTCCTGCCATGGGTTTCAATATACCCGATCTTCACATTCACGCCATTGCGCAAAAGGGTATGTGCTTCCTGCAGCATACGATAGCTTTTGCCCACACCGGCACTCATGCCAATATAGATTTTCAGCTTTCCCTTTTTGGATTGCCGGATTTTATCCAGCCAGATATTTGCTTCCTGATCAGGCATTAGAATGAAACAGCGAGTGAAGATGTTAAAAAGGGACTATTATTAGTTACGCTACCATTGCGCTTCGAAAAAATCTCATCCTTGCTGCTCAGGTTTCTGATTTCCATTCGAAATAAAACATTCTTAAAAGGACTATGATCAAGATTCAGGGAATACCCGGTGGTCTGAAAACCATTGGGAGACCCGGTAGCGATGATGGCCCCGTTTTTATCATTATAATGTTCCACCCTGCCTGCAATGGCCCACTTACTATTGAAAGCATATTTCAGGATCAACACCGGACTGTACCAGGTATTTTTTTTGTCACTGCCAGAGAATTTCTCCTCTGTGCCAATATCAAAACCTGCGGTAATACCAAACTGATCCGTGATATTGAAGATGCCATATATGTTGTGAAAGAACCTTGAGAGTCTTACACTATCAGGTTTATCAGTGCCTATAAACGTACTGTAATTCAATAATACTTTTCCGGAAGGTTTGAATTGCACCTGGGTGCCCCAGCTCATCAGCGAATTGGCATCCACTCTTTTTATCCTTTGCCAGCCATTGAGTGCCATTCCGCTGAACAGCCATTTTCCGTTATCGGAATTGTAGGTGATTTTAGCCCCGGTTTCAAAATAGGGTGAATTATCGGCCAATAAACTTCTGGTCAGGTTCCAGCAATCCTTACTGATGGCGCTTTCAAAACCGATATGCGAAGGCATGATACCGGCATCTATCCAGAGGTTTTTTTGCTTGTTGATTTTAATCCCGACATTGGCCTCTAAAATATTTTTCAGCACACCAGGCTCAGCAGCATAGTTGGCATTCATATAAGTTCCGGTCCCCAATGCCATATTGGCCCGGACCCTTGCAGCGCTGTAATTGGCCTTGATGAACCCAAGGTTCAGGTTGAATTCGTTGTGGCGGTTATGACTATAAATAAATCCGGGCCGGTTATTATCAGCCGGTTGATTAAAATCATATTGATAATAGGCTTCAGCATAACCACTGATGGTCAGAGAGCCGGTACTGTCCTGCGCCTTCAATTGTAAGGCCAGAAGAACTAGCATTCCTGATAATATCTTTTTCATGTACAATATTTTTTAATTATTACTTCAAGTTGTCTACTGCAATATTCAGTTTCAGCACATTGATCACAGCAGGCCCAAGGATCGTTTTCTCCACCTGCTGTTCCACCAAAGTTCGCAGTTTTTCTTCCGGGAGATTGCGGGCTTTGGCAACCCGGTTTACCTGAATCAAAGCAGCAGCAGGTGAAATATGCGGATCCAGACCGCTGCCACTGGCTGTCACCAGATCGGCAGGAATTTCTTCTTTTTTTATTCCGGGATGGTGAACCAGAAAACTATCAATACGGTCCTTCACTATTTGTAAATAATCGGGATTGGAAGGGCCTTTATTGGTTCCGGCAGATCCGGCTGCATTATAATCAACGGCAGAAGGACGGCCCCAGAAATATTTTTCTGAAGTAAATTTTTGACCAATGTTTTCATAACCGACTACTTTTCCGTTTATGGAAACTGTTTTCCCTTTCCCCTTACCCGGACTGGCTTTTCCAATTCCTGCAATCAGCAAAGGATACAGCAAACTACAAAGGATGATCATGAGGATGGTCAGCTTTGCGGATATCAGTAGATTCTTTTTCATTTTTTCTTCATTTTATAATTACATAAACAAACCCAATAACAGATCAATCAGTTTGATACCGATAAAGGGTACGATAATGCCGCCGATTCCATAAATCAGTAAATTTCTTCTCAATAATGCACTGGCACCAATGGGCCGGTATTGCACACCTTTCAGTGCCAATGGTATTAAAGCAGGGATGATCAGGGCGTTAAATATGATCGCAGAAAGGATGGCTGATTCCGGACTTTTCAGTCCCATGATATTCAGCGACTGAAGAGCCGGAATCGATGCGATGAAAAGAGCCGGAACAATTGCAAAATATTTGGCGACATCGTTAGCAATGGAAAAAGTGGTCAGTGTACCCCGGGTAATCAGCAACTGCTTTCCAATTTCCACCACTTCGATGAGCTTGGTAGGGTCATTGTCAAGATCCACCATATTGCCCGCTTCTTTTGCTGCCTGAGTACCGCTGTTCATGGCCACTCCCACATCTGCCTGGGCCAGGGCCGGGGCATCATTGGTGCCATCTCCCATCATTGCCACCAGCTTTCCACTTTGCTGTTCCATGCGGATATAATTCATTTTATCTTCCGGTTTGGCTTCTGCAATAAAATCATCAACCCCTGCTTTTTCTGCAATAAATTTTGCAGTCAAAGGATTGTCACCTGTAACCATTACTGTTTTTACTCCCATTTTACTGAGGCGCTCAAAACGTTCCTGGATACCGGGCTTGATGATGTCCTGCAGTTCTATCACACCCTGTACTACATTGTTCACAGCTAATACGAGTGGAGTACCACCATTTGAAGCGATTTGTTTTACACGGGCTTCAGTTTCTTCAGGAAAGGTTTGTCCGTTGTTTTCGGATATTTTTTTGATGGCATCAAATGCCCCTTTTCTGATTGTCATGCCATCCGGAAGATCCACTCCGCTGCTCCTGGTTTCTGCTGTAAATTCAATAAGCTTAGTATGGGTTGGTAATTGTTTGACTTCAATATTCTTTTCTTTTGCCAGTTCAACAATTGACTTTCCCTCCGGTGTACTGTCTGCCAGGGAGGCAAATACTGCATTGCTGATGAAACCGTTTATCTCTGCATGATCGGCCGGCCAGAAATGAGTGGCTTTTCTGTTGCCAATTGTGATGGTGCCTGTTTTGTCCAGCAGGAGTACATCGATATCACCGGCAGTTTCCACCGCCTTACCACTTTTGGCGATCACATTGGCCCGGAGCGCCCGGTCCATTCCTGCAATTCCAATGGCAGAGAGTAGGCCGCCAATAGTAGTAGGTATCAGACACACAAAAAGGGAGATGAATGCTGCTATAGTGATCGGTGTATTGGCATAATCTGCAAAAGGCTTCAGGGTAACACAAACGATCACAAATATCAGTGTAAAGGCAGCCAGCAGGATTGTTAAGGCAATTTCATTCGGTGTTTTTTGCCTGGAAGCGCCTTCCACCAGGGCGATCATTTTATCAAGGAATGATTCTCCGGCCGCGGTGGTTACTTTCACTTTGATTTTATCACTCAATACTTTCGTACCACCGGTAACAGATGATTTGTCACCACCTGATTCCCGGATAACCGGTGCAGACTCACCTGTGATCGCTGATTCATCAATAGTGGCGATGCCTTCCACAATTTCGCCGTCCATTGGGATAACATCTCCGGCTTCACAAATGAAGTAATCACCTTTATTCAGTTGTGAAGACGGAATCACTTTTGTTTCATTTTGAAACATATTTCCTGCATTCATCACTTTTTTTGCGGCTGTATCCTGTCTGGTTTTTCGCAGACTTTCAGCCTGTGCTTTTCCTCTTGCCTCGGCCAACGCTTCTGCAAAATTGGCAAACAGCACGGTCAGTAGCAGAATACAGAAGATGGTGATATTATACCATAAGGCACCCTGTGTATTGTCACCGGTGAAAACCTGATAGCAGCAAACGGCCAGCATTACGGCTGTACCGATTTCTACGGTGAACATCACCGGGTTTTTGATCATCAGCCGGGGGTTCAGTTTTACAAATGACTCTTTGATGGCAGTGCCTACCAGGGCTGGCTCAAATAATCGGATCGTATGTTTTTGTTTTGACATTTTAATAGTTCTTAGTACAATGAAAAATATTCAGCGATGGGCCCCAATGCCAGTGCCGGTAAATAAGACAGCGCTGTAACAATGATGATAACGGCCAGTGTCATGGCTCCGAAAGTGTAGGAATCAGTCCGGAGGGTACCGGGTGATTCGGGAATAAATTTTTTATTCGCCAGCAGTCCAATGATCGCGATCGGAGCAATGATCGGAAGGAATCTTCCTAGTAACAATACAATGCCTGTTGTAACATTCCAGAAAATGTTATTATCTCCCAGTCCTTCAAAACCGCTCCCGTTATTGGCGTTTGCAGAAGTGTATTCATATAGCATTTCTGAAAATCCATGATAGGAAGGGTTGTTCAGCCAGGCACCAGGCTTTACCTGCCAGGCAAGATCCGGATGATGGGCTACCAGGTAGGCGGCTAAAGCGGTAAAGCCTTTGATCAGGAAAGCAGAGAGCAGCGTAATCAATGCTGCAATCTTTACTTCTCTGGCCTCCACTTTGTGCCCCATGAATTCGGGGGTTCTTCCAACCATCAGTCCGGAGATAAATACAGCAATAATGATAAAAATGAAATAGTTGAGAAGGCCTACCCCAACACCACCATACAGTGCATTGATCATCATATCCAGTATCACCACGCCTCCGCTCATTGGAGTTAAACTGTCATGCATACCGTTTACAGAACCATTGGATGTGGAGGTAGTAGCCACACTCCAAAAGGCAGTGGCTGCAGCGCCCAATCTTAGTTCCTTGCCCTCCATATTGCCTGTCGTTTGCGAAATACCCAGCTGGTCAATGGCGGGGTTCCCCCTGGTTTCAAAATAAATATTGATGGCACAAAAGATGACAAACAAAAAGGTCATCACAGCAAAAATTACATTGGCCAGTTTTTTCCGTTTGAGATAAAAGCCCATAGCAAAGACCAGTGCAATAGGGATTAACAATATGGAAATGGTTTCTACCGCATTGGTGATATAATTCGGATTTTCCAGGGGATGAGCTGAGTTCACACCAAACCATCCGCCACCGTTGGTGCCTAATTGTTTGATGGCAATCATTCCGGCTGCAGGCCCTCTTGAAACCTGTACACTGTCTCCCTCGAGTGTAACAATATTGTCTTTACCGTCATAGCTGCTTGGGGTGCCATTAAAGGCAAGGATGACAGCCACTATAATGGATAAAGGCAATAATATCCGGGTGATACTTTTTACAAAGTAGTTCCAGAAATTGCCCAGGTTTTGGGTTGTTTTTTCTTTGATGCCATTGAACAATGCTACCAACAGGGCTATACCCGTTGCAGCACTAACGAATTGCAAAAAAGTAATAACGAACAACTGGGTAAAATAGGTTAAACCGGATTCACCGGAATAGTGCTGCAGGTTGCAATTCACTAAAAAGCTGATCGCTGTATTAAAGGCGAGGTCAGGTGTCTGACCGGGATTTCCATCCGGATTCAGTGGTAGTTTACCCTGAAAAATCAATAAAAACATTGCATAAACCAGCCATAGCAGGTTAATGGTCAGCATCGCTTTCAGCAACTGTTTCCAGTTCATGCTTTCATTTGGATCGATGCCACTGACCCGGAAGAATAAACGCTCCAGCGGACTCATAAAACCGGTTATAGTCTTTTCGCCATTAAACACTTTTGCGATATACTTACCCAGGGGGTATGCGAGCAATAGTGTAATGAGAAAAATAAGGATGGTGCCTAAAACTTCGTTGTTCATCAGTTAGAATTTTTCAGGTTTGATCAACACGTACACGAGATACCCGAATACGAAAATTGAAAGGATAAATAGTACTGTCATCATAACGATTAAATTTTTTCGAACCAGTCTGTTATTTTAAAGAATACCCAGAAGCAGATCAGTCCGGTTAGCAATAGAATAATAGTGAGCATAGATTAGTTATTTAACGGATAAAGAATTTAATTTTAGCCAGGATCATCCAGGCGATAAGGATGGCGAACACCCAGGCCAGGAGTATGAGCAGTATTTCTTTATTATCTACTTTATTTCGCGACATGTTTTTACAATGATGAGCCATTCAAACAGATCCGGATGGAGGCTTAGCGGCAGATTAGATTTTACCTGACAGGCCTTCTACTTTAGCCGATTAAGAAAAGCATTAGCAGAACGACGAAATAAAACAGGGGTAGCAGGATATGTAATCCAAGCCGGTAGCCGATTCCTTTTCTGGGGTTGGGGTCTTGCATTTCATTTTGTTTGGACATCAAGCCCAAATGAAATGCCTGTTTAGTAGTGGGAGCTGAACCGGAGTATAAATAGTTGGCTATAAGCGGCTTAAAATGGAAACTGGCGTACGGAATTTATTAAGAGGAAAAAAAACCCTTCCGTTTTGGCAGGGTGCTTTGTCAGAATGAAAAGATTTTCAGGAAAGCTGGTATTCTTCAATCTTCCTGTAAAGTGTTGTAAGGCCAATATTTAAAAGACGGGCCGCTTCTGTTTTATTGCCGTTGGTATGTTTCAGCACCTTATGGATATGGCTTTTTTCCACTCCTGCCAGGTCAAATGCGGAAAAGCCACCAGCTTCGTTTTGCAGTTCAGCCGGTAAATTGGCAGCTGTCAGTAAGGAATTTTCATTCAGGATCACTGAACGTTCAATCACGTTTTTTAATTCCCTGATATTTCCCGGCCATTGATATTGTTGAAGTGCATCGAGGTAGTCCTTTTGTAAAACAGGAACCGGTTTATTTGTTTTTGCTGCGAAAAGCCCGGCGAAATACCTGGCAAGTGCGGGGATATCTTTGGCCCTTTCCCGGAGCGCCGGAAGAAAAACTGTAAAGACTGATATCCGGTAAAAAAGATCAGATCTGAAATGCCCGGCTTCCATTTCTTTTTGCAGGTTTCGGTTGGTGGCAGCAATAATACGTACGTTGACTTTATTGGTTTTGGTATCACCAACTTTGATGAACTCCCCTGATTCCAGTACTCTCAGCAACTTGGCCTGTAATTCAATTGCCATTTCCCCGATCTCATCCAGAAAGATAGTGCCATGGTTAGCTTCTTCGAATAAGCCTTTTTTATCCCTGATCGCTCCGGTGAAGGCGCCGGCTTTATGTCCGAATAATTCACTTTCCAGTAACTCTTTTGAAAAAGCACTGCAATTGACTGCGATAAAGGTTTTATTAAAACGAAGACCGGAATGATGGATGGCCTGTGCAAATACTTCTTTGCCGGTGCCTGTTTCACCAGTCAGCAGTACCGTGGTATCAGTAGTTGCCACTTTTCGGGCAAGACTGATCGCTTCCTTTATTTCTGCGGATTCACCGATGATACTTTCGAAGGAATAATGCTGACCCACCTGTTTTTGTAACTGCTCCAGCTTTTTGGACAGATGTACTTTCTCCATGGCCCGGTGCAGGAGGGGAATAATTTTATCATTATCATCACCCTTAGTGATGTAGTCAAAAGCTCCGTTCCTCATGGCCTGAACACCGTCAGGGATATTACCATAGGCCGTAAGTAATATGATTTCGACAGCAGGGTATTTCGCTTTTAAAGTCCTGACAAAGTCAACCCCATTCCCATCCGGTAATTTTACATCGCACAGAATAATATCTGTACCTTCTTTTTGCAGGATAATTTCAGCATCATGAAGGCTTGCGGCTCCGGTCACATCAAATCCTTCCAGACTGATGATCCGCTTTAATAATTGGCGGAGCTTGTCCTCATCATCTATGATCAGTATATTATTCAGGTGAGTTATTTTACCCAAAACTATGACTTCCTGATTGCTTTGAAATAGTCCATACTCTTTTTCTCAGCTTTATCCTGCCACAGCAGCGTGTCCTTGAATAGTGTACGGCGGAGGGATCGGTAAACACTCACGGCATTATCCAGTGCCTTCACCAGAGAGGTTTTGTTGTATTGCGCCACTGTTATTTTAAGATTTTCCAGGTCGGAAGCCTTGAGCCTTGTCTCCACCTTCCGCAAACCCCTGGCTTTCTGACTATTCTTCAATTGCATCAATGGAGATAGTACATGCATTCGCAGATAATCCAGATTACTCAGTGCTTCAAAGTATTCACCCCGGCCAATCTTGCTGGCTATATAATGTACCCAGGTCCAGAAGCGGTCCTCGATCCATTGCAAATCAGGTACAGGCCACTGTGAAGGATATAGCCTGATGACCTCGCTCAGCTGACCGTCCCGCTCGAATAGTACTACCGGATCATCCACCCTTTTTTCAAATTCTTTCAGGGTGACAAACTTGATATCCACATGCAGCAGTGGGTTATCATACATACAAACCAGCAGTCGCGGCTCGCCCACATGTTCGCCGGTGAACCCGGAGATAAATTCACCGCATGTTTTGGCAAACCGAATCATTTTTTCCCTGTTACCTCCGATTTTTTCACGGGTTACCAATACCAGGTCCAGATCCGAATATTCATCCAGTTCATCATCCGCCCAGGAACCGGCTACGGCCAGCCCTATAATGGACGAGTCACTGCTGACTAAATTGGCTACACGCTTTGCAAAATCTTGCTGGATCATTTCCTTAAAGATAAAAATTGTACCGCATTGGCAATAAAAAACCCCCTGCCAGGCAAGGGGTCTCTCTTCTGTTGATAATGTATTAATTCATCCGGATCACTCTTCTGTTTCCCCCTCCGCCCTGGTTCATTTCATTCAGCATTTTGTCTACTTCCTCCTTGAACTGCGCCTTTGTATATCTCTTTTTCCCGGCAGGCTCTTTGATTATTGCCAGGTCTGCTTTTTCAGAGATACTGGTCGCTTTGTAAACCTGGGTGCCATCTTTGATGTCCATTTCAAGAATCATTCCGGGCAACTGACCCTGAAATTCACCAGGACCCGCTGATACCGGAATATCTGTTGCAAACCAGGCGACCACCAGAGAAGTATCTTCTATTTCCTTTTTTTCCATCACGCCATTGTCCATATTCATTGTGGTTCTTTTACTGACCCTAGATGAAGTTGCCTTCATACAATTGTGGCCGAGTATAACTTTTGTCTCTCCGGACATTTTCCATTTCAGCTTGCTGATACTGTCCTCCACAATAAAAGTCTTGTCCATCATATCCCGGCTTTCCACTTTTTTACCTGACTCCAGGTTGCAGTATAAAACATCATTTGAACCGGCCACAATCATTCTTACATGCGCACCGTTGTCAGATTGAAAACTATTCTCATTATCATCTGACTCCGTTTCTGCCCCTTTCCACAGGATTTGGTTATTGCCATAAGTCAGTTCAAATTTATCGGTACGGGAACTGGGCATTTGTTGCTCCATTCCTCCGGGTAAACCGGCAAAACTGAATTGAAGTTTGGAAATCCTGTCGTAGGTTATCTTTCCCTGCGATGACTGAGCGCACAAGCTGCTGATTGTAAAAATGGAAACGGCTGCCAGTAGATATCTTTTCATGACTGTTATAATTTTGTTCAAAGCTAAATCTCCTCCATCTCAATACAAGTTAAGCCACCTTTCAATAAGGTTAATAAAGGTTAATGGCCCTGTTTTCACCCGGAACATTGCTATACATTTGTTGTCAGATTCCACAGTATGAAAAAATTCCAGTGGCTGGGATTATTAATGACAGCCGCCATATTAGGTGTATCGGGTTTCCAGCTGTTCTGGCTGCGGCAGAACTATGAGCGGGAAAAGCAGGCCCTGCAACTCAGGACCAATGCCGCTTTCCGGGAAACCGTGGTACGGGTGCAGGCTTCTAAAATGAAACTGGATGGTGCTGTTTGGAATGAGCAGGGAGAAAGACCGGTCGTAAAAGTGATGATTGATGACAGGGACAATAAAGTAGAAAGAGATACCCTGAAAATCATCCCCGGACAAAAAGTGATTTCCACCGTAAATATCATCCGGGATAAAATGCTGGACTCGCTACGAAACAATCCCCCGAAAGGAGGTGTGGTGATTTCTATGAATAAAACAATGGTCAATATCCACGGCAGGGATAGCAACCATTTGCCAATGCCATTCCCGACAAGCCCGAATAAGGACTATATTTTAAATCTCTTATACGGAGTGGATTCCCTGCAGGATAGTATCCGGGTGCAGGACCTTGACAGCGCCTATGCGATCAGGCTGAAAAAAGATGAGTTGAATATACCGTTTACAATCCAGGTGGCTGATAGTAAAGAGAAAGTGCAGGATAAAGACCAGGATTATGTTACCGTGGGCTTTGCCAAACCCGTGACCTACCAATTATCTCTTGGAAACACTTTTCCGTTTCTGGTCCGTAAAATAGCTATGCCGATTTTGTTTTCCCTGCTCCTGCTGGGTATTACGATTCTATCCTTTGTACTGTTATACAGGAATATGCGCAAACAGGAACGTCTGGCAGAATTAAAAAATGAATTCATCAGCAATATTACCCATGAATTAAAAACACCCATTGCAACAGTTGGCGTGGCCATTGAAGCATTGAAGAATTTTAATGCCATCGAGAATCCGCAACGTACCCGGGAATACCTGGATATTTCCGGTAACGAACTGCAAAGGCTCAGTATGCTGGTTGATAAAGTACTCAAGCTTTCCATGTTCGAGAAAAAAGAAATCGACCTGCGATATGAAACGCTGAATCTTCGTGAACTGGTGCAGGAAGTAAGTTCCTCCCTGAAACTGCAACTGGAAAAGCAACATGCTCAATTACATATTATTCAGGAAGGGGATGTGACCTTACCTGCCGACCGGCTGCACCTGCTCAGTGTGATCTTCAACCTGGTGGATAATGCACTCAAGTATGGCGGAGAAGAACCGGAAATTCAGATTGCCTTAAAAGGGAATGAGCAGGAAGTGGAGATGCAGGTATCTGATAATGGTATCGGTATTCCGGAGGAATACAAAGAAAAGATTTTTGAAAAATTCTTCCGTGTTCCGCATGGAGATACGCATAATGCCAGGGGGTATGGATTGGGACTGAGTTATGCGGCTCAGGTAATCAAAAAACACCAGGGTAGTATCCGGGTAGAAAGTGAAGAAGGAAAAGGGGCCCGGTTTATTATTGTACTGCCAAAAAGTATCAAAGTATGAGCAAGACAAAAGTACTATACGTGGAAGATGAACTCTTTCTTGGCAAGATTGTAAGGGAAAGCCTGGAAAGCCGTGGCTTTGAAGTAGTAATGGAGGGTGATGGTTCAAGGGTGCTCGGGTTATTCAAAAATTCAAAACCGGATATCTGTGTGCTGGATATCATGTTGCCCAATAAAGACGGCTTTGCCATTGCTGATGAAATCAGGGAAATAGATGAAGAAGTGCCCATCATCTTTTTGACTGCTAAAACACAAACAGAAGATGTGGTGAAAGGGTTTAACCTGGGGGGCAATGATTATATCCGTAAGCCATTCAGCATGGAAGAACTGATTGTACGTATCCAGCACCTGCTCAGGAATCGTACCGAAACGGTTACCAAAATTGCTGGTACCGTCAGCATGGGTGTCTATACCTTTCAGATTAGCCGGCAAATACTGCATAACGGGAAAGAGGAACGAAAACTATCGTTCAGGGAATCTGAGTTGCTGAAGATGCTGTATGAAAACCGTGACCGGATCATTGACCGGAAAGATATCCTGACCCTGCTCTGGGGAAATGATTCTTTTTTCAACAGCAGAAATCTGGATGTATATATTACCAAACTCAGGGCTTACCTGAAAGAAGACCCCTCGCTGGAAATCATTACCATTAAAGGAATCGGTTACCGGTTTGTAACGGGATAAACCCGGCGCCGGAGGATAAACAAACCCGGAACTAAATTAAACCGGCTATTTTTGCGGTCACCCGAAACAGGATAACCATGCACCGCAATAAAAGAATAACCCTACTTGCTATTTATTTTTTCACGCTGCTGGTGCCGGCGCTGGCACAGGATAACCGGATTCAGTATCCAACCGGATTGAGGAATGCTTATTTCGGGGTGAATATTGGTTATATCAATTATCCCTTCTCCATGCAACAACTGGAACCCGGTTTTACGGCAGATGGGGTTACGGTTCCGCATGTAGCAGTCAGACTCGTCCTTTACGGGCTACCTATTAATAAATACCTGTCTGCAAAAATTACATATATGCGACCCGTTAACTGGGTGCAATACCGGAATGTAAACGGAGATCTGCAAAACCACTCGGTTTGGATGAATATAGCCGGACTGACATTGCAGGGAAGATTGCCATTGAGTAAAAAAATATCGGTTAGCGGAGAAGCTGGTCTTGGCGTCATTACAAGGAACGGTTTTGAAATTAATGGTGTTCCTGTTGTAAAAAATGCCAACTACGGAACGGGACTTTTTGGCGGCGCGATCCAGTACCACTTGAATAAGAAATGGGATTTGCAACTGAGTACGGCCTGGACGCCGGAACATAAAAAAACCCGTCAGCCTCATACACTGTTTATTGCAGGCGGATTCAATTATAATCTCTACCCTTTATCAAAAGAAAAAATTGAACGCAATACCAAAACCGGTCTTTCATTCCCCAAACATTTCCTGATGGCTGGTTATACCACAAATGCGCTGGGTTATGGGGTGAATGATGCCGTATCTAAAGGACCGGTTCCCATTTTCTGGGGAGGTGATGCCCATGTGAAATCAGGATTTTCCGTAAGCTATCAACGAAATATTTTTCATGCCCGTAAAGTCTTTGCCATGGATTGGGGCCTTCATACCGGTATCTGGAAAAGCAGGGACAAAGGAGAAACTATTTTCACGCTTTCATTGAACCCGGTACTTCGTTTCAATGCCGTACGCAGCAGGGATGCTGATTTTTTCCTGGAATATGCGGTGGCCGGGCCTACGTTTATTTCAAAAACAAAAATTGACAATGTGCCACTTGGCCGCAAATTCACCTTTCATGATTTTATGGGAATTGGTGTATTTGCCGGTAAGGAAAAAAGAATTGTGGGTGGTATACGAATTGCTCATTACTCCAATGGAAACCTCTTTCCGCAAAACGATGGTGTAAAAATTCCGTTGACGTTTAACCTGGGTTATGTACTGAACTAAGTTTTGGCAGCTTTCCAATATTCTTTACCTTTTCAGTACCAAAACCAAACCAACAATGAAAAAGAGTATTACACTGGCAGCGCTTGCCTTCATGGCAACGGCTGCCTTTTATTTTTCCTCCTGTAAGGGAAAGAAAGCCGAAACAGCCACAACAGGCTCCGGTGATTCACTCACCCAACTCGTGGCAAGGGGAGAATACCTGGCCAATCATGTTACAGTATGTATCGATTGTCACAGTATCCGTGATACCGGCCATTTCTCCATGCCGATCGTACCGGGAACAGAAGGAGGTGGTGCTGCATTTGCATTCACCAAAGCAGAATTTGTTCCGGGTGAAGTAACACCCCCTAATATTACACCTGCCGGTCTGAAGGACTGGTCAGATGAAGAAATACTCAGGGCCATTACCAGGGGGATCAATAAAAAAGGCGATACCATTTTCCCGATCATGCCTTATCATTCCTACAGTAAAATGGCCAAGAGTGATATCCTGGCGATTGTGGCCTATATCCGTTCATTAAAACCGGTAGAACATACTATTCCAGCCCGTAAACTGGAAGTGCCGATGAGCATGTTTGGACCACTCCCCGATGGAAACCTGGATCAGAACATAATGCCTGACCCTGCTGATAAAGTGGCTTATGGTGCCTACTTAACCAGGTCAGCAGCCTGTGCCGATTGTCATACACCGATGGGGCCCAAGGGTCCGGACTTCTCCAAAGTATTTTCTGGTGGAACTGTTTTTGATAACCCGGTTTTCAAAGTGGCAGTAGCCAATATCACACCGGATACTGCTACCGGTATCGGTGCCTGGACAGAAGAAATGTTTGTGAATAAATTTAAAGCAAACTCATCTCCAGAAATGCTGCAAACCAAACCAGGCCGTCAAAATACATTCATGCCCTGGAGTATGTATGGTAAAATGAAAGAGGATGACCTGAAAGCGATCTATGCATTTTTAAGAACTGTGAAACCCATTACGAATAAAGTAGAAAAGTTTCCCAAATAAGAAGAGCCAATACCAACAGTAATCAAGGACAGTTTTGAATCAGGATTTTTATTCGGGTTTGAAACTGTCCCTGTTATAAGTATCGGGGCCGGCATGATCTCCCTCAGCCAATGCAAAATTGATAAAGCGAATACCAGGTATTTCTGTAAGGTTATACACGGCTTCTCCAAAATACATCTCAGGACCGGTTGAACCCATTTGTTGGGTGAGATAGGTGGCTTCCGGAATTTGTACATATAAAGTATCACCCGACTGGCGTAATACCTGCAATTGTATATTGGGATAGCGGCTGTTTAAAAAAGCTTTTATTGCATCTATGGACAGCGTATCGGGAAGGGGAGCGCCGTTTCTGTTCAGTACAATATTACCGCTGGAATCATCCAGTGAAGCCTGCCAGCTTTGTTGTTCTGAAAGGTTGTTATTATTTACGTCAGACTCTTCGGTTTGATTACTGCCACAGGAAACGAGGAGTAAAAGAATACCGTATAGTAAAAAACCTGTTTTCATCTTTCCGGTTTTGCTGAAGAGGAAAGTTACGAATTAAAGCCCTGGGGTTTTGCTGATTATTGAGGCGGCAGCTGTTTTTACACCTGATTTCTGTTAAGAAAGAATTAAGATGAGGGAGATGTCGCTGATTTGATTATAAATATTTTTTAAGCCGAAGGAAAAAATCGTTCGGATTAAAAGGTTTTGTCACATAATCCTGCATGCCGGCCTCAAGCACTTTGCTTTTTACATTACTGGTGGCCGAGGCAGTAAGTGCAATAATGGGTAATGCCTTATTGTAATCCCTGATCTTTCTGGCCGCGGTATAACCATCCATCACCGGCATCTGCAGATCCATTAAAATGAGATCATACTGGTGTTTTGTTACCATCTCAACGGCGATGGCACCATTCTCTGCAACAGCTACCTCCGCATTCCATCCTTCAAGCAGCTGTGTGGCAAACAGAACATTGAAAGCGGTGTCTTCCACCAGCAGTATTTTTTTGTTTTTTAGATCCGGCTCCTGGTCAGTTGCTTCTTCTATCACTTCACCGGCCTGGCCGACCATTTGAAATTCAACAGAAAAATAAAACTGTGAACCCTTTCCTGTTTCTGATATCACTTCCAGCCCGCTATCCATTAATTCAAGAATACGTTGCGAAATGGAAAGACCCAATCCGGTTCCACCGTATTTGCGGGTGATCGAGCTTCCGGCTTGTGTAAAAGGCAGAAAGATGGTACTGAGTTTTTCCATCGGGATACCAATACCTGAATCTGTTACTGCAAACATCACCCGGCAGTTTTCAGGTTCACTCTCCATCCGGCTGACGGTGATTTCAATCTTGCCTTTATCTGTGAATTTTATGGCATTCGATATGAGGTTATTCAATACCTGACCCAATCGAATAGCGTCACCCAAAAGGTGAGAAGGAATATTATCCGCGATCTGCAGACTAATCTGATTTTGTTTTTCCCTGGCGGCCAGGGTATTGGCATTGACGATTTCGGTTACCAGTTTGGAAAGTTCAAAAGGAAGATTCTCCAGTTCCAGTTTTCCGGCTTCTATTTTATTGAAATCAAGGATGTCGTTCACCAGTACCAGCAGGTTATCGGCTGATATTTTCAGCGCAGTGAGATTTTCCACCTGGTCTGGTCTGGGGTTACTCTTTAATAATAAATGGCCCATACCAATTACCGCATTCAGTGGAGTACGTATTTCATGGCTCATCACCGACAAAAATTCTGATTTGGCCATGCTGGCATTTTCAGCCACAATTTTGGCCTGGATCAGTTCATCTTCTGCTTCTTTTCTTTTTTGAATAACCAGGTTCAGCATTTCCACAATCACCAACAGGTCATCCTCTGCGTTTACAGAATCTGCATTGTGATCAGCACTGATACCGGTCAGGGTTTCTTTCAGTTTCTGAAGAGAGAGCTTACGTAAATCAATTTCTTCCCTTAATCTGCTGTTAATGGCATTGAATTCTTCTTCACTGAGTTTGAAAGCATGTTCTGATAATTCCTTATCCTTTTCAAATGCAAAATAGGAATCGTTCACTGCATCAATGAACTCAATGAACTGGCTGTTCTGCAGCAAAGCTTCCCCGGCATATTTTTTCAACTGCCGGTGGAGAAGTTTATGAATGGTATGTTTGTCAGCAGATTTCATCAAAAGTTGTAACCGTCATGGTTTGGTTATGTAAAGCACAGGCGGAACCGGGAACCAGCGGTGAGATTTCGCCGTATGAATAGAATCCGGTGAGAAAAGTACCGGGTCCGAATGTGTCTTTAATGGCTTCTGTTTCTTCATCAATTCTTTTACCCAGGATCAGCTTCCTCCCAACACAACTGATCAATAGCGCCAGTTTAGGTTGCTGGTGAAAAGTTTGCAACAGGGTGGCAGCCGCCGCATTCATGGAAGCTTCCACCAGCTTGTCAAAATTGGCTTTCATGAAGCGGACATAGGATCCTTCCGGAACATCACCGGCGAATACCATGGATTGTTCAACCGGATCAATGGATAAAATTGTTCTTACCACTGTATCCTGACTCCCTTCCACTCTTACAGATAGCGGGAAAAGGAGTGCTGAACCAGGTAATTCATCGGCATATTTACCAAGATATGTTTTATAGGTTTCCAGTGCACTTTTATGTTCAATTTCGTATAATTTATTGGCATTTGAGCGGGTGACTTTTTTCTCCGGCCCAAATGTTTCCCAACCACCGATAGATCCATGTGCCACCTGCAGGGCCTCTCCATAAAAACCGATGGCTGCGATATTTCCTTTTGCTGGCTGGCTGTTGCAGCCGACCAGTGTATAATTGAAATTAGCTGCATCGCCGGCCAATCCGCCGGTAACAGGTATGTTTTTTCTATTGACTGATTCAATTCCCCTGACCAGTTCACTGCCATTCACCAGGCCACCGTCGGCAATAATCAGCACATAGGTAAGATCATCCTGCGGTAATTCACGGAATAAAAAACTGCCCGCCTCAAAACTGTTGCTAAAATTGCTGATATTGATCTGTCTGGTTTGAATATCTGTTTTTTCGAGTTCAATGGCTACTGCCGATACGCTGTTATCATAGACGGCGTCATCATAAATTTCACCGGAAGTAGAGCAGAGGACCAGACTGGCTGCCGGGTATAGTGTTTTCAGTTCTTCATAAATGCTGTTTTTTTCAAGCATTTCTTTAGCACCAAAAGCCAGTACGAGTTGTTTGCCGTTGCCGGAAAAGGGTTCGCTTTTTTCATCTTTGATAAAAGCATCATGGCGGTAGAGGAGTTGTTCAACTTTCATAATCTTAGGATTTGGATGATGGTTCGATGGCGTTTATTTGCATATCGCTGACGACTGCAGCAATGATTTTTTGGGTTTGGTTCAGCAAGTCTTCAAGATTGTCAGTTTCTTTTTGTTCTTTTCCGGATGTTTCAATATCCCGGATTACCTGTTTCAGGGTATGAATATTGAGGTTGTCAATACTCGGTTTAATTTTATGGGCAATGGCTCCCATGGCAGCGAAGTTTTTTTCCTCCCAGGCAGCCTTCATTTCTTTCACCATTAAAGGGGTCTGTTCGCAAAAAATCCGGATCATTTTCTGCACAAATGTTTCATTGCCCCTGCTGATATCCCGGAGGGAGTCCAGGTTATACATTGGAGGTATCGTTTCAGCTGTTTCGCTTTTCATGTTGATATCAGTTTTTAACCAGCGGGCTATTGTTTTCAGGAACTCATCTTCTTTAAATGGTTTTGAGATATAGTCATTCATGCCGGCTTCCAGGCATTTATCACTTTCTCCTTTGATGGCATTGGCTGTCAAAGCGATCACAGGGATATTATTGCCTAGTTGGCGTAATAAACGGGTTGTTTCATATCCGTTTAGTTCAGGCATCTGAATATCCATCAGCACCAGATCAGGAAGATGCGTGTTGATGGCTTCCAGGGTAGCCCGACCATTATCTGATTCCAGAACCGTGGCCCCGTAGTTTTCCAGTATAATGGAAGCGACCAACCGGTTCATTTCATTATCATCGGCTACCAGGATTTTCTTGTTTTTAAGAAAGTCGCCCGTTATTTGTGTGGTCATAACAGCAGGGAGGTCCTGGTAAGTCCCTTTTTTGAATTCCTGTGTAATGGTAAAACGGGTACCCTGTCCTTTTTTGCTTTTTACTTCAATCGTTCCGCCCATCAGTTCCACCAATTCCTTACAGATGCTCATGCCCAATCCGGTACCCCCAAATTGTCTGGTAACAGAATCATTTTCCTGACTGAATTTTTCAAACAGCCGGTCAATAAATACCTGATCCATTCCCATACCGGTGTCAATCACCTGGCATTGCAGGGTTTGTGTCTCTTTTGATTCTGCAATCACACGGCAACTCAGGTTCACTGATCCTTTCTCCGTAAACTTAATAGCATTGCTGATCAGGTTTAATAATACCTGGTTAATCCGGAAAGGATCGCCGATCAGTACAGGTGAAAGCTGACTCTCATTTAATACAGCAGTCAACCGCAACCCCTTTTCCTCTGCTTTATGCCGCATCACTTCGATGGCATTGTTGACAACCTTAACAGGTTCAAAGCCAATTTTTTCAAGACTCAGTTTACCGGCCTCAATTTTGGACAAATCAAGAATATCATTGATGATCACGAGCAGGTTTTCTGCCGCTGTATTAATGGTGTTGAGGTAGAATTGTTGTTGTTCGGACAGCTGGCTTCTGGACAATTGGTTGCCCATGCCGATAATGGCATTCATGGGTGTGCGAATCTCATGGCTCATATTGGCCAGGAATTGTTCCTTAGCCCTGGCCAGCATTTCGGCATGTTCCCTCGAGCGGATCAGTTCTTCTTCCAGCATTTTTCTTTCGGTGATATCCAGGCCATAACCGATGACCAGACTGATCTTACCTGTATTATCGACCACCGGATGCCAGCGGCGCAAAATATAATTATTGCCTCCCCCGGCACGGCTGGTTTTTTCCACCCACTCATCCACTTTTTTACGATCCAGCATCTCGTTGAAAAGCTTTCTTCTTTCTGCGGCAATAGAGAGCGGTTTGTTTCTATAGGTACAGTAATCCTCGTCTCTTTTTCCGATAATCCATTTTCGTAGTGCTGCATCCTTAATACCCTGTGGGTTCACAAACAGATATTCGTGTTTGTGATTGAAAACTGCAACATCGGCAGGGAGATTGTTCAGGATTTCTTCGTAAAAATTTTTTTGACTCTCCAGTTTTTCTTCCGTAGATTTTCTCTCTGAGATGTCCAGCATAAATCCGGTGAACACACGGGTACCGTCTTCGGTCTGGTAAGAAAAGGAGGAGGAAACGGATCTCCACACAATTCCACGTCCCGGAACGATTAGTCTGGATTCATCAAAATAGTTTCCAAGCGTTTCTTTAGAGATTTTATTCTTTTTAGCGATCCGGTACCGATCGTCCGGGTGAACAAATTTTTCATGATTCATGAAGTATTCATCAGTCGGGATACCAAAAATCTTTTCGATAGCCGGACTCAGGTATCTCATTCCTTCTGTTCCGTCGGGCCTGAACTCATATTCATAAATTACACCAGGAATATTTTCAGACAATGAACGGAACTGTTTCACACGAATCGCCAGTTCGGTGGCTGTTTGCTTGGTAGCGGTGATATCGGTATGTGTTCCCGTTATTAATATGGGCAATCCATTGCTGTCTTTTTTAATCACAACACCCCGGTCTAAAACCCATTTTACTGATCCGTCTTTATGTACCAGCCGGTACTCGAGCCGGTGTGAATCAACTTCCCCTTTCCGGTATTTTTCATCATTTTCTACCAGGATGGGCAGGTCATCCGGGTGAATACTTTCCCACCAGAGTTTTTGGGCATTGGAGAATACTTTTAATTCCTGTCCAAGCAGATTGTTACTTGACTTGGAGAAAAAAGTTCTGCCGGTTTCAAAATTATGTTCCCATACATTATCACCGATTTTTTCCAGTGCATTCCGGAATCGCAGTTCGGCTTCTTTTTTATCCGTGATATTTTCTTCCAGCGCAAAGTAGCCGGTGGTTTCTCCCTTATCATTGATAATGGGTTGTCCCTGGATACGTACCCAGTATTTTTCCCTGTCTTTGTTATAGTTGAGTATTTCTGCACTGAAGGGTTTACCTTCTCTTATTTGTTTACGGAGCTGATTAGCTGTTTTTTTATCTGTTTCCGGTCCTTGTAAAATACTGCCCGGTGATTTGCCGGAAACCTCCTCCAGCTGGTAACCTGTCATCTGGGTAAAGCTTCGGTTGGCCCATGAAATTTTTCCCTCCTTATCAGCAATCACTACTGCGTTGATATTGTTCTCTGCAATTTGTGAAAGTACTTTTAGCTTTTCTTCACTGGCTTTTTCTTCTGAAATGTCTTCAATGATGCAGAAATAGCGTTGGGTGCTGCCCTTTTTATCCTTGATTGGCTGCCCTTTGGACCGTCCCCAGAAATAAGTCCCGTCTTTTCTGTAAAAAATGGCGGAAATATTAAATGGCGACCCACTTTCAAATAGCCCAATCATTTCTTTCAAGGCTTCTTTTCCGGTAAGGGATCCTTTGAAAAGATCAATTGGCGTACTTCCGATAATTTCAGCGTTAACAAAACAGGTTAACCGGCTGATCCCTTCATTGGCCCATTCAATTTTTCCATCCAAGCCCACAAACAAAACACCATCACGGTTGCTGCTGGCTACCAGTGCGAGGCGTTCCATTTCAGTTTGTTGATGCTTTTGTTCAGAGATATCTGCCACAATGTTCAGCCGCCAGTTGCTGTCTTTTTCAGGCCCGGGGATTAGCACGGAATCCAGGTGTGCCCAAAAACGTGCTCCGTCTTTTCTTTTGTGCCAGAATTCAATTGTTACACTCTTTTTGTTTTTTCCGGCCTCCTTAATCTGGTTGAGCACCGTAAAGTCGGTTACCGGATCAAAAAAAACCTCATCGGGCAAACGGCCGGTCAGTTCTTCCTGGCTGAAACCGGTGATGGTTTCAAATGCTGCATTCACCCAGCGAATCCTGAACTGGTCATCAAGAAAAATCACTCCATTATTATTGGCTTTTGCTGCCAGTGATAATAAGTGAAGATCTTTTTTCTGTTGCTGATTGGCATTGAGCAGCTCTTTCAGATCTTCATTACTGATCTCCTGTGTTTTTAACACATGGAGCAAATCGATCAATGGATCGTGAATGGCAAAATCATGAATCGTGAGCGTTGAATCTTTTACCTGCTCCATTGAACCAAACCATGGGGAGCCAATAAATAAAAGCTCATTGGTATCCTTCAGGCATTCAAATTGTCCGCGTAAAACCGTT
>ERZ795044.1324-NODE-1324-length-22523-cov-6.153285_pt1 | contig 22523 bp, 15 predicted proteins | sample MGYA00375128_ERZ795044 | MGnify/ENA primary metagenome ERZ795044 (study PRJEB30173, sample SAMN05720213) | anaerobic digester metagenome | isolation source: active sludge of municipal wastewater-treating anaerobic digesters | place: USA | collected 2014-12-22 ... | reverse complement strand
CACTCTTTTAACAGGCACCGGCCCCCTGAACAGCCGGGGTAACAAAGCCTTAGCAACGATGACCGACGTTCAGATAATAAAGGGAGTGTTCTTATACAAGGCAAGTTCCACCATCAGCAATAAAGACGTGACCATATTCCGTGGGGTAGACTTTCCTTTCCGTGCCCGCTTTTATTTTGGCAACGCCAGTGTTGACGTGGAGATTTTTGAAGCCGGCGAATGGGATATCCTGGTGCCCATTCTTTAAGAGGATGAGTTTTTTATTTACATCTTTTACAATTACTTTTGCACGCCACATCATCGGCCATTCTGCGTATGCCAAAAGATAATTCCATTAAATCTGTTTTGATCATAGGTTCGGGCCCCATTATCATTGGCCAGGCCTGCGAATTTGATTATTCCGGTTCCCAGGCTGCCCGATCACTGCGGGAGGAAGGCGTTAAGGTTATTCTTATCAACAGCAACCCCGCCACTATCATGACCGACCCGATGATGGCCGACCGGGTATACCTGCTGCCCCTTACCGTGGAAAGTATTGAGCAGATACTGGAAGAAAACCAGATTGATGCGGTATTGCCCACCATGGGCGGACAAACAGCCCTGAACCTTTGTAAAGAAGTGGACGAGCTGGGCATCTGGGAAAAATTTGGCGTTCGGTTGATCGGTGTCGATATCAAAGCCATTGATAAGGCAGAAGACCGGGAAAAATTCCGCCAGTGGATGATAGAAATGGGAATTTCTGTTTGCCCGGCAAAAATTGCCAACTCTTTTTTAGAAGGAAAGGAATTTGCACAACAGATTGGCTTTCCGCTTGTATTAAGGCCCTCCTTTACATTGGGTGGTACCGGCGGCAGCATTGTATTTACTAAAGACGAGTTGGATGAAGCACTGAATGCCGGCCTCACGGCAAGTCCCATCCACGAAGTACTGGTAGAAAAAGCCGTGCTGGGATGGAAAGAATTTGAGCTGGAACTGCTGCGTGATAACCAGGATAACGTGGTGATCATTTGCGGCGTGGAAAATTTTGATCCCATGGGGGTACATACCGGTGATTCAATTACCGTAGCGCCAACCATGACACTAAGCGATACGGCCTACCAACGTATGCGTAACACAGCCATTTCCATGATGCGTAACCTGGGAAATTTTGCCGGCGGTTGCAATGTTCAGTTTGCACTTAATCCGCAAACGGAAGAACTGATCGTGGTGGAAATTAATCCAAGGGTAAGCCGTTCATCGGCGCTTGCAAGCAAGGCAACCGGTTACCCCATTGCAAAGATTGCGGCCAAGCTGGCCATCGGGTATAACCTGGATGAACTTAAGAACCAGATCACCCAATCAACATCCGCCTATTTTGAACCGGCGCTGGATTATGTGATCGTAAAGATCCCCCGCTGGAATTTTGATAAATTCAAAGGGGCGAAAGATACGCTCGGCTTCCAGATGAAAAGCGTGGGCGAAGTGATGGGCATTGGAAGAAGTTTTGCTGAAGCGGTGCAAAAAGCCTGTCAGAGCCTGGAGAATGAAGTGGTGGGCCTTGGTTACTATGGCAAGAGCCTGATGCATACAGAAGAATTACTGGAATACATTAAGATACCCAAGTGGGACAGGATCTTCCGCATTAAAGACGCCCTGATGGCCGGCGCCAGCGTTAAACGTATCTGTGAAAGCACCAAAATAGACCGTTGGTTCATTTACCAGATTCAAAAAATATGCGATTGCGAAAAAGAAATCGCCAAATACGATCTGAAAACATTACCCGATGCCTTGCTGAAAGAAGCAAAATTCCTGGGCTTCAGCGATGAGCAGCTTAAGAGTATTATGAAGGAAGAAGATGCCGAACAGGTGTATGAAAGAAGAAAGGCCATGGGGCTTACCCGGGTGTATAAAATGGTGGATACCTGCAGCGCAGAGTTTGAAGCGAAAACACCTTATTTCTACTCAACCTTTGAAAACAAGCCGGCTAACGAAAGCAAACTGCTCAGTAATGAAAGCATTGTTTCGGGTAAAAAGAAGATCATTGTGCTGGGCAGCGGACCCAACCGCATTGGCCAGGGTATTGAATTTGACTATTGCTGTGTACATGGTTTACAGGCCATCAAAGAATCGGGCTTTGAAGCCATCATGGTGAACTGTAATCCCGAAACCGTTTCCACCGACTTTGATATTGCCGACAAACTTTATTTTGAACCCGTATTCTGGGAACACCTTTGGGAGATCATAGAACATGAGAAACCATATGGTGTTATTGTGCAACTGGGCGGACAAACGGCATTGAAGCTTGCCAAGCGCCTGCACGAAAAAGGGATACAGATAATCGGTACTTCATTCGACAATATGGATATTGCCGAAGACAGGGGCCGGTTCAGCGATAAGCTGAAAGAATTGGGAATCCCTTACCCGAATTATGGTACGGCTTATAATACCGACGAAGCCATTGAAGTGGCCAACCAGGTGGGTTATCCCGTTTTGATAAGGCCCAGTTATGTGTTGGGCGGACAACGGATGCGTATTGTGATAAACGACGAAGACCTGGAAAAAGGTGTGTTGAGCCTGATCAAACATTTACCCGGCAATAAAATTTTAATTGATCATTTTCTCGACCGTTGCCAGGAAGCAGAGATAGACGCCATTTTCGACGGCGAACAATTTCATGTGATGGGCGTGATGGAACATATTGAACCCGCCGGTATCCACAGCGGCGACAGCAATGCCGTACTGCCGCAATTCAACCTGTCGCCGTTGATCGTTCAAACCATGGAAGAGTATGCCGAAAAAATTGCAAGAACCCTGAACATAAACGGACTCATCAATATACAATTTGCCATTAAGGATGGTAACGTGTTTGTGATTGAAGCCAATCCAAGGGCAAGCCGCACCACGCCGTTCATTGCCAAGGCATACCAGATACCATACCTGAACATTGCCACCAAGATCATGATGGGGGTTAATAAGCTCAAAGATTTTACGTTCGATAAAAAACTAACCGGATTTGCCATTAAAGAACCTGTTTTTTCTTTCAATAAATTCCCCGGTGTGAATAAAGAACTTGGGCCCGAGATGAAGAGCACCGGCGAAGCCATCCGCTTTATTAAAGACCTGCGTGATCCTTATTTCCGCACGTTGTATAAAGAGCGGAGTATGCACCTGAGTAAATAATTTCTCTTCCCTGTTTTTTCATTGCCGTTCTTTAGAACAGGGATAAAATCCGGCATTGCCAGTCAGCAGGCTAAAAACATGTTTTAAGGGGAAATAAATCATGGCGGCAACTTGCCCCTGTATTTATTTTGTTGTATGTCTCCCAGGTACGGCATACCCCTTCGGAAAAAAGCGCCTTTCACCCGGCTCATTTTACCTTTTATAGCAGGCATTATCCTTCAATGGTACCTGCCCTTCCCGCTTACAGTGATACTGCTCTCTTTGTTTTCATTTGCTGTTTCATTCGGGTTGTTCTTTCTTCTTCCGCTTTCATTGCGGTTTAAGCTTCAGTCTTTACAGGGCTTTGTATTGCATTTGTTGCTGGCTGCTGTTGGTTTATTGATAAGCTGGCAAAAAGATATGCGGCACCATACAGACTGGTATGGTAATTTTTATAAACAGGGAGATTACCTGTTGGTTCGTATTGATGAACCGTTGGTGGAAAAGAACCGGTCCTTTAAAGCAGAAGCCTTTGTGGAAGCCGTTATGCAATATGATACAATGATCGCCTGCAAAGGAAAACTGTTGCTTTATTTTTCAAAAGACAGTTTCCGTAATAACCTGCAATTCGGCGACAGGGTGTTGATCCAAAAAGAGTTGCAGGCCATAAAAAATTCCGGTAACCCCGGCGCATTTAATTACCAGCGCTATGCGGCTTTTCAGCAGATCTTTCATAACGTTTTTTTAAAAGAGAAGGATTGGGTAAAAGCCGGCGCCCGGGTTGAGAGCAGCAGCCGGTTCCGCCGGTTCATTTTTAGTGCAAGAGAATATGTGCTGTCGGTTTTACAAAAAACGATCATTACCGGAAATGCAGGCAAAGATGAACTGGGTATAGCCGAAGCCCTGCTCATCGGCTATACCAATGACCTGGATAAAGACCTGGTGCAGGCATACAGCAATACCGGTGTGGTACATATTATCGCCATCTCAGGTATGCACCTGGGGTTGATATATGTATTGCTCCTGTGGTTCTTTACAAAAATTCCATTGGTAAAAAGATCAAAATGGCCGCAGGCCATCCTCATACTGGCCTGTCTCTGGATATTCTCTTTACTTACCGGAGGTTCGGCCTCGGTGATCCGTTCGGCCGTAATGTTCACGTTCATTACAATGGGCAAAATAATTTTTCAGAAACCGGCATCCATCTTCAGTTCATTGGCCGCTTCGGCATTTGTAATGCTTTGTTATGATCCGTATTATCTCTGGGATGTAGGTTTTCAATTGTCGTACCTGGCGGTAATTGGTATTGTTGTTTTTCAAAAACCCATTTATAGTATCTTCTACATAAAAAATAAATTCATTGATAAAACCTGGCAGTTAATGGCGGTTTCGCTGGCAGCACAACTGCTTACCTTCCCTGTTTGTATTTATTATTTTCACCAGTTCCCCAATTTGTTCTTGCTCACCAATATCATTGCCGTTCCGTTATCGGCTGTCATCCTCTATGCAGAGATAGCGCTGGTGGCGCTATCATGGATGCCTTTTATAAGTACCTGGCTGGGCAAACTGGTGGGTGCATTGGTTTGGGTAATGAACAAAACCATTCTTTATATCAACGGGTTTCCTTTCGCAGTATGGGATAAGATACCGGCCACCGTTCTTTCTACCTGGTTGTTGTATGCGGTAGTCACCGGCTTCAGTTTCTGGCTGCTGAGCAAAAACAAAAACCCATTCAGGTTTGGCTTGATGAGCCTGCTCGCTTTTTCTGTACTGATGGCTTATAATAAATGGGAAGTGATGAAGCAGCAAAAGATCGTTGTGTACAATGTGCCCAGGCAGCAGGCCATTGACCTGGTGAGCGGATCAGACTACCAGTTTGTGGGCGACAGTGTTTTATTGCAAGACGGGTTGCTGCAGAATTTTCACCTGAAACCGGGCCGGATAGCATTGCAGCTTTATAACAGGAAGGATTCGTTGAATGCCCTTTTCAGCAACGGTATTTTTTACCAGTTTTATGATACAAGGCTGGCGATCATTGACAGGCCCCTACAAAAAGAACTATCAGCGCTAAAGATCCGTCTTGATATACTGATCATTTCAAAAAGCCCCAGGCTAACCATTGCACAACTGGCAAAACTTTTCCATTGCAATCAATATGTATTTGATGCATCGAACCCTGCCTGGCAGACAGAAAAGTGGCTGAAAGAGTGCAGGGTATTGAACATACGGGGCCATTCTGTTGCCAGCCATGGCGCATTTGTACACGATGTTGGCATGTAAGTTGCATCTTTAATTTCCTGTTAATTTGACCAAATTACTTTTAGTATAGCAGGGAGCAACTAAATTTGCACAGCTATTAAATATTATTACGAAATGAATTTTGCCCGGCTGTTGTTGATCCTGTTGTTGTTTGCCTGTTGTTCTGCATCTTTTGCCGGTCCGGTATGCACTGCCAATCACCCCGATAAGGAAAAGGATACGGTTTTGATCCGCTTCGATTATAAGCAGTCTGCCATTTACCATACGTTTACTTTTGATGTGCTGGACAGTATCATCAACATCCTTAAAAAAAACAAAGTGGTCACCATCAGCATCGATGGGTATGCCTATAAGGATGAAGGCAGCGATACCATCTGCTATTATCTTTCTCTCAACCGGGCATTGTTCATTCAAACCTATATCATGGGAAGGGGTATCGACAGCTCTCAGGTTATTTCTGTAACAGGTCATGGTAAATCAAAGCCTTTATACAGGGGGGTTGATAAGGATGGATTTAAAATAAACTGCCGGGCCGAGATCACGCTTAATTACCCGGCCGTGCCTGAAAAAGTAATTATCTCCGACCGGGATGGCGATGGCATTGCCGATACGGAAGACAAATGCCCGGATGAATATGGGTACCAGGAAAAAAATGGTTGTCCCAACACAGGATTTGTACTGGTGCCGTTTGAAGTACAGCAATCCAATCTTTTTACCGGCAGCTATACAATATTAGACAGCGTGATCAATATTCTTGTACAAAACCCTTCGCTCAATATTTCCATTGAAGGGCATGCGTATAAAACAGAGGGTATTGGTTCGGTGTGTAACCGGCTTTCGGCCGACCGGGCGATGATCGTTAAGAATTATTTCTTATCCCGCCGGATAGATGTCTCCAGGATCGAATCGGTAAAAAGCTTTGGCTTTAACCGGCCATTAAATGCAGGCAATAATCCACGGGAAGTACAGCTTAATTCACGAACAGAGATCTATTTTTCCAGCCACTAAATGTATGGCAGCCCAGTCTTTGCTGCATTATTCACAATTGGTTCCTAAAATCATAAACGGGCGCTGCTAAAATTCCATAAATTTGCGGCTTAATTTTAATTACGGACCCGGACCTTCCCGGGAGATCCACTCCAATCATCACACATGCAGAAAAAAATTCAGTCGGCCCTTATCTCCGTTTTTTATAAAGACGGGCTGGAAAACATCATTACTCAGTTACATCAGCTTGGTATAACCATCTACTCAACCGGGGGTACACAAAAATTCATTGAAGAACTGAATGTGCCCTGCGTGCCTGTTGAATCGCTTACAACCTATCCATCTATTTTAGGAGGAAGGGTAAAAACATTACACCCGTCGGTATTTGGCGGCATATTGGGCAAACGGGATGATGCACAGCATGTGGCAGAAATGAAACAGTACAACATACCCGAGATAGACCTGGTGATCGTTGACCTGTATCCATTTGAAGAAACCGTGGCTTCTACCACTGATGAAAAACTCATCATTGAAAAAATTGACATTGGCGGACCCTCCATGATCCGTGCTGCGGCAAAGAACCATGCTTCGGTTACCGTGGTAGCTGCCAAAAAAGATTATCCTTTACTGGAAGAGATCCTGAAGCAACAAAAAGGAGAGACCACACTGGAACAACGCCGCCTGTTTGCCATCAAAGCATTTGATGTATGCACAGGATATGATATTGCTATCTCCAATTATTTTAATCAATCTGATTTCATCAATCCGTTCAGCAAAGAAAAAACGGTTCTGCGTTACGGGGAGAATCCGCATCAGCAAGGGGTGTTTTACGGTAACCAGGATGAAGTGTTTGAGAAACTGCACGGCAAAGAACTTTCTTACAATAACCTGGTGGATGCCGATGCGGCGGTACAGATCATCAGCGAATTCACAGAAACAACATTCGCCATCATCAAGCATACCAATGTTTGCGGCATTGCTTCCCGGGCAACGGTGAAGCAAGCCTGGGATGCAGCACTGGCCGGCGACCCTGAAAGCGCTTTTGGCGGCGTACTGGTTTGTAATGCATCGGTTGATAAGGCGACGGCCGATGCCATTAATGAGATATTCTTTGAAGTGCTGATCGCCCCTGCTTTTGATGCCAATGCATTGGAGATATTAAAAACAAAGAAGAACCGGATACTGCTGGTGTTGAAAAACAAACCGGCGGCAACGCACCAGTTCAGATCGGTTTTGAATGGCATACTCACCCAGCAAAACGACACGGGTAATTTTGCTGAGTGGAAAGAAGAAGGTGGAAGAACAACCACGGCATCAGAAAAAGAAGACCTGGTATTTGCCAATATCGTTTGCAAACATTTAAAGAGCAATGCTATTGCACTGGTAAAGGATAAGCAACTGGCGGGCAAAGGCTGCGGACAAACATCCCGTATTGATTCGCTGCGGCAGTCGATAGAAAAAGCGAAGCAATTTAATTTTGATCTCAACGGGGCGGTACTGGCAAGTGATGCATTCTTTCCCTTTGATGATTGTGTGAAGATCGCTCATGCAGCAGGCATAACGTCGTTCATTCAGCCAGGTGGTTCCATACGTGATAAAGATTCGGTGGACTATTGCAAGGCCAATAACCTGGCCATGGTGATAACGGGGCTCAGGCACTTTAAACACTAATTACTGATACATGAACATCAGCAATAACTTACCAAAAGGCAAAGCGGGCGGATACCTTGCGCTGGGCATTACCAGCATCGTATGGGGTACTACCTGGGTTGCCAGTAAGATCGCTGTTACCGATATGCCGGCTTTACAGATGGCTTCTATCCGGCAGTTTTTTGGTGGTATTTGTTTTGTACTGTTCTTCCTGTTTTATAAAAAGATCGGTTTTCCTACCCGGCAGCAGTTTGGCTGGCTGCTGATGATGTCGGTGCTGATGTTTGTGATGGCAAACGGGTTAAGCACCTGGAGCCTGAATTATATCCCAACCGGGCTGAGCGCTTTGATAGGCGCCCTGTATCCATTAAGTGTTGTTATCATTGAAATGCTTTTTTTCAAGAACCGCAATCTTAATGTAATAACATTTATCGGCCTGTTGCTGGGCATCAGCGGCATTGGCATTGTGTTTTATGAAAGCGCCTTTCAGCATCATCCCGATGGGTTTTTATTCGGGGTATTGCTTTCAGTTATCGCCATGCTTTCGTGGAGCGTAGGTACCATTTTTATTGTAAGGAATAAACTCAACATGAATCCCTATAATGCCACGGGTTGGCAAATGTTGCTGGGCTCGGTGATGTTGTTCATTATTTCGCAGGGCTTTCAGCCAACCATTCCTTTTGGGGAAATTACCACAAACTCGTGGCTGGCCATCACGTATTTAGTACTTGCCGGTTCTTTGCTTGCTTTTATTGCATTTATCTATTCCATGAAAAAACTGCCGGCTGCTTTATCTTCTTTATATGCTTATATCAACCCGCTGGTAGCCATGGTTACTGCTGCCCTTGTACTGGGTGAAAAACTAACCATGAATATTTTATGGGGGGCCATTGTAACCCTGGTGGGGGTGTTCCTGGTGAACTACAGTATAAAGAAAAGCCGGGAGAAGGTTATCGCTGAACCTGAACAATAAGCTGCTCATATAACTCCCGCCATCCTTCAAATTCTTTTGCAGTACCTAAAAAATTATTATGCCAGATGCAGCTGAACGTGCCGTTCACGCCTTTGCAGGCAGATAAGTAATGCATCAGCTCTTCTATCGTTTTGGCAGTATCCTGCTTTTGTTCGTAATAAGCATTGGCATCCATGAAACAGAACGGGTGAATGCGTAAAGCAGTTTCCTCCTCTTCCTCCAGGTTATACCAATTGAATGAAGAAGCCACCGAAGCCCGGAAACCGTTGATGCTGCCATAACCCATGGAATAGTCATCGGTAAAACCGGCTTCAATAAGTTTGTTGTAGCTGCCGGGCAGATCGAAGCGGATATAGTGTTGCCGTGACCGGGTGATATTGATCCCATCGTTGCCAGCCATCGCCTCCAGTTGCATTTTTTCTTTTTTCAGCAGCGAGGGCATATCACCGCTTTGCCAGGATGGATGCAGACCAATGGAATATTTTCCGGCATGCAGCTTTACCAGTTTCCACATAGCATTTTTATGCGGAAGGATATTTTTATCGTACCGGCCGTTTTTTTCAGGTACTAAAAAAAAATACAACGGCTGCAGGTTGTATCGCTGATGTAATTGGTGCAGCCATTCGTATGAGTCAAAGGGGTCGTTCGCCGATCCGGCCAGTACCTTTATCCGTTCTGCCGAAGGCGACTTTATAAATCCACCGATGTTCCGCAACAGGCCCTTGTATTTGTAGGAGTACGCAATGTCAATATCATAGGTCGGCTCAAAGTTGAATATTGGGAGCTGAACATTGAACATTGGAAATTTTTCTTTCAGTTTTTTTGCAAATTCCCTCACCCAGATATTTACGAGCGGAAGGTTCAGGAACCCTTCTCTGAAAGCGAGCGAATTCCCGTGAGCATACCTCCCGTACATGTCTTTTTCATGCGGCAGGTATTCTTCGTAGCGGGTAAGCAGGTAAAAAGAGGCGGCAAAAATATCAAAGGGAAAATCGGAATTATGTGTGCGGAAAAATGCCTTGTTACCATTTACATCAAAACAGATGATCTCCTGCTGAATGATTATCTCGTCGAATAACAGGCTGTTGCCCTTCATGTTGAATGTTGAATGTTGAATTTCCTGGTCACTGTAATTGATCTTTACTCCCCCGTAGTTCCTGAATTGTTCGGAGTCGATCGTTATTGAAAAATCAACGCCCATTAATTCTTTAAATAAAAAGGAGCAGATATACTGAAGCCGGGGAGAGGTAATATGTGAATAGATCAATACCATTCCTGCACAAAATAAAAAAGTCCCGCCACAGCAGGACCTTTTCTGTTTGTTATTTTTCTATTTTTTGAATCGTTCTTTCCACATCTGGTTAAATGTTTTTTGACTGAAATTAAGATCGCTGCGGTTCTCTTTCCAGCCTTTGAACATCCCATTTACTACTTTGTTCTTCAGGTTTCCGTTACCCAGGTTCATAAAACCCCTTTTTAAACTGGCAATGCGCCAGGCTTTCCAGGCCATTTTTTCACTGAAACTGGTCAATCCTTCTTCTACCGATTCGGCCCTGTTCTCCAGCAACAGTTCGTGCAGGTTTATTTTCACCGCACAAACTTCGGTACAATTACCGCAAAGTGAAGAAGCATAACTCAGGTGTTTGAATTCTTCCATACCCTGCAGGTGTGGTGTGATGACACTGCCGATTGGTCCGCTGTAGGTAGCGCCATATGCATGGCCGCCGATGTTCTTATAAATAGGACATGCATTGAGGCAGGCGCCGCAACGGATACAGTACAGGCTTTCCCGCTGTTTTGGATTCTGCAGAATGTTTGTTCTGCCGTTATCCAGTAATATCACATACATTTCTTCCGGGCCGTCGGGTTCATTCTCCTGTTTTGGCCCGGTGATGATGGTATTATAAACCGTGATCTTTTGGCCGGTACCGAAAGTAGAGAGCAGGGGCCAGAATAATCCCAGGTCGGTAATGGAGGGTATCATCTTTTCAATACCCACAATGGCGATATGTGTTTTTGGAAAAGCGCAACTCAATCTTGCATTGCCTTCGTTTTCGGTAACGGCAATGCCGCCGATATCGCTGATGATGAAGTTGGCGCCGGTAACACCCACTTCGGCCTGCACATATTTTTCCCGCAAAATCTCTCTTGCCTTTAACGTTAACTGTTCGGGCGTATAATTGATCGGCGTACCTAGTTTTTTATTGAAGAGCCTGGCCACGTCTTCCTTGCTTTTGTGCATGGCCGGGGTTACGATATGATAAGGCGCTTCGCCGTCCAGTTGCTGAATGTATTCGCCCAGGTCGGTCTCTATACTTTCAATACCGTTTGCTTCCAGGGCTTTATTCAGATGGATCTCTTCGGTGACCATGCTCTTGCTTTTCACCAGCGACCCGCAGTTCTTTTCCCTGCATATCTTTAACACTTCTTCTATTGCCTGTTCGCCGTTCTCGGCCCATATCACTTTACCGCCGCGTTTGGTGAAGTTGAGTTCAAATTCTTCCAGTTGCTGGTCGAGTGTTTCAATAGCACGCCATTTCACATTTTTGGCCCGTTCCCTGGCCAGGTGTACATCGGCAAACTGTTCTTTTCCTTTTGGCACCACCGCATTGTATTTACCAATATTGAAATTGATCTTACGCCGGTGTTCCAGGTCGGCAGCTTTAACGGTGCTTTTGGCGAGAAAGGTTTGTGATTGTTCTGACATGTTTGATTATTTAAGTACACCCAATTCCTTTCCGATTTTAGTAAAGGCTTCAATCGCTTTATCCAAATGCCTTTGTTCATGCGCTGCACTTAATTGTACACGGATCCTTGCCTGTCCCTTTGCAACTACCGGGAAGAAGAACCCGATCACATAAATTCCTTCGCCTAAAAGTTTAGCGGCAAAATTCTGGGCCAGTACCGCATCGTACAGCATGATGGGAACGATCGGGTGGTCGCCGGGTTTTATATCGAAGCCGGCTTCAGTCATTTTTTTTCGAAAGTATTTGGTATTGCTTTCAAGTTTATCCCTCAGTTCGGTTGTTTCGCTCAGCATATCCAATACGGCAATGGAAGCACCTACAATACTTGGCGCCAAGGTATTGCTGAACAGGTAAGGGCGGCTTCTCTGGCGCAGCATTTCAATGATCTCTTTTCTGCCTGATGTAAAACCACCGCTGGCACCACCGAGTGCTTTGCCAAGTGTGCCGGTAATGATATCGATCCTTCCCATTACGCCGCGGTATTCATGCGTTCCTCTCCCGGTCTTTCCTAAAAATCCGCTGCTGTGGCATTCATCGATCATTACAATGGCATCGTACTGATCTGCCAGGTCGCAGATCTTATCTAATTGAGCGATCGTTCCATCCATACTAAAGCTTCCGTCGGTTACAATGATGCGGCTGCGTAAATGGGCGCTTTCTTTCAGTTTTGCTTCCAGGTCGGCCATATTGTTATGCTCATACCGGTAGCGCTGTGCTTTACATAACCGAACGCCATCAATGATGGATGCATGGTTGAGTGCATCGGAGATGATGGCATCTTCTTCTCCAAACAGGGGTTCAAATACCCCGCCATTGGCATCAAAAGCGGCGGCGTATAAAATGGTATCTTCTGTGCCGAGGAAATCGGCCAGCTTTTTCTCCAGTTCTTTATGAATGTCCTGGGTGCCGCAAATAAAGCGCACGCTGCTCATCCCATATCCCCGGATATCGATGTACTTTTTGGCGGCGGCTATCACTTTGGGGTGGGAGGAAAGTCCCAGGTAGTTATTGGCACAAAAGTTCAGTACGGTCTTGCCGTTCACCACGATCTCGGCCCCCTGCTCGCTGCTGATGATCCGTTCTTTCTTTAAAAGGCCGGCAGCCTCAATTTCCTTCAGTTCATTGGCTATCCGGGCTACAAATTTCTCATTCATATATGCAATTATTAGGTGGGGCAAATTTAGGCTAAAATAGAACGCTGATGACACAGATGAGGCAGGTGAGAACGGATTTTCAGTGCAAATCAGCTACATCTGTGTCATCCGTGATTCTATCCTGTGCAGTTTTCCGGTCCCCGGAGGGGATAAAAAATAACATTTTTCCCTTTTCCTGTAACATTTTATTATCCAACTTCGTATAATACTCAAAACAACCCAACAGGAGCTAATTTAACCGCCCCAAAGCTTTATGACTGAGAGAGAATATAATGAATGTGTAAACCTGTATGCAGACAATGTGTACCGCTTTATCCTCAAGAACCTGGGGCATATGGAGGATGCAAAGGACGTAGTGCAGGGGGCTTTTGAAAAGCTTTGGATCAGCAGGGACAAAGTGGAGAATGAAAAGAGCAAGAGTTACCTGTTCACGATCGCCTATAACCAGATGATCGACCATATCCGGAAGAACAAACGGATAACGCTGAAGGATGAATTTACTGACAGCGCCAAAGGGGCGACATCTCAAAAACACGATACCAAGCGGATATTGAATGAGGCCCTGGCCAAATTGAGTGAACAGCAACGGAGCCTGGTATTGCTGAAGGACTATGAAGGGTATAGCTATGAAGAGATCGGCCAGATAACCAATTTGAACGAAAGCCAGGTAAAAGTTTATTTACACCGGGCAAGGTTGCAATTGAGGGAGTATATAGTGAGTCCTGAGAACGTTATTTAGTTAATAGTTGATGGTTCATAGTAAGAACATCAGCCATCAGCCACGAACCACGAACCATGAACATTGACAGACATAATTACGAAACATTTTTCCTGCTTTATGTAGATAAGGAATTATCTGCTGCAGACAGGAAGGCTGTGGAGTTGTTTGTGCAGGAAAACCCGGATCTGCAGATGGAGTTATCCTTATTGCAGGATACGGTTCTCAATGCAGATGATGTGGTGCTGGAAAAGAAAGACTGGTTATATATGGAAGACGGCATTTCTGCCCTGCAGGAAAACCTGTTGTTATATGCCGATGATGAATTATCTGCGGCAGATAAGAAAACGGTGGAAGCCTTGCTGGCCACCGATAAATCAGCTGCGGCAGAATGGAATAGTTTAAGGCAGGCAAAGCTGGAACCGGAAACATCGATCGTATTTGCCGATAAAAGGTCTTTATACAGAACAGAAGCCACACGGGTAGTTGGTATGAAATGGTGGCGGGTTGCAGCAGCAGCCATTTTGCTGGGCTTTGGATTGTGGACAGGAGTGACCGTATATAATAACAGCGCTAAAACAACAACCGCTACCGAAGGAGGCCTTGTAAAAGGAAACAGCAACCCTGCGAAAGGAAACAAGGGCCCTGTTGAAATAAAGAATGATAGCGGTGCTGATCCAGCTGAAATTAAGCCGCTGCAAGGGAATGCCGATCAATCACAAGGGATAGCAACTATTGAAGCGCCTGGGAGGAATACAAAAGAACAGCCAGGCGAAAGTTTGAATCGGGCAGGTAAAAAGAATACAGTACAGAACCAGGATAACAACAGGCAGGAAAACAATATTGCAACACAGGGGAACAAAGAGAAACCGAGCAATAATCTACCTAAATCGTATTTAGAAAATATTAACAGGAACGAACGTAACGAATATGCTGTTACAGACGTAAAACCTGAAACCAACAGCATCAACACTTCCGGGGTGAAGGATATTGTGGTGAAGACAAATCCTGTTATTACTGATCCAGCTATTACAGCCGCCATTCCGGTGGTTTATACAGACGAGAAAAATAATAACGATCGTTTGCTTTATATGGATGAAGACAAGGTAAAGCGGACAAAACTGGGCGGGTTCATACGCAAAGCAACCAGGATGCTGAGCCGTAACGCCAATATAAAAACCGGCGATGGATTGAAAGTGGCCGGCTTTGAGATCGCATTAAAATAATCACTTTAAAAACAGAACACATGAAAAGGCTAACATTACTATTAGCAACGGCAATTATTTGCTTAACCGTACTGACCGTATCGGCACAGGAAAAAAAAGACACCATCCGCATCGGCGGGATGATCATTGTAAAAGAAGGAAAAACAAATGGAAGTGGTGAAAGAAGTATGAAAATGAAAAGAGATCATTCGCCCAAAAAGCTACGCAATGTAAGTACCAACTGGGGAATACTCGACCTTGGGTTCAGCAACTACGATGATAAAACGAATTACAGTGCGCCGGGAATGGGTGGATACCTGGTCAACAGGCCTGGGTACCCTGCTTTCAGCAAGAGCGACTTTAAGTTGCGTGCCGGAAAAAGCATAAACGTGAACATCTGGATATTTATGCAGCGGCTTAACCTGGTAAAGCATCACGTGAACCTGAAATACGGACTGGGCCTGGAACTGAATAACTACCGCTATAAATCAACGATCAGTTATAAAGAAAGCGGCACCGAGCCTTACAGCAATTTGCCGGCGGTAAGAACATCGCCTTTTATTTTCCGGGATTCCATCTCCTTTACCAAAAATAAACTGGCAGCCGATTACCTGACTGTTCCACTGATGCTGAATTTTTCTTCCCATCCCTCCCGTCATAATAAAGGAGTAAGCCTCAGTGTAGGCGTAAGTGCGGGGTACCTGTACAGCCAGCGCAACAAACAAAAAAGCGGCGACAGGGGCAAGCGCATAAACAAAGGCGACTACGACCTGGAACGCTTTAAGTTCTCTTATATAGCAGAACTGGGATTGGGCCCCGTGCGGTTATACGGATCCTACAGCCCTAAATCCATATACGAAAAAACACTCGACATGCGGCCTTATACGATAGGGCTCCGCTTCAGCAACTGGTAAAAATACTCTCTCACTCAATCCTTTACCCACTGCGGTTTTTACCAACGTGGGTGAGGGATGAGTTTATCATGCCGCTCCCGGCCCTGCCGGGAGCGGTTATTTTTTTCCACATTGACTAATTTTTGTTAATGTTTCTGGGCAGATTAAAATATTTTTATGTGGCACATCGTTTGTCATATAGAGAAAAATTATTTTTCCAATGAAGGGGTCTACATTTTTCCAGGTTATTTTTTTAGGCAGTGTACTTACTGCCCTTTCCTTTATTCCGCCGGTTAAAAAGAAAAGGAACGGGGTTAAAAAAACAGCGGTATCCAAAACAGTAAGGTCTGTTGTAAAAGACAGCACCGAAAATCCTTATTATATAATCGTTGATAAAAGTGATTACGAACTGAAAGTGTATGATGAGGAAGGATGGTATGCCACATACCCCATTGTTTTCGGGAGCAAAGACCTGGGTGATAAAATGAAAGAGGGCGACAAAAGAACACCCGACGGAAGTTTTAAAGTGATCCTGAAAAAGATACATCCAAAATGGGGTCCCGAATTATTGCTTGACTACCCCAACGACATCAGCTATCAGCGATTCAAAGAAAGAAAGGCAAAGGGGCTGATACCAAAGAATGCCCGGATCGGTAACGGTATTGCCATCCATGCCACCCGGCCGCAGGAAGAATGGACGATCGATAATTTTTATAACTGGACCGATGGATGTGTTTCGGTAAAATACACCGAGATGAAGGACCTGTTCAGTTATATACCTGTAGGTACACCGGTTACTATTCAGCAGTAAATCTTGCTTTAGTTCAGTTTTATCATCACCGCATGGCCATTCAGGTTATGAATGATATGCCTGTCGGTCCTGTTTCGGTATTCCTCCACCAGTTTTGCCACGCCCGTGCAGGAGTGAAACCCGTAATCATCAAAAACAACAACGCCTCCAACGATCAGCTTGCTCCATACCCATTCCAGAATATCTTTTGCAGAGTCGTACACGTCCACATCAATATGGCATAAGCCAAATTGTTCTGTAGCGGCAATTTCATGCGCCGTGTCTTCGGGGAAAATTCCCTTCAGGATCTTGTAATGCGGGTAACGGCTTTTATTCTTTAAAACATCTTCCACTATCTGCTGGCTGGTATCGCTGTGTTCGCCGCCGGTATAAAAACTATCGTTAGAGCCGGCCTTTGCCACACCAGAAAAGGTATCAGCAAGATATAAAGTGGCTGTACTCTTCAGGTCAACCAGGCGCTGCGACATGATGCCGGCCGTTCCCCCACGCCAGACACCCACTTCCAAAATGGCTGCACCGGGGCTCAATACATGTATCTTATGAACCAATTGCCAAAGCTCGTGGCAGCGGTAAATATCAACCAGTGTATTGTCTTTTATCTGGTTGTAGATATTCATGAATGACGCATCGCCCAGCCAGGGGGTATAGTTGGCAGAGGGAAAGGAAAAACCATAGTTCAACCCATCGATGCGGAAGTTTGCCCTGCCGTTGTGTACAGGACGCTTGCCAATATAGATGCCGGTTTTGTCGAAAAGAGTGTGTATTATTTTTTTCAGTGTCATATGAACGTGTGCGTGATCTGTAAAATTAATGCAGGCAGAATGATCGCCTGATTTTATTTTTCAATGAACAATAAACTTCCATCGCCATAACTCAGAAAACGAAAGTCATTTTCCAGGGCATATGTATATATCTTTCTCCAGTCATAGCCAACTGCAGCAGCAACCAGTAACAGCAAGGTAGATTGGGGTTGATGGAAATTGGTGATGATGCCGTCCGCTATTTTAAAAGAATAGCCGGGTGCTATCAGTATTTGCGATTGCGTAAACAATTTTTCCTGTTTATTTTCCTGCAGCCAGTTCAGTAAAGAGGTTAGCGCCTCCTTTGCAGAAACAGCAGTACCGGCCAGCGGCTCTTCATACACTTCCCATTGGGTGAGTTGCAGTTGTTTTATTCCCGGCCGCAGCATGGTTTTTACTCCCATCCAGTATATGCTTTCCAGGGTTCTCAGCGAAGTAGTGCCAACGGCAATAACCGGCTCTTCTCCTTTAGCCAGGAACCGCCTGATCATGCCTGCATTAACCTCGATCCATTCGGCATGCATTTCATGGTCTTCCATCCTGGCTGCTTTCACCGGCTTGAAGGTGCCGGCGCCCACATGAAGCGTTACCAAATCTTTTTGAATATTCTTTTCGGCGATCCTGTCTAAAATATCCTGTGTAAAATGAAGCCCGGCAGTAGGCGCTGCCACAGAGCCTTCGTCTTTGGCATAAATGGTTTGGTAACGGCTGCGGTCTTCGTTCTCCGGTTTTCTTTTGATGTATGGTGGCAGGGGAATTTCACCGGCATGTTCCAATACTTCTGCAAAACTCAATTCACCCGGCGCCCAAACAAACTCCACTACATAGGCATCGGTTAACTTTTCAATGAGCGAAGCCGTTAATTCTGCATTTTTAATTTTTAATTTTAAATTCTTTTCTTTCCACTTACTGGCCCCGCCGATCATACATTTCCAGGAAGTTTTGCCGGTTGCAGACAAGGCGGTTGAATGGTCAGCGTTGTAAGGTTCCAGTAAAAATATCTCAATAACCCCGCCGGTCTCCTTTTGAAAAAGAATTCTTGCATTGATGACCCGGGTATTATTAAAGATGAGTAAACTGGCTGCAGGCAGGAATTGATCTATGTTTTTATAAACAGCTTCTTTTACCTGCCCGTTTTTATAAACAAGCAGTTTTGATGAATCCCTTTCCGCAAGGGGGTGCAGTGCTATCCGTTCAGCCGGCAGGTCGTAGGTGTAATCAAGAATGGATATGTTTTTGGGATGGATCATTTTAAAAATGCGGAAACTTCTGTTTTCCACTTTTCCGGTTCTTTTTTGCAGAGGCTTTCGTGACCGGCGGTTTCGTACACTACAAATTTTTTATCAGCCGTTCCAAGGTTGCCGAATAAAATATCTTCTTCTCTTTTAGTAACCCTTGGATCGTTTCTTCCCCATTGAAGCAATACCGGGCAATGCATATCTTTTACAAATTCCTGCGGTTTCATGTTAAAAGCCCAGAACCCGTTCTCCGTTCCTCCCCAGAATGTGAGCAGGGTGGCCAATGGCTGTGGAGGCAATCCCATTATCTTCAACCTGCCTTTTACGGCATCTTCTATGGTGCCAAATGGCATTTCAAGAATTACCTTCTTTGGAGTTAATGCATGATCTTTAATTGCTTTTGTAATGGTGGAAGCACCCATGGATATTCCCCACAGCACCACATTCTTTTCACCCTTATTTTTTATAAAATCATACGCCAGCTTGATATCTTCCACTTCGTTATAACCGATGGTGCAGGTATTGCCTTCGCTGTTGCCATGCGCCCTGAAGTCGAGTAAAAAGGCATTGTACCCCATCTTCCGGAATGCTTCTGCTTCTTTGATCACACCAGATTTGGTTCCACCATGGCCATGAAAAAGGCAAACTGTTCCCACAGCGCTGTCGGCAGCCAAATACCAAGCTTCCAGTCTCAGTCCGCTTTTTGTAGTTAAATAAATGGTTTGAAAACCGGAGTCGGTAGTTACCGTATTTTTCTGTTTTACAGCATTGATGCCGAAGAACATCTCTTTGGCCTTATCCCAGCCTGTCTTTTCCTCCTTTGGCTTTATGGTAACCGAGCCGTTATCGTAAAAATGGGTGAACTTATAGGCATGAAAGACAACGATCACATTAACCAGTATAAACAGCACCAGGGCCGTACGGAGGAGGAGCTTAAAGAGTTTTTTCATATCTGCCCGCTGAAATTTTGCCAAAAGTAAATGTAAAAATTTTGTGAACGGTAATAAATTGCTTGTCCAATACCGTTAATTTTACGCCTCACTAATTTTTAAAATAATTTCTATGAGATTGATCAAATCATTCCTGCTGGCGGCACTGGCGCTCACCACCGTTTGCAGTTATGCCCAAACCGGCAGCTACGAATGGAAAACGGCTGCCTCGGGTGGTTATACATACAAATACGTAAGTAACGATCCCACCAAGGCAAGATTCTATACACTGAAGAACGGCCTTACGGTGATCTTAAGTCCTACCAATAAGGATCCACGCATTCAATGTTATGTGGCTACCAAGGCGGGCAGTAAAACCGATCCTTCCACCAACACCGGACTGGCGCATTACTTAGAGCATATGCTTTTTAAGGGCACCAATAAATTCGGTTCACTGGATTGGTCAAAGGAAAAACCTGAACTGGATAAGATCGATGCATTGTATGAACAGTATAATAAAACAACCGACGTTGAAAAACGCAAAGCCATTTATCACCAGATCGATTCGGTATCGGGCGTGGCCTCAAAATATGCTATTGCCAACGAGTACGACAAAATGATGTCGTCGATGGGTGCACAGGGTACCAATGCTTTTACTTCTTTTGAACAAACGGTTTATACCGACGACGTGCCGGCCAGCGCCATTGATAAATACCTGGCAGTGCAGGGGGAACGTTTCCGCAATCCGGTTCTGCGGATATTTCATACCGAACTGGAAGCGGTGTATGAAGAAAAAAACCGGGGCCTGGATAATGACGGAAGAAGGGTGTTTGAAAAACTGTTCGCTGAATTATTCAAGAATCATAATTACGGGCTGCAAACAACCATTGGAACCATCGAGCACCTGAAGAACCCTTCGCTGGTGGAGATCAGGAAATATTTCAACAATTATTATGTACCCAATAATATGGCCGTGATCATGAGCGGCGACTTTAATGCTGATGAGATGATCAAAAAGGTGGACGCCACTTTTTCGTACATGCAGAACAAAGCAGTACCTAAATACACATTTCAACCAGAGCAACCTATTACATCGCCCATTGCTGTAGAAGTGGTGGGCCCCGATGCAGAGAATGTAACCATTGGTTTCAGGCTGCCGGGTAATAAATCAAAAGACGTATTGCTGGCCGACCTGGTTGGACAGATACTCACCAACGGCAAGGCCGGTTTGATGGACCTGAACCTGGTAAAAAAACAAAAATTACTTGGTGCTTCTGCATCAACATTCACCCTGATCGACTATGGTATCATGTATATGCAGGGCAGGCCAACCCTTGGCCAGAGCCTGGAGGATGTAAAAGCATTGATGCTTGGTGAAATTGAAAACCTGAAGAAAGGGAATTTTGATGACGGACTGATCACGGCTATTATCAACAACCTTAAGAAGACCATTTTATTATCAAATGAGTCGTACGGCTCAAGGGCCAATACCCTGATGGATGCATTCACTTCTGAAAGAGATTGGCAACAGATGGTGGCTTATACCGACCAGCTATCAAAGCTCACCAAAAACGACATTGTTGCTTTTGCCAATAAATATTTTGGCGACAACTATGTATGCATTTTAAAACGCAAAGGGGAAGATAAAAATATAGTAAAGGTTGAAAAGCCACCCATTACCCCGGTTGAAACAAACCGTGATGCACAATCTGATTTTGTAAAGCAGGTGAACAATATGCCGGCCACTGCCGTTAAGCCGGTTTGGCTCGACTACAGCAAAGACCTTCAGAAAACAACCATCGGTCCCGCAGAAGTGCTGTATGTGCAGAATAAAGACAACAGCATTTTCCGCCTTCGTTACCGCTTTAATATGGGTACCTGGAATAACAAAAAACTAAGCCTGGCTGCACAGTACCTGCAGTTCCTGGGAACCGATAAGATGAGCGCCGAAGAAATAACCAAAGCGTTCTATAAAATAGCCTGCAGCTTCAATGTGAATGCCGGTACAGAATACACAACCGTTATGATCGAAGGCCTGCAGGAAAATTTTTCAGCTGCCGTGAAATTGTTTGAAGATGTACTCAGGAACTGCAAAGGTGATGAGAATGCATTAAAATCATTAAAGGCAAGAATAACCAAATCAAGAACGGATGCGAAAGCAAACAAAGGCGCTATCATGAACGGCCTGGTGAGTTATGCCAGATTCGGCAGCAAGAACCCATTCAATTATGTGTTAAGCGACGAAGAGTTAAAAAGTATCACCGCTGATGAACTGGTTGGTATTCTGCACGACCTCAACAGCTATTCTCATAAGATACTGTACTATGGTCCGCAACCACTGGCACAGTTAACTGCTGGCTTAAAGGCTGATCACAAGATACCGGCTACCTTTAAAGCGGCTGCAGATAAAGCGAAATTCACCCCGGCCACTCAAGCAGGCAACCAGATACTTTTTGCTGATTACAACATGGTACAATCGGAGATACGCTGGGTAAGAAATACAACAAGCTACAGTGCCGACAAAGAACCTGTGATCGATATCTTTAATAACTATTTTGGAGGCGGTATGGGCGCATTGGTATTCCAAACCATCCGGGAATCAAAAGCGTTGGCTTATTCCACCTTTGCTTTTTATGCAAAGCCTGATAAGAAAGAAGATCCGTTCTATACATTGGCTTATGTAGGTTGCCAGGCAGATAAGTTCAACGAATCCATAGTGGCCATGAATGAATTGCTGAACGATCTGCCCAATGTAGAAGAGAATATCAAATTTGCCCGTGCCGGTATTAAAAAAGATATCGAAACCGAACGCATCACTCAGGATGGCATCATCTTTAATTATCTTACCGCACAGCAGAAAGGACTGAATGAAGACATCCGTAAGAAAATATATGCAGCTGTTGACAAGGTTGGCTATAATGAATTAAAACAATTCCACAGCGAGAACATCGCTAACAAGCCTTATACTTATTGTATTGTAGCTTCCGACAAAAAGTTAAGTGAAGATGCCATGAAGAAATA
>ERZ795044.1318-NODE-1318-length-22556-cov-21.263766_pt1 | contig 22556 bp, 18 predicted proteins | sample MGYA00375128_ERZ795044 | MGnify/ENA primary metagenome ERZ795044 (study PRJEB30173, sample SAMN05720213) | anaerobic digester metagenome | isolation source: active sludge of municipal wastewater-treating anaerobic digesters | place: USA | collected 2014-12-22 ... | reverse complement strand
GTCCAGTTGCCGTCCACTTCCGCCAGAATGATATCGCCGTTTTTCGGCTCTCTGCCGCGCTCCACAATCACCAAATCTTTGTCCATAATGCCCGCGCCCGACATGGAATCGCCGGTGACGGATAAGAGAAAAGAATTTTCGGGCCGGTTGACGAGATATTCGTCAAAGGAAATTACATCGCGCAGCTCTTCTTCCGCGGGCGAGGGGAATCCGGCGCAGACATCTCCCGCCAGGGGCAACGCCAGCGACAGGCGCGCGGGCGCCAGAAATCCCTTGGCGTCTTTTTGGAGCGCCCCCGCGCTGATTAATTTTTTCACCCAGAAGTGGACGACGCTTTTGGAGCGCACGCCGAAAATCTCCACCATTTCCGAGTAAGTCGGCATGCGCCGGTTACGCCGGAAAAAGGCGAAAATCTTTTTTTCCACGTCCGGTAAAGTTCGCTTGACTTTCATGGCCGCTATGCTATAGAACAATTGTTCTATTGTCAAGAGTTTTTGTTGAAGATAAAAAGAGCAGGCTTAAAAACGCCGGCAAAAATATTTGACAGGCAAGAAAAAAGAAGCTAGCCTGTAAAAAACTTAACTAGCTGAAAATAATTAATATTTTATCCGGGCGCTCCAGAATGGTTACAAGCGAAAAAGTTATCAAAATAATAGCCACCGGCTTCGGCGCGGGCCTTTCGCCCGTGATGCCGGGGACGGCCGGAACGCTCGTGGGAGCTTTGATTTGCCTGGCTTTTTTGCCCCTGCACTGGATTTTACGGTTTTTATTTGTAATATTTTTAACGGGTGTTGCCGTTTATGTTTCCCACCGCGCGGAGGAAATTTATGGCAAAAAAGACGACCAGCGCATTGTCATTGATGAAATCGCGGGATTTCAAATTGCCCTGCTGCCGGTGGCGATAAATTTTTTGAATCTTTTGCTGGCTTTTGTCCTGTTTCGTATTTTTGATATTTTTAAACCGTTTCCATTGCGCCGGTTTCAGGAGTTTCCCGGCGGCTGGGGCGTGGTGGCCGATGATGTCGGCGCCGGAATTTACACTGCCGCGATATTACTGCTTTTATTGATTTTTGGTGTATTATGAAAATTGCTATTCTGACAATAGGCAACGAATTGATTTCCGGACGCACGGCTGACGCCAACGCTTCTTTTATCGCGCGCGAGGTTAATCAGGAAGGCTGGAGTGTGGAGGCAATCATGTCCGTGGGCGATGATTTTACGAAAATCAAAGAACGCCTCAATTATCTGCTTTCGCTTTCCGATGCCGTGATCTGCACCGGCGGTTTGGGGCCTACGGCTGATGATATAACTTCGGCGGCGATAGCCGCCGCTTTTGGCCTGCCTCTTTATACCGATGAAAACGTGCTAAATAATATAAAAGCTATTTTTACCAGATACAATCTGCGCTGGATAGAAAACAACGCCAAGCAGGCAATGTTTCCGCAGGGCGCGAAAGTGATTGCCAATCCTGTAGGCACAGCGGCGGGATTTTTCTTAAACGTGGCAGGGAAACTTGTTTTTGTTATTCCCGGTGTGCCCGCGGAAGCAAGAAGAATGATGCCCGAAGGAGTTTTGCCTGTTTTGCGCGAGCATTTCCCGCAGGGACAGTTGCATGTGGCCAAGCAAACGATAAAAACCTTCGGCCTTTCCGAAGCGGCGGTGGATAACGCGCTCAAAGATGTTGATTTTAATTCCCTGGGCGTGAGCGTCGGTTTTTATCCCGTCTTTCCGGAAAACCATCTGGTCATCATTTCCCGCCATAAAAATCAGGAAGAGGCGGAAAATAGATTAAAGCGGGCGCAGGAAGCAATCACTGCCCGGCTGAAAAAGAATATTTTCTATTACGGTGACAAAACGCTGGAAGAAGTTGTCGCCGGTATTCTTCTGGAGAAGAAACTGACGCTGGCGGTAGCGGAATCCTGCACGGGAGGATTGATTGCCAGCCGCCTGACGGATGTGCCGGGAAGTTCTGATTTTCTGGAAAGAGGTCTGGTTACCTACAGCAACAAGTCTAAAAAGGAATTGCTGGGCGTTCCCGCGGCCGTTTTGGAAAAGCACGGCGCGGTAAGCGAAGAGACGGCGCATTTAATGGCCGAAGGCGTGCGCAAACTTGCCGGGACTGAGTTGGGGCTTTCCGCGACGGGCATTGCCGGGCCTTCAGGCGGTTCCAAAGAAAAACCGGTGGGGACTGTTTATCTGGCGCTGACCGATGCAAAAAAAACTGTCTGCCGCCATTTTGCTTTTCGCTGGGACAGAAAGCGCAACAAGCTTGTTTTTTCCGAAGCGGCGCTGATGATGATTTACGATTATTTGTCCGGTGAAGGAAAAATAAATGGGTGATGACGAAAAAAAGATCCGCGCTTTTCTGGCGATAGAGCCTCCTGCCGGGATTCTGGAAGCAGCCGGAATCCTGCAGGAAAAATTGAAAAAAGAAATATCGGGAAGGGTAAGCTGGACGAGATCTCAGGGAAATCATCTGACGTTGAAATTTTTCGGAAATGTCGGCCAGAATGATGTAAAAAATATTTGCGCTGTAGTGAAAAAACGGGTAGCTTCAATTCCTCCCTTATCTCTAAAAATAGAGAATACAGGCTGTTTTCCGGACAGTAAAAAGCCGCGCGTGCTCTGGTTGGGAGTGGCGGGTGATATGGAAAGACTAACGGCTTTTCAGACGCAATTGGAGGAGGATTTTCAGGGAATCGGGTTTGCGAGGGAGGCGAGAAGATTCCGGCCTCATCTTACTTTGGGGCGCGTTAAAAATCCGGGAGATGTTTCCGGAGTCAACGAGGCGCTGCGCAGTTTCGTCGATTACCGCGCCGGTGAATTTATCTGCAAGGAAGTGGTATTGTTCCAGAGTAAACTTGCCCCGCAGGGAGCGATTTATTCAAAGCTGGCAACTTTTAATTTTTCCGGTTAAAAATTATGAGCGCGAAAAAAACAAAAAATATTTCAAATAAAAAGATTAACGGAGGGCATGACACTATGCGCGCAGACACAGATAGAACAAAAGCGGTGGATTTAGCCATCACGCAAATTGAGCGGCAGTTTGGCAAGGGCTCCATCATGAAATTGGGCGGTGGTGAACAAATCACGGATATTCCGGCCATATCAACCGGTTCTTTAAGCCTCGATATCGCGCTGGGCACTTTCGGCGTTCCGCGGGGCAGGGTTGTGGAGATATTCGGGCCGGAATCCGGAGGTAAAACCACCTTGGCTCTGCACATTGTGGCAGAGGCGCAAAAGCAAAATGGTTTGGCGGCGTATATTGATGCGGAGCACGCCCTGGATGTGGGATATGCGAAAAAAATCGGCGTGAACACAGACGACCTTCTTATTTCCCAGCCGGACACGGGCGAACAGGCTCTGGAAATTGCCGAAACGCTGGTGCGCAGCGGCGCACTGGATGTTCTGGTGATTGATTCCGTGGCGGCGTTGGTGCCGAAGGCCGAGCTGGAAGGAGACATGGGCGACGCGCAAATGGGACTGCAGGCGCGTCTTATGTCGCAAGCGCTGCGCAAGCTTACCGGTAGTATCAGCAAATCGAAAACAACGGTCATATTTATCAATCAACTGCGTATGAAAATCGGCGTGTTTTTCGGCAACCCGGAAACGACTACGGGCGGCAACGCGCTGAAATTTTACGCGTCACAGCGGCTCGATATCCGAAAAATGACGTCGCTCAAATCCGGGCAGGATGTTACCGGTTTCAGAACAAAAGTTAAAGTCGTGAAAAATAAACTGGCGCCTCCGTTTCGTGAGGCGGAATTCGATATTATTTTCGGTGAAGGAATTTCCCGAGAAGGTGATGTTCTGGATCTGGCGGCGGAGCACGGCATTCTGGAAAAGAGCGGCGCCTGGTATTCGTATAAAGGTGACCGCATAGGGCAGGGGAGAGACAATGCCCGCGTATTTCTGAAAGAGAACCGGGATATCATGAAGCAGATGGAAGATGAAATCCGGGCTAAGCTGGGCATGAAGACAGTCGAGGCGCAGGAAGAAGAATAAGTGAAAGCGTTTAACGCGGCGGCGGCCCAGCAAAAAGCTTATCGTCTTCTGTCTCTGCGGCCGCGCAGCGAAAAAGAACTGAAGAAAAAACTGCGGGAAAAGGGTTTTTCCCCGCCTGTCGTGGAAGAAGTTCTGGAAAAACTTCGCGAATTGAAGTATCTGGATGACGAATCGTTTGCGCGGCAATGGGCGCGCAATCTGGCCGTAAATAAGCTCTGGGGAAACAAAAAAATTATTCTGAGCCTGCAGGAAAAAGGTATCGAGGGAGATTTGATTGGAGAGGCCGTAGAAAAAGCGCGACAGGAGATTTCGGAAGAAGAAGCGGCTGAATTTTTAGTTAATAAAAAAAAATCGGTAAAAAAAGGACCGGAGTTGTCGCCGCAAAAGGAAAAACAAAGGATATTCCAAAGCCTGCTGAGGAGAGGTTTTCCGGCGGGATTGATTTTGCAGAAATTGGGAAATATTGCACAAGGAGATTTCGATAGTGATGACGGGTGACCAGATAAGAGAAAGTTTTTTTAAATATTTCACGGAAAAGAAACACACGCTGGTTGCCAGTTCTTCTCTGGTGCCCAAAGACGACCCGACGCTGCTTTTCACCAACGCCGGAATGGTGCAGTTCAAAAACATTTTTCTGGGCCTGGAAAACCGCGGTTACACGCGGGCGACTTCCTGCCAGAAATGTGCCCGCGCCGGCGGCAAACATAATGACCTGGAGAATGTCGGTGTGACAGCGCGCCATCACACGTTTTTTGAAATGCTGGGCAATTTTTCCTTCGGCGATTATTTCAAGAAAGAAGCCATCGCCTGGGCGTGGGAATATCTGACCGAAGTGATGAGGCTGCCGAAAGAAAAACTTTGGGTGACGATATTCAAAGAAGATGACGAGGCGTTTGAAATCTGGAACAAAAAAATGAAAATTCCGGCCGAGCGTATCGTCCGCATGGATGAGAAAAGCAATTTCTGGATGATGGGCGAGACCGGCCCCTGCGGTCCCTGTTCAGAGATTATTTATGATCAGGGAGAAGGCACGGGATGCGGGCGTCCCGAATGCGACATTTATTGTGAATGTGACCGCCATCTGGAAGTATGGAATCTGGTTTTCACGCAATTCAACCGCGATGAAAACGGCAAACTGACTGCCCTGGCCAAACCCAGCATCGACACGGGCATGGGGCTGGAGCGCCTGGCCGCGGTTGTAAAGGGCGTGAAAAGCAACTACGACACTGATTTATTCACTCCTATTATCAAGTTTGTCGAAAAGCTCAGCGGCAAATCATACGGTAAAAAGGCGGGAGATGATGTTTCCATCAGAGTCATCGCCGATCACAGCCGGGCAGTAACTTTTCTTATTGGCGACGGCATTCTGCCTTCCAACGAAGGCCGTGGCTATGTGTTGCGTCGCATTTTACGCCGGGCGGCGCGCCACGGCAAGATGCTCGGCATCAATAAGCCTTTTTTGCATCAGTGCGCTCAAGTGGTAATTGAGATGATGAAAAACGCTTATCCGGATCTGGTTGATAAAGCTTCCTACATTACAAAAGTCATTCTGAATGAAGAACAGCGTTTCATGGAAACGTTGGACGCGGGCCTGCGCATTTTACAGGAAGAAACAGCGGCACTGAAAAAAGCGGGCAAGTCGGTTTTGCCCGGGGCGGTGGTTTTTAAATTATACGATACTTATGGATTTCCCACGGATTTGACGGCGGATATCATCAAAAAAGATAAAATCACGCTCGATAACGAAGGATTTGAAGCGGAAATGGAGCGCCAGCGTGAGCGCGCGCGGGAAGCCTGGAAAGGCAGCGGCGAGGAAGCCATTGCCACCTGTTACCTGAAAACGACGAGCGCTGGCGTCATTACAGAGTTTTGCGGTTATGAAAATGTAACCAAAGAGCAGTCAAAAGTTACGGCGATATTTATGGACGGAAATCCTGTGCAGACAATAGCCGAGGGGCAGAGCGCGGAATTGGTTTTCGATGAAACTCCTTTTTACGGCGAGGCCGGTGGTCAGGTGGGAGATACCGGTTATCTGGAAGGCGATGGTTTTTATTTCGAAGTTCAGGAAACAAAAAAACCTCTGGAAAATTTTATTGTTCATAGAGGCGTTGTGAAGAAAGGGAAGATAAAAATCGGCGATCAGGCGCGGCTGATTGTGGATGAAGAAAACAGAAAGGCGATTGCCGCCAATCATTCCGGCACGCATATTTTGCAGGCCGCGCTCAAAGCGGTATTGGGCGATCACATCAAACAATCCGGTTCTTTGGTAAACGCCAAACGTCTGCGGTTTGATTTCACTCATTTTTCCAAAATCAGCGATGAGGAACTCAGGCGCGTCGAAGAAATCGCCAACGAAATTATTCGCAAAAATCTTCCGGTAGCGACGGAAGTATGCTCACTGCAGGACGCTTTAAAGACTGGCGCGACAGCAGTGTTTGATGAAAAGTACGGCGAGACGGTGCGTATCGTTAAAATGGGTGAGATGAGCATGGAACTTTGCGGCGGCACGCACGTCAGGCGCACCGGCGATATCGGCTTGTTGAAGATTGTCCATGAGTCGGCGATTGCCGCCGGCGTGCGCAGAATCGAAGCCGTGACCGGCAAAGAGGCGCTGGCGCATGTACAAAAAGTCGAAGAGGAATTAAATGAAACTGCGGGATTGTTTAAGGCTAATATTCTTGAAGTTCATGACCGCGCCGAGAAATTACTCAAACACACAAAAGAACTGGAAAAGGAAATTGAAACGCTCAAAGGAAAACTTGCCGTCAGGGATTCCGGTGATCTGATAAGTCAGGCCAAAGAAATTAAGGGAGTAAAAGTGCTGGCCGCCGAGGTCGATATCGCCGATGCCAAAACGTTGCGCGATTTCGGCGATAAGCTGCGCGATAAAATCGGTTCAGGCATTATTCTCTTGGGCGTTAAAAGCGCCGACAAAGTCATGCTCCTTTGCATGGTAACAAAGGATTTGACTAAAAAATATCACGCCGGAAACATCATCAAAGAAATCGCGCCACTCATTGGTGGCAGCGGCGGCGGTCGTCCAGATATGGCGCAGGCCGGCGGCACAAAGCCGGGAAATTTACCCCGGGCGCTGGCGCATCTGGATAAAATTCTTGCTTAACATTTTTTAAGAATTATTTCGAAGAACCGTCGTTTTCTTCCTAACGATAATGTGGATTTCTGCCCCTGACTTTAAAGGCGTTGTCTGCATTGTTCATCAATGTGCCCTCATCCTGGCTATGAATAAGATACGGACGTGCCGGTACTTACCATTTTGGCCATTTTCCCTGCTCCCCTAGGGGGAAGATTTGTTAGATGCCTTGATTATTTTTTGCGTAATGTGCAACTTATTTACATGACGAAAAAAGCAGGCCTTTTTTTCAGGGAAACAGATGAGAACGGTCGTTGAATGGGTCAATTATCGTTTTGTTATTTTCCAGACGGACAATTGTTTTGGATGCCGTATCCACACAGGAACGGCGGAATTCGTCCAGGCTGATGTCACGCAGGCGGCAAAGTATGGCGGCGATGGTGAAGTTATGAGAAACGATTAATGTGTTTTTTCCGCCGCCGATTATTTTTTCTACGGCGCACCAGGCACGGTTTTGCACTTCAATCAAAGACTCGCCGTTGGGCATTTTAACCGAGGCAGGATTGGTGATCCATTTTTTCAGGAATTCTTTCTGGTCGTTCATTAGTTCCCGGAAAGACAGTCCCTCAAAATCACCCGCATCGAGTTCTATCAGTTCACATTGCGTTTGAATATCGAGGTTGTGAAACTCGTTTATTATCTTGGCCGTCTGAATGGCTCTTTTTAGCGGGCTTACAATAATTGCCTCAATGTTATGGTTTTTTAATGACAACGCCAGAAGTTGCGCCTGTTTTATGCCTTCATCACTCAGTTCAACATCCGTTATTCCCTGAACGCGACCCTCTTTATTCCAGAGGGTTTCGCCATGACGGATAAAAATCAATTGCATATTTGTTGTCCTGTTATATTTAATTTGAAGATTATAAGCGCCAGCGGCATCGATGTCAAAACTTTTATTTAACGCGTGATGATTCGTGGTGAATTAAGCTTGACAGGCAAGAAGTGAGTTTTTATACTCTACAAACGAAAATATAAATTTAAAAGCAATTCGTGGCAACAACTGTAAAAAACCTTGGCCTGCATAGGAAAAGCGAGATGGCCGACACGCAGAAAACAAGATACCACGTATGAAATATTTGCCCTCCATATTCACCACAGTTTTTTCCGGCAAAATGGGTAAGCAAAATGTCCGTCTGCTTCTGAGATATATTTTTGTTCTTGCTTTGCTGATAAGTTTTTACAGCGTTATTTTCCATTATTTAATGGCGGCCGAGGGGCAGAAACACTCCTGGATTACCGGTTTCTACTGGGTCTTGGTTGTCATGTCTACGTTAGGTTTCGGCGACATAACCTTCACATCAGATGTCGGCCGTTTGTTTTCTATCATTGTGCTGGCATCGGGCGTTATTTTTTTGTTGATTTTGCTTCCCTTTATTTTCATCAAGTTCTTTTTCGCGCCCTGGATGGACGCACAGGCAAAGAGCCGCGCCCCCCGTGAGTTACCGCCGGATACAACAGGACATGTTATCATAACAAATTATGACGCCGTGACAACAAGTCTTATCGAAAAGCTGACAAGCTATAAGCAAAATTACGTGGTCATTGTCGACAATCTTCATCGCACGCTGGAACTTTATGATCTGGGAGTTTATGTGGCGCTGGGCAGTATAGACGATCCCCAAACATACAAGCGGCTTCAAGTTCAAAACGCTGCGTTGGTGGTGGCCACGAACAGCGACCAGGTCAACACAAATGTCACTTTTACCGTCCGGGAGATGTCCGAGCGTGTTCCAATATTTGTGACGGCGGATTCCCCGCATTCGGTGGATATTTTGACTATGGCTGGAAGCTCTCATGTTTTGCTGCTTTATGACATGATCGGAAAATCACTGGCCAGCTTGACCATTGCGGGCGACTGTAAATCTAACGTCATTGGCCGTTATGAGGATCTGATTATCGCGCAGGCGCCTGTTATTGGGACGCCTTTGGAAGGAAAAACAATCATGGAAAGTGATTTGCGCAAGCTCTACGGTCTTTCCGTGGTGGGTATTTGGGAAAGAGGTAAGTTTACCCTTCCAAGACCGGATACAATTATCGACCGCACAAGCGTTCTTGTTTTTGCTGGTTCGGCCAAGTCGCTGGATGCTTATGACGAGGTATATTCATTTTACCACATATGTAAAATAGCCGGTGACCCTGTGATTATTATCGGGGGCGGACGCGTGGGGCTGGCGGCGGCCGCGCGTTTCCGTGAAAGGGAAATTCCTTATCTGATCATAGAAAAAAACCCGAAAAAAGCACGCCCGGGCGATAATTACGTGTTTGGCGATGCCGCGGATATAAACACGTTGGAGAAGGCCTGGTTTGAAAAAGCGCCTGCGGCATTAATCACGCCTCATGATGACGCCACGAATATTTACCTGACGAAGTATTTGAGAAGTTTGCGGCCGGATATGCAGATACTCAGCCGCGCCAGTGCGGACAGAAATGTTTCCACGCTACATCGCGCCGGCGCTGATTTTGTCATCTCCAATGCATCACTGGGCGCTAATATCATTTTCAATTTTCTCAGAAACGAAGATACATTGCTTCTGACCGAAGGATTGAATATCTTTCATCTTAAGGCCCCGGAGTCTCTTGTCGGGAAGGCATTGCTGGAGTCCGGTATTCGCGAGAAAACCGGATGCACGGTGATCGCTATTTCACGTGACGGGAAAATGTCCATCAATCCGGAGGCCAAAACGGTAATCAAAGAGGATGATGAGCTGGTGCTGATTGGCACGTTTGACGCGGAAAAATTTTTCCTGCGCGAAATAAAGACGTAACAGACCTTACACAATGTTTTGCCGCAGCTAATTTGTGCAGGAAGTTGTCTTGGGACGTTTCAATTTTCTATCAGATTTTCGACAATCAGCCTTTTCCCCAGCAGTTTGTTCGCCTGTTCGAGTTTTTCGCGGGCGGCGTAGACGGCAACCGCCTCCTTTTTTGTATCTGCAAAGAAATATTTATCCAGAGTTTCTCTGACTTTTTGTGAAGTAACGGAAAAAACCGCGTTTCTGAACTTTTGTCTCATTTCATCATTTAGCCCCGCGAACTGGCGCATCATGGCCGTATGCCCGTATCCCGCAGGATCCATGGGTTTATCCAGCGCCCCCAATGTGCTGACGATAGCTTTTTCCAAGTCTTCTTCGGGAAGAAGATGACGTGAATAAAATTTTTGCGCCTCCTCAAAAATTTTGAGCGTTTGCACAATGTGCGGGTCGCGGTAGGAAAGAAAAGAAAAAAGTTTGGAAAAAGCGTCGAAAGAAGACATGCCGCCGTAAGCCCCTCCCTGCACGCGGATGTGTTTGTAAAGGTAAGTATTGGAAAGTTCGCGGGAGACCAGCGTGAGAATCGGTGCTGCCGGGTCGTTATAGGCCGGCGCTTCGAGAACGCGGGCGACGTAAGACACCTGCGTGGGAACGGCAATGCCGGCGTGTACAGACGTCAGCTGCGGCTCTTGCCGCCTCGGTGTATCGGATTTTTCAGGAATATTTTCCAAAAGAGTTAGAATATTATTTTTGACCTCTTTGATTCCTTTTTCTTCCGCGGTGATATTGATGAAAAGGTTTTCTTTGGTGAAAACAAGAGCCTTTAATTGCCCGAGCTTGTCGCGTAATTCTTTGTTCATCGAGTGAAAATTACGGGCTATCCGCTGCATAAATTTAAACTGCGTGCGGCCGTGCCATTGTTCGTCGCGCCAGCCGGGGAGAGTTAAAGCGCCCCCTGCCGCTCTCTTTGCAAAAATATGGCCGGCAGGGACAATCGCCGACTGCAGGGAATTTTTCCTTTCCGCGATTAGATCATACATCCTGTCGTTGTCTTGCAAGTCTCCTTCCCGCAGAATATCCGTAACAATGGCCACCGCCTGCGGAATAGTGCGGTACAATGCCTTGAAAGAAAAGATCATTTTTTGCCAATAGCCATTGCCGTCTGCGGAAAAGCCTGCAGTCAGGTCATAGCCAAAACCGCCCATATTCATAGAGATGCGCTTGGCCATTTCCTCGTAAGTAAACCTTGCGGCTCCCATCCCGGTCATGATTTTGCCCAGGAGAGGCAGGTAGGATTGGAGTTCTTCCGGAATATTGGCGATGTCAAAGGACAGATCAATATAAGCGATACCGTTGGTGAAAAGATCGTGCTCGAGAATATTTATTCCGGCGATAGTTGCGCTCTGTGAAGGAATAATTTCTATCCGGCGCGGAATCTCTTCCAATTTCAACTTGGGCAGAGTTTTCAACGCTTTCGGCGAATCCGCCTCCGACTGGAATTTCTTCAACTGTGAAGCCTGCTCGTCAATTTTCCGCAGCTCTTCTTCTGACAAACCGGCTTTGATGGCGGCCATCTTATCAGTGAGTTTTTTATCATCACGTTCGGTGAAAGCAGGATCAGGCTCCATTACGGCCAGGAGACGATGACTATTTTCCAGCAGCCACTTTTTTGTGATTTTCTGGAAGATTCCCGGATCCTGCATCCAGAGCTTGCGAACGTTCTCGATCGCGCGGGGAAAATCCATACCGATGAGCGGGTCGCCTTCATAGAGCCAGGTTTGAAAAACGCTGCTCATCAAGGTTATGCCGTAAGGGTAAGAGCCGCGAACAATTTCTCTGCCGTGAAATTCGACCTGATGCAGAACCCCTTCAACGAGTTCTCTGTCAAAACCTTGATCCACGATTTGTCGTAGCGAGTCCAGAATCAATTTCTCGACTTTTTTCACATCGGCGCTGCCGATATTGCGCAACCCCGCGCAGAACATTATTTGCTTGAGCTCTGATTCCATGCCGCTGACGGGAGTCAGATCCTCGCCAAGACCAGAATCAATTAGCGCCTTGCGCAGAGGGCTGGCCGCACTGCCGACGAGCAGACTCGAGATGATTTCCAGTAGAAGCACCGTTTCGTAGTCTTTGTTTTCCGTGAGCATCCAGGCGACGTTGACCATTGTTTTCTTTTCCAGCGATTCTTCTTTGCCCACGGGATAAAAGCATCGAACATAACGTGGTTTAGAAAAAGCCGGTTGGCTTTTAATTTCAGAATTCACGTCCGTTTTATCAAACCCCTGAAGCATTTCGGAAAGAAAGGCCAGATGCTCGCTTGTGGGGATGTCGCCGTAGAAGAAAAACCGTGCGTTGGACGGAGAATAATAACGCCGGTGAAAATTTTTGAATTGTTCATAGGTGAGTTCGGGGATAACGTCGGGATCTCCGCCGGAATCAAAAGCATAGACACTGTCGGGGTACAGATTTTCCTGAATGGATTTGTACATCAACGCGTCAGCGGAGGAGTAGGCGCCTTTCATTTCATTATAAACGACGCCCGAGATAGTCAGCTTGCTCGATAAGTCGCCCGGCACGGTAAATTCAAGATGATGGCCTTCCTGAAGGAACGTTGCCTTGAGCATGCGCGGGTGAAATACAAGGTCGGTATAAACGCGCGCCAGGTTGTAAAAATCAGCCTTTATTTGGCTGGCTACCGGATAAATCGTTTTGTCCGGGTAAGTAAACGCGTTGATAAAAGTTTGCATGGAAGAGCGCATTAGCTCTTTGAAGACATCCTTCAGGGGATATTTTTCGGAGCCGGCCAGCACAGAATGTTCCAGAATGTGCGGCAGACCGGTCGAGTTTTCCGGCGGTGTCCGGAAGCATATCGCGTATACATTTTCTCGGTCAAATGAATGCAGGTGTAATACGCGTGCGCCGGTTTTTTCGTGTCTTATTTCATAAGCGGTCAAACGCAGCGCCGGCATGGTTTCTACGCGCAGTACATTAAACCCTTGTCTTCTATCGCCTACACCGAGAGTCGGCTGTGGAAAGTTAAGTTTATCGAGCATGAAAAAATCCTCTACGTATCTGAAAAATTCAGGAAAATGAGAGCAGTATTTATTTGAAAACCGCGGAAAATATTTTTTACTTTGTTTTCACACGTCGGTTCATTATTTCTGTTCGTGTAAACACGGCTTCGATGTCACTTACGTGCTGAAGAATGTTTTCCCGGCCGCCTTCTTCGCGGTCAATGAGCGCCACGACTTTTTCCACAATCAGCCCCGTCTTTCGCGCCCGCCGAATCGCCATGATTGTCGAGGCACCCGTGGTAATGACGTCGTCAATAATAACCACTTTTTCACCCGGCAAAACGTTTCCTTCGATGGCGCTTTTTGTGCCGTGCTCTTTTACGTCCTTACGAACGATAAATGATTTTATCGGCTTGCCTTTTTGGAAAGATATGACAGAAAGAGAGTTGGCAATCGGATCCGCGCCCAGCGTGAGTCCTCCTGCGGCGGTGATATCGTTTTTTCTGAGCATGTCAAAAATAATTTCTCCGATGAGATTCATCCCTTCCGGATCGAGTGTGGTCGGCTTGCAGTTAAAATAGTAATTGCTTTTCTTGCCGGAAGCGAGCGTGAAAGGAGGATCTTCGCTGTATTTAAAAGATCTTTCAATAATGATGTCGGCAAGTTTTTCTTTCTTTTCTTCGATGGTCATCATATGTTCCTCAATTTCCCTTATGAAGATGTTTTTTTATTTTTCAGGACAAATTTTACGGGTACTTCCACCCACATGGTAAAGGGCCGCCCCGATTTTTTTGCTGGCTCGAACCTCCACGGTTTTATGGCTTCCAGCGCCGCTTGGTCCAATATCGAATAGCCGGATGATTTGCTGATTCTTGCCTCTCCCACGTGGCCGTTAGACAGAATTTCGGCGGCAATCAGCACAACTCCTTCGTAGCCGCGGATACGGGCGATTTCCGGATAAACCGGCGGCATGTTTTCGCCATATACAGGATAGGCTGTAAAAGCGGAAGCCATTCTGTCTCCTGCTGGACCCGCCTGACGGGGAGATTCCACTGCTAACTCCGCGGGATTGTTCCCGGCAGATACTTGCCCGTGGTGAATCGATTCAGGCGAAGCATAGACTGCCTGCGCAAAACGATGCACGGACTGATTTTTTTCCTCGGATGTCGTATGCTGGCTGTTGGCGAAAGAAACGGAATGGGCCGCCCTGCCGTTTTTGTTTTGCTCTGTGTCCGTTCCCAGAGAAACCCAGACGAGGTTCATGCTGGCGAGAGCAGGCGGGGTGAGGGCAATGTTTTTCGCCCCGAAGATTAATATCCCCAGGAGGGCAAGGTGAAATAAAACGGAGATGCAAAGCGCCCGCGCTATTTCTGATTTGCTATTTAAAAACCCGAATAAACGCATAGCCGAAAAAGTTATTTTTTGATTAATTTGTCCGCTACTTTCACCGCTTGCACTCCGTCCGCGGCGTAATGAGCGCCGATGGATTGCGCGTAGGCTTCGGTAACCACCGCTCCGCCGATTAGAAAATCAGTTTTAATGCCCTTGGCGCGGGCGAGATTAATTACTTCTTTCATATTAACCATGGTTGTGGTCATCAGCGCCGAAAGCCCGATTATATCGGGATTTTCCGTTTCGGCTGTTTTAATGATTTTTTCCGTGGCAACATCCTTTCCCAGGTCGATAACGCAATATCCATAATTTTTCAAAAGCAGAGCAACTATATTTTTCCCGATATCATGAATGTCGCCCTGAACGGTGGCCAGGATGATTTTCCCCTTGTTGGCCACTGCCGTTTTTTCCAGAAGCGGTTCCAAGTAATCCATGCCTTTTTTCATGGTTTGCGCCGCCGCCATCAGCTGCGGGAGAAAATAAATCTTTTTTTCGTATAAATCTCCGACGCTGACAATTGCCGGTATCATCACTTTATTAACCAGTTCAAAGGCGGCAGTGCCGGAAGACAAAGCTTCTTTGAGCAGAGGCATTATCTTTTCACTGTCTCCTTCTTTAATGGCAGAGGTAATTTTCTCCGCGATAGACATTGTTTTGCCGGTTTGCGGAGATGCCGCGGGCGCCGTCTGCTCAGAAAAATGTTCGATAAAATATTTGGCGGCATTGTCTTTGGCCGTCAGAACATCTCCTGCTTTTTTTATATTGGTAAATTCAGATCCGGCAGGATTGGCGATAGCCATCGTTAAACCGCAATATTGCGCCATAGCCAGAAAAGCGGCATTGAGCCAGGGACGCCCCGGCATGCCGAAAGAAACATTAGATAGACCTAAGATTGTTTTACTTTTGAAAACTTGAGTGCACCAGTGCACGGTATCCAGAGTTTCTTTGGCGGCCTGAGCATCTGATGCCACGGCCATAACCAGGCCATCAACCACAAAATCATCTTTGGTTATGCCCAATTTTTTAGCCCGGGCATAAATTTTATTGATTAGAGCCTGCCGTTTTTTTGCCGTATTCGGGATATTGCCGTCGGTCAAAGGCAGAAGAATAAACATCGCGCCGTATTTCGCGGCGAGCGGCAAAAGCCTGGTAAGTTTCGCTTTTTCGCCGGAAATGGAATTAATCAGCATCCTGCCGGGATACAGGCGCAGGGCTGCTTCAATAGTTTCAACGCGTGAAGAATCAATAACCAGCGGCAGAGGGCTTACACCCGATAGAAGGCCGACAATTTTCTTTATTGTTTTTACTTCATCGATGCCGGGCTGGCCGACATTGAGATCAAGCATGGCGGCGCCCTGGTTTTGCTGATCCAGCGCCATCTGACGGATAAGCGATGTTTTTCCTTCCAGCAATTCCTGCTGCAGAGCTTTCTTGCCGGTCGGATTAATCCGTTCGCCGACGACAACCAGAGGTTTGTTGTTTTCCAAAAGCAAAAAACCGCGCGCCGAGCTTACGGCGGCCAGAGATTTTACGCGCGGCGGTTTCGGCTTTATTTTTGCTGCTGACCTGACCAGCATTTTGATGTGCTCCGGCGTAGTGCCGCAGCATCCTCCCAGCAGATTGGCTCCCGCCGTGCCGAGCTTACGGCTTGTCGCGGAAAATTCTTTTGCCTGCATATCAAAGACGGTTTTCATGCCTTCCAGACGCGGTATTCCCGCGTTTGGTTTAGCCAGAAGCGGCACTTTGGCGTATGGTTTCATTGACGAAATAAGTTCCGCCATTTTTTCCGGACCGGTGGAACAATTGCAACCCACAGTGTCCGCGCCAAGACTCTGCAACGTGATTAAGGCGCTTACCGCGTCTGTGCCGTCCAGCGTGCGTCCATCTTCTTCGTAGGTCATAGAAACAATAGTAAAAATATTTTTCAATTCTTTTACAGCAATAAGGGCCGCTCTTGCTTCCTGGATGTCAATCATTGTTTCGATAACGATTAAATCACAGCCGCCGGCAATCAAGCCGCGCGCCTGTTCTTTGAAAGCATCAATAGCTTCCTCAAAAGGAAGATCACCAAAAGGTTCAACAAATAAACCGGTAGGTCCGATATCGCCGGCGATCAAAACATTTTTACCGCAGGCTTTACGTGCCAGTCGCGCCAGTTTTTTGTTTATAGATTCAACTTTATCCTGCGCTCCATATTGTTTGAGTTTAAAACGATTAGCGCCGAAAGTGCAGGTATAAACAATTTGCGCGCCCGCCTGGGCGTAAGATGAATGTATGCCCTCCAGGATTTTCGGATTTTCGAGGCACCACATCTCCGGGCAGACACCGGCCGGCATTCCTTTTTTCTGCAGTTCGGTGCCTGTAGCCCCATCCAATATGATGATTTTTTTCTTAATGATGTTTATTATTTTTTCTTTGACCATGGGCATTTATCCCCGAAAAATTGCGTGTTTGCACATTCCTATATCATTTTTGTGTCAAGAAGTGGAATTATTTTTGATTGAATGAAAATAAATGTTTATATCAGCCGCAAAGTCCGCTTATGGCGGTGACGGATTTCTCCGGCAGCAGTATGCATTCATTTGTTATACGCACGCCGATTTTTTCCAGCGCGAGGAGTTGATAAATGATTTTTTGATTGGATAAATCAAAATCAGCGTAGCCCGCGGAAAAACGTCGGGGCAGAAGAGTTTTTTTCTCGCGGCGGATTAACTGATTTATGTAGTCCATAATCCAGTCGAGCGCGGCGTCCGCCATCTCACTGGCTGTGGCATCGTAAATGACAGCGGTCTGCAGGTCTCCCCCCGCGCTTTTTTCTTTGATTGCCTCCATGATTTCATTTCCCGCGGTGGCGCCCATGAGCACCGCTTCTTTGCAGTCACGAAGAAAGACAGATAATTTTTTGCTGTGGAATATTGCGTCGCCATACAGTGATATTTTTCCATTGATGTTATCGTTGATGGCAAGACGCATAAAAGAACCGCGCAAGGATATAAGCGCCGCGGCTTGGGTAATGATGCGATCAGTTTCCTTTTGCGTTTTTGATGATATTTGGGATGTTGTTTTTTTAAAGCCCAGTCTCCGGTAGATTTTCACCAAGGGAGGAGAAACCACTATATTGTTCAGAAAAGTGGCGCTTTCCATAATTTTTATCCCCTAAAAGAATCAGCCGCGAGTTTGCTATTGTGATTAGCATCATACATCGTTAATTAAAAAATTTCCGCAGATTTTTTACGATGTGATCACCCAATTCTTGTGTGCCGACAAGTTTATCACCCGGTTGATAAATATCTTTGGTACGCAACCCTTCTTTTAGCGTTTGTTTGACTGCTTTTTCGATGAAGGTTGCTTTTTCCGGAAGTTTCATTGAATAACGCAGCATCATCGCCACGGACAAAATAGTGCCGATGGGATTGGCGATATTTTTCCCCGCGATATCGGGCGCGGAGCCGTGTATCGGTTCATACATGGCGTGACGAGAACCAAGGCTTGCCGAAGGCAGCATGCCGATCGAGCCGGTAAGCATTGCGGCCTCATCGCTTAAGATATCACCGAATAAATTTGTGGTCAGAATTACATCAAACTGCGCCGGATTACGGATGAGCTGCATAGCGCAGTTATCCACATACATGTGATTAAGCGTCACATCCGGGTATTTTTTTCCAACTTCCGTGACAACATCGCGCCATAGTTCGGTGGACTCGAGAACATTGGCTTTATCCACGGAAACAAGATTTTTTTTGCGGCTTCTCGCTATTTCAAAAGCGTGATGGGCGATGCGGCGGATTTCATCATCGGTATAGATCATGGTGTTGACGCCGGTGCTCTGTCCGTTTCCTTCTTTGCTCACGCCGCGTGGCTGTCCGAAATAAACATCGCCGGTCAGTTCGCGGACAATCATGATATTGACACCGCGCAGAATTTCCGCTTTCAGCGTCGATGTGTGCAGCAATTCCTCAAAAGCGGCAACTGGGCGCAAGTTGGCGAAAAGCCCCAATTTTTTGCGCAGACCCAAAAGCGCTCTTTCCGGGCGCACCGCGTAATCAAGACTTTCCCATTTCGGTCCGCCCACCGCGCCTAGAAGCACCGCGTTGCTTTTTAAAGCCAGGTCTAGACTTTCCGGAGGCAGGGGAGTCCCATGGGTATCATAAGCGGTGCCGCCAACGCTTCCTTCATCCAGGCGCAGGTTTATATCGCTTTTTTCGGAAAGAAAATTCAGCACTTTTAAGGCCTGTTCGGTAATTTCTTTTCCGATGCCATCACCGGGGAAAACGGCTATAGAAAAATCTTTGGAGGTCATAATTATTTCACTTTTTCGCGATGTGTTTGAGCAGGCCGCCGTCGGCAATTAACTGTTCCATAAAAGGCGGAATGGGGTTGATGGAAAATGTCTTATCCGCGCCGCCGACAGAAATAATTCCCTTGACACTGTCAATACTGATTTGGACGCCTTGCGTCACCTTATCGACAAGCTCGCGGCATTCAAAAATCGGCAGGCCCATATTGAAGGAATTGCGATAAAAAATGCGGGCAAAGCTTTTGGCCACCACGCAAGAGATCCCCGCCGACTTGATGGCGATGGGCGCGTGTTCGCGCGATGATCCACAGCCGAAATTTTCGCCGCCGATGATGATATCACCAGGTTTCATTTTTTTTACAAAATCCGGATCCGCGTCTTCCATGCAGTGCTTGGCCAGCTCCTTCGGATCGGAAGTATTGAGATAACGGGCGGGAATGATCGCGTCCGTGTCAATGTTGTCACCAAATTTCCAAATTTTTCCATTGAATTTCATTATGCAAAACCCTTTTTATGGTTAAAGTTCTTCAGGAGAAGCAATTCTGCCCAAAACGGCGGAGGCCGCAGCTACCGCGGGGCTGGCCAAATAAACCTCGCTTTTCGGATGTCCCATGCGTCCCACAAAATTACGGTTAGTGGTCGCTACCGCTCTTTCTCCCGCGGCCAGAATCCCCAGATGCCCGCCAAGACACGCGCCGCACGAAGGCGGAGTAATTACTGCGTCAGCTTTCATGAAGATTTCCAAAAGTCCTTCCTGCATTGCCTGCTTATAAATATGCGGCGTCGCCGGAGCGATAATCAGACGCACGTGCGGAGCGGCTTTACGTTTTTTCAGAATTTTCGCGGCCATGCGCAGATCTTCGATGCGGCCGTTAGTGCAGGAGCCGATAAGCGACTGATCGATTTTTATTTTTCCTGCCTTGCTCACGCCCTTGACATTAGAGGGCAGATGAGGGAAAGCCACCTGCGGCTCGAGCTTGCCGGCATCGATTTCAATTATCTGGGAATAACCAGCGTCGGCATCGGAGGCGTAAAACTTATAAGGACGTTTCGCGCGGTTTTTGATGTACTCTTTCGTGATGGCGTCGGGCGCGAAAATTCCGTTTTTGGCGCCGGCTTCTATCACCATGTTCGCCATGGAAAATCTGTCGGCCATAGGAAGTTTGCTTATTGTTTCTCCGGTAAATTCCATGGCCTGGTAAAGAGCTCCATCCACGCCGATACGTCCGATAATATTAAGAATCAGGTCTTTGCCCGAAACCCACTTTTTGAGCTTTCCGTAAATAACAAATTTAATGGACTGCGGCACTTTGAACCACAGCTCGCCGGTCAGCATGGCCGCGGCCAGATCCGTACTGCCCACGCCCGTGGCGAAAGCGCCCAGCGCGCCGTAGGTGCAGGTGTGGCTGTCCGCTCCGACAACCAGCTCGCCGGGAAGAACAATGCCTTTTTCGGGAAGAAGCGCGTGTTCCACCCCAACCTGACCTCCTTCATAAAAATGAACAATGCCGTGCTCGATGGCAAATTCCCGTACGGCCTTACACTGCTCGGCGGAATTGATATCTTTATTCGGCGTGAAGTGATCCAGCACCAGCGCGATTTTATTTTTGTTGAAAACTTTTTTTCCGCCCGCGGCGCGGAATTCCCTGATGGCAATCGGCGCGGTGATATCATTGCCGAGGGCGATATCCACGCGGGCGTTTATGAGTTGCCCGGGGTGAAGCTCCCTGAGCTTTGTATGTGCCATCAAAATTTTTTCCGTAATTGTGTTTCCCACAATATTCTCCTGTGCTTGCAGATGAAGCTGTCCTTATCTTACTTTTTCTTTTTATTCAACAACCTTAGCTTTTTTGGCGTTGTCCTTTAAAAATTCAAGACGATTCAAGGCGTTGATGTAGGCCTTGGCGGACGCAACGATAACATCGGGATGCGCGCCACGTCCCACAACTGAATGGCCATTGTATTTTAACTGCACAGTCACTTCGCCCTGCGCGTCCGAGCCGCCGGTGATGGCGTTGACCGCGTAACGGAGGAGCTGATAATTGGTTTTGGTGATTTTGCGGATGGCCGCGAAAGTGGCGTCCACCGGGCCGTTGCCGAAACCGGCTTCGCGCACTACCTTGTCGCCAATCTGCATCTCCATGGTCGCGGTGGGAACGGCAACGTTACCGCTGATCACATTGAGATAAACAAGATTGTATTTATCTTCTCCTCGATAAATTTCCTCGGAGACAATCGCTTCCAGGTCTTCATCGAAAATATCTTTTTTGACATCGGCCAGGTCTTTTACACGCGCGGCGACCTTGGTTATCTGCTCATCGTTGAGGTTATACCCCATTTTTTTTAAATGTTGCGAAATGGCGGCGCGTCCGGAATGTTTGCCCAGCACGATGTGCGTGTCGCTGATGCCCACCGACTGCGGTGTCATAATTTCATACGTAATTTTTTCCTTAATCAGCCCGTCCTGATGAATGCCGGATTCATGCGCGAAGGCGTTAGTGCCCACAATCGCTTTATTGGGTTGAACCGGTATGCCGGTAATCTGCGTGAGCAGACGCGATGTCTTATAAATTTGGGCAGTATTGATTTTAGTGTAAAGCCCGTACATATCCTTGCGCGTGGCCAGCGCCATGACTATTTCTTCCATGGCCGTGTTGCCCGCGCGCTCGCCGATGCCGTTGATGGTGCACTCCACCTGTCTCGCGCCGTTACGGATGGCCGCCAGAGAATTGGCCACCGCCAGACCTAAATCGTTGTGACAGTGAACGGCGATAATCGTGTCGCCTATGTTTTTGACGTTAGCAAACAGGTAGGCGATAAGTTCTCCGAATTCTTCCGGAATAGCGTAACCGACTGTGTCGGGGATGTTGACGGTGCAGGCCCCCGCGTCGATTACGGCCGATACCATTTCTACCAGATAATCTTTATCCGAGCGCGTGGCGTCCATCGGCGAAAATTCCACATTTTCCGTGTAGGAGCGGGCAAGTTTGACTGCAGCCACCGCTTCCTTGAGCACCTGCGCGCGGCTTTTTCTGAGCTGGTACTTCAAATGAATATCCGAAGAGGAAATAAAAGTATGGATACGCGGATGAGCCGCTCCTTTTATGGCCTGCCAGGCGCGGTCGATATCCAGCTTGTTGGCGCGCGCCAGTCCCGCTACCTGGGTTTTTTTTATTTCCTTGGCGATTTGTCTGACCGCGTCAAAGTCACCTTCGGAGGCAATGGGAAAACCCGCCTCAATGATATCAACGCTGAGTTTTTCCAGCTGCCGGGCCATCATCAGCTTTTCTTCCGTGTTCATGCTGTAGCCGGGCGACTGTTCCCCATCTCTCAATGTCGTGTCGAAAATATAAACGCGGTTTTTGTCTTTCTTCATAATGTTTTCCCCCTCGTTGAATAATTTATAAAAACAAAAAAAGGCCGTGAGTTTTTTCCGCTCACGGCCCTTTAGGTTATCAGTTATGCTTCTAGTCCTAGTGATGACCTAAAAACGATGAGCGGCAGGCCCTAAGTAAAAGGCGCAGCAGAGCGAGACCCAAAAGCAGGGGCAGAATGTTCAGAGCTAAATACTGATTTCTCGCTGTGTCCATCATCGTTTTTATCAAGCTTTCGTTTAAAACATGTGGTAATTTAATGCAAAAAAAACATTTTGTCAAAATATTTTTTCTAATAATACTCTGACGCCGATAATGAGTGCCGAGAATGATTTTTAAAAGTTTATTGGAAATATTATGCTGATCCGCATAATTAAAAGAAACGAAAAAGGTTGAATGTCATTTAATATTGAACTATTAAGTTTAAAACTGTAAATTTTTGTAATTAAGTGTATTAGTGCCGATATAGGTGTTTATAATATTAGCACCGATCCATGCAAATGGTGTTATAGGTAAATATACAGGGATGAGCAGAAAGGATGGAATAGATGGATGTTTTGACGCATCTGC
>ERZ795044.1316-NODE-1316-length-22572-cov-13.254919_pt1 | contig 22572 bp, 11 predicted proteins | sample MGYA00375128_ERZ795044 | MGnify/ENA primary metagenome ERZ795044 (study PRJEB30173, sample SAMN05720213) | anaerobic digester metagenome | isolation source: active sludge of municipal wastewater-treating anaerobic digesters | place: USA | collected 2014-12-22 ... | reverse complement strand
ACCATGTGCTGCCCGAGTGCGTCACAATCAGGCTTTGCCTGCCGGGTTTTCCGCAATGCTCCGAACCATCGCTTTCCTGTTGCTGCTGCTTCCGCTGCATGCGCATGCCAAGCCTGCTGCCGACCAGTGGTACAGCGTGCTGCTGGATGGCCGCAAGATCGGCCATTTCGAAAGCTCGCGCAGCGTCGCCGGAGATGTCGTCACCACCCGGCAGAATCTGCAAATCGAACTCGACCGGGCCGGCACGCGCATCGAGGTGGCAAGCCAGGAAGAGTGCAGCGAAAGCATGTCCGGCGAACCACTGGCCTTCTCTTCCATCTCGCGACTGAGTGGTGCGGAAACCCGTGTACGCGGCACGGTCCAGGGCGACAGCGTGCAATTGCACACCTCCGTGGGCGGCGCCAGCAACGAACGCCGCATGCCTTGGCCAAAGGGTGCGCTGATGGTGGAGGGGCTGCGCCTGGCCAGCCTGAAGGTGCCACTCGACGCGGGTCGCCAGTTCCGAGAGCTTGCCTTTCAGCCCTCCAGCCTGGATGCAGTCGAGGTCACCAGCACGATCGGCCAGCGCGAACGCGTGGACTTGCCCGAAGGCAACAGGAGCCTGCGGCGCATTGAACAGGTCTTCAATTTTGCCGGTGCTCCCATCCGCAACACCGCCTGGGTGGACGATGAGCGCGATGTCTACAAGCTGACCATGCCCGCAATGGGCGTGGACCTGACCCTGGTGGCCTGTTCCCGATCCTGCGCACACGCACCAAACCAGGGCACGAATGTATTCGATCGCACCCTGATGCCGGCGCCACGCGCCCTGTCGGCAACCGAGTTGGCTTCCACCATGCGCTACACGATCAGTCCAAGTGAGGCGGGTACGTCCATGAACCTGCCCGACACGTCCGAACAAAGCGTGTCCAGGCTGGATGAGAAGCTGCTGGTTGAAGTCAGCGCGCACGCGCTCGAACGCGGCAGTGCGCCCGCGCCGCAGGACTTCCTGCCGAACGACTGGTTGCAAAGTGCGGCGCCGGAACTCGTCGCCGTTGCGCGCAAGCAGACAGGTTCCATCAGCGGCGATGCGGAAAAGATGCGCGCGCTCGAAACTTTCGTGCGCGGCTACATCAGCACCAAGTCGTTGGGCGTCGGTTACGCCTCGGCGCTCCAGGTCCTTCACAAGCCCGAGGGAGATTGCACCGAACATGCGGTATTGCTGGCGGCCCTGGGGCGTGCAGCGGGCATCGCGACCCGCGTTGTCGATGGCCTCGCCTACGCACCGCGTTTTGACCGAACGGATCATGTGTTCGTGCCGCACGCGTGGATGCAAGCCTGGGTCGATGGCCGCTGGCGAAGCTACGACGCCGCGCTGGGTGGATTCGATGCCGGCCATATTGCCTTCTCGACCGGCGATGGCGATCCATGGCGCTTCTACCAGGGCCTGGATCTGCTCGGTCGCACGCGTCTGGATCAGGCCGACGCGGTATCTGTGGACAGCACGCAGTGATTGGATCCCCGCTTGCCATGGCCTTGCTGTTCAGCTCCTTGGCCTGGGCACAGGACACGCCGCCCAGGCCACTTGGCGAACCAAGCCTGCAGGCATTGATCACCGATCCCGCCTTGAACGAAATCAGCGGAATTGCCGCCTCGCGTCGCAACGATGGCATCTACTGGGTTCACGGTGATGCGCCACGACCCGCCGAGTTGCTTGCCATCAACGCCAAGGGCACGCTGATTGCACGTCTCCGCATCGAGGGCGTGCGCGCGGTGGATTGGGAAGACATTGCCAGCTACCGGAAAGATGGCAAGGCCTGGTTGCTGATCGGCGACATCGGCGACAACAACGGCAGTCGCACCCACTACGAAGTGATCGCGGTTGAAGAACCGGAAATTGATGGCAAGATTTCCACCCTCAGCGTCAAGCCGGCCTGGCGCCTGCGGTTCCACTACGCAGATGGGGCGCACGATTGCGAAGCCATGGCCATCGATACGGCAAGCAACGCCATTCTGCTCATCAACAAGCACGCACCGCTGGCCATCCATTCGCTGGCGCTTGATCCGCCACGCCACACGGCGGAAGTGGCAACCGCCATTCAACTGGGTGCGCTGGAGTCGATTCCCCAGCCCGATGCGGATGAGCGGCTGGCGCGCTTTCCCGCGGCACGATTTGGCGGTTCGCCCACCGGCATGGACATCGATGCCTCGGGTCGACTGGCCGTCGTGCTGACGTACCGGGACGCGTGGCTTTTCGAACGACGCGCCGGGATGTCCTGGGTGGAGGCATTCGGCAAACCGCTGCAACGCTTGCCCTTGCCGCCGCTGCCCCAGGCCGAAGCCATCGGATTCAGCGCGGATTCCCGCTACTTCCTGATCGGCAGTGAAAACCTTCCCGCGCCGCTGCTGCGCGTGGACCTGTCCACGGAAGGCGGGAGCGCGGAGCACTGACCGCGGCAATTGCCAGGCAGGTGTATTCATCCACGGCCTCTGCTTTCGATAGACTTCGGCAATGCGAGACCAGCCTCCGACTCCTCCCCAGCGTTGCGATACGCAACAGCGTCAACGCGTGATCCGTGCCGCTCGCGAACTTGGCGTGCCGCGTGACTATGCAGCGCAACGCAAGTTGCGCGTGGTGCGCGAACCTCGTGATCTCGCCTGCATCGGCAAGGACATCCATGATCGCCCGCAATGGATGGAGTCAAGGGCCGCCCGCGCCTGGCTGCGCATGCGCGATGCAGCGCGCAGTGATGGCGTGGAACTGCAGGTGGTTTCCGCGTTCCGCTCCGCGACCTATCAGCTCACCATCCTGCAGCGCAAGCTGGAGCGCGGCCTATCCATCGACGAGATTCTCAAGGTCAGCGCCGCACCCGGCTACAGTGAGCACCACTCCGGCCGGGTGCTTGACTTGACCACTCCAGGCTTCCCCACTCTGGAGGAAGACTTTGAACACTCAGCCGCCTATGCCTGGCTGCTGGCCAACGCTGCCCGCTTCGGCTTCCGCCTTTCCTTTCCCCGCGGCAATCGCCACGGCATCGCCTTTGAACCCTGGCATTGGTGCTGGCACCGAAGGTAAGGCAAGGCTGGTCAATTCCCGCATGTCCAGAGCTCCTTGACTCGGCTCAGGACTTGCATATCGAAGGATTGGCCCGCGGCCCCATGATTCCGTTCATGGTTCCCTTCGACAAGCTCAGGACAGGCTTGGGCTCACCACGAACGGATTTTGGGGGCTCACCACGAACGGTAGCCGCTTGATCAGCATTGCCTAAAAACCGTTCGTGGTGAGGAGGAGACGTCGAGACCGAAGGTCGAGCGCCGACGTCTCGAACCACGCGTCAACCCGCTCTGTCGATCATCAAGGCAGCGCTGATCAAGTCCTGCTTGTCCGGAGCCCATCTGCAAATGAGCGCATGGTGTCTTCGTTCCGTTCATGGTTCGACAGGCTCACCACGAACGGATTTTGGGGGCTCACCACGAACGGAATTTTTGGCTCAGAGCTGGTTGACCGACAACATGGAATCTCAGGACCGGCTAGGGCTCACCACGAACGGAAGTGCTTGGCCAAGGTTGCCTCAGGTTCAATGTGCGTGCTCGACGCCGCCGGGGCCATGCACATGACCGTGGGCGATTTCCTCCTCGCTGGCCTCGCGAACCGAGACAATCTCGATCTGGAATGTCAGGGTCAACCCGGCCAGCGGGTGGTTGAGATCCACATCGATGACGCTGGATCCGACCTTGGCCACCACCACCGTGCGCTGGCCTCCTTCCTTGGTCGCCAAGACTGTGACCATGCCCGGCTTCAGCCTTGCTCCATCGCGAAAGTACTTCTTTGGCACCCGCTGCATGCTGCCTTCCTGGCGCTCGCCATAGGCGTCGACGGGAGCGACCACCACCTCGAAGGCATCACCCGCCTCGCGTCCCAGCAATGCGCGCTCCAGACCGGGAATGATGCCGCCATGGCCGACCAGCACCTGGATCGGACCCGCGCCTTGCCTGGAGTTCTCGATTTCCTTGCCACTTTCTGCACTCAGCGAGTAATGCAAGGACACTACGGAATTGGCAGCTATCGACACGTCTTCACTCCTCGCCACGGCGGTGCTGGAAACAGGGCGCGCAGGCTAGCAGGTCTGCGCCGAAGGCGGTACCGCGCTGCGCGACCAGGCATGGACGGCAGCGCTACCCTGCAGGGTCGGATTCCTGACCCGCATGTCTCAATCGTTGACGTTCAATCGGTTCGGCAGCTTGCGGCAACGGGCTATACTCGATTGGGGCACGCGGCGGACAGGGGTTCAGCGTGGGGATCGCCAGCATTTTCGATTCGTGCAGATCGGTGGTCGCCATCGTGCGCCAAGCCGACGCACGCTTCGTCGATGTGAATGCGGCCATGCAGGAACAGCTGGGATGGGCCGCTGCGGACGTGGTCGGCCTGCGTCCGGCCGATATCAACCTGTGGCCGGATGCCGACACTCGCTCGCGCATCTACGCCGCCCTGCGCACTCGCCAGCGCGTGGTCGCGTTGCCGCTGCTGGCTCGGCATCGCAACGGTGAGCTGATTCCCTCCCTGCTCGACGTCGAGTGCTTCACCCTCGATGGCGAAGTGATGAACTTCTGCCTGCTCCGGGTTGGCACGCAGAAACATGGCATCAGCTCCGACCCGGAAGCCGAGCAAGCCAGTTATCGCGAATTGTTCTTGGCTGCAAGCGAAGGCTTGTACCGGCAACTGCCGGACGGTGGCTTCATCGATGTCAATCCGGCCATGGCGGAAATTCTCGGCTTTGCTTCCGCCGCGCAGATGCTTGCCAGTCCCGCACACCTGGCCGCCGGGATTTATGCGGATCCCGAACAAGCCGCGCAACTGAAACACGAGCTGATCCGACAGGGGCGCATTCGCAACCTGCGCAGCCGAATCCGCCGACGCGACGGACAGGAACGCTGGATTCTCGAGAATGCGATTGCCGTACGCGATGAAGATGGCACCCTGCGCTTCTTCGAAGGTTCCGTGGTCGACATCACCGAACAGGTTGCCGCCGAATCGGCGCTGCGCCATTCCGAAAACATGTATCGCGTGCTGGTGGACAACTGCCGCGATGGCGTGTTCCTGATCCAGCACGGCAAGGTGATTTTCGCCAACCCGGCACTGGCCGACATGCTCGGATATGAACAGTCGGAACTGATCGGCAGCGACTACATGAGCCTGGTTGCAAGCGAAGATCGGCCTGCGCAGGCGCGGCGCAGGGAAGCGCGTGAAGGCGGCTCCATGGCTCCGCAGAACTATGAAATACACATGCGACACAAGCAGGGCCACAAGCGCCTGTTTGCGGTGTTTGCCGATGCCGTCACCTTGAATGGCGAGGCCGCCTCCACTGGAATCGCCCGCGACGTCACCGATGAGCGTGCCCAGCTGCGCGCCCTGGAGGATGCAGAACGCCGCTACCGCGAGTTGTTTGAACAATCACCCATTGGCCTGTTCCGCACATCGCAGGACGGCGGCATGGTGACGGCCAATCCGGTCATGCTGAGCATGCTTGGTTATGCCGACATGGAGCAGATCCGCAGCGAGGTCGGCAACGTGGCCAACCTCTATGCGGAACCCGGCGATCGCGTCACCCTGCTCTCCCGCATGTCCGGCCATGGCGACGTCGCCGATTTCGAGACGCGCATGGTGTGCCGCGACGGCAGCCAGCGCTGGGTCAACATCAACGTGCGACGCCAGACCGAAGAAGCCGGTGAAGACGGAGAGGCACGCACCCACTTTGCCGGCTCGGTGCAGGACGTGGAGCATCGCCATGTCATTGAACAGGCCTTGCAGCGCTCCGAAGCGCGCTTCCGCCTGCTGGTGGAACACAGCCAGAGTGGCGTGTTCATGCTGCGTGGACTCAAGCTGGTCTATGTCAATCAGCGCATGGCCGGCATGTTCGGTCATGGCGAAAGCGAGTTGACGCGCCTGAGCATGGATCAATTGTTGGTGCCCGATCTGCGCCAACAGGTGCTGGCGCGACTCCAGGCCATTGAATTGGGCAAGGAAACCCCACAGGAATTCGAGACCTGCTGCCTGCATCGCGATGGCCGTCGCATCCCTGCAACCATCAGTGCCGGCCCCATCGATATCGATGGCGAACGCCACCTGACCGGTACCCTGCGCGACATCTCCCGCCAGCACGAAGCGGAAGAACAGTTGCGTTTCCATGCATCCCATGACGCACTCACCGGCCTGCCCAATCGACTGGTTTTTCACGACCAGCTTCAGCAGCGCATCCATCAAGCGCGCCAGAGCGGGCATTGCGATTACGCCGTGCTGTTTGTCGACCTGGATGGCTTCAAACTCGTCAATGACGGCCTTGGTCACGCCACTGGCGACCAGTTGCTGTTGGCCATTGCCAGGCAGATGGCTGCGCAGCTCAAGGATGAGGCGCTGATTGCGCGCTATGGTGGTGACGAATTCACCCTGCTCTCCACCGGTAGCTGCAACGCAGAGCGTGCCGCGGCAATGGCCAGTCGCCTGCTGGAACTGTTCCAGCAGCCGCAATCGATCAACGGTCACCGTGTCTATTCCGGGGCCAGCATTGGCATCGTCATGGGTGACCTGCGTTACCAGAACCCGGAACAGATCCTGCGAGACGCGGACACCGCGATGTACCGCGCCAAGTCGCAGGGCAAGTCGCGCCATGTGTTTTTCGATGACAGCATGCGCGCCGCTGCCCAGCATCGCCTGGCCCTGGAGACCGACTTGCGCCAGGCCCTGGAGCGCGGCGAATTCCGCGTGTTCTACCAGCCCATCGTCGACATGGACAGCGGCCGCCTGCGCGGTTGCGAGGCCTTGATTCGCTGGCAGCATCCACAACGGGGCCTGCTGCTGCCACGCGAATTCCTGGGTGTCGCCGAAGAAAGCGGCTTGCTGGCCGGCATCGACTGGTGGGTCCTGAACACCGCCATCACCCAGTTCCAGTCATGGCTCAAGCAACATCCGGGATTGGATCTGACCTTGAGCGTCAACCTCGACGAACGCCAGTTCCACGATCCCGGCCTGCCCATGCAACTGCAAACCTTGTTGCGCAGCCATGGCATGCCGGCACAGCGCCTGCAACTGGAGATGACGGAAACGGTTTTCCGCAATGGCCGACATACGGCGATCGAGCGCCTGCTTGAACTCAAGGCATTGGGATTGCGCCTGGCCGTTGACGATTTCGGCACGGGCTATTCGTCGCTGGAATCCTTCGCCTCGCCTGCCTTCGATGTGCTCAAGATCGATCACAGCTTCATCGTCGACCTGGTCGGCAATCCGCGCAACCGGGCCTTGACCCGCACCATCATCGGCCTCGCCCACGACCTGGAGCTCGACCTGATTGCCGAAGGCGTCGAAACCGCAGCCCAGCGCCGACTGCTGCAGGACATGGGTTGTCGCGGCGGACAGGGAATCCTGTTCGGCGCGCCGATGGAAAGCGATGCGTTCGCGCTGCTGCTCGACAAATGAGGGCAAGGCCCCGGCCAACGACAACATCAGTTCAAGCTGATCCGCGCAGCCCTGCATCACGCGGATGCAAGGCTGCCAGGCACCTTCGAAGCAGACTCAGAGGGATCCACCACCAAACTTGTGCGTGTACTGCACGTTGACGGTACGACCGACCGCGTCGAACCAGGAGATGTCGTAGTACGGATACGCGGTGTAGGTCGGGTCCTTGGGCGGCATCTTGTTGAACAGGTTGACCACCGAGAGCGAGATCCTTGAAGCATCGTTGAAGCGATAGGCCATGGACGCGTTGTAGCGGTAGGTTGCTGCAATCGTCGGGCCCGGATCGCCGTCTTCCCAGACCTGGTCATACGACCAGCCATTGGGCAGGCGGCCCAGGCGCTGGCCATAGAGGGTTGCCGACCAGGCATCCTTTTCCCAACTCACGCTGACACTGGTCTTGGTGCGTGGAATGTCGAATCCGCTGTTCACAGCGAACTGATCCTCGACCGGATCCCCCGGATACTGCTGGAAATCATGCTCGTTGACCCAGGTGTGGTTGGCGCTCACGGTGAAGCGGCCGATGCCGGTGTCGAATCGATAGCGTGCGGTGAAGTCCAGGCCGCTGGTGTTTTCGCGAGCCACGTTGATGGGGTTGACGAAGATTCCGTAGAGCGAGCCGTTGCCACTGCGCGTGATGCGTGCCAGCGCATCCACGCAAGTGGGTGAATTGATGTCGAGCGTGCCAAGCCTGCAAGAGGCCTCGTCGCGCAGGATGGCATCCACACTCATATCCTGCACCTGGTTGCGCATGCGGATGTCGAACCAGTCCAGCGACAGGTCGAGGCCTTCCAGGGGCGAGAACACAAAGCCTGCGGTCCACGATTTGCTGGTCTCGGGATCGAGTTCGCGGTTGCCCGCACGGGTTCGGATCAGGCCTTCCGAGTAATCCTCGCAGTCCTCGGCCTCCTCCAGCAGGCAGGTGTAGTAGTCGATACCGGATGTCTCGTCGTTGCCGATCCCGGCAAAGACGTAGTGCAAGTCAGGCGCGCGGAACGCCGTGCCGTACGAACCACGCACCAGCAGGCTGTCGATGGGTCGCCATTCCAGTCCGGTACTCCAGGTTGCCTTGCCGATGCTGTTGCCGGAGTAGCGGTATTGGTCCCAGCGACCCGCCACGCTCAGATTGAGGGTGTCGTGCACCGGCATGCGCAACTCGCCTGCCGCGGCCCAGCGGTTGCGGCTGCCATGGCCATCGGAATCCTTCCAGCTGTAGTAGTAGTACTGGGTCGCCAGCGGATCCGGATTGAGGTCATAACCCTGATTACCGATTTCCACGGTGCCGGAGAAACCGGCATCTCCACCGGGCAACGCGAACAAGTCGAGCTTGCTCGTGGTGAAGGCAGCCGTGGTGGTATCCGATTGTGGATGGTAGACGGTGCGTGCCGCGATGGAGTCGTATTCGGCGCGGGTCAACGGCGTGTACAGACGGGCCGGATCGGCATTGAAGATCGGGAATCCGTCATCGTCCTCGCCAAGCTGCGGTCCGAGGAACAAGGCGTTGGCATTGGCGGCGATGATCTGCGGCCAGCTGATCTCGGCCTTGTACAGGGAGTGGCTGAGCGAAGCTTCGTAGTCCCAGCTTTCGCCAAACACTCCCTTGAAGCCGGTCGTGAATCCAAAGGTCTTCTGCGTGGTTTCAATCATGCCGCGATTGAGTCCACCCATTTCCTCGGGTGTGAACTGGCGCTGCCAGTACTCCACCTGGTCCGTGGCCTGGTTGAAGAAATAACCTTCCTCGTTTCCGTCCGGCGCCATGTAGCTCCAGGCGGCAACATCGCGAAACAGGTCGACGGTGTGGTAGCCGGCCTGCACGTCGGCGAACCAGGACATTCCATCGCCGAAGTCGTAGCTCATCGACGAATAGCCATTGATGCCACGGCGCTTGCTGAGGATCGTGCCGTAGCCGATCGATGATTGGCTGCCGCAGTAAAAACCCGGACCGTAGTCGTCGATTTCCGGATCGTACTCTCCATACCTGGGCCGTGATGCGTAAAAGGTGCTGCCATCGTTGTACGCGGCCAACGCATCGCAGGTGGCCTGCCCCGGATCAAGATAGGTGTCGTAGTAGTCGGTGCGCAGCCATCCCCGCCGGGCAATCTGTCCACTCGCACGCGGCGCATCCAGGGTCGAATCCTGGATGTCGCGGTCATAGGCCCACAGTGGCTCTTGCGCTTGCAGGTCGACCGAGAACACGCCGCTGAAGGCATCGCGACCGAATCCGCTGACCAGGCTGGCCTCGAAGGATTCGCCACCGCCTTCGGTGGTGGTGCCCGCACGCACGTCCAGAATGGCGCCATCGACGTGCTTCTTGAGTATGAAATTGACCACGCCGGATATGGCATCCGAACCGTAAATGGCCGAAGCGCTGCCGGTCAGCACCTCGATGCGATCTATCATGCCGACGGGAATGTTGGAAATGTCGGTGAAGTTGCTGCGCCCCTTGAAGGGCATCGGGAAGTCGGCAATGCGACGGCCATTGACCAGCACCAGGGTGTGGTTGGGACCCAGGCCGCGCAGGTCCACTTGTTGTGCGCCGGGGGAAAAATCGGCGCCACTGGAGGACTGCTGGCTCTGGGTTTCGCCGCCGTTCTGGGTCATCGAGCGCAGCACGTCGGGAATGCTGGTGAAACCGTTGGCCTGGATTTCCGCAGCAGTGATGACGGATACCGGTGCGGGCCCCTCGATCTGGGCCCGCGGAATGCGTGAGCCAGTCACTTGCAGGGTCTTCATTTGCGTGACCGGCGTGTCGTCGGCTGCGGCAGATGGTTGCGCGGGTGCGACTTCCGTTTCATCCGCGTCGGCCTGGGCAATGAGCAAGGCACCCGAATCAGGATCCCGGGTTGCCGCAAAGCCGCTGCCCTGCAGCAGCGTCTCCAGGGCCTGGCTGGTCGAGGTGGCGCCTTGTACACCCGGCGTCTGCATGCCGCGCAACTGGTCCGCATGGTAGACAAGCTGGGTTCCGGACTGGCGGGCCAGGGTATTCAGCGCGCTGGAAAGGTCGCCAGCCGGCACGTTGATGGGGCCGCTGACGGCTTGCGCCTGCGCAGCCAATGCAACCGAACAAGCCAGACTCAGCAACAAGCGATTGATGGATCGACGCACGATGTTTCTCCCCCGGTTCAGAAAAATTCACGCATGTAGTCGATTAGACGAGCAAGACCGCGGAATCCCCCCCTTGGGTTTAGCCGTCAAGGCGAATGCAGGACGATGCGATCCGGCTTGCGTTCAACGCGAACCGGAAATCCATGTTCCAGCAGGCTCACGAATCCATCGCTGTTGTCCCAGCGAAAATTCCCGCCGATCCGCAGCAAGGCGACGCCGGAATCGCCGAGTTCGATCTTGCGCAGGCTGAATCTGTTGAATTCCGCCACGGCATCCACCAGAGCGGTATCGTCAAACGCGAGAAACCCGCTGCGCCATTCCAGGTGGCGCTCGGCCTCCCCGAGCGACAAGGATCGCACCAGCACGCCATTGGGGCCCGCGCTGGCGATGCTTCCGGCCGGCAGGAACGTGGACGGCCCATCGTGTCCATGGGCATCCGCTGGACTGTCGAGCCTGACCTTGCCCTCGGTCACTACCACGCGCAGGTTTCTTGCATCGCGACGTACCGAGAAGCGCGTGCCCACCGCCACGACTTGGTGGTCATTTGCGCTGACGGAAAATGGACGAGCCGCGTCATGCGCCACCTCGAAGTAGGCCTCGCCGCGCAGCAGGGTGACGGAACGGGCATCGCGCGTCATGACCACGTCGATCTGGCTGGCACTGCTCAGCGTGGCCGAACTTCCATCGGCAAGTGCAATGGTCTTCAGTTCACCCGTGCGACTGGCAAAGCTGGCCTCCTGGCGCCCACTGCGGTTCCAGCCCGACCATGCGATGAGTGCGATGGCCACGACGGCGAGCGAAGCCACGAGCGCCATGCGCCATCCGCGTGCCTGCTGCGCGCGCCTGCGCACTCGGCGCGCCGTGCGTCCATCGGCCTGACGGTTTGCATCCAGCTCGCTGGACCCGTCCATGCCGTACGCAGTCCAGGCGTATCGAGCAGGCACGCCTCCCCTGGTAGCCGGGTTGGACAAGGCGTGCAGGCGGTCCGCCTCCTTCCACGCGGCTTCCAGACGCAGAAATGCGACTCGATGACGGGTCGAGCTGGACAACCACGCTTCCAGTTGCTCGCCATCGCGCTGGGTCCATGCATTGCACTCGCGCCGTGCGAGCCATTCAGCCGCATGCTGCTCAATCCACCTGCTGTCGCGCATGAGCTTGTTCCTCTTCATCACCGTCACGACGCGCCTGATGTCGCGCGTTCCGACGCATGGGTTCACCGCCATACAGGTGATCGGCGATCAACCGCATGCCTTTGGCGAGGTGTTTCTCGACTGTCTTGGCGCTGATTCCGAGCTTTTCCGACACGTCCTTCTGCGGAAGGTTTTCAACCCTGCGCAACCAGACCACCTGGCGGCATCGCTGCGGCAGCCGATCCATGACTTCGATCAATCGCTTGAGGGCCTGGCGACCCCCGAACCATCGCTCCGGCGAAACCTCGTCAATCAGGTAGACGTTCGAAGGCTCGAAATCACCCATCGGTTCTATCGATACCACTCTGCTGCGGCGGGCACGATCCGCCATCAGGTGTCGCGCGGTGGCAAACAGGAACGCAGCCGGCGTCGTCGGGCGCTTGTCCAGGCCAGCCTCGTAGACGCGTGCGTAGATTTCCTGGCGCAGGTCATGGACTTCATCGCGATGCGGCCAATTGCGCAGCAGCATGCGCGTCAATGCATGCTCGTGGACGAGAATCTCGCGTACGAACCAGTCATCGTGATCGGTGGACATGCACGGACTTTACGCCAGAATCGGCGCGACGGGTGGCGCTGCCAGTGGGGGAAGGCACGCAACGGATCGTCTACATCATTATTGCCCGGCGAGGTCACTCGCCATCCACCAGGATCAAGCATCATGCCCAAGCGCCCAGCCCTCTGCAGTCTCGCCCTTGTGTCATTCCTGTCCTTCGCCCTGGCAGCACAGGCAGCGGACTACGGCCACTATCTGCTTGGCGATCCAAACGCAAAAACAGAGGGGAGCGTGCAACCCGGGCTGCTGTTGATGGGCGGTGGCGACCGCAATTTCGATGCGCTGCGCTGGTTCATGCAACGCGCTGGCGGCGGCCACGTCGTGGTCCTCCGCGCATCACAGGCCGGCGAAATCGGCGAGGAATTCTTCAACGAGGTGGGCGGCATCGCCTCGGTGGAGACCTTCGTGTTCAAGGACCGCGCAGCGGCCAGCGATGGCAAGATCCTGCGCGCGCTCAAGCATGCCGATGGCATCTTCATCGCCGGCGGCGACCAGTCCCGCTACGTGCGTTGGTGGCGGGGCACGCCCGTCGCCGAGGCCCTGGATGCCCATGTGCGCGCAGGCAAGCCGCTGGGCGGCACCAGCGCCGGACTCGCCATGCTCGGTGAATACCTGTACGGAGCAATGGATGGTGGCAGCCAGATCAGCCCGCGCGCGTTGGCCGATCCACTGGGTTCATCCAATACCATCGAAATGGATTTCCTGCACATCGAGCTTCTGAAAGGAATCATCACCGACACCCATTTCAGCGAGCGCAACCGGCTCGGTCGTTTGATCGCGTTCGTGGCGAAGGGCGAATCGCTGGCTGGTCATCCCTTGCTTGGACTCGGCGTCGATGAAGATGCCGCGGTGGCAGTCGACGCCAAGGGCGCTGCGCGCGTATTCGCCACGGCTGCGGGTGCCGGCGCAACCATCGTCAAGGGCGGGTTTGCCACGCAGGTTGAAGACGAGGCCATGCAACTGGCGCGGGTGCATACCTTGCGCGCCGGCGTTGATTCCGTCCTGCACCTGCCGCAGGGAAGCGTCGAGAAGCCCTCCGCCGAACGCGACTATGCAGTTCGCGATGGCATTCTGGTGGCCCTGGATTCCCCGCTGCTGGTCATCCATGGTGGTGCGGGCGTGGAACGCGCCGATCTATCTGCGGACGATGAGGTCGCCGCGCGCCTTGCGCTTGAATCGGCATTGCGCGCCGGACACAAGGAACTTGCAGGAGGCAAGCCCGCGCTCGATGCAGTGACCGCAGCCATCACCGTGCTGGAAGACGCGCCACAGTTCAATGCCGGTCGCGGCGCCGTGTTCAACCACGACGGCAAGAACGAACTCGATTCCTCGATCATGGATGGCGCATCACACAAGGCCGGGGCCGTTGCCGGCGTGCACCGGGTGAAGAATCCGATCCTGCTTGCTCGCGCCGTGATGGAAAAGTCCAGGCACGTGATGATGGTTGGGGATGGTGCCGAAGCCTTTGCCGTCGAGAACGGATTCCGCCTGGTCGATCCGTCCTACTTTCGCACCGAGAAGCGCTGGCAGCAGTTGCAACGTGCGCTGCAGGAGGAACGCGAAGCCGAGGCGAAGGGCATTTCCCTGGTACTGCCAGGCAAGGCTTATTTCGGCACCGTCGGTGCACTCGCACTCGATGCCAAGGGCCATCTGGCGGCGGGCACCTCGACCGGAGGCATGACCAACAAGCGTTATGGTCGCGTGGGCGATTCCCCCATCATCGGCGCAGGCACCTGGGCCGACGCGCGCTGTGCGGTTTCCGGAACCGGATGGGGCGAGTACTACATCCGCGCATCGGCTGCGCACGAGATCTGCGCGCGCGTGCGTCTTTCCGGACAATCCATTGCACGGGCATCGGAGGGCGTCATCAACGATGACATCCCCAAGGCCGGCGGCGACGGCGGCGCCATTGCACTGGCCAGCGATGGCACCTGGAGCATGCCGTTCAATACGGAGGGCATGTATCGCGGCTGGATTGGCAGCGATGGCGTGCCGCATGTTGACGTCTTCAGGACACCGGCACCGAGAAACACGCGCTGACTGGGTCGGGCTGCACACGCTGTTGCGAGCCGATCCAGATGAGCCGAATTGCCTGTCGGCCGCATGCCAGGGTTCGGGATGTGTGCAGCCGCGCACAAGTCTGCAAGCCGGTACTGCGGAACCCGTGCCAGGGCGCGCCAGCCCTCGTTAAACTCCCCGCATTGGTCGGCTCGCCGGGGAGTAAGGGTCCATGAACGCCTTCTTGCAACGCCTCGTGCTGGCGGTTTGCATCCTGCTTCCGGAACTGGCCCTGGCCGGCGCGTTGCCGTATGACATCGTCTACGTGCGCCAGCCTCGATTCGGCGACAACCAGAACACCAATTGGCCTGAAGTTTTCCATCCGGCGATGCTCGATCCCGGCGCGGATCTCATGCTGCTGCACCCCAACGGCAGCGAAGAAGTCCTGGTTGCCGGTGGCAATGGCAGCGTGACCGATCCGGTCCTGTCGTTCGACGCGCAATGGGTCTACTACAGCTACTTTCCGGACCTGCGCCCACAGGCCATCAACACCCAGCGTGACCTGCCCTACCGGGGTGCGGACATCTACCGCATCAACCTGAACACCCGCGTGGTGCAACGGCTGACCCACGGCGAGTTCACGCCCAACACCGGGGCCGGCAACTGGGACGAATCCAATCCGCTGGACCCGCCTTCGCAGTTCAATCGGCTTGGCTACGGAATCTTCAATCTCGGACCGATGCCGTTGCCGGGTGGACGCATCGCATTCACCAGCAACCGCAACGGCTTCCAGCCACCCAAGGGATACACCAACCCCACCTTGCAGCTCTATGTCATGGATGAAGATGGCAGCAATGTGACCGCCATCGCGCCGATGTCGATTGGCAGCACCCTGCATCCGACCGTGCTGGCCGATGGTCGAATCATGTTCAGCACGTACGAGAGCCAGGGCCTGCGCGACCAGCGCCTGTGGGGCGTGTGGACAATTTGGCCCGATGGCCGGCATTGGGCACCGTTGGTCAGCGCATTCCGCAGGCCACAGTCGCTGCATTTCATGACCCAGTTGAGTGGCGGCGACGTGGTGGTGGTCGACTACTACAACCTCAACAACAACGGCTTTGGCACCCTGTACCGCATGCCGCCGGCGCAGCCGCCCGGCCAGCCTGCGTTCTACGACGCGTTCGCCACCGGAGCACCCGAAATTGGTCGCACAACAGGCAGCGGACTGGTGTACGGCTTCACCTTTCCATTCCAGCCGGTCGGTTTGCGTTCGATCACGCCATTCACCACGGGCGAAGACGAAGCCGCACCGGTGGGCAGCAATGGCATACGCGTCGGCAAGTTCACCCAGCCTTCCGCCGCACCTGGCAATGACCTGCTGGTGGTGTGGACGCCCGGACCTGCCAACGATCTCAATCGGCCATCGCCAATTCCCTACTACGACGCCGGCCTGTACCTGATCCCGAATGGTGAAACCATCAACAGCCCTGCCGGGCTGGTGACGATCAAGAACAATCCCGCCTACAACGAAGCCTGGCCACGCGCGGTGGTGCCCTACTCGGCAATCCACGGCATTGCCGAACCGGTCAACCTGCCCTGGCTTCCCAATGACGGAAGCCTGCACGCGGCCTTGCCTGCGGGCACCCCCAACGGCCTGGTCGGAACCTCAAGCTTTTACAAGCGCGAAAGTTTTCCCGGCCTGGTGACTCCCTGGTCCAATACCTTTGATGGACTGGATTCCTTCAACACCGCCGAGAACGAGCAGTCCAGCAACTGGGAAGGGCAAGGCGCCGATGCGGGCTTGTACTCCAACAGCGACATCTGGGCGGTACGCGTCGTGGCCATGGAACCCAACACCCATCGCAGCTACGGCCCAAACGAAGGTCGCCAGTTCCACAACCACGCCAATGAGCGCCTGCGCGTGATGGGTGAAATTCCCTTGCGCAAGTCCAATGGCAACGGCCAGCCCATACTGGATGCGGAAGGCAACCCCGACACCAGTTTCCTGGCCAGGCTCCCGGCCGATACGCCCTTCACCTTCCAGACCCTCGATCGCCGCGGCATGGTGCTCAACATGGCGCAGACCTGGCACCAGGTTCGCCCCGGTGAAATGCGCGTGGATTGCGGTGGCTGCCATGCGCACAGCCAGGCTCCACTGCCCTTTGCGGGAACGGCAGCCTCTGCCCCCGGATTCCAGCCTGTCGATCTGACCTCCACGCTGCCGCTGCTCACCGTGGTCAACGGCGAGCCGGCCCAGCGCAGCGTTGCGCCCGGCAGTTACGATGTGGAGTTCCTGGCCGACATCCGTCCCATCCTGCAGGCACGTTGCGTCAGCTGTCACCAGGGTGCCAATCCAGCCGGCAACCTCAACCTCAACGACCTGACCGAAATCGAAATTCCCAACGTCGGTGGCTACCCCGGCGACTACTACCGCCTGGCCATGGATGATGCCGCGCAATTTGGCTACCGTTCCGTGATCGGCAGTGGCCGGTGGCGGCAGACCAATGCCAGCCGCTATATGCGCATGTTCCAGAGCCGCCGTTCCCTGTTGATCTGGAAGATTTTTGGCCAGCGCCTTGACGGATGGACCAATGCCGACCACCCGACGGAAACCGTGCCCGGCAATCCGGCAACCCTTCCGGCCGGTGCGGATCCCAATGCTGCGGACATCGATTTCACCGGCTCGATCATGCCGCCGCCACCGGCGCAGGGATTGAGCGAAGAGGAAAAGCTGACCTTCGTGCGCTGGATCGATCTGGGTGCACCCATCGATAGCGGCAATCCCGCCTTCGGCTGGCGCCTGGATGACCTCAAGCCCACCTTGACGGTGTCCTCGCCACGTCCCGGCCTCAACACCCAAGCCGTGAATGTCATCCGCATCGGCGCCGCCGACATCAACAGCGGCCTGGCACCCGGATCACTCTCGCTGCGTGCGGATTTCGCCGTTGCCGGTCGTCCAGCGGGGAGCGAACTGGCAGACCTGCTGCAATCTTCGACGGCAGGAATCCACGTTCTTCCTCTGGCTGCGCCGCTACCGGAAATGGCGCAAGCCAACCTGCATGCCAGCGTGCGCGACGTACAGGGCAATATCACCCGCGTAGACGTGAGGTTCACCACGGTGCAGCTTGCCGACCTGATCTTTGCTGACGACTTCGAGTGAGTTGTCTGACTGAAGGCACAACGCCGACAGCGGGTTCGCCGATTCTTGCGTGGCATCTCCCATGGACTTCCGCTAGACTGCGCGCCGCGATCTGCGTCGCCCGCCGATTTCCCTCGCGGAACTCCATTCCCGGCCTCATGGCCTGCAGCGGATCCCACCACTCGCGGTGACGACGCCCTTCCCCGGTATTCCCGCCATGTCGGCCGGAAGCCGGACGCTACAAGCCTGCAGCGCGGTTGATCAGGGACGTTCCAGGCCACATTCAAGGAGTTTTCCAATGTCTTTCGACACCCTCGGGCTGTCGCCGGCGCTGCTGCGCGCCCTCAACGAACACGGCTACACCGATCCCACACCGGTGCAGCTTGCAGCCATCCCCGTGGTCCTTGCCGGCAGCGACCTCATGGCCGGTGCGCAGACCGGCACCGGAAAAACGGCGGCCTTTGCATTGCCGATGCTCGAACGCCTGTACCCCTCCGGCCAGCGGGCGGTCTCAAGCCGCAAGCCACGCGCACTGGTGCTGACGCCAACGCGCGAGCTTGCGGCCCAGGTCCAGGAAAGCGTGCGCAACTACGGCAAGCATCTGAACGCGCGCTCCATCACCGTCTTCGGCGGGGTCGGAATGGGCCCGCAAATCGACGCGCTGCGTCGTGGCGTCGATATCCTGGTGGCAACACCGGGGCGCCTGCTCGATCACATGCAGCGCCGCAGTGTTGACCTTTCCGCAATTGAAATCGTCGTGCTGGACGAGGCCGACCGCATGCTCGACATGGGCTTCCTGCCCAGCATGAAGCGGGTCCTCGGCGCACTGCCACGCGAACGCCAGACCTTGTTGTTCTCGGCCACCTTCTCGGCCGAGATCAAGGCCCTGGCCAGCCAGTTCATGCGCGATCCGCAGGAAATCCAGATCGCCAAGCCCAACAGCGTGGCGGCGACCGTCACCCATCGCGTGCATCCGGTTGATCAGGAATACAAGCGCGACCTGCTGCTGCACCTGCTCGAGCAAAGCGGTGGCCAGACGCTCGTGTTCGGTCGTACCAAGCACGGCTGCGACAAGCTGGCCCGCCTGCTGGAAAAGGCCGGACTGCGCGCCGCGGCGATCCATGGCAACAAGAGCCAGAATCAGCGCACGCGCGCATTGTCCGATTTCAAGACGGGCCGCGTGAACGTACTGGTCGCGACCGACATCGCAGCACGTGGACTGGACATCGACCAGTTGCCGATGGTCATCAACTTCGAACTGCCGATGGTTGCCGAGGACTATGTTCACCGCATTGGTCGCACCGGCCGCGCCGGAGCCGAGGGCTTGGCCATCTCATTGGTGTGCCGGGCGGAAGAAGGCCAGTTGCGCGACATCCGCAAGCTCTTGAAGCAGGATCTTGCGATCGTCCCGGTTGAAGGCTTCGAGCCAACGCAACCACCTCGTCTGGATGCGCCGGTCGGCGCCAATCGTCCGACGAAATCACGTCCACCCCAACATGCGCGTCGACCGCATGCCCAGCAGAACCGCAGCAACGGCGAACACGCGGCAGGCAACCGCAAGCGTCGCGGCCAACACACGAAACCGGCCTCGCGAAACATCTGAGCCAAACCATCGCAGAACGCGCCGCGCGCTTCGGATCCTGCAAAAAATAACGGGTGGCCGGATTGCTCCGGCCACCCAGGTTCAGATCGTCAACGCAATCGCGCGATCAGGGAGTGAAGCTGGTGCTCAGTGTCACCCCGGAGAACGCCGAGTACGCCCGCACACGCACGTAGTAGGTTCCCGCAGTCGGTGCCGCAAACGTGCAGGTTTCGTTGTTGCCGCTCAGGTACGGACGGCAGTTGTAGCTGGTTGTCGTCGGAGCGGCACCCAGTCGCACATACATGTCCGCATCACCCGTGCCACCGGCAATGGTGAACTTCAGGTTGGTCGCACCGGCCGGCACCACCAGCGTGTAGGTCGAGGTCCAGTTGTTCCTCGACGCAGACAATCCGCTCACCTGCGAGCCATTGCACAGCACCGTGCCGGACGGCGTGCAGCCGCCACCGCCGGTGGAATAACTTCCGGTGAGGCTCATGCCACTGAAGCTGGAGTAGGCATGCATCATCACGTAGTAGGTACCCGCCTGTGCACTGGAGATATTGCACGTCTCGGAGTTGCCGCTGGCCCATGAACGACAGTCGTAGTTCGACGTGGTCGGAGCAGATCCGAACTTGACGTACATGTCGCCATCGCCGCTGCCACCGGAACTGGTGAACTTGAGCCCGGAAGCACCCGCCGGCACCTGCAGTGTGTAGACCAACTGGTTGCCGGTGGTTGCCGACAGACCGGTTACGGTCACGCCATTTTCCAGCACGTTGCCGCCGCCACCACCACTGCTCACCGTGACCGACTTGCTGGTCGAGGCGGTGGCACCATCATCGTCGGTTACGGTCAGGCTTACCGTGTAGGTTCCTGCCGACGCGTAGGTGTGGCTCGGATTGGTCGCAGTCGAGGTGCTGCCGTCACCGAAGTTCCAGGAACGCGAAGCGATGGAGCCATCACTGTCGCTGGAGGAGTCGGTGAAATTGGCGGTCAGCGCACTGGTCGTGAAGCTGAAGTTCGCCGTCGGAGCATTGTTGCTGGGAATCGTGTAGCTACCCGTCAGGGAAACGCCCGAGAAGGAAGAATACGCCTTTATGCGCACATGGTAGGTGCCGACCTGGGCAGTCGTGATCGGGCAGGACTCGGAATTGCCACTCTTGTACGGACGGCAATCGTAGCTCGTGTCGGTGGGCGCGCTGCCGAACTTCACGTACATGTCGGCATCACCGGTGCCGCCGGACATGACAAAGTTGAGACCCGTAGCGCCTGCCGGAACATCCAGCGTGTAGTTGACCGAGTTGCCCGTGGTCGCATTGATCCCGGTCACGGTGACGCCGTTGGTCAAGGGGCCACCGGTGCTGCCGCCACCACCGCCGCCACCGCCACAGGACACACCCACTCCGTTGAACGCTGCGGTGACCGCTGCGGCACTCAAACCGAGATCGGTTGCCGCAGTCTGCACGCCGCAGGCACCTTCATTGAAGGTGCTGTTGGGTGTCCAGTACAGGTCATTGGCGCGCGCGAACACCTTGAACGCGTTGGGTGTCGTCCAGCCCGAAGACGTCGCCAGCAAGTAGAACGCCTTGTTGTACACGCCCGAGGAGTAGTGCACATCCAACGAGCCGGTGTAGTCGGCAGCGTTGTCGATCGACGCACCATCCTGTGGCGGATTGTTCATGTAGCGCAGGGCACCGGATCCCTTGAAGATTTCCGCACCGACCAGCCAGTCGTTGCTGCCGTGCATGTAGAACTCGGCGGCTTCGCCGGCCATGTCCGAGTACGCCTCGTTCATGCCACCGGACATGCCCGAATAGACCAGGCCGGAATTCTGCTCGGTGAAGCCATGGCTGACTTCATGCGCCGAAACATCGAGGCTGACCAGCGGATAGAACGTGCTGGCGCCATCGCCGAATGTCATCGCGCTGCCATCCCAAAACGCATTTTCGTAGCCGCTCTGGTAGTGCACCTTCATCATCAACTGGAAGGACAGCGGTGCTGCGCCGTGATAGTCCTGATACATGTTGTAGATGACGCCGCCGAAGTAATGGGCGTCGTTCAACGGCGAATACGCACCATTGATGGCCTTTACCGTGTTGCGCGGACAGGTGTAGGAAAACGCCGTCGTGCTGGTGTTGCTGTTGGAGTTGTTGAGGTTGACGGTCTTGACGTTGGTGTTGTTCATGGTGCAGGTGCTGCCGCTCTGCGCCACGTCCAGATAGCCGAAGTTGGTGCCGTACTCGTACTGGCCCGTCTTCGCGTTGCCGCCGGGACCGGTTCCGATCTGCGCAGTGGCCAGGCCATCCCATTGCTTGAGCACGAGACCCGTCTGCGCGTCGATGATCACGAAAGGCCGCATCGGATCGACTGCCTTCTTGCGTGCAGCGGCGCCGACACCGTTCTTGCCTTCGGCAAAAAACGAAACCACGAACGCCAGATGCGCGCGGCCATTGTCGCCGACGTAAATCATTTGCGTGTTGGACTCATTGCGCGTCTGCATCGATGCGCGCTTGCTGCCCAAGGCCACGTTCTTGGCGGTTTCCAGGGCCTCGCGCGAGGCAATCAACGGTGCGCGCTCGGGAATATCGAGGGCAAGATCGCCGATCACGTGGCCAAACAGGTTCTTCACCGCGCCGGAGGCGTCGTCGGAAACGATGACATGTTCGCCCCACACCGGAATGCCACGAAACATCTGCTGGTAACGGTAATGCGTGGTGCCGTCGGCATCCCGCTTGACCTTGATTGCACTCAGCGAGGACTCGTTGTCGAGACCGAGCATTTCCGCGTGCCGTTCACTGGCACTCAAGGACACCCCGACGTTGGCAGTTGCCACCGCATAGCGGGCATTGAGCTGTGCAACATCCTGCTGATGAAGATCGGAACGCGTTGCCGCTGCCGCGGAGTTTGCCAGCATGCCCAGAGCAATCGGCAACAACGCGCAGTTCACTGCGCGATACAGTTTGGATTTGGTCACGGATAGATTCCCAAGAGTAGTAATCGAACGCCGTCGAGACGGCCGTGAAAACCGCACTTATTCCGGAATCGAAGGCCGCAGCGCCGAGTCGAGCCGTTGGCCCGAACTTGGCCCCATGAAACACTGCGGAATCCCCGGATTGCGTCCCAGACCCCCAATGGCCATGAGCGCGCCGGGCAAACTAGCAACCTTGTGCTCGAATGTAATGACGCGTCGCAATGCCTGATGCCGGCGAAAACCATCCGCTCAAATGATGAGAATCAATCCGCCTCCCGCCGGATCAATTGTCGTGAAAACCTTTGGTTATGCGCCTAACCTCGGATGGCTCATCACGATCAAAACCCATCACCCGAACCAAACGTTTCGCAGCGCAACATTCCCGAACTGACATTTCCGGTCAGAAAGTGCCGATTTTGGCGTTTTCGCGAAGGACATGCCCCCGATCTCAGCAGCGAGCGAAAGGTGCCAAGGAAACTCTGATCAACCACAGTTTTCGTCACCCCGGCATACGCCGGGGTCCATTTTGCCCTTGATTCCATTGGAAC
>ERZ795044.1315-NODE-1315-length-22583-cov-7.471369_pt1 | contig 22583 bp, 5 predicted proteins | sample MGYA00375128_ERZ795044 | MGnify/ENA primary metagenome ERZ795044 (study PRJEB30173, sample SAMN05720213) | anaerobic digester metagenome | isolation source: active sludge of municipal wastewater-treating anaerobic digesters | place: USA | collected 2014-12-22 ... | reverse complement strand
TATGGCGAAGCATCTGCTCCCGGAACGAGCGAAAAGGCGGCGGAAGGCGAAGAATCCGGGGAGCCGGCATGGGGGGAGACATTTTCTTTTCCTCCTCTTGAGATCACGCCCGAAGAATCGGGAATTGCGCCCGAAATAACCGCCCGCTACCGTGATTGCCATGTGATTATCGCCGACGATAAGCCGTTCATTCAGGATACGATTCGAAGCGTTGTCGGCGGGTTTTTCGACCATATCCACACCGTCGGGAGTGTGGATGAAGTCCTCGCGCAGGTGAAACAGCTGCGCGCCGAGGGGGTGCCGGATGAGAAAATCATCGTCCTTTGCGATTACGAATTCGGCTCCGAGCAGGAGGGGGGGGCGAGGAACCGGGACGGTTACGATGCCCTTCATTCTTTGCGAATGGGACCGGATGCCGCTTATGAGGGCGAAAAACTCGATTTTCGGGGGCCGTTTATTTTTGTCTCGGGCAGTGTTATTTCCAAAGACCAAATTACCGGTTATGACAGCGAGATCCGGGACATCCGTCCGGATGTTAAGAACCGCTACCGGTTCGATTATGCGCAGAAGGAAGTTGATGAAAAGTTCCATGTCGAGCTGCTGAGGAAAATTTACCGTCAGCTCGAAGAACCGTTCGATTTTAGCGCGCCGATTTTAGACGCCATGCCGAGGCGGCCCATGTCCAAGCCCGCCGATATCAGTTTCCTGAACGGCGGGGTGAGCGATGCCGCCGCGCGTTTCAGCATTTTTCTCCGGGAACTGAAGGGCCTGCTTGAAAAGGCCGGAAATCATCTTGAGGATCAGGGGATTGTCCGGCAGCTGAATCAATACCATGCGATGCTGCGGGACCTTCTGAATTTCAGAAATGTCGATCAGGGGCTTCCTTTTAACCGCCGGGTTCACAATTACAAAGGCCGTATTTTTGCGGCGGCCCAGCTTGCCTCCCGCATCGAACGGATAATTGCGGGACTCGGCGCGGAGGACCGCGAAACGTTTGCGGAATATTCCGGGGAACTCGGGCATCTTCGCCTTGCGATGGAGACGGCCGGCACGTACACGAAGAACCTTCTCAGGTTATCCGCGGTCGTGGGGGGCGTGAACCGTTCGGTGACCTTTGATGAATTTTTAAGGAATACCACAGGGGCGTTCATTGAGGATTACGGGGAAGAAGTAACCGTTGAAAGTCATTTCGACCGGGACGCGTTTTCGGGGATTGAGCTTCCTTACGGAATGATTTTTGTCGTAACGCAGATTTTGGCAAACGCCCTCGAGCAATATCGCGAGCGGAAACCCGAAGCGGTCAATCCGAAAATTTATTTCCGAATGAACGAAGCTCAAAATGAGGTATGGGTTGAGATTGAAGACGAAGCCGGCGGGATTCCGCCCGAAATCCTTCCCAGGCTTTTCAAAAGAACATTCACGACCAAAAAACACGGGACCGGTTACGGCCTTTACTGGGCCAAAAGGCTTATGGAAATGTTCGGGGGCAGTATTGAGGCGGAAAATGCCGGGCAGGGCGCGCGATTCCGTTTGAGATTGCCGCTTCGATGGAAGGAAAAAGTTCCCGCGGAAGAGGTCCCGGAGAAGCTTGCCGAAAAAGTGTTTCATGCTTTGCGAGCAAAGGGAATTCCCGAAGCCGACGAATTGGCACCGGTGATTGCGGGGGAAATTCGCGCCTATAGCCAACACGCTGCGCATTACGCCCGGTTGATGGAAGTTCAGGAGATAAGCCAAAGCGGTCATCAGGATGATTTCGAGGAAATGCTCAAGACGTTTCATGAAGTAATGTTTTATAAGAATTATCGCGACAGTATCTGGCGTTTGATTTTTGAAATGGGAGTGACGCAGGACGAGATTGAAAGCGTGCTGGTCTCGATGTTGCGGGCCACGGATGACCAGACGCTTAAAAAGAATTTGGAGGAAAGTCTTCTTAAAAGTCAAGTTTCCGTAGTCCTCGCCCAAAGTCGATGGAGCAGCAGGGAACCGGCGGGGATTCTTGTTCGCTCAAGAGCCAATGCGGAAAAAGGGATTGAAGAGGTTACCCCCGAAGCCCAAGTGCGGTTTCAAAGAACGCTGAGATTGGTTGGGTATATGGTCCACAAAATGGCGGGGACGGGGTTTCTTTTATGGCCCATGATCAAACGCCTTAGCGCGTCCGCGGAGACTAGTGAAAAACTTTACCGGATTTTTAATGAAGGACAGCATAGCGGTTATATGTGGTGGGTCCATGCCAATACGTCCTCCGATCAGCAATTTACGGGGTTTGAAACGGATCCCCTGATTGTGGAAAGGGCGGAGGGGTGGCTTGGCGCCATGAGAAGCCATGTCGAGATTTATGAAAAGATGCTTCGGGAGTTGTCGAATGTGGAGGCTTCTCAAAGGGATGAGGCGTATGAGGACCTTGTAAGGGTGCTGTCGGGGTTTTACGAAGACAGACGAGACCTTCTTCTTTTTTGCAGCGAGGGAAAATTGGTTGAAGAGAAACGGTTCTTTGGCGTTTCGGAGATTTTGGGCATGGGAAGATTCGGTTCTCAGGTTCGGCACATGGATGAACGCGGAAAATTTCATGCTGATGCGGATCCGGGACTGCGCCTTTGGGGAAAGGAATTTTTCATCGACAATATCTTTTTGAATATTTTCTGGAATGCCCCGAAAAACGAGGATTTTTATATCCATGCTGTTGAAGAGCAAGGGCAGACGGTATTTCGATTTACGTTTAAAGGCGCGATCGATCCCGAGACGATATTTGAGGTCAAGGAAGATCGCAATGCTCCGTGGCATCGCGGTGCGCTGATCCGGGATTTGGTCGAGGCCTGTGGCGGCACGATTGAAGCCCGAAACAGCGGCGAAAATGTCGAAATTACCATCCGCTTCCCGCTGCCGGCTGATGTGGGAGCTTCTTTGGGTGAACTTGCCGCGGATGACGCACGGGCGCTTGCCAAACATTTTCTCGGAATCGATCTGATGCGCTCGTTCGGATTCCCGCTTTCCGACGATCAGAAGGATGCGCGTTTGCGGCTCGGAAATTATGATGTCGGAAAATTAATTTCGGATTTTCTTGCTCTTCCCGCGGACGACCGGCGGTACGAATTGACGGTGATCGCGCTTATGTTGAACCGAAGCCTCCTTTCCTACGCGAAGCTGAGGGAGCTTTATTTTGACGGACGCCTTCAGTCCCAGCCGGGGAAAAGAAAAGATTTGATCAATATCCTCCGGCATATTCAGTTCGGAGTTCTTATGTTTAGCGGAGAAGCGGACGGCAACAATTTAACGATCAACCGGAGAACCTGGGAAGGACGGTTGGAGGCATCTTTTGAAGTGATTGACGGAGAACTTAGGCGATTTCGAGCGGGGCATCCCGGGGAAGCGATGACCATCGGTGATTTTGGGGTTTCCGACGGAACCGGCACCTATGAGATGGCTCTCCGGTACCGGGAAGAAAACGTTCGAGTCGTCGGTTACGATAAAGTTCTGAATTTCATCGTTCGCAAAAAAGGAAATATTACCTGTGTTTATGATCCGCAGGGGAAGATCCTCCAGTTGTTCGTGGGCCCGAACCTTCATGAGCCTACCGGCGAGGGGAGCTTGGAGTGGCTTGCGGGGCAGTTGGGAATGTTTTTTGATTATCCGGAAACGGAAGAGACGGATACTCGGATCATAAGCCTGATCAATCCTGAGGCGGAGGAGTTTGCCCGGGAAAATCCCGACCGTCTTGCGTTTGCGGAGCATGATGTTTTCCAACCCCTTGCGCCGCGGCATGATTTTGTCCGAGTGGCCGGTCTTTTGATGAGAGGGAAATACAGCTATTTTTCGGATGAGAAAATTAAATCCGCTTTGAGCCGGATTGGGAATGTCCTTCCGGAAGGGGGCGCTCTTTTGAACGGGACTTTCTGGGACGGCGGAAGCCAGTATGATCTTTTCCGGAGAGAAGGAAACCGGCTTCGCCTTGAAAATTCTCAAGGGTACTGGGATTTCGATGGCTGGGAGGAAATCGGTCTGGCTGCTGAGGCTTCAAGCTTGGGGCAGGAGGAGAGAGAGGGACAGTCCCTGGGAGGAGAAGACCAGCGTAGACAAAAGGCACAGGATTATCTCGAATTTCTCGGCGCTGATTTTTCCCGGCCTCAGCCCGGGAGGGCTCCTGCCTTGCTCCCGCTCGCGATGAGAAGAGGTCCCGCATCTCCGGAGGAGACTTTTGAACAGTTTGAAACGCGGATGGTTCCGAAAATTCAGACGCTTGCCCGTACGCTGAAGGTTGCCGTCGGGATTCATGTGATGCCGGCGCGGGATATGGCCGGCCTGCTTGAAGATGCGTTTGACGGGCATGTTTATGTGATCGAGCCTGAATTAATGAGAAAGGCAAAAATTGCCACCAATCGCGCGGCCGCGAAGAATTTTCTGAAGGGAATGCTCTATGTGCTTGGCGCCAATACGATTGGATTTGGTTTTAAATCGGCAAAGGGAACTCCTTCGGTGCCGCTTACCTTGTTTATAAAGCATCATTCGCCGGAGGGGTATCTTCAGATTATTCGGTCTGGGACTTTTTCCGTCTCACCCCACGATCCGACGGGTTATTTTTTGAAAGGCGAGCACTCTTTCCTTGATTCCCGGTGGCCCGTTCTTTTTGAGGACCGGTTGCTTGGGCTGATTCAATGGCAGTTTGAAGAAATCGACGGGAGACCGGGAACTTCGTTTGAGTGGAAAGTGATTGAGCGGTATGTTGACAAACTTCTTGAAATCGCGGGACACGCGGCTGCCGAAGGCGCCAGCCTCGGCAATCAGGCGTTTTCCGACGAAGAAATAGCGGGGCTTAAATTCACCTGGAGCCGTTGGGTTCCTGTCCCGGCGAGGGAAAAGATCGCGGGATTAGTCAGAGAAAACCGGTTGGGCCTTGATTTGGCCGCTGATGCCGTGACGTCCATCCGGGTTGATTATGCGGGGGATGAAAAAAGCCAACTGGCTGAGATATTGCACGATGACCGGCAGAGACATAGCTATTTTTCCTACACTGACCGGGAAGGGACTAAATATACCTACCCCGCGCCATATCCGAGGGATACCCGTAATCAGAAGGCCCGCTTCATGATCGACCGGCTGGGGCAGATGGAAGAGCACCGGGAGGCGGCGAAAGATTTTGCCAAGTTATGGCGGGACCCCGCGCAGCGGAACACGACATTTCCCCGCCTGCTTCAGGTTTATCACAGCATTATGCAGACGATTGCGGGAAGAAATCTTGTCTCCAGCCGGGAAGTGCAAAGATATTCAATCCGCATTTTCCGGAAAAAGGAACCGGCGATCGAATTAGAACTCGCGTTCCGGCCGGAAGCCCGGATTCAGCTTTTGCGGGCCGACGGGACTTGGCGCGATGTCGGAATGGCGGCATCGGCTGCCGCCGAAGAAGATCCGCTGGAGGTCCGGATCCGGCAGATCGAGCATGAGTTGGAATCGGAACGCGGCTATGTCGCGAAATACGGAAAATTCGCGGCGGATATCCGAAAGGTTACGGAAAAAATTAAACGGCTTAATGTTTTATTTTCCGATGAATTGGATTCCGATATCGTGCGCCTAAAAGAAATTTCCTCCGACTTTAGCGGCGCGATTTTGCCGGTCCGGAAAGAAATAAAAAAGAAATTGGACGAAGCGATTACGAATTTGGAAACCAGCGTGCCGTCGTCGGCAATTGACCCGTTGGAAGAAGCCGCCGGAATGCTGGATGGCGAAGCCAACCGGTTGGCAGGGATCATTGCCAGCCTTGAAATTCAATTGAGGGAAAAGCTCGGGGAACGGGAATTGAGGCGGGCCGGCACGACCGGAGATTCCGGGACAAGTTCCGCCCAGTCGCTCGGTGCGACGGAAACGATGCTGCCGGTTCTTTTGGGGGCAATCGCGGCGGGAGGGCTTTTTTATCTTCACCGGAAAGTCGCAAAAAGAGCGGAAGTGAAAGAAACCCCGGCGCAGAGATTGCGGCGGCATCGGGCCGCTCAGCAATGGCAGGACATGCCCATTCCGGCGGAAGGGATCAAACGCATGACCGCCGCTCAACTGGATATTATGAGACAAGATGATTTGCGGCGGACGTTGCTCGGGGAAAATCCCCGGGCGCGAGAGTTTGAGAATTTGAAGCCCGAGATTTCATTTGCCTGGCAGAGAGTATGGACGACTTCTCTGGCCGTAGCGGGATTGATTGGCATTGCAACGGCGCTGTTTTATCTCGCCGATAATGTTTTGCTGTTTTTAGGGGCGGTTTCTCTCGCCGTTTTTGCGCTTGTTCCTGAACCGGAAGGTAAAAAAGAGTCGGAAGGGGGAACTGCCTATCTTCATTCCGAAGCCACTGAACAGAAGGGCGCCAGTCTTGGCGAACTGGAAAACGAATTGGAAAAGCATATCAATGAGGGCCGGCCTTTCCGGGAACCTTTACTTGATTTGTTGGCGCAAAAACTGGCTGATCCCCGGTATGTCGCCCGGACTTTGAAAGTTCTCATGCCGCAAGCCCAGATCGATGATTCTTCCGAAATAAAAGTTTTCATTGAAAATATCGAACCACGGGGAGGTTCGTCCCGCGATCTGATTCCGGTTCGCGTTGAGGCGGGCGGTCAATCTTACCGAATCGGGTTTTTTGCGGGACAAATGCCGCCGATTCAGTTGGAAATGGCCCGGAAACTGACGGAGGCCGGATCGGGCCCCCGAGTTGCCGGGTTTGTTCCTGTTTCCGGGAACTCTCAGTACGGAATTTTGCCCGCTCAATGGATTTACGGCCGGACGCTTCGCCAGCTTCTTAACGACGGCGACTGGGAACTTGCCTACGAGGCCCTTCTGATCGAAGAACTGGATGCCAAGCGCCTTCCTTATCGCATCACCGACGTAAGGGAAAATTTAAACAACATCATGCGCGAAGAAATTACCGGGAACGTTTATGTTACGGATCCCGGAATTACGGAAGTGCCTCACAAGAACGATTCGCTTTATGAAGCCTTTGACCGGGTTAAATCCGGTATCGCTGATTTCAATGCCGGCAAGGCAAGAAGTCTTGCGGGAATTACGTTGAGAGTTGTGCGGAAATATTACGAAGATAATCCGCCCGAGGCGATCCGGTTTTTGGAAGCCGAGATCGCGACGTTCGAACAAGAGCTGATCCCTTTCAATTTCCCAGGCGCAAGTTTGCGGCATATTTTTCCCCAGCCCTTCGCGTTCATGGAAACGCTCAAGGCGGGTTTGGAAGAAATGCGGCGGTCTGCTTCGAGCTTGGGAGAGAAATCCATCGAAGGGGGGCCGGTTCCCGGGGTGACGCATGATGTGCGGAAAAATCTTGCGGCCAAGCTGGACCGGGCGCTGGGAGGACGTTACGAAATTCGGCATACGACTTTCTCGACGATCGATATCGCTCATCAAAATTCCGGCAAGGGGTACGCGATCCGGGATTTCTTTTCGATGGGGAATTATGATTTGGGCCTTTATTTCGGGGACGAGTTCTACAAGAATTCCGAGCTGACCGGGAATGACCATTCGATTATCGAGGCTAAACTGGATCTGGAAAAACGGGGGAAACGGCTGATTCTTTTTTCGGTTGATACGAATCCGGAGATGCGCTCAGAAGAGGCGAAAGCGAATACTCTTTGGATCGGTTCGGGTCCGGAAGCGACAAGGAGGGTTCTTGCTCAGATTTTAGAAGCGCTTGAATCGGGAGAGAAGAGCGTGGTGATTTGGGGTAAGGGAATGGATTCAAACCGGAGTGTGGAAATCGATCTGAGGATGCTTGTCCGGAAAGGGATGGTGGCCTCCGATATTGACGGGACCCTCTTTGAGAATTGGGGGGAGGGTTTTTCTTCTCCGACCAAAATGCGGAATGTGTTCATGAAAATGCTCAAGCGGGTACCGGTTGCGATTATTTCCGGTAATTCCAGGATTGAACAGAAACGGCGGATCGGTGATCCGATGATACAACTGGCTTCCGCCGTTTCGAGATTAACGCTTTATCTGAACGAAGGAACGATGCGTATGCGTTTTGACGATTCCGGCCGGGAGATCCTTGAAGATATCCTTCCGAAAATTCCTTTGGAAGATATCCGAACCGTTCAAGCGGTTCTCCGGGAGGAAGCCCAGGAGAATTTCGGTCTCAGTCCGGAGGAGGTCTCCGCATGGCTGAAGTGGCTGAGTTTCAACGGGGAATACGGCATTCGCACGGATTATTTCCCCAATGTCCATTTTATTCCCTGGGTCCGGTCGGGGAAACAATATAATCCGGCAATTGTCGGTATCGACCGGGTCCGGAACGCTTTGAGGCGGAAGAGGCCGCTTGTGATTACGGAACCTTATATTGAATCTCATAATGCCGCCCGGCTCAGCGTGAAATTTTTTCCCGGAGAGCTGCCTTTACCGTCGGCCAACAGCATGGGGGGCGGAGATCGGGAGGGGATTTCCCGGCGGCAGGTCGACATGGATGGTTACGACGAGATTTATTTCAGCATCCAACCGGTCAGAGGCGAGACGGCGGTTGAACAGCTTGAGGACTGTCTCGGTCAAGTGAAAGCGGCCCTCGCGGCACGGGGATTGAATCTCTCGAATGTGATGACGCAGAATGTTTTTATCCGGGCGGAAGATGACGCGAATCATTTCACGGAGAAATACGCCATGCAAAAGGTGCTTGAAGATTTTTACGGTGAATCGATGCCGCCGGTGAATTTTATCGGCCAGCATCCGGCTGACGGCGAAAAAGTCACGACGGAATTTATCGTGCTGGTCCCGAAGAAAGAATCGGTGTCGATTGAGTCGAAATCGTATTCCCGTGACGGCGGGACTTACCATTACAAGGTGGTTGAGCAGGACGGAGCAAAGTGGGTTTATGCGGGCGGGATTCAGGATGAAACGGCAACCGGAACTTACGAGGCCTCGCAAGCTTCATTCGTGATCATGAACGGTATTCTTCAGGCGGAAGGATTGACTTTTTCCGATGTCGTGCGCCAGTGGAATTATATCGAAGACATCGTCGGGCTCGACGGGGAGCGTCAAAAATATCAGATCTTTAACGATGTACGCGCTTCATGGTATGCGGCGGCAAGTTTTACGAACGGATATCCTGCGGCGACCGGAATCGGGACGAGCACCGGCGGCGTGGTTCTTGCTTTTACCGCTTTCGGAAGTGCGCGCGACGATTCGAAAGTGGTTCCGATCAAAAATCCCCAGCAGATTGATGCCCATCGGTACACTCAGGAGGTCTTGGTCGGTGTCGCGGTTGATGCGCAGAAACAAAAGGCGACCCCGAAATTTGAGCGGGCCAAGGCGGTAGTGGACGGAGGGGACGTGACGCTGTTCATCTCGGGAACGGCTGGAATTCGAGGCCAGCAGACGGTGGCCGGAGGAATAGAAGAGCAAACGGAAATTATGATCGAAAATATCGAAGCCCTGATTTCCCGGGAGAATCTTGAGGCCCACGGCATTCGTGCCGGCGCGACGCTGCGTGATGTGGCCCAGATTCGTGTTTACGTGAAACAGCCGGAGCATATGGAAGCGGTGAAAAAGATTTGCTCGGACCGATTTCCGGGAATTCCGGCTTTGTTTCTGATTGCGGACGTCTGCCGCCCGAATCTTCTGGTTGAGATGGAAGGAATTGCGTTTACCAAAACCGACAGCGCGGCTTCTCTCGGAAAATATCTCTATCCCGAGCTTTTGGTCGAGATGCCTTACGTGGAGAAACCGTTCAAGAATGAATTGTTCAGGGGCGCGGATGTTTTCCGTTTGATGATATTCAGCCTTCCCGCGATTATTTTAAGCGGGATCATTTCCGCTGTTCTTTGGGTTGATTTGCGCGGGTCAGGACAAAGCATTATTTTCAGGCAGGAGAGGGCCGGTTTTAAAGGGAAGGTTTTTAGGGCTTTTAAGTTCAGGACAATGGATGAAAACCGGAATTCCACCCGCTTTCAGAAGTTTTTGAGACGGACCGGACTCGATGAATTGCCTCAGCTCCTGAATGTTCTAAAAGGAGAGATGTCAATTTCCGGCCCCCGCCCGCTTCCTCTTGAAGAAGTGAACAAGGATTATGTCAGACAAGTCTTGTTTCTGAGGCGGCCGGGATTTATCGACAATCTTTCCGCGGAAATGGGGCCGGACCGGGGATCCCGGACATGGACGATTGAGCAGGAAATCGAGTGGGCGTTGGCCGAGGTGGAAACTTGGAAGGCGTTGGGCTGGCGCTACATTCCGGTGCTTACGCTTAAAGCTTTGCGAACGATTTTCAAAAAAATACCGCGGCCTCAATCCGAAAAAAATCCGGCAGCGGGAGAATCTGCGGCTATGCCGGGTGAGGCAAGCGAACAATCGGAAGAAATAACCCGGTTGCTCAGCTCGATTTTTGGAGAGATAGCGGCGGATGCGCCTTTGGAGGAAGCGGCGAACGCTGTTTTCAACCATCCCCGGTTCGGTGACATCATTGAATATATCGGGACTTTTGAGAATGTGCGGAAAGTGCTTCCCGGTTTTGCGGGTTTGCATATTGCCATGCCTCTTGTTTTGGCCGAGACGCGTATGCTTCCGGCTGAGCTGGATGTGAGGGCGAAAAAAATAGCGGATGATCCTGAGCTGATGGCGCTGTTTCAGGAGCTTGGTTATCAAAGCATGTATAAAACAAAATTGCAGGAAGCGCTGCTTGTTTCGGATGACGCGTATCGGGCCGTTAAATCGTTTCTTCGGAAGGAGAACGGAAGGCGGGTCCTGCAGGAGAAACGTACCGGTCAAGCCATCGCCATATTTTTATCCGCCAGAAAAACCCGGGAAGCGGCCTGCGCGTTTCTGGAAGCGATGAATCCCGGAGAAGTGGGACTGGCCGACGAGAAAGGATTGTGGCTGCTGACAAAGGAATCCGAGCTGCTCAGCCAATTTTGGTATTTTCTCGCTCCTGTTTATGAAAGATTAAAGGCGCGGGGGTATGATTCCGAAGAAGCGGGAGAGAGGCTTGTCCGATTTTGCCGGCATTACCAGGACATTCAGGATGTCGTTTGGATACCGTTCGGTCAATACGAGTGGGAAGACTGGATATACGAAAAAACCGGCTCATTGGAGATGAATATCGATGAGCCTGCTATTGGCGCGATTGTTGATAAGTTGGAGGAGATTATTGCGCAATCAGGAAGCGGTGATGCTATGACGGCGCAGAGTCTTGGAGCATCGGACGAACCGGAATCGGCTCGCGATCAAGAAGGAATAGAACGGGCGATTCCGGGGGCCGTTTGGGACTTTGGTAAATTGCAGGCTCAGTTTTTCCGCAATCTGGCGGAGATAGAGGAATTCATTCTTCTGACCGGATTTTCTCATCCCGCTTCGATGGAGCCGGTTCCCGGTTTTTCATTCGGATCCGTTTCGGGAGAAACCGCTTTTGAGTGGGAGGGGGAGGATAAGCATTCGGTACGTTTCGATCCGGGCAGACTGCTTGCGTCAGGGGAGGAACGGGCGGATGAGATTTGGTGGGATGCGTACGGCGAGTGGTATGAGGAGGCTCTTGCGAGGGAATTCCAGCATTCGTACGACCATGAACCGTCTTACCCGTATTCTCCGGAAGATTTGGCCGGTATGTCCGGCGATATACTGAAAAAAATGAAGTCAGCCGGAGTGGAATTTCGCGGGAAGTCGGTTTTGGATATCGGGACCGGCAGCGGAATCGTGGGCTTTGCCGCGGCGCAGGATGGCGCAAGCGAGATCTACGGAACGGATCCTTGCGCCGGCGCTTTGGATGAAGCGCGCGCGAACGCCCGGAAAATGGGACTGGCCGTCACTTATTTGCCGCTTTCCGCCGATCAGATCGATGGCGTGGGAAGAAAATTCGCGCTGGTCATCGAAAGAAATGTTTTCAAGTATCTTCCACCCAAGCTTCGGGCCAGGGCGATTGCGAAAGCTTTCGACAGGCTGGAACCCGGAGGCGAGCTGGTCCTTTATGAAAATGTGAGGGGGCTGAGGACCGAATGGACTCGAAGGCAATGGCGGGAGTTTATGGAGCAAGCCGGCTATGATGAGGGGAATGTTCAGATGCTTTCGGGATATGATCCGTCTATTTTGGATAATTATAATCCGATGTATTCTGTATCTCCCGACGCGTACATCGTGAAAATCCGGAAATCCGAACGGGGTGCCAGTCTCGGCGCGGACGAAGAATTGGAAGAGATCCGCGTGACTGCGGTTCGCCGGGTGGAGGAAGCTTATCAGGAGGCTTTGGGAAGGATTCGGAGCGATTGGAACCGATTGAGAATAGAAAGATGGCGGGAAAAAACCTTGGGATGGGTGAACCAAGTTGTTGATCAAGAGAAGGCCGAATCGAAGGGGGGAAGGCTTTCGAGAATATTCCGCAGATGGTTCGGGTTGGATCCGGCGAGTTTTGTCCGGCAATCAATGGACGATATCCTTCCGGGATATTTGGAGTATTTTAACGAAGTGGCGCAGGGAGAAATTTCGCATGGCGAACCGCAGGAGACTTCTGCCGTGCTATGGCCGGCCGCGGAAGCGCAAGTCCGCGCGCTCGGCGAAAAGTACGGCACGGATGTTTCGGGGTTTTTGGAAAGATTGATCGGCGGGATGGAGCAGGTGTTGAAGCCGAAACGGAAAATGCGATTGATCCGGGATACTCAGCGCGGATTGACTCATGCGGCGGAAATCACGGATTGGGTGCTTTCGGCGGCCCGGGATGAACATCCGGATGTGGACCGGGAGGTTTTAATTGCGGGAGCGTGGCTGCATGACGTCGGAAAGGGAAGCTCACAGCATGAATCCAAGGCGGCCAGAAAAGCCGGGGAAATTCTTTTATTGCTGGGATGGCCCGAGGACCGTGTTCGAAAGGTTCAACATGTTGTCATGACTCATCGTTGGCCCAGAGGGGAAGGGGGAGCCCCTTCCACGGTTGAGGCCCGGCTCGTGAGGGATTTCGATAAATTATTTCCGGTTTTGGGGATGAGGGGGCTTGTCGAGTCCAAGGAAAACTATAGCCGGGCCCTTGAAGTCAGCGATAAATTTTATGATCCCTCTTATTTTGACGGCAGTGACAATCAGGTTGCGGGCCGATTGAAAGTCTTGACCGGGGAAGGCGATACCGGTTCCGTTTCCAACGATATTCTGAATCAGATTTTATTAAAAACGGTTCTTCTTTACGGCGAAAACGCGCCCGTGAGCGATGTCGGGAAAAAGAAATTCGCGGAAGCGCGTGTTTTTGAGACTTTGATTGCGTTGATATCGGAGAAAGAACCCGACGCGGCGATCCGGGAGGAAATATTCGATACGGTGGATAAGACGCTGGAGGCCTATGCCGGTACGTTTCGGGAGAGCGACAGGGGTTTCGCTCAGCGGATTTTGGACGACTGGCGAACGGCGTTGCGGGAAACCGGGGTGCGGGCTTCGAGTTTGGGGACCGGTTTAAAAGCGACGGATGTCTACGGAGATTTTTACCGGCAAATCCGGGAAAGTGTTTTGGATATTTCTGAAATTACGGAAGCGGATCTGGCGCGGTCCCGGAATTTTCTGGGAGAAGACGGAAAGCTCAAAAGCCGGGAAGACCGCCGCTCAAACGGCACTTTCGGGATTACGGAAGTTTATTTCCTCTCCGAATCGGAGACGCGGATCCGCATGGCAGCGTTTCAGCAGGTATTAAAAAGGGAGTTTGGCGATAAAATTTATCTCGTGAACGAAGATAAATTGCATTTCACGTCTCAGGGGCTGGAAATTCAATGGGAAGATCAGTCGGCCAGCACTACACGGGAATTGGCTATGCATCAGGATCTCGCGGCAATCAATCCTAATCAGGGTGCGTTGGCGGAAGTCAGGAAGCGGGCACGGGAGATCCCGACCCGGGCCGTCAGTATGCAGGTCGCGAAAGTAAATTGGAATCCTTCGATCGGGATTTTTTGGGAATTAAGGCCTTATCTTGAGGAAGGCGAGGAGGATCCGATCATGAGCCGGCGCGCGGCATGGAATTTGCCTCAGCCCAGGCCTCCGCATGTGACGGCGGCTTATTTTACGCAGCCATTCAATTCCGAAGAGATTTCGCGCCTGCGGGCATTGATCGCGCAATACCAACAACCCGGTTATTTTGGCGATATTGACGTGAATGAGTTGCAGGTGATCGGGTATGAGGATTATTCATTCAATGCCGGTTATCGTGTCTTGAAAACGGTTCCGTTAAAGCCGGGCACTGAGGAAACCGAAAGCGTGATAAGAAAATTAATTTCCGATGCAACGGCTCTCGAAATCCGAAGGCCGGTCCGGACGATTCTGGTGGCCGAAGACGATCCCCGGTACCGTGCCGTGTACGAAAAGGGTTTTGAGCTTTTTGCGGACCGGAATATCCGTGTCATTTACGCACAGGACGGGAAAAAGGCTTTTGATTACTTGAAAGAACATCCCGATGAAATTGATTTGCTGATTACCGATCGCGGATTACCGTACATTCCGGGAGATTTTCTTATGAGAGACGCCAGGAGTTTTTCGGGACGGAACATTCCGGTTTTCTTTGTCAGCGCCGCGGATGAATTTACCTCCCGTCAGCTTGAACAGCATGGAAATGTGATCCAGCTTCACAAGAAATATTTTTCACCCGAAACTTTTGCCGCGGTGATGAAAGTGATTTTGGCGGCAGATACCGGTGCTTTGGGCCATGGGCGCTCGTTGGGCGCGGAGGATGAGAGAACGGAAGCGATTGATTTGGAAGATGAAGCGAGAGCTTATTCAAAGCGGACGGGGAGGGCGGAGCCCGAGGCTGTTGCCGCCGTTGCCGAGCAGGTGACGTTTAGGATTTACTATGTCGAAGGGAAAACGGTGGCGCAATTCTATAAAAGGAAACTCGGGCTGACCGGGGAAGAAGCCCTTCGGGCGGTGAGTAAAGCGGTCCGATCGTTTAACGGCGGGATTTTAACGGAACCGATTTTGAAGAAACTGGGGGCCGATCCGGCCGGGAATCCGGTTCCGGTGATTGCCTATGTGGACGGCTTTCTGACGAAAGAGACCGCCGAAAAATTTTCTCAGGCGATGAAGCCGGGCGATTTCTTCCTTGCGGTATGGAACGGACGGCTGAATCGGAACAAAATTCCCGCCGCCGTTGAAGCGCTTTTTAACGCCCGGCATTTCAAAACCGAAGCGTTGCGGGAGGAATTGGCCGATACGGTCGGCGTGACTTCCCGCCTCGGGAAGTTCAGCGAACCGCCCGTAATTTTCAGCTCGACGACCAGGGAAGACGGACTGGAACTGAATCTCGGACGGTCGGAACTCCGGATCAAATTCAACGTGCGGGAACTTGAAGAGAACGGAATCGATCTGGGGCAGGCGATCGCGCTTGTGAAACAGATTGCCGACGACCCCCAAAATGCGGCGCGTTTCTTGGATGAAATGGGAGTTTCCCGGGAAGGCGACTGCCGGATTGTCGGGAAAAATTTTGCCAGGTTTATCGAGACGTTCTGGAATGAATATTCGGCGGGAGAGGCCGTGAGGATCGCGGCTTAACGGATCGAGGCGCTTTGCGTTTGCCTTGTCTCGACAAATTCCAAAAGATGCTTGGCCCAGGTGTTCAGAATTTCCTCGGCATGCGTGAAGGGATCCACGTAACTTCCGATAAAAATCGATTTCAGATCAAAATTCCCCCGCCTCCGCTCGACGGTAGTGGCCAACAGCTTACCGGTGGCGCCGTCCGTCATTTTGGCTTCAAACGAAGCGCTTCCGGAAGAATTGATCACGAGACTGAGAAACGGGATCGGGATCAGTAGGACCGCCCAGTTCAGGAGAATATTTGCTTTGGTTGCGGAGGTGATGGCCGGGCTGATGACGAGTGTCCGTTCGTCGGCTTTTGCCGCCGCATGGATGACGAGAAATTTTTCCGCAAACACGCATTCGATGTCGGATGAAAAAAGCAGCGCGAGACGGTCGATGTCCGCGAGTTCCAATTCAGCCTTTTTTTCCGGGTCGAAAAATTTTATGTTGGTCGGAGTGACCTTGACTTTCGTGTATTTGCTGAAATTGGCCGCCGGATCGAAAAATTCCTCTTTGAAGTCCACTCCGCTTTGGAGGGGAGTGTAATTTTCGAGAAAACCGGAATGGGAAGCTATCGAAGCGCAGGAGTTGAGAAATAGCAGCGCGACGATCAAAAAATACACGGCGTGACTTTTAGCGATTTTCTTCATGTGAATTATCCTTGAGACGGACATCACTTTATCACTTTATGATTTTTACGGCAAGGAGAAGTGTAAGAAGAGGAGGAAAGCGACAGGCTTGCTTTCGTTACGTAACATTCGAAAGTTCTATAAGATTTCTAATGTAAGCTTCGGCAAATCTACTTCCACGACCGACGGTTCGTCCGCTCCAGCGGCGTCCGACCGTCTGCACTCTCACCGTTTGGACCGGGACTTCGCCCCGGACCAAGCTCCAAACGGTTGCGAGAGCTCGTTTCAGCTAGATTTGCCGAACCTAAAAAGCTCTGCTTCAAACACACGAAAACCGCATATTACTATTTAGCGTTTTCTTGGGGAATTAAGAGTTAAAAGCAATTTTCTAAGAAGGATAATACGCTTCAGCAAGCCTGTCGCTTTGTAATGGTAAAAGAGTTTTTAGGCCATTCGCTCTCAAATGCGCGGGGGATTAAAATAAGAGAAGTTAGGTGAGGGGACAGGGAATTTCCGGCCTCTTATTTAGATATGGAATTTTCGGGACAAAAGGTTATGATAAAAACCAGGTGGTTCAAAAATGAAAACATCGAAAAAAGCCAGGAAGGTTTTTGCCGCCGGATTGTTTTTTTGCTTTTTGTTCGCGCCGGTTCTTCGGGCGGATGACCGGGACGCCGCCGCTCGGGAGGCAATGCGGACCATGGACAGTCTCCAGGAGAAAACGTTTGTTTCCGGATTTGATGCGACGACTCGAAGGCAAATGAAGCGCGAAGGGCTGGAAGACGAAGCCCGGCAATTATTGAAAAAAGGGAAGTACGATGAAGCCATTGCCCGGTATGAAACGGCCACGGACCCTTCCGTTTTGAATTATGAAAACGAGAAGTCTTCGGCTCTCTGGGGGATGCTGAATGCCTATCAATTGAAAAGGGATTTTGACGGCGCTCTCAAAATTCTCCGATGGTTTCTTGCCCGTGAGCCGGAAAAGGAGATCTATCCGGAAAAGAGGCAGGAATTGGAAGCGCTTTTGAATGCCGGGCTCAATCAGTCGGATCGTCCGGTCGAGGATTATATCAGGCATCTTCGGCGGACCTATCCCCGGGATCTCCCTCCCCACGGGAGGGATCCGTATTTGTGCGGGAGGTTGATTTATCTTTACGATTATGCGGGAGACGCCGCAGGCGGGCTTGAATTTGTCGAAACGGTTCTTGCCGGCGGGAAGCTCAAACGGAAAGAGAAGCGGGAGTACCTGAAAGTAAAAGAAGCGTTTCAAAATGAGAAATCCGAAAAAACGCGCGGGCAGGCGATTCAGGTTTTAGTGCATTCGGATTATTTTCCGTTATGAAAAATTTCCTCGTAACCTTTGAAGGATGACAATAATGGCGGACATTAAGACGATCCGACGAAAGTTGATTTTGGGATGTGAAACCGTTTTGGATGCCCGGACTTTGAAAGTCGGAGGATCCTGGAACGGCTGGAATTTTTGGGGGCTATTCAAGCAAGTTTATGACCCCCGTTCGCTCGAGTTTTTTTACGGGCAAACTAAACGGTTTGCTTCGCCCGTTATGCTGGATATCGGTGCCAGTACCGGTTCTTTCTGCCTTTTACCCCTGCTGAATCAGGAGCTGACCTGTTATGCTTTCGAACCGATCCCTTCGATTTTTGAGATTTTATCGAACAATGTCCGTCTCAACCGGTTGGCGGATTCTGTCAAGATCTATAACCTTGCGCTTTGGCATCGGGAGGGGACTGCCCGCCTTAAAGTCCCTGTCAAAAAATCATGCAGCGGGCTTTCTTGCCTGGGAGGGAATCCAAAACGGTTCCGGGAATACGAGGAAATCGAGGTGAAGACGACCACTCTGGATCGATTTTTCTCGGAATCGGGGATCCGAAAAGTGGATTTGATTAAGATCGACACCGAAGGATGCGAGAAATACGTGCTTCTCGGCGGCGAAAAGACAATCAAAACTTTCCTTCCGGATCTTTACCTGGAACTTTCGATCGCGAACATGAGCCAGTTTAACTATGCCCCCGAAGATCTTTACGCGCTTCTGGCTTCATGGGGCTATCAACCGTGTTCGGAGCTGCAAGGGGAGGACCAGCTTTTCCGGCATTTATCGAAAATCGAAAACGGTCTTTCGGAGAAGAAATAAAATCAGCGGTGCACGCGGACGCCGATTTTAGGGCAGACCGCATTCAGTCGGCAGACGGAACAGCGCGGGGAAACGGGGTTGCAGATATTTTGTCCGAACGCCACAAGAAGGTCGTTGTATTCAATCCAATATTCCTGAGGAAGGACCTTGTAAAGCGCGAATTCCGTTTCTTCCGGGGCCCGGGTCCTGACCAGCCCCCAGCGGTTTGAAATCCGGTGAACATGCGTGTCGACGCAAATACCTTTTTTCCGGAACGCGAGCGTGATCACGAGATTGGCGGTTTTTCGCCCGACCCCTTTTAAGGTCATCAACTCTTCCAGCGTTTCGGGGACTTTCCCGCCGAATTTTTCGAGTAAAACGTCGCAGAGGGAAAGAATGCTTTTGGCTTTCGTTCTGTAAAATCCGGCCGGATAGATTGCCTTTTCGATATCGGAGACGGAGAGCCGCGTTATTTTTCCCGGTGTGTCGGCAAGACGGAAGAGCCGTTCCGATGCCCGCCTTGTCGTTTCGTCTTTTGTGCGCGCGCTGATGACGGTGGAAATCAGGATTTTAAAAGGATCGTTTGTCTCTTCGGCAAGCTTCGTGACAATCGGAACGATCCAGTCTTTTCGCCATCTTCTGAGCGTGCTTATCGCCGAGTCAATCGGTATTTTCTTCTTTTGCATAAGGGGTCTTAACCTCTTCGGGGCATCATAAGAAAATGCGTTGGGGAAGACAATAGCTTTTTTATCCGTTCAGCCGCGAAAACGATATGAGATTTCTAATTCCCCGCTAGACATTTCCTGAGGCTTGAATAGAATGTCATCTTAATTGACTTTAAATAAAGTTTATATTAATCAAGCCGAAGAATCTAATAAATGGTCTTGCCCAAAATAGTTAGAATAAAAAAGCCCGCAAGCGCACTCGTTGCGAGTGTCCTGGTTGTCTCTTTGTTTTTCAGTCCGTCTCTTTTTGCCGATCCGGCGGTTCAACCCGACAGCGAAACTCTTTTGAGGGATACTTTCTATCTGAACCAGGATGTGAAACTCAAGCGGGAAGTGTTTGAGGTGGAAGGTTTCTTCCTGGTTCCTCAGCCGGCTCCGGATTGGAATTCGAGTTTTTCCATTATCACCAGCGCGAAGGGCAATATCATCACCACCCATATTTTGAAGAACGTCAATTCTTCCGACGATGCCCGGAAATTTTTTCTGGAAAACGTAAAATTGTATGATTCCTACGGCGTTCCCATTCGCGCCCTTGCCTTGGAAACCAAAACGGGGAAGAAGAAAAAGCTCTACTGGGTCGGTAGCCGCGCATTTCGTTCTCTCAATGACGCGAGAAAGTCCGTCAAGGTCGTCAAAAAAGCGATCGAGAAACAGGGCGGTGATTTTGAGGAAGCAATCCGCCGATCGAATGAGATTTCGAAAGTCCCCGCGGTCCCGGCGGAGAAACCTCCCGCTCCGAGAACGGCGCAGGAAGAAGAATTCCTTCTCAAGATGGTCGATTGGCTCGGTTTCGACAAGTATTTGTACGGGCCGTTTTACGGTATCCCTTCGGGGGAACCGATCCTTTATCAGGCTACGTTTGAGACCAGTTACCGGACGACCAATCTTTCCGAACGCCATTTCGACAGTGACGTCGGGTATTTCTCGAACCGCCTGGTTTTCAAGGGGCTGAGATTCCTCGCGTCCACCACGATAGACCCTTACGTGGAAGTGACGCCTTCCCTCGAGTCAAACGGGCTGGATTACGCCTCCTATGTTCAGATCGCGGGCGGGTTCGAATGGAGGCCGTTCGCGAGAAGCGCTTTTCTCCAGAATTTTCAGCCGTACGGGCTTCCGCTTCTGGACTGGCTCAGGAATTTGAGGACTTATGTCGCGTATGTGCAGAACAAAAACATCAAATACAAATTCGACGATCCGGTCAAGACGTACAGCCTGGAGGCCGGCATTACGCTTTTCAAGGAATGGGGGATCGACCTGCCGACTTACGAACGTTTTTCGTCCGAGGGCAAGTTTTTCAAGAAAAGCGATCTGGTCTGGGGCGAACTTTACGGCGAGTATATTTTCGACAAGACCAATTACACGGCGGGCGACAATCTGAATTGCATGCTGTACACGACCGCTTTCAAGATCGGTTTAAAATTTCCCCGCTTCCCGCTCCCCAATAATCCCATCAACGAGGAGTTTCTCGTGATGCCGTATTTTCTGTTTGAGGACACCCGCAACGGGGAGTTCAGCCGTTTTTATCAGAACCGCATGTTTTACGGATGGGGCGTGCGCTGGATGCCGTTCCGGGATTACCGTTTCGTGAACAACGAATGGCTCTTCAAGACAAAATTCTTTTTTGAATACATCCAGGACGTGAATTACACGAAAAATGAGCCGGACGGAGCCGTTCCGGAAAAAGACTTCCGATTGGGTGTCAACGTGTCCCTGAGACGGTTCTAATCATGCGGAGAAAACTTCTTTTTGTTCTCGGATTTCTAACGGTTTTAGCCATGCCTTCGCTTGGACAGGCGTGGGTCGCCAATATTCTCGGGAACCCCGGTTTTGAGGATGCCTTGGGAGTAGGGGCGAACTGGAATAACGATGCGGGGCGCGGGATCGTGAGGAGACAGGCGGCGGATGCGCCGGAAGGGCGTTACTACCTTCGCCTGGACCAGTCCGGAGTCGCCGCGGGACAGTGGGCTTTTACTTTCCAGATTCAATACGGGGTCAAACCCGGCGATCTCGTTGCGTTCAACGGTCTTGTCCGGGTGGTTTCTCTCCTTGCCGGGCATCGGGCGGAACTGGTGATTGAATTTAAAAATGCCGCGGACGTGAAGATCAGCGATAAAACGGTCGCGCTGAATGCCGTTACGGCGGGATTTCAGCGTATCGCAGTCAGTCAAACGGCCCCTGCCGGCACCGCATTGGTCGCGTTTGTCGTCCGTATTCAGAACGCGCCCGCGGGCCCGGGACCCGATATCGTCGATTTCGACGATATGAAGGGGACCATCAACGGGTATCCGATCCAATTGAACGCCGGAACGGCGGGGAGTTCCCAGAGCCCCGGGGATGCCGCGATTATCTCCACGAAAGTTTTGAATGTGGGGGCCGATTCGCTGACGGATGTCGAACTGATCGTAACGACTCCTCAGGGAGGGTTGAGCATTCACCGGGAGCAGGCCGATATGGACGGCCAGCATGTCGATCAGAGGGAAGGGTCGGTCATTTTCAATCTCGGGAATTTCTCAAGCGGGCAGGAAAGCCTTTTTGCTTTCGCGGCGCTGGTGAGTTCCGGCGTCGTTCCGGGGAAACAATACGAAATTCACATGTTTGCGCGGTCGGGGATTAATAAAGCCGTTTTGTCCGATGTCGTGCGACTTTATATTTTGATTCAGCCGGATCCTCTGTTTAATCTGGGGACGATTATCGGTAAAGTTTTTAACGATCTCAACGGGAACGGCGTACAGGACAAAGGGGAGAAAGGAATCCCGAACGTGCGGCTTGCGACGGAACAGGGGGTTGTGGTGTACACGGACCGTCACGGGAAATACCACATCCCCGGCGTGGTACCCGGCCGGCACTTGGTGAAGGCGGATTCGCATTCGCTTCCCGAGGGGACGACGTTTGTGACGGAGGAATCCTATCTCGTGAAAATTACGGACGGACTTCTGGCAAAAGTGAATTTCGCGGTCAAACTTCCCGAAAACGAAATTCCTCTCGAATATCAGAATACGCTTACGGCGCAGGTGGTTCAGGAATTGGATCAGGTCAAGCCCGAGCTTTCTCTTGAAACGGATTCTCCCATCGTCCGGACGGGGTTGGGCATGCTTGAAAAACCGGTGAAATTCAAGATCCGAACCAACTACGGGCCGATGATCAAGGAATGGAAAATCGAAATTCATGACGAGGTGGGAGAAGAAATCTGGGTCGGGGTCGGGAAGGGCGCGCCGCCCGCCGAGGTGGAATGGGACGGGAAGGACAATTCGGGCAATCTGATCGAACCGGGCGACTACGGGTTTCGCCTGATCGTTTCGGACCAGACTTACAATGAAGATTGGACGCCGCTCGCCTTTTTCCGCGTGGAAAGCAAATTGAACCGTTGGAAAAACGGGTCGCCCGACAAGCCTTTCGCGTCCGTGGGGTATTTCAATATTATGAGCGACGGGAAACGAAGCATCCCGTTTTCCGGTATCTCGGCGCTCCGGGTTTACGGGCATACGCCGACTCAGAATCAGGTGCTGGTGAATCAGCAGGCGATCCAGACCGATAAGGAAGGTTTCTTCGAAACGTCCCTTCTGGTCCCGAACGGGACGCAGAGATCGGAAGAGCACACGTCTGAACTCCAGTCA
>ERZ795044.1309-NODE-1309-length-22653-cov-8.081556_pt1 | contig 22653 bp, 21 predicted proteins | sample MGYA00375128_ERZ795044 | MGnify/ENA primary metagenome ERZ795044 (study PRJEB30173, sample SAMN05720213) | anaerobic digester metagenome | isolation source: active sludge of municipal wastewater-treating anaerobic digesters | place: USA | collected 2014-12-22 ... | reverse complement strand
CCCTCGGTGTCAGCCGCCCAGCGCCCGCAGGTCGTCCGGTGTGTCGACGTCGCGCGGCGCGTCCGCCTCGAGCGTGATCCGCACCACGCGGTCGCCCATGGCGTGCAACAGGTCGCGCGCCCCGGCGTCTCCCGCCAGGGACCGAAGCCGCCGGGCCATCGTCGCATCGAAGAGGACCGGATTCCCCCGGCCATCGCGGTACACCGGAACGACGGCCGCCGCGTTCGAGTCGCGCCAGGTGTCGATCAGGGCGCGCACGACCGTCACGTCGATGAGCGGCTGGTCTCCCAGTGCCACCAGGAAGGCGTCGCACTCCTCCGGGATCGCCTCGACGCCAAGTCGAAGGGAGCTGCTCATCCCCTCCTCGGGGCGAGGGTTCTCGACGATCATCGCGTCGCTCCCTTCCAGCGCCGCGCTCACGGCCTCGATCGACTGGCCGGCGACGACGATCACCGGCGAGAGCCCCGCCAGCGACAACCGGTCGACCACGTGCCGCACGAGCGGAATGCCAAACAGCTCGGCGACCACCTTGTCCCCCCCGAAACGATCGCCGCGCCCGGCGGCCAGCACCAGCGCCGCGATCATGCCACCTCCGGCCGGGCCGACGCCCGGCGATGGAGGTTGACCGCCGCATGCATGACCGTCAGCGGCAATCGCACGCAGTTCATCCGCATCTGCGGGATGCGGGCGTCGAGCGAGCGCAGCACGTCGTCCACCAGCAGCGTTTCCACCTCATCCAGCGGGGCGTTGCGTACCAGGTCGGTCAGCATCGAGGCCGACGCCACACAGATGGCGCAGGCATTCGCGGTGAAGCGCGCGTCGCGCACGATGTCGCCATCCAGCAGCAACTCGATGCGCACGCGATCGCCGCACAGCGGATTCGTCCCTTCCTGCGAGATGGTGGGCGAGGCGAGCGTCCCCTGGTTATGGGGATTGCGAAAATGGGCGATGAGGACCGGACCATACGGTGTACTCATCGTCACTCCACGGCGCCGCGCTCGCGGGCCTGACGGTAGGGCGGAAAACGGAAGGCCATGTCTCGCGTAAGAAAGCCGCCATGGCCGAGCGCCGCCAGATCGTGCACGCCAAGCCGCTCCCCCGTGAGCAGTCGCGGCAGGATGAGGTCGAAGACCGTGGCCTGGGAGAAGAGCCCGCAGGCCGGCATCCCCACGATCGGCACCTCGCCCGCGCGCGCCAACCAGACGAGGGAGCCGGGGTGGGCGGGCACCCCTTGCCGCTCCAGATGCGCCCCGACGCGACGCAGCGCGTCGAACGCCGGGTCGAGCGGATCCATCGGACGCGATCCGGCGACGGCCACGACCCGCGCCCCGGCCGCGAGCACCTGTTCGATCCCACCCGCGATCGCATCCGCCTCGGGGGGGACGAAGGCGGGGGGGAGGAGCGTCGAGCCGAACCACTCCACCTTCTCGCCGAGCGCCTCCTCGAAGCGCGCCACGGCGCGAGAGCCTAACGATTCCTGCACGACCGCACCCACGCGCATCGCATGAAACGGGCGCACCGTGGCGACGCCACCGGCGTCGCGCGCTTCCCGCTCACCGCGGGCGAGCGTCGCCTCCTCGATCGCGAAGGGGATGATCTTCGCCCGTGCCACGACCTCCCCGCGATCGACGACCTGGCCGTCGAACAGGGTGTAGACGCAGAGCCCGTCCACCAGGTTCACGGCGTCCAGTGCGTCCCGGCGCACCTCGAGGATTCCGCGATGCGTGGACTCGAGGGGCCACGCCCCGGCCGCGAGCGCCCCGACCCGGACGCCGGCGCCGGCCGAGGCGGCGGCGAGCCGCTCGCCGGCGTGTCGTTCGTGAACGTCGTCTGCGCCCAGGGCGAGGAGGTGCAGTTCGTCCCACGCAAGCGCCGGCAGGAGGGCCACGGCCCCCGCGTCGAGACGCGTCCCCTTGGCGAGCGCTATGCGTCCCGCGGCGTCGCGCACGTCGTGCGCGAGCACCTGTCCGGCCGTCGGCGCTTCGCCGTCGCGCGCCCGCGCGTGCCGTACCGCCTTCACGCCGCGCCGTCGCTCGCGGCGCGCCGACGGTCGCGCATCGCCCCTCCCGCGCGCCCGCGTTCCACCGCGAGCGCCTCCGACAGCACGCTCAAGGCGATCTCGGATGCGCTCCGCGCGCCGATATCCAGCCCGACAGGAATGCGCACGCGCTCGAGTTGCGCCGACGGCACCCCTTCGTCGGCCAGGAACTCGAGCATCGCCTTGCCGCGGCGCGCACTCCCGAGGCACCCCACGTAGACAGCCTCGGACGCGAGGACGGCCCGCAGCACCGGCAAGTCGTATTTGTAGTCGTGCGACAGCAGCACGACGAGCGAGTGCGCGCCAAGCGGCAGGCGCTCGGCGATCTCCGAGGGCATCCCGACGATGAGTTCGTCGGCCGTCGGGAATCGTTCGCGGGTGGCAAAGCGCTCGCGCCCGTCGACGACGACCGTGCGCAGCCCGAGCACGCGCGCCATCTCGACCAACGGCATCGCCACGTGCGTCGCGCCGAAGACGACCAGCGTACTGGGTGGGGCGTGCACCTCGAAGTAGAGGCGTGTCGCTCCCGACGCCTGCTCGAGGGTGCTGGTCCCTGAGCGTCCACGCTCAAAATACGCCGTGCAGGCGGCCATGGCGGCGGCGTCGAGGGCGGGCTCACCCAGGGTCCCGGCCCGTTGCCCCCGCTCGAAGACGACGAGGCGCTCGGCGCGGCCGTCGAGCGGCGCGACGATCACGACACGGCGACCGGCGGTCATCTCCTCTTGCGCCAGGCGCAGCGCCCGCGCGATCGGGTCGGCGGGGGCCGCGGCATTCACCGGCTCGATGAGGACCTCGATCGATCCCCCGCAGGTCATCCCCAGCGCCCAGGCATCCTCGTCGCCTAACGACATCTCCAGCACCATCGCCCGGCCCTCGGCCAGGACGCGCGCCGACTCCTCGATCACGCGGGCGTCGACACAGCCGCCGATCGTGACGGCCCCCACGATGGCCCCGGAAGCATCGACCCACATCTTGGCGCCGGCCTCCTTGGGCGACGTGCCCTCGGTGGCGATCAAGGTGGCGACCGCCGCCGGGCCGCTGGGGAGCGAAAACGCATCAGTCATCGTCGGAAGATGGCGGAGGAGGAACCGGCGGGCGAGTGGGGGCGGCGGACGAACGCTCAGACGGCGAGATGCCGCACCAGCTTCTGCAGCGCATCCATGTTGTGCCCGGGAGCGAGCACGTCGATGTATGGAAGCGCCGCCTGCATGCCACGCGTATCGGGCCTGTAGTCGGCCGCACCCATCAGTGGATTGAGCCAGATCACGCGCCCCGCGCGACGATGCAAGACACGCAGCGACTCCGCGAGGACCGCCGGGTCACCCACGTCCCACCCGTCGCTCATGACGAGCACGATCGTGCGACGATCGACCAGCTTGGGATGACGGTCGAGGAAGGTGCGCAGCGACGCGCCGATGCGCGTGCCACCAGAGAAATCCTGCACCTCACGCCCCAGGTCGCGCAGACACTCGCGATAGTGCACCCCGCGCAGGAGTGGCGTGAGCCGGCTCAGCCGCGTCGCGAAGGCGAACGTCTCGACGCGCGCAAAGGTGTTCTGCAGCGCGTGCAGGAACTGCAGCAGGAAGCGCGCGTACAGCTCCATCGATCCCGACAAGTCGCATAACGCCACGAGCGTCGTGCGCCGGATCTTCCGGGAGCGACGCTCCAGTCGGATCGCATCGCCCCCCGTGCGGAGCGACGAACGCACCGTACGCCGAAGGTCGAGTCGGCGCCCGCGACGCGCGGCCTTCCAGCGGCGTGACCGACGCAGCGTCAACCGACGCGCGATGCGACGGGCGAGCGCGGCAAAGGCCGCGTCGTCCTCGGCCGCGTACTGCGCGAAGTCGCGCGCCCCCAGCGACTCGTTGTCGCTGGCGGCCCGCACGGTGATGGGATCACTGCCCTCGGCCTCCGATGGCTTCATCCAGTTCTGTAGGGAGACCGCTGGCTGGCGCGGCGGGGCCGGGGTGGGCGGCTTGATCATCTCCCGGCGAGGACCGGGGAGCGGGATGGGCGACGGAATCCCCCAGGCCACGGACCACACCTCGGCGAATGCGGCGTCGAAGGCGTCGAAGTCGTCGCGCCGACTCACGAGGACCGAACGCAACGCGAGTCGCACGTCCTCACGGTCGAAGAGGTCGACGACCGCCAGCGAGCGCGCCGCATCGATCGACTCAGCGGGCGTCGCGGCGACTCCGCGCTCGCGCAACAGGCGACAGAGCGTGACGACCGTGGCCAGCAGGTCAGCCGGAGGCGGCGGGGCCACCCGCTCCGTCATACGCTCTCCCTAACCGGCGAAGGAAGCGAGCGCCGCGAGACGACCCGCGTCGAGTTCGTGCTCGAGCAGCCGGAAGTCTCCGTCATCCTTGAGAAAGCAGCCCATCGTCTCGCGAACCACCGTCTCGTCGAGGTGATCGGCGTGCAGGGCCACGAGCGCCGCTGCCCAATCCAGCGATTCGGCCACGCCGGGGTGCTTGGACAGTCGCATGCGCCGCAGCGACTGCAGCACCCCCGTGATTTCGCGGGCGAGCTGTTCGCTGAGTCCGGGAACCTTGGTCCGGACGATGCGCAGTTCCTTCTCGAACGACGGATAGTCGATCCACAGGTACAGGCAGCGCCGGCGCAGCGCTTCGGAGAGCTCGCGGGTGCGATTGGAGGTGAGCACCACCACCGGGCGCGTCTCGGCGCGAATCGTCCCCATCTCGGGGATCGTGACCTGGAAGTCGGAGAGGATCTCCAGGAGGAAGGCCTCGAACTCCTCGTCGCTCCGGTCCACCTCGTCAATGAGGAGGACGGGGGGCGTGCCGTGGTGCGTGATGGCGGCCAGCAGCGGGCGCTTGAGGAGGAAGGCATCGCTGAAGAGCGTCGCTTCCTTCTCCGCGAGCGATCCTGGTGCCGTCTCGCCGAGCTTGATGTGCAACAGTTGCCGCGGGTAGTTCCACTCGTACAGCGCGGTGGACGCATCCAGCCCCTCGTAGCATTGCAGCCGGATCAGCTCCGTGCCCAGCACCTGCGCCAGCACCTTGGCGATCTCGGTCTTGCCGACCCCCGGGTGCCCTTCGACGAGCAAGGGCTTTCCCAACGCGGAGGCGAGGAAGACCGACGTGGCGACCTGCCGGTCGGTGATGTACGCCTCGCGCTCCATCACGTCCTGGACCCTGCGAATCTCTTCTTTCACCGCGTCGATTCCTCGGAAGGTGCCGTGGCGTCCCGACGTCGCGCCGGGAGTTGCCGTCCCCCCAATGGTATTGCGCCCCTCACGCGCCGTGCGCCCGTCATCATCGTGTAACGAGTCCGTCACGGTCGCCGTTACGCGTTGGTCGCACGCCCTTTTGTAACAGATTTCCCCTCGAATTGTAACGGGAGATCTCCCTCCCGAGGGGGGTGCGCCGCCGGCCCACCCCATTCGTCTCGAAAGCCCAAGGCACATGCCTTCTCTTCTGCGGAACGCCCGCTGGCTCGCCGCGATCCTGGTAGTTCCCATCGTCGCTGTCGCCCAGGCGCCGCGCGACTCGGTCGCGCCGGCCTCTGTTGAACGCCCCACCGCTGCGCCGAGCGCCAAGCCTGCCGCCCAGCCGGCTCCTGCTCGTCCTTGGTACGACCGCATCTCGCTCCGCGGGTATGCGCAGCTGCGCTACAACCGCCTGCTCGAGACGAACCCCAGTCTCAACTGCTCGCAGTGTGACCGCTCGATCGGGAACAACGGTGGGATCTTCCTGCGGCGCGGCCGTCTCGTGATCAGTGGCGACGTGCATCCGCGCGTCTCGATCTACGTCCAGCCCGACTACGGAACCGACGCCGCAGGCTCGCTGCACTACCTGCAGCTGCGCGACGCGTACTTCGACCTCTCGCTCGACACCAAGAAGGAGCACCGGCTGCGCATCGGGCAGAGCAAGGTCCCCTTCGGCTTCGAGAACCTGCAGTCGTCGCAGAACCGACTCCCGCTCGACCGCAACGACGCCCTCAACAGCGCCGTGCCTAACGAGCGCGACATGGGTGTCTTCTACTACTGGGCGTCGACCAAGGCCCGCCAGCGCTTCAAGATCCTCGTCGACAGCGGGTTCAAGGGGACCGGCGACTACGGCGTCTTCGGCCTGGGCGTCATGAACGGCCAGACGGCCAACCGCCCCGAAGCGAACAACTCGCTGCACACGGTCATGCGCCTGAGCTATCCGTGGCGCCTGGCGAACGGCCAGTTCGTCGAAGCCGGGATCAGCGGCTACAACGGCCGCTTCGTCCTCCCGGCCAAGTCGGCCAATGTGCGTTCGCTCCCCGAGTACCAGGACGACCGCGTCGCGGTCTCCTTCACCTGGTATGCGCAACCGTTCGGCGTGGTGGCAGAGTACAACTGGGGGAAGGGACCGGAGTTCGTGTCGGGCACGCGCTCCATCGACGACCGCTCGCTTCAGGGTGGCTTCGTGCAGACGATGTACCGGTGGCGCACGCACGGGCAGGTGATCCAGCCCTTCGCCCGCTTGCACAGCTACCACGGCGGCAAGAAGGTCGAGCAGGATGCGCGGCACTATGAGGTGCACGAGGCCGAGGCCGGGGTCGAGTGGCTCCCGTTCAGCAACTTCGAGTTGACCGCACAGTACACGTCGTCGGACCGCGTCTTCGAAGACGCCGCCACGATCGGGAATCACCAGAAGGGGCGCTTCCTGCGGTTGCAGGCGCAGATCAACTACTAGGCCTGCGGCGGGAGCCGGGAGTTCGTCGGCGCGGGATGCGAGGCGTGGGGGGGGCGGGTATGTTCCTAACCGCGCGTTGTACTCGACCGGCGCATGCTGGACGGATTGACTGTTTCGCGCGCCGCGCCTTGGCGTGCACGCCCGTCTCCCGTCTCTCGTCTCCCGCCTCTCATGTCGCTTACCCTCAACGAAACCTTCCGCGTTGCCGCGCCGCCTGACCGGGTGTGGCAGTTTCTCAAGAACCCGGCCGAGGTCGTCACCTGCCTCCCCGGCGCCGAGCTCACGGGGACCATCGACGCGCAGACGTACGCAGGGCGGGTGAAGGTGAAGGTCGGGCCGATCACCGCCGCGTACGCTGGCAAGGCCACCCTCGCCAAGGTCGACGACGCCGAGCGGCGTATGCAGATCGTCGCCGAGGGGAAGGAGAGCGGTGGCCCGGGCTCGGCCCGCATGACGATGACGGGCCACGTCACGGCGCAGGCGGACGGTACGAGCGAAGTTAGCGTCGACGCGGCGATCGAGATCGCCGGGCGCGTGATGCAGTTCGGGCGCGGCCTTATCGAGTCGGTCAACAAGCAGCTGTTCAAGCAGTTCGCCGAGTCGGTCCGCGCCAAGCTCGAGGCGGCGCATGCGAGCGAGGTCGCCGAGGCCGCCCCTGCCGTCGTCGACGTTGCGTCGCCAGCCGCTCACGACGCGTTAGGCGCTCCACCGGAGACGCCGCCCGCTGCGGGCACCGCGGGCACCGCGGGCACCGAGAGCCCGGTCGCCGCGCGCGTGCCGACGCCATCGACGGCACCAGCGGTCGCGCACGGTGAGGAGCTGCGAGCGCTCCCCCTGTTGTGGAAGGTTTTCGTCTCCTGGCTCTCCGGACTGTTCGGGAAACGGTCGTAGGGGCGGGCACGACGCCACAACGACACGGCCCCCGGCGACACCGCGTGCGGTATCGCCGGGGGCCGAGTGCTACCGGAGGGCGTTACGCCGTCGCGGCCGCCAGCGCCCGGGTGAGGGCGCGCCGGGTGAAGACCGTGGCGAGGTTGGCCTTGTACGCCGCGCTCCCCCTGGAATCATCGACGAAGACGAGACCATCGGCGGCATGCGCGGCGGCCGCCGCCACCGCCGCGGCGGCCGCCGCGACGGTTGCGGGCGTTGCCGGCTTCCCGGCGAGCGCCGCTTCCACCGCCGTCAGGCGCATGGCCTTGGGGCCCAACCCGGTCATGCCAATGCGGGCGGCGGCGAAGTTCCCGCCGCTCACCTGCACCTGCGCCGCAATCCCGACGATCGCGTAGCCGGACGCCGGATCGGGGTGCTTCTCGTACGCCCCGCCGCTCCCCGCCCCCTGCGCCGGCACCCGCACCTCCGTGAGGAGTTCGTCCGGGCGCAGGGCCGAGGTGAAGACGTCGGTGAAGAAGTCGTCAGCCGCAATCTGTCGCGCGCCGGCGGCGCCAGTCGCGACCAGGGTCGCGCCTAACGCCAGCATGGCGGCCGGCAGGTCGGCCGCGGGATCGGCGTGGGCCAGCGACCCACCGATCGTCCCCATGTTACGGATGAGCGGATCGCCGATGTGCGAGGCGACTTCGGACAGGAGCGGCGCCTTGGCCTTGATCACCGCCGACGACACGACGTCGGCGTGACGGACGGTCGCCCCGACATGCACGGCGTTTCCGCCGTCGGTGATGGCCGACAGCGCCGGGATGCGCGCGATGTCGATGAGGTGCGCCGGTGCCGCGAAGCGCAGCTTCATCACGGGGATCAGGGAGTGCCCCCCGGCCAGGATCTTGGCGTCGTCACCGTATTGGGCGAGCATGGCGAGCGCGTCCTGCACGCTCGACGCCGTGTGGTACTCGAAGGATGCTGGATACATGGTCAGTTCCCTCCCTTCGACGCGTGGATCGCCTGCCAGATCTTGGGAGGCGTCAGCGGCATGTCGAGGTGGGTGATGCCGAAGGGTGAGAGGGCGTCATTGACCGCGTTGGCAACGGCGGCGGTCGAGGCGATCGTTCCCGCCTCGCCAGCCCCCTTCACGCCTAACGGGTTGACGGGAGACGGCGTGCAGGTCGCGCCCGTCTCGAAGTTCGGGAGGAACTCCGCCTTGGGGAGCGCGTAGTTCATCATCGAGCCGGTCAGCAGCTGGCCGTTGGAGTCGTACTGCGCCCCTTCCCACAGCGCCTGCGCGGTGCCCTGCGCAATGCCGCCATGGAGCTGCCCCTCGACGATCATCGGATTGATGATGTTGCCGAAATCGTCGACGGCCACGTAGCGGAGCACCGTGACATGGCCGGTGTCGGCGTCGACCTCTACGACGGCGATGTGCACCCCGAACGGGAAGACGAAGTTCCCCGGGTTGAAGAAGGTCGTCGCTTCGAGCCCCGGCTCCATCTCCGGCGGCAGGTTGTGCGCGAGATACGCCGCCAGGGCGACCTCACCGAAGCCCTTCGAGCGCGACGGCGATCCCTTCACGAAGTAGTTGCCGCCGGCGAAGTCCACGTCCTCCGGCGCCGCCTCGAGCAGGTGCGCCGCGATGCGCCGCCCCTTCTCCTTGATCTTCTGCAACGAGTTGAAGAGCGCCGCCCCACCGACCGCGCCGGAACGCGACCCGTAGGTCCCCATGCCGAAGGGGACGCGCCCCGTGTCGCCGTGCACGATCTCGACGTCGTCGATCCCGCATCCCAGCTCCTGGGCCGCGATCTGCGCGAACGTCGTTTCGTGCCCCTGTCCGTGCGAGTGTGACCCCGTCAGTACCGTCACCTTGCCGGTGGGATGGATGCGCACCACCCCCGACTCGTAGAGCCCCGCCTGCGCCCCTAACGAGCCGACGATGTGCGACGGCGCGAGACCGCACGCCTCGATGTACGCCGAGAGGCCGATGCCGATGTACTTCCCCTGGGTGCGCCCGGTCGCCTGCATCGCGCGCAGCCCCGTGTAGTCGATCATCGCCAGCGCCTTGTCGAGCGCGGGCTCGTAGTTGCCGCTGTCGTACTGCAGCGCCACCGCCGTCTGGAACGGGAAGGCGTTCGCGGGAATCAGGTTGCGCCGCCGCAACTCGGCGGGGTCGATCCCCAGCTGCTGCGCCGCCACGTCCATGGTCCGCTCGAGCAGGTACGTCGCCTCGGGGCGACCGGCGCCGCGATAGGCGTCGACCGGTGTCGTGTGCGTGTAGGCCGCCGTCACGTCGACGTGGATCGCCGGGATGTTGTACTGCCCGGAGAGCAGCGTGCCGTACAGGTACGTCGGCACGGCCGGGGCGAAGAGCGTGAGGTAGGCCCCGAGGTTCGCGATCGTCTTCACGCGCAATCCGACGATCTTCCCGCCCGCATCGAACGCCATCTCGACGTCGGTGTCGTGGTCACGGCCGTGCGCGTCGGTCAGGAACGACTCGCTGCGCGTCGCCGTCCACTTCACGGGGCGGCCCAGCGTCTTCGACGCCCACGCCACCACGCACTCCTCGGGATAGATGAAGATCTTGGAGCCGAAACCGCCGCCGACGTCAGGCGCAATCACGCGGAACTTGTGCTCCGGCAACCCGAGCACGAAGGCCCCCATGATGAGGCGGTGCACGTGCGGGTTCTGCGACGTCACGTACAGCGTGAGCTCATCGGCCGCCGCGTCGTAGTTGGCGAGCGACGCCCGCGGCTCGATGGCGTTGGCGATGAGGCGCTGGTTGACGAGGTGCGTCTTCACCACCGTCGCGGCCCCGGCGATCGCCGCATCGGTCGCGGCCGCGTCGCCTAACGCCCACGTGAAGACGACGTTCCCCGGCGCATCGGGATGCACCTGCGGGGCCCCTGGCTTGAGGGCGGCAACGGCATCGGCCACCGCCGGATGATCGCTGTAGTCGACCATCACCTGGTCGGCCGCATCGCGGGCAAGCGTCGGCGAGTCGGCGATCACCACCGCCACCGCATTCCCGACGTGCGCCACCTTCCCCACCGCCAATGGACGGAACTCGGCGATCTTGATCCCCGGGTGCAGCCACCCGGGCGGGATTGGGTTCACTCCCGACGCCTTCATGTCCTCGCCGGTGAGCACCGCGTGCACCCCTGGCATCGCCAGCGCGGCGCTAGCATCGATGGAATTGATGGTCGCGTTGGCATGCGGCGAGCGCACGAACGCGGCGTACGTCTGCCCCGGGAACTTCACGTCATCCGTGTAGCGCCCCTTCCCCGTGATGAACCGGGGATCCTCCTTGCGCCTGATGCTCGCGCCAATCAGCGAGGCGCCCGGTTCTGCTGTCGTGGCCATGTGTGATCCTCAGTCGGCGGCGACGGCAGAACCGCCCGCCATGGTGTGCGCGGCCTGCTGCACCGCCTTCACGATGTTCTGGTAGCCCGTGCAACGGCACAGGTTCCCCTCGAGGGCGTGCCGGATCTCGGACTCCGTCGGATTGGGGTTGTGCGACAGCAGGTCCACGCTCGACATGATCATCCCGGGCGTGCAGAAGCCGCACTGCAACCCGTGCGCCTCGCGGAAGGCCGCCTGCAACGGGTGCAACTGCCCGTTTGTCTCGAGCCCTTCCACGGTGGTCACGCTCGCGCCGTTGGCCTGCACCGCCAGGACGGTGCACGACTTCACGCCGCGACCATCCAACAGCACCGTGCATGCGCCGCACTGGCTGGTATCGCAACCGACGTGCGTGCCCGTCAGGCCAAGCGCATCGCGCAGGAAGTGGACGAGCAAGGTGCGCGGCTCGACGTCGCGCGTATACGCACGCCCGTTCACCGAGACGTTGATCTCTGCCATGCTGAAGCTCCGGAAGGAGGGAGGTCATCCCGCGCCCGTCAACCGAGGCGCGAGACCGCTAGCATGGCGCGCAATCGCGGACCCGTCAAGCAACCACGTCACCCATCGCACCCCGACGCATCGGTGGGAGGGGCGCCACACTCGCCCCGCCACACCGCTCCTCCCGCTCACCTCACCGCGACGGCACGTGCCGCAGCACCTTCCCGGGACGGGCCGCCGTCATCGTTCCCCCCGACACGACCGGGACCCCGTTCACCAGCACGTCGCCGATACCGGCGGGATACTGGTGCGGATCGGCGAACGTTGCCCGGTCGGCCACGGTCGCCGCGTCGAAGACCACCAGGTCGGCCGAGGCCCCCTCGGCAATCACCCCGCGCCCCGTTAGGCCGAGCCGGGCGGCCGGCATGCCGGTCATCTTGTGCACCCCCTCCTCGAGCGTCAGCAGCCCGACCTCGCGCACATAGCGCCCCAGCACCCGCGGGAAGGTCCCGTACGCCCGCGGATGTGCCGCCCCTTCACCCGGGACGGTGAGCCGACCGTCAGACGCAATCATCGTCTGGGGATGCTGCATGATCCGCCGCACGTCGCCCTCGTCGATCACGTGGTAGATCATCGTCGCCCCCCCGTTGAGCTGCCCCTCGACGACCAGCGGCGCCGCCCCTTCGGGCGTCGTCGGGACGCCGCGCTGCGTCGCCCAATCGAACAGCGTCTTCCCCTCCAGCGCCGGCTGCCACGCCACCCGGCCGAACTGCACCCGACGGATGTCGCCCCCCCCACGGTCGTTGACGATGTAGTCGATCACCCCGCGCAGGATGCTGTCGCGCAGGACCGGGTCGCGCATGCGACGGGCGAGGGCGCTGTCGCCGTCGGCCAACGCCCACGGCGGGATGAGCACCGAGAGCCCGGTCTGGCTCGCCGTGTACGGATACTGGTCGATCATCACGTCGATCCCCGCGGCGCGCGCCGAGTCGACCATCGCCAGGGTCCGCACCGATTGCCCCCACATCGCCTTGCCGATCGCCTTGTGATGCGTGAGGACGATCGGGATGCGCGCCTCCCGCCCGATCCGAATCGCCTCGCCGACCCCCTCGAACAGCCCCAGCCCCTCCTCGCGCAGGTGCGACGTGTAGATCCCACCGCGCGCGGCGGCCACTCGCGAGAGCGCCACGACCTCGTCGGTCGCCGAATAGAAGCCGGGGATGTAGCGCAGCCCGGTGCTGAGGCCAAAGGCGCCGTCGCGCATCCCCTCCTCGACCAGCGCCTGCATGCGCGCGAGCTCCGGTGCGGTGGGGGCGCGATCGGCGAGCCCCATCACGCGAGTGCGGATCGCGTTGTGGCCGACGAGGTACGCGACGTTGATGCCCAGCCCGGCCCGCTGCGCGGAATCCATGTACGGCGCGAGTGGCAGCGGACTCCCGCCATCGGGGCCGCCGAGGGCCAGCGTCACCCCCTGCCGCACGTGGCTTTCAGCGGCCGGCAGGCGCAAGAGCGGTTCGAGGTGTGCGTGCAGGTCGATGAACCCCGGCGCCACGATGCGCCCCGTGGCGTCGATCACCCGGCGTGCGCCCGTCGGGTCGATCGGGGTCGTCGACACGCGCGCAATGCGATCCCCTTGCACGGCGACGTCGGCGCGGTATCGCGCGCGCCCCGTGCCATCGACGACGGTGCCGCCGCGAATCAGGAGGTCGTACGGCGGCCCGCTTTGCCCCTGTGCGAGCCCGGCAGCTGCACACGAGAGGATCGGGACGGCGACGAGCACCGACGTCCACCAGCGACGAGAGGAGCGCACGAACACGAGCAGACCTCGGGAAAGGGGACGCGAGGGAAGCTGTCGTCCCGCGCGCCCCTCGGCAAACTCAGCTGCCGCGCGTCTCCGGCTCCGTCACGACCGTCCGTGCCTCGTAGCTCACCCACCACCGGTGCTCGCCCCCCGGTTCGACCCATGCCGCGCTCTTCCAGTCGCCGAGGGCGTCGCTCAAGGCGTCGGGGGCGCCGATGCACGGGGCCAGCGAGAGGTTGAGATACGGCTCCTCGCGCCGAAACGGGGTCCACCCCTTCTTGTTGAGCCAGACGCCGACGTGGCTCACGAGCGTGGGATCGAAGCGCATCGCCAGCTCCTGGTTCCCCTCGCGCAGCGTCGCCCACCCCTCGGGCATGTCGACGAAGAGCTTGCAGGCGTACCGCTTGGCGGCGGCGAACGGGTGGCTGAAGTCGTAGACCTTCCCGCTGCCGCGGATGAACGGCCAGCGATGCTCGGAGCGCACTTCGCCGAGTTCGATCTCGTGTCGCGCGAAGACGCGCAGCCGGGCGCCCTCCGGGAGGACCACGCGCGTCTCGGCGCTCATCGGGAACATCGGGTGCGCCGCCCAGAGGAACGGGAGGCGCTCGGTGCCGTCGTTGGCCAGGGCGTACTCCATGTGCACCGTTCCGTCAGGCGCAACCCTGATGTCGCGTTGCAGCCGGTACGGGAAGCGCACGCCGCGCCAGGTGAGGATGGCACGCTGTCCATCGGCCCCGGTGCGCACGGTGAGCACCGGTTCCTGCGACCAGAGCTCGCCGTGGTCCGGCAGCTCGATGCCACCGAAGGCGCGGACCCATCCGGGGACGCGGCACGCCGAGACCGTCGGGAAGCACTCGTCGAATCCCCCGCTGTCGCCCGACTCCAGGTACGAGGTCCCGTCGATCCCCCGCGACAGCGGCACGATGTCGCTCGTCCACAGCCACTGCCGTCCGCCCATCTCCAGTTCGGTGAGCTTGCCACCTAACGACGGGACGATGACGACGCGCGAACCCCCGCCCCGCAGCTCCAGGAAGCCGAAGTCGGCGGCGGTCGGAAAGGCAGGGCGAGCCTTCGAGAGGAACGGGAACTTCACACGATCGAATCTACGGCGATGCCGCGCGTGGCGAAGATGCGCGCCACCGCTTCCCCGATCTTGTTGTTGGGCGTGCTGGCGCCGGCCGTCAGCCCCACGCGCACGGCCCCGCTCGGCGGGAGCCAGTCGGTCGCGTCCGCTTCCACGTGTTTCACCCCGGCCACCCGATAATGGAGCGAGCGCGTCGCCGGTTCGATCGCCTCCGCGTCCTCGACGTGGTACGAGGGGACGTGCTCGGCGCACAGCGCCGCGAGCGAGATCGTGTTGCTGGAATTGAACCCTCCGACCACGACCATCGCGTCGAGCGGCTCCTTCAGCAGTTCGTTGACCGCGTCCTGCCGATCCTGCGTCGCCGAGCAGATCGTGTCGAAGGTCCGGAAGTTCGCCGCGCGGTACTCCGGGCCGAACGCTCGCGCCATCGCCTCGCCGGCCACCTCGCCGATCTCCAGCGACTCGCGGGCGAGCATCGTGGTCTGGTTGGCGACCCCGATGCGGCGCAGGTGCAGATCCGGGTCGAAGCCCGGGGAGGCGGCCTTGGCGAATCGATGGGCGAACGCCTCGCGCGCCGCCGCGTTGACCGCCCCGGCCCCCAACGACGTGATGTAGGCGCAGACCGCTTCCGCCTCCGACATGTCGCGCACGACCAGGTAGTGCCCACCGGGATACTTGAGCACCTGAGACGCCGTGGCCCGCGTTTCCTCGTGGTAGTACTTCCCGTGGATGAGGGAGGTAAAGCCGTCGCGCGCGTAGGCTTCCACGCGTTTCCAGACGTTGAGCACGCTGCCGCAGGTGGTGTCGACCATCACCCCCCCGCGCTCGCGCAGCGCCGCGAAGTCGGCAACCGTCACGCCGAACGCGGGGAGGATCACGACATCTTCAGGAGCGACGACGGAAAAGTCGAAGCGCGGCTCACCGTCCCGCGCTCCCTCCAGCGGCTCGAGGATCTCGATCCCCATGCGCCGCAGGTTGTCGTTGACGTGGGGATTGTGGATGATCTCCCCCAGCAGGAAGAGGCGCCGGTCCGGGAACTTGCGCCGCGTCTGGTACGCATACTCCACCGCGCGGTCGACGCCGTAGCAGAAGCCGAATTCCTTGGCCAGCCGGACGGTCACGTCGCCCGCTGTCAACGTGTAGTCTCGCGCACGCAGGAGGTCGACGAGCCGTCCCGTGTAGTCGGCGGCCAGGTCGTCGCGGACTTCCGACCCCAGGCCGAATCCCTTGCGGTAGTAGCTATCGGGCGGAGTGGCAGGCGTGCTCATTGGACGTTCTCCAGGCGCGTCGCGCGCGCCTCGTCAACACGGAATCGAACCGGGGCGAGTGTCTCCAGGAAGGCCGGCGGCCAGCGCTTGACACGGATCGCGTCGCCGCGCTCCGGGCCGTCGTGCACGCAGACGAGGACGAGGAAGCCCTCCATGCGCAGCGCCCCACCGTCGCCGTACGCGTCGAAGTTGAGGCGCAACGAGCTCCCGCCCACTTCCGACACGTACACGTGCAGCTCCAGGAGCTCGTCCAGGCGCGGCGGCGACGGAAACTCGAGGTGCATCACCCGCCTCGGCAGCGTGATCCCGAAGCGTTCGGCAAAGGCGGCGTAGCCGATGCCGAGCGACCGGAACATCTCCGACTCGCCCAACTCGAAAAAGCGAGTGTAGGCGTCGTAGCGAATGATCCCCATGGGATCGCAATCGCCCCATCGCACGCGCTCGTGAATGATGAACGGCGCGCGCCGCATCAGGCCCCCGACGCGGTGGCGGTGGCCACGTCCACGCCATCCCAGTAGTCGGAGGCGATGAGCGGCGACAAGGCGTAGGTCACGAGGATCTCATACGCCCTCTGCCGGTCGATCAGGCCATTGGTCAGGATGCCCACCGCGCCGGCGCCATGCTTGGTATCCCGTCCGCCGGTGATGATGTCCATCGCGTGGCCGAGTTCGACGCCGCGCCGCACGAGTTCCGCGACCGCGGGCGGCAGCGGCATGGCCAGCGACCCGCCGATGAACTCGCGTCCGTCGCGCAACGCGACGGCGGCCCACGCACAGGTGTGCATCGTCACGCCGTCATCATCGACGACGCCACCCTCGATCCCGATCCCGATGTCCGCATCGAGCGCAGCGCGCGCGGCACGCGCGCGCGTGGCGGCGCCGCGGCGCGTCTCGTCGTCGCCGCGCGGCTGGTCGGGAACGCCGGACGCCACGGCCACGCTCTCGATGCGCGCCGCCGCCTGCCACTGCCTAACGACTTGCGTCACCGCCCCGACCTTGACCGGGTTGCGGGAGCCCACGGCGATGCGCGGCGCGTGCGGGAAATGCATGGACGACGACGAGGGTTCGGGGCACACCGGTCCGGTCGGACCGGCGGGGGAAATCTAAGGGGCGGCAGGGACCGACGGCGCTCCTTGCTCCCGTTCGGGGGGCGGGATAAGCTAGGGCGCCCATGCCATCCCTCCACGCGCACGCCCCGCTGCATGCTGTACGGCCGTCGCCCCACTCGCGCGCCGTGCCATCCCCGTTCATCCTCATCGGTGAACGGCTCTGGCTCGACTTCGTGAACACCGACGACGTGCGACGCAGCGCGCGCCTCGACCTGCTGCGGGACTTCGAAGCGCTCGTGCGCTTTCTCGAGATGGTCGGGATTCTCGACGCGGAGCGTGCACTGGGGATGCGGCGACGCGCCCAGCAGCAACCGGCGGGCGCCGCGGCCGCACTGGTCGATGCGCGACGCGTGCGCGCCGCCATGCGAGCACTCGCCGAGCGGGGCGCCAACTCCGAACGAGTCCGGGGCGATGCGCTCGCCGAAATCAACCGCGTGCTCGGGCGCAGCGCGGGAACGCGCCGCGTCGAGAGCCGCGCCGATGGGTCGTTCGCGCGTGCCTTCGTGCCGGTCGGCGACGCCTTCGCCGGACTGATCATCCCCGTCGTCGAGTCCGCGGCCGACTCGCTCATCGCCGGCGAACTGCTGCGGGTGCGGCGCTGCGGCGACCCCCGCTGTTCGCGCGTCTTCTTCGACGCCACGCGCAACGGGCGCCGGCGCTGGTGCGACATGGCCACCTGCGGCAACCGCGCCAAGGCAGCGCGCTTTCGCGAGCGCGAGCGTCAGGGCGACGAGCTGCCCCGCGCGGGGAACGGCGACGCGCACGGCGATCCGAGCCAGGCCTGAACGGCAGCGGGGGCGGGGGCGCCATGCTGCGCTCCCGCCCCCGCCCGAATATCCGTCGCCTCGCCCTAGCCGTTAGGCAGGGCGCTCGTGCGGATGTATCCCATCTCCGTCGCGTAACTGCGCAACTTCTTCTGCAGGATCCGGCGCCCACGGAACAGGCGCGACTTCACCGTCCCCTCGGGGACGCCGAGGACCTGTGCGACTTCGGCGTACCGCATCCCCTGCACGTCGCTGAGCATCACCGCCGAGCGGTACTCGCCAGGCAGGGCCTGGATCGCGGCCACCACCTGCTCGTCGATGAACGAGTTGTAGAACGCCCCTTCGGGATCGGTCTCGCCGACCGGCTCGAACGGTGCGCCGCCATCGGAATCGTCCGGCGCCAGCACTTCACGCGCATCGATGCGCCGCTTGCGGCTGACGAAGAGGTGATAGAGAATCGTGAACAGCCAGGCGCGGATGTTGGTCCCCAACCGGTACTGCTCCCACCGCTCGAGCGCGCGTAGCATCGTGTCGGACACCAGGTCCTCGGCGTCGTCGCGCGAACGCGAGAGCTTGAGCGCGAAGCTGTAGAGGGCATCGAGATGCAGCATCGCCTCGCGCTCGAACTCCGCGCGGCGCAGCAGGTCGGCCCGGGAGATGCGCGCCGGACTGGGCGACGCCTCCGACGTGGGCTCATCGACGAGGTACTCGCTCGCGAGGTCGCCCTCATCCAGCGACCGCTCGGTCGGCAACCCTTCGATCTCCGCCAGCCGCGTCATGTCGACACCCCCTCGCGCATGTGCATCGCGACGAAGCGCTTGAGGTCGGCCGCAATTCCCCGCAGCATCTCGGCGTCGCGGCTGACCTTGGACATCATCAACGCCCCTTCGAGCGTGGCGATGATGAAGCGCGCGAGGCGCCCGGTGTCCGCGTCCTCGACAAGGAACGGACGCGCCTCCCACAGCAACGACTGGATCTGCGACGCCCAACGCTCGAAGACGAGCGTGAGGCGCTCGCGGAATCCCTCGTGCATGTCGGCCATCTCCGACGCGAGGTTCCCGAACGGCGAGCCGATACGGAAGCCGCGCTCCGTCTGCAGCGCCACCAGCGAATCGATGAACAGGTTGAGCCGCTCGATCGGTTCGATCATCGGCTCGCGAAGGATCGCCAGGCCGCGTTCGGCGAACTTCTCGAACTGCCGGCTCAGGACTTCGAGCCCAAGCTGGTCCTTGGACTTGAAGTAGTGATAGAAGTGGCTCTTGCCACTCAGGGAGGCGCGGTCGATGACGTCGTCGATCGAGGTTCGCTTGAACCCTCGCTCGGCGATCAGCACGGCGGCGGCGTCGATGATTCGAGATCTGGTTTCGTTCACGGCGGCAGTATAGGACCATAGAGTCCGATCGGCAAGAACGAAAAGGCGACAATTTCTGTATGCATTGAGGAGAGAATCGCGTAACCCTCACGGCTGATGGACCTTGCGCGGACACTCGACCGGTCTGACAACTCGCACCTCGGGACCGTCCGTCCGAGGGATCGCGGCGCCTTGCTTGGAATATGGGCGCCGAAGGACGGGCAGGCGCCGCGTGTCGAGCGCGATGGATGCTCGGCGTCTCGACCGGTAGCTTCCCGCGCATGCGCACCGTGACGGTCGAACGCACCTACCTCCAGCTCCTCGCGCCTGGCGCCGAGCGCGCGGCCCCGAAGCCGCTCGCGGACGCCAGCATCGCCGAGGAGTCGCCCTGCTCGGTGGAGACCTATCGCGAACTCTACCGCGAGGTGGGGCGAGCCTACTTCTGGCTGGACCGCCTGTCGTGGAGCGATGAGGTGCTCGCGACCTACCTCGCCCGGCCGGAGGTCCGGATCTGGATCCTCCGCGATGCAGACGGGATCGGAGGGTACTTCGAGCTCGCGATGGGGACCGATCGCGCCGTCGAAGTCGCGTATTTCGGACTCGTCCCCTCTCGCCACGGGCGCGGGCTCGGCCGTGCCCTGCTCGCGCGCGCCATCGACGAGGGGTGGGAGTGGGGGGCGTCGCGCATCTGGCTACACACTTGCACGCTCGACGGCCCGGCCGCCCTCCCCAACTACCTCGCGCGCGGCTTCGTCCCGTTCAAGCGCGAGACGTACGTAGCCGTTCTCCCCGACGCGTGACCTCCGCGTCGCACCCGATGTGGCTGCGCTGCCGCTGCCATCGTGGCGGCGTGCATGGTGCCGGCACTGACGTCAGGCGACGCACACCGCGCTAGCGCCCGCGCCGTCCTCCACCGCCACGCCCCTTCCGGTCGTCGCGGCCGCGTCCGTCTCCCCCTCGTCCCCCACCTGGGCGTCCGTGCCGACGCTCACGCGCAAACTGTCCGCGCACGTCGGCGGCGTCTCGTTCACGACGACGCCGGTGACGCTCTTCGTCCCGTTCCTCTCGGCCGGCCTGACGTTCATCGGGCGACCACGGGCGGTCGAGCAGTTCCTGCAACTCGCGCAGCGTCGCGGCGCGCATGCTCCCCCGCTGCCCTCGGTGCACGACGAAACGCAGCGGGCGATCCAGGCGCGGGAGTTCCTCGTCCACGAGGGTCCGCGCCAGCTTCTCGGGAAGGACCAGCCGCGCGACGCCGACCGTTGCCGGACGCCCGTCCTCGCCACCCCCCTCCTCCACGTCGTACTCGATCCCCACCGGCTTGTTGCGCAGGTCGAGGTGCCCGGGGAGCGCCAGCAGGCGCTCGCGCTCCTCCGGCGAGACCCACCCCGTCAGCGGCAATCGCAGGGGCGCCCCCCGGTACTCCCGGATCGATCGCACCTCGCCTAACGCCTCCTCGTACATCGCCGTCAGCTCGGCGAGCCCGAGTCGCGGCGTGGCCCCGGCGGAGCGCCGGTACAGCTCACGTGCTTCCTCGATGGCCGCACGATTGCGCTTGACGGCCACGTGCCGAGTCTCGCCTCGCGCCAGCGCCTCGGCGATCGCACGTCGCGCCGCCTGCTCCTGCCCCTCGGGGAACTCGTCGAGCACGTCCTCGTCGCGCTCGAGATCGAAGCCGAAGTAGGTCAGCCGCGACTCGCGAATGAGGGCGTCGCGCTTGCCGCGCCCATCGTACGTGAGGCGGGACTCGCCGCGCTGCGCGTACTTTCGCACGAGCCCCATCGGGACCTGCGTCCCCTCGATCGCCGCGCGCGGGACCCCATGACGGTCAGCGAAGTATCGCAGCGACCCCGCCACCGCCCCCCACGACCCGCAGACGCTGCTCTTCGAGACGCGGGCCTCCTGCCCGTCCACGGTCGCCTCGTCGATCACGAGGTCGAACGGCATGATGCGCGCGACGAGATCGCAGAACGCGCGACGGACCTCGTCGGTCACCAGCGGCATCACGTCGGGGAGCGGGAGGCCGACGCCACGATACACCGACGCCATCGCGAGGGCCGTATCCTCGATGGCCTTGACCAGCACACCGCGACGATCGGCCCAGCGATTGATCTCGGCCTCGTCGAAGAGCTGCCGCGGCAATCCGTACACTTCGCCCATGTAGCCGGCCTTCGCGAACGCTTCGGCATACACGTTGTAGGCCGTGAGGTGGTCGCTCCCCGAGACGATGAGCCCGCCCAGGTCGCGCTCGTCGCGCGTCATCCGGTGCAGCGACTCCACGCTGGCCATCACGGCGAGGTACGGCATCAACGTGTCCTCGCCGTGCACGATCAACTCCGCCCACTCGCGCTCCACGGGGAGCTTCTCGACCAGGCGTCCGTACCGCGACAGGCGCCCGTTCTCGATGACGCCGCGCCCCTCGAGGTGCTGCAGCGCGCGCCGATAGGCGCCGCGGTCGAGCGGGACGGGGAGGTCGAGTTCGTCGGCGCGGACCCCGAGGTCGGCACAGGTCAGCGCCACGCGCTCTGAATCACCCGCCAGCTGAAAATCGGGCTCGGTGGGCCGGAGCGACGGCCAGTGCAGGTCGCGGTCGCTCAGGATGTAGACCTTCCCGTCGTCGACGCGCCCGTGCACGCGCCCCGCCATCTGCAAGATCTCGTTGTTCCCGAGGTGCGTGCGCGTGAGGACGTTCTTCCCGCGCTCCACCACGTTCGTGAAGCGCGTGTCGTCGATGATGACGGTATCGAGTCCCTTGATGTTCAGCGCGCTCTGCCCCGCCGCGGTCATCGCCAGGAAGAAGGGCTTCTCCACCCCCTCCTCCAGGAATGGGCGGATGACGCGGATCGGCTCGCCGCCGTGGTAGAAGGCCGAGGTGATGCGCCGGAACCGGTCGGCCACCAGTCCCGCCACCTGCTCCACGGCGGCACGCGTGGGGAGGAACATCCCGACGCCACGCTTCTGCTTCATCACCTGCTGCAGGAACTTGTCGTCGAGGAAGTCGGATGGGTCCTTGCGGACGACGCGGACGTCCGCCGCCTTGCGCGGGTCGAAGGCCGTGGACTGGATCACCGCCGACGACTGCAGGTACTGCGCGTAGAAGCGCGGATCGACGGTGGCCGAGAGCCAGATGAATCGGCAGCCGACCCGCTTGCCTAACGCGAGGCAGAGCTCGAGTTCGGCCGACGTCTGGTGGATCTCGTCGATGACCAGTGTATCGCGGGAGAGGATGTCGCCGTCCTGGAACCAGCGGCGCGCGATCCCCGTCGTCACCACGATCACGTTCCACGTGGGCGTCTCGGGGGTCGCCTCGCGCTCGCGATTGATCACGCCGATGCGCAGCGTCTCGGTGCGCAGGATCGCCTGCGCGATGGGACGCACCGCGAGCGTCTTCCCGGTCCCGGTGCCGGCCACGATGCCGAAGCCCGTCCCCGACGCCGCCAGCGCGCGCACTTCCGCGCCGTGCTCCCGCTCGATGACGGTGTCGAGATGCAGGCCTAACGCGATCTCGATGGTTTCGCACGCCGCCCGCGTCGGCGCGATGATGATGACCCGCCCCGTCGGCGGCTCGGCCGCAACGAAGGCGTCATGGTCCGGCGGGAGCGAGCGATCCTGGACGGCGCGAAGCACGCCGTAATCTACTCGCCGGGACGCCTCGGCTTGCTCCCCTTGCCGGTCGCTTTCTCGTCGCGCTCCGTCTTCTCTCCCTTTCGGGCCCGCGGGCCATCCTCCGGGAAGATCACGCGACCGTTCGAGGGACGGTTCTTGATGGCGCTCGCACAATCGGTCGGGGCAGGCTGCTGCGACGGCGGGACGTTGTCGATCCAGATGCGGCACA
>ERZ795044.1307-NODE-1307-length-22657-cov-12.296345_pt1 | contig 22657 bp, 21 predicted proteins | sample MGYA00375128_ERZ795044 | MGnify/ENA primary metagenome ERZ795044 (study PRJEB30173, sample SAMN05720213) | anaerobic digester metagenome | isolation source: active sludge of municipal wastewater-treating anaerobic digesters | place: USA | collected 2014-12-22 ... | reverse complement strand
AAGGCATGGATTCGGCAAAGAAGCTGCTGGCCTACGCTGAGAAGCTGGCAGAGTTCGAGCGGCTCTGGAGCACCGACAAAGCCCGCGCTGTGCAGGAGCTTGCAGCATGGTATCTATCAATGCAGGCGAAGGAGGTGACGGCAAACCCTTCAACGGAGCCGGCGATAACCGCAGATTCTCCGGCTCGGGAATGAATGCAGTTGCGGCCTACCCCATCGGCGACGATGTTACCGTATGGGGCGGGCGCAATGGCCGCGAATGGGCGGCAGGCGTGGAGGTGAAATGGTGATACCGGATAGAATGCAACCCGATAGCGCACACTGTGGCCCGGTAGCAATCGCTCATGCACTCGGCATCAAGGCCGCTCAGGTTATGGTAGACTGGCCCGACAAATGGACAGATCACCGAACTGACCGCAAGTGGTGGCTGTGGCCTATTGATACGCCGTGGAATCACCGTAAATATTTGGCCAGTATCAACCGTCGAATGGTGGAAATAGACCACCCAGAACCTGGTGCAATCGCTCTAATCCACAATGTGAACGCTGGCCGAAACCCTATTACTCAGTTCATCTGTGGCTTGATATATCAGCACTGGGTCAGAATCCTCAGCGTCACCCCGAACCAGGTGACACTGGATTGGGGCACTGAAGAAACCCCTATCCGCATTTATGACCGCGACAGCTTTATGCGCCTTGTCAATGGCGCCTGGCCGAAAAGCATGTATAGGATTGAATAATATGCAGAAACACCCGTTCCCCGGAAAGATGGAGAAGAACCTGCTGGAAGCCGTGGCCAAGCAGGGTTCCCTGGAAATTATCAATGGCCTGCTGGATAAAGCCGGTGCGATTCGTAAACGCCCCGGCCTTTACTTCAACCAATCCCTGTCAGCTGTTGATGGGATTCAGGCCATCTATTACTGGCCGGCCAAAGAGAAGATCGTGGTTGTAGCTGGCGGCCAGGTCTATGCTGCGAATAATCTGGCCGCCACTCTGGTGCAAGTCAGCAACTACACCGCCATGCTCAATCCGGGCACAGTGAAAATTGCAGACACCGGCCACTGGCTTTACATCTGCTCCGACACTGGCCCGATGGTTCAGTGGAATGGCACCGATGAAGCTATTCGGGTTGTTGATGGGGCCGCCCCCATCAATGTTTCATCTATTGTTGTCCTCAACCAGAGGGTTATTGCTAATGACCTTGGCACCAACCGCTTCTGGTACACTGACCCGCCCGATCTCGACAACCCCACCATGGCTCTCACATGGTCTGGCTATCTGGAAGTGGGCCGAACCAGTGAAGATGTGGTTGGTCTTGGTGTTGCCGGGGGAGAGCTGATTGTATTCAAGCGGGAATCTCTTCAGGCTTTTTACGATGATGGCACCACCCCCTACCGGCCTATCACTGGCTCGCAGCAGTTCTACGGTCTTATCTCTGCATCGGCTCTGACCAAATACACCAACGCCCTGTTCTTCGTTGGCCCCGACCGTCAGATACGCCAGCTGCTCAACCGCGAAGTAACGAACATTGGTTTTGAAACAATGGCCAATGCCCTGGATAAACTCGTCGATACTTCCGATGTCACAGCCTATAACCTCGACCGCTGGGTGGTCTTCAACTTCCTGACTGATAAAAAGACCTTTGTATATGACCCGGTGCTTCAGTCGTGGACTCAGTTCTCCACCTTCAAATCCGGGGCTGAACTGGGCTTCATTGGCCGCAATGCAACCATGATGCCCGCCACAGGGGAAACGAATATCTGGGCTATTGGTTCAAGCACAGGCGATCTTTATATCTGGGATTGGGCTGCTTATTCTGATGCCGGCAACCCGATTAAGTTCCGGGTGAGAACAGTCCATCAGGACTGGGATACCGGCGTGCGTAAAGCCTCCACCCGCCTGCTCGTGAAAGTCAGCACTGAGGCTGTTCGCACACCTGAGATACCCGAGCTGAATCTGGCCCCGGCCACTCGTTGCGACCTATACAACTTTTCAACCACTCTGCCCGAGGGTGTTCGTGTGACAATCACTGGTCTGCCAACGGGCTTCTCTTATACTCAGGTTGGTCGAACTCTGACTGTCACTGGCTCCATTGCCAACTACGCAGGGGAGAAAGCAATCGTGGTTACAATGACCGACAATGCTGGCCGCCAGTATGTCGATTATCGAACCTTTACCGTGTTCGATAAAACCGGAATAGTAGTGGGGGTTCTCTAATGGGTGAGAGTACCAAAAGCGCTGATGGCTGGGATATAGTAGGTTTTAACCCTTATATTGCTATTCCGCTTTACCTCAATAAAATTGACAGCCGTAGGAGTGTTGAGGGTCTGGCCTATTATCTTCTGGTTTTTGCCTCTGGCGGGCGAGGTCAATATCTTGTTGGTGGAAATAGCCTAGCAGAAAGTTCCTTCCGGATGGACGATATGCTTGATAAGGTGGCTGAGTGGCAGTCACAAGGGTACTATGATGCCTCTGTTAACAGAGGTTGCCCACTACAACACCCCACAGGCACCGTGGTGGGTATCAAGGCTTGGCCTGAACACCCGCCAAGAAACCTGGCTGAGGTTGTTGCAGGTTTAGCCCAGCGAGCAGACCCTCCGGCACCACAATCCCCGAGTTCTACCCGTATTGCATTAGGCTTTACACCTGAAATGTGTGTGGCCAGAAACTTACAACGCTTCTGGGTTGGGGTTACGCTGACCCCTTATTTTCAAGTTATCTATAAGGTCTTGGTTCAAGACCCTTTCTTCGGTGATAATGAATCAAGTATGAACTATGAGTTTCTCTGGGGAGTGCATGCTGATTTTGAGTATTGCTATTTTGCCGGCACTATCACACCCGGCCAAGCCACCCTGGGTTATACTCCCCCTTATGGCAGCCTGCACATGGGGCCACTGAACGAAACAATGACAGATGAGGAAATCATTGCACTGGCCAACCTCCCGAAAATTTACCATATCTACCATGTCACCAAGCAAGGCACAGAGATAACCCCGGCTCATGGCACCGCTATCTTTGAGGGAGCTTCAGCTACTATCCGAACTTATCCCCTTGCCAACAGGGAACTTATCAGCTTTACCGTGGACGGGGATGAGAAACTCCCTGATGCAGTGCTTGATGCTTCAGACTCGACTGAGGAAACTCGTGCACTGAATGGTTATCTGCCCGGAATGGCCCAGTATCAGACTCCTCCTGCAACCGCTGACATTTATGTCAGCTCGATTGCCACGGTCGATGAGGAAGAGTTTGATGTTACCGCCGGAATCGAATTTACCAAACAATTCACGACCACAGACTGTTACACCGACTCATGGGCAATTTCCTACTCTACCCTGCCAGAAGAGGTTGAACTTTCCATCAGTGCCACAGGTCTTCTCAAGATATATGTTCCGCCTGATGTCTATGCCGGCAACCCTGGCGGCCAGTATTATATCGAAATAACCTTCAAAGGCTACTCCGAAACGGTGGTGAAGTATTACAAGATTACGCTGCTGGAAATGCCCGCCTTTGGTACCGTCTGGACAGCCCAAGACCTGTTGGCCGGTGGCTCGGTTAGGGACATCTTCGTAGATTCCAACGATGACATCTACATCACTACCGCTCAGAAGGTATTCAAGACAACCAGCGAATTGACAACCTTCACTGAAATGACTTTGACTGGCACCATTGTCAGCTACTTGGGGAATATTCAGGAAGTGGCCGATGGCCGCCTGATTCTCTCTGATCGTACGGGTATCTGGATTAAAGCGGTTGATTCTGATGAGTTTGTAAGGCAATCTCTGGTTCTGACCAACTGGTCAGGGGCACCCGCTGTCAGGCTGGCTGCTGGCCCCGATGACAATTTCTTCTTTGTCACCCATTCTTCTAACACAGGCTTGGTCACTTACATCGACCGATATAACTTAGATTCCTTGGGTGCGTATGAGAGCAGATATACCAATGATGAAACGCTCCTCCCATTCTACCCCGCCCCGATCAGGGCCGCTGAGAACGTCTGGTGTTTCATGGTCGGTGGCATGCCGACTGCTGGTTGTGCCCTTATTCGTTATGCGGATGGGGCCTTCACCCGCCTGATTCAAGACATCCTCGTGGATGGCGCGGGCACGGGGGCTGGTTCGTTCACTATGGAAGATTCAGGCCGAATCTGGCTGGCTGTTGCTGACCAAGTGGATGTGGATTATAAATGTCAGACCCGCTACTCTGACGATGCAGGTGCAACCTGGTCTGAACCACAACTTGCCACAACCCTGGCAAACAATGAGAACGTCAGCCTGACAGCCCTGAAGGAAAACTATGGGGTATTCGGACTCGGTTCAGCAATCTATCGTTCAGCCGATGGCTATGCCACGACTGGCTCTGTTCAGACTCTTGATGGCAATGTGAACGTTATCAAAATGATTAAATACCGCAAACTGCTGGCAGGCACTTCTGGGGCCACAGCGAATCTCTATCTATCGGAGGCATAACCATGGCTGATGTAATGGTGAAATGGCGCAACGACGCGCAACCCTCATTTGAAAATGAGCGGATTCAGACTATCAAAGCGCCTCTGGACTGGATGGAGTTCCACACACCCGGCCACTTCAGGGCACGGCAATATGAAATCAGCTTCACTGACAATCTGCCCTTCACGGTGATCGCTATGGAAGAGGAGGTAGAAGTACTTGGCTCTTAATATCCAGCCCCCAACCCCACTCTCTAACCGCTTCCCCGGCGACCCGATTGTTCTTCAGCACGACCAGGCCATGCAGATGATGTATGAAGCTCTGTTGGAGCTGGCAAGGAGGGTAGATGCTCTGGAAAGCGGTTCTTAAATTCCTATGCTTATCTTTCGCGCTCGGCACACTATTGTTGTTTGTGTCGGGTCTTTAATGCTATAATTGAGTTGAGGTGATATATGGGTAACTGGTTCAGCGACTTCTTTGAAGAAACAGGCGAATTTCTGAGCGAAAATGCTGGAGGCATCCTTACCCTGGGTGGTGCCGCTATGGGCCTCCCCCCGGAAACCATTGCCATTGCCAAGACAGTTCTTGGTGCAATGGGTAAAAAGAATACCAGTGCAGCGGATAAAACCAATGCCCTGATTCAGTCAGGGATTGACGCTCAGACTGCCTATCAGCTGGCCGCTCTGGATGAGGTTAAATCCTCTGGCCAGCGTTCAACTGCCATTGCCACAGCTGATAAGCAGATGGCATATGACATTAACCGAGGCCAGTTTGCCTCGAACCAGCAGAATATTCTGCCCTATCAGATGGCTTCGCTCAGTGCACTTCAGGCACTCCCTCTGCTCCAGCAGCTCCTGGGCATGAATGCCTATGCCCTCCCCACCTCAATCAGTTCGTATACTCCACCACAGGTGAACTTTGCTGATACCTATGCCAAAACTCAGGAGCAGCTTTCCCCAACCGGCGACACCGCAGCCCCAGGTGCAACCGCTACGCCTGCCAACCCATCAGGCGTTGGTGAAGTAGGCACCGGTCTTCGTGTCAGTATGCGCCCAACGAATGATGCAGGCGTAGCGGCACAACCGGCAACCGGCGGCACGACAACACAGAGTTTAACACCCTACACCGGGGATGCCTACGATCTGAACAATTCGCCTCTCTATAAGTGGCAGAAGCAGCAGATGGAAGAAGGGCTGAGAAATCGGTTGGCCGCCTCGGGTTTGTCGGGTGGAACCTATGCACAGCGTGAGCTTGCCCGCAATGAACAATCCCTTGCCGCTCAGGAACGTGAACGGGTTGTCGGCAATCTCCTGGGTCTTGCAACTATGGGTATGCGGGGGGCCAACCTCGGCCAATCTTCCTTTTCCCTTCCGCAGTCCACTGACCTGCTCAATGCTGGTAGTTCTCAGGCAGGCCAGATTGTAGATATTTACGGGCATCTTGGGAACATTGCAGGCACCGGGGCAATGCAGCTGGCCCAGAACAATACGGCGGCTTACAATGCACAGCAGAAGGGCACCTCAGTCTGGCAGGATTTGTACGAGCTGGGCAGCTCTCAGAACTGGTGGAACAACAATAAATCCAGCAAAAGTTCGAGCAGCGACCCCTACACAACTGCCCTGGGCTATACCCTGCCGGGTGAGTTCGACTTCAAAGGCTGGTAAGGAGCGTATATGCCATATTCACCAACACCGATGGTAAACTTTCAATACGAACCGGAGAAGACTGACATTCGCCGGTTACTCGATACTCAGGAAAAGATCAAGAAAGAGAAGCAGGCCGACCAGTCCTTTGAGCAGGAGTTGGCCAATGCACAACAGGCTTATGAACTGGGTGCTCTGAAGATCAAGGAAGCCCAGATGAAGACCGATGAAATTATGCGGGCCAAGCAGCTTGACGATGAATCATCCAAGATGTATCAGAGCGTCATAATGAGCGGTGGCACCGAAGCTGATGCCTTCAGAGCAACCAAAGCACTGAGAGCCAAGAACGGTGGTTGGGCTTTGATGCAGCAAGATATGGAAGCTGAACATGAAATGCTGACCAAGGTTATGTCCATGGCCAAGCTCTCCCCAGCCCTGGCTGAGAAAGCCGCTTCCCTGATTAACTCTAACCTCAGCCCTGGTTCACCAATGATGACCGGGGCACAGCTCTATGAAATGCAGAACCGCAAAGACCCCGTGAAACTCGATGAGAAGGGCAATTTCATATTCTGGGAACTTGACCCGGAAACCGGAAAGAGCACGCCCACCATCAAGAATTTCCAGAGTCCAGAAATGGCTGAAGCCGCCGCTATTGAACAGAAGAACAAGGAGCGTGGTTTTGCACTGGAGCAGGGGCGTATCAATGCTACTTACGCTGGTTATAAGGCACAGCTTGAAGCTGCCAAACTGCGGGCTGATGTAGATCGAGAACAGATGGCAAGTGCTGAACGTATTGCCGAACTCGGTAAAGAAAAAGCTCTGGAAAGTATTGAGAAGAAGGGTGAAGAGGAGAGGAAGAAACAGGTGCTTGTAGGGGTTCAGAAGCTCGATCAGATAGCTGCCAAGGGTGGGGTTGATCTCACTCTGGTTGAAGCCAGAGGGGAGATTAACAAGGCCATGCAGGAAGAAAAGCTCAAGATGCAGGACAAGTGGGCAGGGTTGGCCGATAATAGAAAAGCTGAAGGCCAGAAGATTCTTCAAGACCATTATAAAGCCATGGAAGCTCTGGGTAAGGATACTCTGGAACTGAAACGTCTGGTCGAAAAGAATGATGTAAAAGAGAACGACAGAATCTTTGAACTCAAGCAGACAGTTCAGAAGCACAAAATGGAAATGGATAGGCTGGAATATGAGTTGGACAAAACAGTAGCAGAGAGCAACAAAGCCTTCAAAGAACAGGACAGACAATTCAGGGAAAAGCAGGCAGCTGAATCTAACAAGATCAGCAGAGAGCGCATTGCTGCTGCCCTGCAGAAACACTCCACAACCGGAGCTTCTGGCCAGAGTGTTGAGTATAAGCTGGCCATAGATCAGGCGAAGAAAGCTTCTACAGAAGTTTATGATGCGGAACAGTTCGCTGCCCGTGTTCAGGAAGCGAAACCCTCACAACTGGCAGAACTTCTCCGCAGTAAAGGGATGGCCCCTGCATCAGGCCCTGGCGCAGAAGAAACGAATCGTCAGAGGGCTCTGGCGTATGCAGAGAGCGTAAGAGCCAAAGCTGCCCGCGCCTATGAAAATTTGGGTAAGTATAACCCGGCAGCTGCCAAAGAACTGGGCTACCTGCACCTGAACTCACAGAACACAAGCGGCACTGCATCAGGAACATCTGACCTTTATAACGCCCCCTGGATGCAGAGAAGGTAAATATGGAAACAACCAAAGACAGAGCCTACAGTATAATGCTTCAGCGCGAAGATTTTCGTGCCATGCCCCCGGTAGATCAGGAACGATATATCAATGGCATGATAGGCTCCAGAAGCAATTTGCTTCAAGCCTTTGGTAATGACCCCAACTTTCAGGTAATGCCTGAGAATGATAAGTATCAATTTCTCCGGGGTCTGGCCCCGGAGTATTTCGACGTTGGTGAGATTGGTTCGGCCATTGAGGAACCGGTGATTGGGCCAGCTATGGAGCCACAGTCACCCGACTCTCTGGGCCAGAAGATTGCTGAAGGGCTATCCGGTCTGGAACAATACACCCCTTACAATATGCTGAAGAACCTGGCAGGGGCGAATGAACCCGATGAGATAGAACAGGAACAGAAGCGGCGAATCACTGAGATTATGGGTGCAGGCATCAGCAAAGTGATTGGCACCGTAGGCAAGCAGATCGCTGGTTTCGGACAGCTTGTTCATGACTACCAGCCCGATGTGGTTGCTCGACGTGTCGCAGACCACTTCAGGGAGAACAAAGACCCTGAAGCTGATGTTATTGAAGCCTACATGCAGAGTTCATTCGCAGCCCTGCGCAATGCAGCACAGGCTGAGTATGACGCACCTGACCCAGTGTTGAATAAGATGGGTGGGCTGGCTCGGACTGGCTTTGATGTAGCGGTGGCCACAGCGGAATCTGTTCCGGCCATTGCCGCCATGCTGACCACCGGCTCCTACATCCCGGCCATTGCCGCTGGTGTGGCCTCCTATGCCGAATCCTATGGCAATGTCCGTGGTGCTGGTTATTCACCCGAAGCCTCTGCTGTTATTGCCGCTCCCACAGCGGCAGGTGCAGGATTGGCCATGGGTTTAAACACCAAGGTTGCTCTGAGCTTGGGCAAGCCTCTGCTCCAGCGCGTTATTATGAATACGGCCATAGACGCATTCACAGGCTTCTCAATGCCAATGGCTCAGTTCGGGGTCAATGCGGTGGTCGATAATCTTTTCAAGACCTATCAGGATGATCTCAATGCACCGGGCATGGACTTCGGGCAAGCACTCAAGAGCAGCTTATACAGCATGTTTATCAATGCTGCTTCAGGCCAGTTCTTGACACTTGCTCCCGAGATCATGCGCTCTGCCAAGCTGCAAGTAAACGGGTTGAAAGCCACGAACACCCCACAGGGCGAAACCATTATTCATCCCGTCGAATACACCGACTTTGTTGAAGACGTTATTCAGCGCAAAGCCTTTGTCGAAGGTGATGCTCAGGGTTATGTAGACCGCAATATCCGCATGTTTGAAACCGTCAAAGGTAATATGCAGCGGAAGCTGGACATTGAACAGCAGATTGCTGAAGTGCCTCTGGAAGAAGTTGTGGCAGACCCCCAAGCTGGCCCTGTTCGTCAGGCTGGCAGGCTATCCATGGGTCAGAAGGTCGGGGTAAGCCCCGCCTATTTCGTAAACCGGACAAACAAACCCCGTAACATGGAAGCCCCTGCTGAGGTGATAAGAAACACTTACCCCAAGGAAGTTATCTCACCCCGGACTGGTAAGCCAACCACCAAGTATTTCGTAGATGTGCGCCTGGAATCAGGTGAAGTTATTGAAGGACTCCCCCGCAAATGGGCTGTATCAAAGGCTCGTGAAGGTGGGGCCGCGCCCAGAGAGAGTGTGAAGATGGTTGATTTTATCACCAACCTTCTCTACCCCGACCTGCCGATCTCTGATATTAACGCTGAGAACGCCCGCCTGATGACAGGGGGTTTGTTGGGTATTGTCGAGAAGGTGGGCAAGCGGGGCAACCTGGCCCGGATTAAAGGTAATTACGGGGTTATGGTAGCTGATGCCGCCCGCAATAATCCCGAACATGCAACCAGAACCTTCAGCCATGACATTGGCCATTGGCTCGACCTGCTGGATGTAGAAGCCCTGAAGGAGCTGAATATCCCTGAGTTTGAAGGCTTCCGTTCATGGATGGATGTTAAGACTGGGTATGACCCTCAAGACCCTCAGACCATTGCGGATTATCAGGCGCATTTGGCAACCCTGACCAAGACTGAACGGGAACGAACAACCATGGCAGACTGGTGGCTGGGTAAAACCTATGGTGACGAACCCCAACGCCTCTGGGATGAATGGGCGTTGCACCCGCTGAAGAACCCGAATAACCGGGAGCTGATGGCCAACGCCCTCTCAGTGTTCCTCAATGAAACTGCCGGTGGTTCGGGGGTTCAGGGTCTCCATCAGATGAAACTTTATCAGGACTTTCTGAACTGGGTTAATAACAACGATTCTCTGAAATCAGCCGTCGATTTGCTGGCTGATGATACCCGCTTCACAGGCCCTATGGCTCTGAACGACCGCCTCAACTACCACTTCCAAACTGCTGATGCCATTGACGCTGAAGCAGACCGCCGCGCCAGGAGCTCTGATGTAGACTTTCTGGGCGCATTGGAAGACAACTTTCAGAACAGATTCGGGGCCATGGTTCGTGCCTCCAAACGTGACCCCTTGGTTATCGACCGCATGGACAAGAGTCTGATGGTTGGGGCCAGAGTTGAACGATATGTGCAGGATTCTTACGGCGAAACCTACCGTCAGATCAGAGAAGCAGGCATTAAACCCGAGGATTACCGCAACAGGGTTTATGCCAACAGGGTAATGAAAAACCGCACCAAACATGTGGAGACATTACGCCCCAGCTCGGTGCTGCTGGACTATGACCAATATAATCAAATTGCTGAGATAATGCGCAAAGAGATTCGTGAGGATGCTGTGGATGCTCACCCAGAGTGGAGTGGTGAGCAGCTCGACAACCACGTAGATGCAACCATGCAGGACTATGTGAATGATAATATCTTCATTGAATCGGTGCAGATGCAGAACCCTCTGGGCTTTACTCCTGATGATGCAGCTCAGGTTATGAATGAACATGCTGCCAAGTATTCCCCTGAGCAGATTGCTTTGATGGACAGACGGATGCAGGCTGAACATCAGGCTTTCTTGGAATGGACTCTACCAATCATTGAATACTCGGGTGAATACACAGCCCGTCAGATCGCTCTGATGAGGGATAACCCGGACTATGCAACCTTCAATGTCGTTCACCACATGCTTAAAGCCAAGAAGGGTGGAGAAAGTAAGAAGGGGTCGTTGAATTACTTCAGGGAACAGGAAGGCACTCGGGCGATGATCTCTGACCCATGGGCCAGAACTGTCGAACTCCGTTCGCGAATGGCGATTGCCGCTGAGAAAGCTGGCATGACCCGCGATATTCTGGAGATGGTCAGAGAGATTGAAGATTCAAACCCCGACCGCAAAGTTGTCTATGAAGGCAGTGTGGCCCCGGATATTTCCTATGATGTTATACCCACCCGCAAGTATGACCCGGCCACTGGCAAGATGGTTGAGAAGAGTTATGTGGTGAAGAAGCACCTGATCGAACCTTTCGTTAAAGCGGCTGAAACAAGCCCATTCTGGAACTGGGGTTCCGCTGTGCAGGGCAAGATGAAGGGTTACATGACTATTTATAATCCAAAGTTCTGGTTCAGAAACTTCGCACGCGACGTTCTGAGAACAGCTGTGAACATGCCCGGTGTGTCAGCACTCTGGGAAATCCCCCGTATGTCCATTGACGAATTGTTCAAGGATGTGAAGTTCCAGCGGTCTGGCGTTGAGAACCCGCTTCGGAAGCAGATGCTCAAGGAAGGTTTGGTGTCAGACGTATCAGCCTATGCAGCGCATGAAGTTGGTTTGACCCCAGCTGAACGCATGAAGGCCCGCATTGGAGCTGAGAGCGACCCGGTGACACTGGCTGAAACATACCAGAACATCAAGGATAAAGTAAGCCTACCAACGGAACCCCTGGATAAAGCCTGGGCCAGCCTTGCAGAACTTTCCAAGTTTGCTAAGTATCAGGCTGACAGGGTGCTGAACCCCTGGAAGCGTCTATCTGCCAAGTATGGTGGCTCTGTCGAGTTCTCTACCAAAGCCGCTGCCAAACGCTATTTGGATTTATACTACCCGGAGATGCCGAAGCATGAACGGGATTGGTTTATCCGCAATGCTGCGGGCACACCCATGCTCAACCGCAAGGGGAAATATGCACCATGGATGTCAAACCTGCTCCTGTTCTACAATCCGAATGTTCAGGGCATGGTGGGCGACTATGGTGCGTTCCAGCGTGACCCCTATGGCAATGTCTTTAAGCGGCTTGCTTATATTGCCCCCTATATGGCCGCAACTTCGCTGGCTCTCAGTGGATTCTTGGGCGATGACATGAAGCAATGGGCCGAGAACATTCCCCGCCGCAACTGGAGCCGGGGTATCAATGTTCCTCTCGGTCTGACCGCTGAGGGTGATTCAGTGTCTATGCAACTGCCGGTTGACCCACTCAGCAGTCTTATGCTCAGTATGGGCTACGATGCTGTGAACAGTGCCCACGAAGGCCGCTTTGAAATTGGCTCAACCTTGGGGAACTTCCTGAATGACGGCTCTGAAAACCTTCCTTCAGTTACCCCCGTGCTGACAACCATGATGGGTCTGGGTGAGATTCTCAAGACTGGCAATACCACTGAGTTCTCCGGTCGGAAGGCGATCAACCCAGCCATTGAGCGGGGCGATAGTTTCCTGACCAAGAGTGCTTACACTATGCTCTATGTCCTCAATCAGGGATGGGGTGGCCCGCTCAATGCAACCGGCTTGACCAACCTGGCCCGCTATTCTCTGGACACAAAGTTCCCCGGCTATCAGGCACAGGGTGACGCCCGGACTCTGGAAAAGAGCTTCTGGCAGATGATGAAAGAGAGTGCCAAGATACCGGGCTTGCATACCATTGGCGGCTTGATTAAGTTCAGCTCCGGCGGGGTTGGTGAACGTATAGCAGCTCGGGCCAATGCCGATCAGCGGGCCTATGAAACCAAGAAATACAAAGTAACACAGATACTCCAGAGGTTCATGTCAGGTAACACCAACTTCAGTGATGATGAGCTGACCTTGCTTCTCGACCCACAGTTTGAGAAGCATATTGAAAAGACCCTGACCCGAGAAGAAACCCTGAAGCAGGTTATTGCCCAACGCCCTGAGTTGGCCCCGCTTATCAAGGAGTATTATTACAACCCGAGTAAATTTGAACGTGACCAGATATTTTTAATGATGCTTGAAAAGTGAGGTCTGATGATTCAGAATACACCTCCCCTATGCAACCGCTGTAAAAAACAACTCGCTATGATCTCCAGCGAAGTGTGCGCTGAATGTTATAGCAAAATCTCATTAGAGATGGCTCAAACGATCTGGGAGGATGCCGATGAGCGAACCAAAGTGCCCCTATCATTACGACCACGAAAACCGAATTGGTAGACTGGAGGAAGATATGAAAGAAGTGTTGAACACCTTATCGAATCAGAAAATCTGGGTGGCAATCATTGGTTTGATAGCAACCACTGTCAGTGCAGCAGGCGCTTGCCTGGGCGTGGTTATCACCGCCTATTTGAAAGCAGGCGGTATATGACAACCCCCCTGATGGTACGGCTCAAGAACTTTCATTCAACTGAAGCTAATTGTCAGTGTGGGTGTGGTAAACCTACCAAACCAGAACTGATGCTCAGGCTCCAGGCATTGTTGCTTATCTTAGAGGATTTCTATGGTTGCCCGGTGCGCTGCCATGTCACAGGCGGGGCCAGATGCAACAAGCACCAGTTGGAAGTTTATGGCGGCAAGAGGGTCGAGAGTTACCATTGTGGCCCGCAGCGTGGTAGGCGGCCTGACCCGGAAGGGTGGGCTGTCGATGTAGTGGTTGAGATTAACCCCCGAGGCGACTGGGCCAGGGTATCCAAAGATCGCCTCGCCCAGCACGCCATCGAATCCAAACTCTTTGGTGGTGTGGGCTGGAAGATATACGGGCCTTCGACCGGGTTTGTCCATCTGGACTTGGGGCCAGTGAGAACCTTCTGAAAACAAGAAACCCGCCTATTGGCGGGCTGGTGGTTGGTTGTTGTCTTAGGGAGGCATCAGAAAGTAGGTTCAGTATAGCACGCTTCCCTTGATCTGTCTACAATTAAATTCTTTAATGATCTGACGGGCTTGGGTAGCAAGGTCTTGGGGCGTTCCATCGTTGTTAATCCAGCAGATGTCCGGCCTCTGAATCCTGATTTCACGGATTGTCATGGCCTCTTCTTCATTGGCTGGCCCATACCCCGGACGTCCAATTCCGATTATCAATCCACCTTTGTCCGTTATCCATCTACATTCATTGAGGTATCTACAATCCGTTATGCAAACCCGGTCTTCGAGCAAGGCTGCGGCGTGCCTCAGATAGAGCTGCTTAATCCAGTAGTCTTTATCCCGGGCTCGCATCTTCCGACCCCAGAAGACCAGCAGGTCACGCCATTCTTCTTTATCGGCGCCCCACAGGTCAGCTTCGATGCCAGCAGCTTTGAGCATCTGTGTGACCTGCATTTTCAGTGCATCTGCGAATGCCAGCCGGTGGAAATTCTCTAGCCGCTCACACAGCGTATCTTTCCCTACCCTTGCGTAACCACAAATTCCAAGTATCATATCAACCTCCCAAGATTACGTTCGTTGCAGGGCATTCAAGCTGCTCGGCACACCATCCGCAGTAATAGTCAGCATTACAGGGGAGGCACTCGCCGCAACCCTCTGCCAGCCAGCGTTCCACAGTGTTGGCCTGATGGGTGAACCAGTGCATTGCCCAGGCCAACGACTGCTTGCTGATCGGAACAATGAACTCATAATAAGCCGGGGTCTTAGTCCGGGTCATTAGATGGATTTTGGCTTCATTCGCCTGCTGTGCCAGGGTGTAGATAAGCACTTGGAGTGCCCAACCATTTGTCACTCGTTTACTGGCCGAGGTCTTGAGGTCTACAATCACGCGGTTTTTCGCATCCCATAGGTCGATGAAACCAATGATCGGTTTCTTGATCTCAGCATAGAACCCATGAATCTCTGCCATCAGATTCCACTGGGCGGGGGTAATGGTTATCGGCACCTGTGCATCGGTCGCAGTCTTGAGTGCATGAGGCTGGCACAGATACCCGGCCACTGCTTCTTCAAGCCCGTCGATGTGACCCACAGGCTTCTCTTCTTTATGTATTTTGCACCCCAACCGGGCACTGATGGTCTGGTCGTAGGCATTGCCGAAGCTGGCCGCGTCCGAACTTGCCAACTCCTTCTTCAGAATGTACTTTGCCCACCATGATCTTGGGCAGTTGGCTGCCAGCTGCATTGAGCTGACTGAGTAATGGTCTATCTTATTTATCATTTGTCGCTCCATCGTATAGTATCGTGATAGTCGAATTTAACCATAGGCACAACCTCTCGTGCCTCCAAGACATACTCATCAAGCACCGCTGCGTATGATGAAGGGTTGTAGAACGGGTGGTGAGGCGGGAAGGCTTCATCGTGTATATTCAAGGTTGGCACTCTGAGCCGGTTCCAGATACGAGCAATGAGCTTCTTCGTCAGCCCAGAGCCGGTCGCCTGCACCGGCATATTGCCAGCCTGCCTGGACACCGCTGCTTGGATAGCAATGGCTGAACCAAGACACGCACTGGTAATGGCCATGTCGATTGTCTGTGGCCCCTTGGCAACTGTCCGGGTTATCTTCCCTGGCAACCCAGTCTTGATGGACTTGCACTGACCCAATTCCCAGAGGGCTATTGCCACGGACTTCTCAAAATCCCACCGGCGGTGGAACCCTGTTAAAGCACTCTGTTCAGAGTCCATTGCAGCAACGGAACCCTTGGCCCAACCCTCAACGTCAGCAGTAATGAACCTCCTTTCAATCTCTGCACGATACCGGCCAATGCCTTGGTATCGCCCGTAGAATCTATCAAGCACCGCCTGACCCTCATGGTCAGGTATGCCCAAAGTCTCTGCCACTTTCATAGCAGAGGCGAAGTAGAAGATGCCGAATACGATGCTCTTCATGGCCTTGCGCCACTTGCTGACTTGATGGTGCTTGGGGTGTGCTTCATTGGTATAAGCCTCACGCACCTGCTCATATGTCCACCCTTCCTTGATGGCAATGGGGTGGGCAGTAACAACAGTCATTGAATGCAGGTCGATGCCTGCCCGTAGATCAGCCTGGAGCTGTGCATCGTCATAAACCGTGGCGGCGATGACCACCTCAAAGCTGGCCCAGTCACCGACACACGGTGTCAGCAGAGCATTGCGCAGCCCAACCTTAACCTTCTTCTCTTCACCGAGTTGGGCCAACTCAGCTAACTCTTCGTCATCTTCCATTGGTTCGTTCTCTGCCCGAGTGTCGATCAGCTCATCTTCAAACACCTCATCAGCAGCACCAATGCCCTGCCAGTTGAGGCCGGCTTCACCGGCCATGCGGTCAGTTGATGTTCCCATGACTCTGAGACTGGGGTGTGCTCGCCCGGTTCGGCACTCCAGGACCTTCTGAATCTGCAACAGGCGTTGGCGGCTGGGGCCATAGTCCAGCATCATACCACACAGTCGCCCGCCCTCTGAATCTTCATCAGCCAGCTTCTTCAGCACTACCTTAGCAGTAGAAGCAAGAATTGGGAAGTGTGGCTTGAGAAACCGGAGTCTATCAGTGGATGAGCGGAGATTAACCCCGCTAAGTGTCTGTTCAATGCTCGCCACGCGCTGTCCGTAATAGGATTCAGCTTGTCGCAAAGCATTACGGTCGAGATCGAATCCAAAGTAACGCAGGTATGCCATGTTATGAACGCAGTCTGAGTTATAGTCAGGCTCAGGGCGGTTGAGTTTTTCATAAAGCACCTTCAAGTATAGAATGTCCAGCTCGGAGTAGCGATAAAATGCAGAGTTCTTGGGGCCACGCAGCACCTCATCGCACTGAGCTTCAATCGGGTCATGCACCGATGGGTCTGGGTATGGAAGCCAGGGCTTCTCGACCCCCTTCTCTGGCAAAGGCCAGCACTCTGCCAGCTTCAGTGTTGGTAACCCATACTCAGCCATCAAACCCTTCAATGACAACCGACCCTTAACATTGAATGACAATGTAACCAGCTCCGGTTGCTTGGCGACTTTGTGAATGCCCACACCCAACTCAAAGGACTGGGGGAGCAGGGGTTTCAGCACCGATGTAACTCGGTCAGCAACCTGTTCCATAGCTATCTTGGGTATGCGGCGTAAGAGGGCCACTGACTTCCCACCGGCGCGATTGAATGCAAATGGAGCCAGTGGCGAGTGGAGCATTGCAGGCACCTGAAGGTCAAGCACCTTGCATTTGAATGGCATTACTGGCCGCTCAGGGCTGTCATACTCATAGCCCATCAGCCTGTGGCGCAGGTTGTAGAGTTTGAATAGGTCGAAAGCCGCATTGAAAGCCACGAAACACGTATCTGGCCTGTCGATATACTGGACAAATAACTGTTCCAGCTTAATGCGAGTATCTTCGTGGGTTGCCCATCCCCGGTGCAGCTCAATCATCTGCACCGGGGAATTGTCGGTGGCGAACTGGATTAACTTGGTCGAACCCATTAAACCTACGGATTCGACATCGAGGTATAGCATCATATAAAGTCCACCGTTGCCGCAGCGGTTTGCTGCGGGGGAATCTTCGCCACTTCCTTGCGGAGGGCTTCAAAGAATACGTCGATGCTTCCAGGGGTTGCAAACTCTTTGCTCGAATCCCATACCTTGAGAATCACCTCGACCGTCGATTTTAACCTAAGCAGGGCCAGGTATTCATCACTGTCCACTTGGAACTTCATGGTTCGCCTCCCCATTGCAGGTGCATTCCTCGAAGCGGTTCAGGCAACCACCACACAGCCGACCTCTGGCAATCGCTGTCAGCAGTTTCAGTTCCAGATCACGAATCTCCAGTTGTAACTTCTCAAGGTATTGCCCCATCATTTCTCTACCTCCTCAAGTAATAGTTTTTCAATGAACTGTTCAGAGCACTCTCCATGCTTCTGTACCAGTTCCAGCCGTCTGGAATCCATTGTGCCTCGACAATGGAAATGGACAATTTGCACGCCATCTTTCTGGCCAGGTCGAGCAACCCGCCCCAGCATCTGCCTGTAGTCATCCGGCTTTGATGATACCGATAGAAAACCAATGACACGGCAGACCTTCTGAAGGTTCATACCTTTGGAGAACCCAGCATTGGCTATTAACACACGAGTATGGCCGGACTTGAACCGGGCGATCTCACTGGCCGGGTCAGCCGTCGAACCTGTCAGCACTGCCGGCCACTCATCCCTGAATATCTCAGCCAGTTGTTCAACGGCCTCTGTCCAGGCCGATACCAGTATCACTGGCTCACCAAGGTTCCTCACCCATTCCTCAACCACCCGCAGCTTGTCCGAAACAATGCGGATGGGGCGAGAGTCATCATTGTAGATAAAGCCGTCAGTGCATTGGAGAATCTGGGCCAGCCGCTTGTGAACGCCACTGGTGGTGGCGGCCCCTGCCCGAATCTGTTCATACTGCTCGGGCACATCGCACTCAATGGTGGTGTAAGTGATCTCGGGCATTTCAGCGGCGATCTCTTCAATATCCACAGTGTTCACGTAGGGAGCAATGAACTTGGCTATCCCTGCGGTATCCCATTCGGTTGTAATGTAGGCCTTGTTCGGCCCAACCTCTTGGAGCTTAGTGTCCAGCCCCCACTTAAACTGCCAGGCTTTAAGATCGCCCGGCAAGCAACCGGGTTCAACCACCCGCAACCAGCGGAAGTCTGCTGGCCCACCACCGGCTGTCGGGATGCCGGTAAACCCCAGCACCGTTTCGCATCGTGCCGATACAGCCTGGGCTTTCAGCGTTCTCTGTGCTTCACTGGACTTATAGGCCACCGCTTCGTCGATTATCAGACACTTTACCGAGTCTGGCAGCTTGTGGCAGGACTCGTATGTCGATATAAGCGGCTCGGGCAAACCCCACTCAGCGGCCTGGCTCTTCCATGTCTCATGGAGATAGCGACTGGCCAGCACAGCTGACTCGCCTCGGTCATAGAGCTGCATAGCCAGCAGGCCAGCCAGAGTTTTGCCCGCACCCAGAGGTGCAACCCAACCCCGCCGATAATTCAGGCCAGCCCGGAGATAGCTCCAGGCTTCAGTCATCAACTGCTTCTGCCAACCACGGGCCACGTTGGGGTCTATGCCGATCAGCTTCCAGTCAGGCTGACGAATCTCACGAGGCTTGACGATGAACTGGCCATCGACGAAAGACTTGACCCACGGCTCGAACACTGTCAGCCACAGGAACTCTCGACCTTTGCTACATGCTCGGAGGCATAGCCGCTTACGAACTTCCTGACTTGGACTTGCCCCCAGATGCCGGTAATAAATCCCCGGCTCCAGAAAAGTTTCTTGCTTATAGTGGGTCACGGTGTTTGGCTCCACCACATATTTACATATCATCGTAACCTCCAATAGATTTTAAACCCCACCACGGGATAGAACCGGGTGGGGCTTTTCCGAAAACAAGACTCAGTTTATGTTTCCCTGCACTGAGTAGCAGATTGTCAGATTGACGCAACTGACTGCAAACCCCGGTGCAGGTTTTCACTGCAACTGCATATTACAGACCGGGGTGGCGGGGTTAGCGATTGAGCCAGTTGAGATAGAGGTCAGAGCCATTGCTGACGGCTTCAACAGCTTTGGTCAGCTGTTCGCCAGTCAATGCAACATGCTTCCACTGCTTGAACTTCTTTGAATCCGGGTAGTAAAAGCCATTCTTGGACTTGGTAAGATTGTCTTTGTGCTTGTCGATGGATATTTCGACACCCATCGGGGGCTTGCCACACAGCATTGCCGGGGAGAGGGCCGGATACATATACCCCTCCATGGTCTTATACGCGCTGAAGTCGAGGAGAGCGGTGCGGCCATCGGGGAAGAGAGCGACCACCACCATTGAGAAACCCTTGAACATGTCAGTAGCAGTCTGAGCGGCCTTAGCCATCTCATTGTATTCACCGGCTGACTTGTTGAACTGCTGGCCTTTGCGCTCGATGCCTGCGTAGGCATAGTGGTTCTTGGTCTGGCCATCGACCTTCTCAACATGCTTCACCGAGTTGCGTTTATCCACGACTGTCAGGACTGTGCCTGCCGGCAATGGCTCGAAGGTGGTGCCATTCTTGAATCCAAGCCGCCATTCCATCCCGTCATACTCGGGTGAATCGGGTGTCACCATGATCGGGAAGACCATTTCAAGGAAGGGCAGGTAATTACCCCCTCGCGGGGCTTCAAACCCGTCATCCATCTGTTCAGCGGTTGGCACCAGGTTCATTGCTTCAGTTGTTGCGAGAGCGGTTGTAGTTTCTTCTGCTTTTGGAACTTTACTCATTTTCTTATTCTCCGTTAATTATTTTCATCAGATCATTACGAATCTGATTTTGCCAGTAGTTGTGCGCAAGGCACCAATCTTAATGCGATCACCCCGGCGAACCTGCTTAGTGCCATGGCCTGAGTTCAGGCCGACAACCAGATCGCCACGATAGAGGCAGGCTTCGAGTTCCGGGTTATCGCAGTCTGCACAGCGGGCAACGTCGATTGCCAATGCAGGCTGTTCAGCCCGGGCTTCGTTATACGCTTCCATAAACTCTTTCCCAGTCTCTACTGATTCATGGAATCGGTAGATAGGGCGGCGGTTCGACCAGAGGGTGAAGCCCACTGTCTGAACCGTAGCGTGCCCGACCGCGAGGGGTTGAATTTCATTCAGCTTGTGCTTGTCGATGAACCGGGCTACAGCAGCTTCTCTAAGAGCTGTAAAATCCACCGTATCAGGTGATTGCACACTGGCTGCCTCGGTCGAAGCCGCTGCTGGCTCGGGTGGTTTTTCTTCGGTCTTTTTAACTGCCCGAGGTTTCCGCACCGGACTGGGTGCAGGGGTTGGTGCTGGCTCAACGCTCGGACTCGGTTCAGGAGTTGCTGTTGGTGCATTGCTGACCCCCTTGGCTCTGTTGGCTCGACTCTGGGCTTCTACTTCGGTGTCACCAGGCCACTGGTAGACAGTGCCCTTGCATTCTGGGCAGACTTCGGGAATCTCTGCTGACGGGTAGATATGTCCACAACCCTGGCAGCAGTAGTAAGTGGTTGGTTTTTCCGTAGTTAGACGCTTGATGTCAGAGAGAATTTGTTCCATTGCGCTCATATTCTGCGATGCCCCTTTCAAGCAGTATAAAGATAGCACCCGACCAGGTGCGCTTTGTTTCTTTCATGAACTTCTGTATTGATTCTTTGAGAGTTTTCCAGTCCTTCGCAGCGTAGGGGTTGCGAAGTGTGCTTTGGATAGATGCACAGTCTTTGATATATTCGTCGCTTTCCATATAAATCCTTTCTCCCGAATTTCTTCGGGTGTATAATGTTTCAACCGATTTTATTTTCAATGAACTTACACACTTATATTAACCGAACCTTTGCAAGATGTCAACACTTTTTATTTTAATTCTTGCACTTTTTTATTCATTCGTGTATTATTCAGGTAGGTTCACAACCAAGGAGGTTTACATGAAAGTTAAACTTATTCAGCATCAGTCTGATGCAGTAGCCAGAGTAGTGGAAGCGGCACAAACCTGCCGCCGATCTACCAGAGATATGACAGGTGGTGAGCAAGCAGTCTTTATCAATAACCTGCTGACTCGGGGCCACATGACCCCCTTTGAGTTCACTGAGTATTCATTCCTTATCGAAGGCATGAGTCGGGTGGCCAGCCATCAGCTTGTTCGTCACCGCCATCTCAGTTTCCAACAGGAATCCCACCGGGCCGTTCAATCCCTTGGCTTCCATCTCCCCGAAGCCTTTGTACGTCTGAAGAACAATCAGATCATTGAAGAAATTCTCACCGCATCACAGGCGGTTTATGAGAAACTGGTTGCAGAAGGCATGAAGAGAGAAGATGCCCGCTATATTCTCCCCCAGGCAATTACCAGCTCAATCATGGTTCGTGGTTCTGCTCGGGCATGGCTGGAGTTTCTGGAAGTGCGTTGCTGTAAGCAGACCCAGGAAGAACTGCGTGACTGTGCCAATCAGATCGCCATGCTTCTGAAGAATCTGCACCCGGTAATATTCTATGGGGCTGGCCCCAACTGTGGAGCCTGCTGGAACAGGGAGAGATGCAAATGAACTATGATGAGCTGATTGATTGGTTATTTGAAAAAGCATCGTTAAGACCGCAGTTGGGGTTCGCTGGCAGGGATAAACGCGCCTGGTGCTGGTTGCCTGGGGCGGGAAAGTTCCGGCCAGAGACAGCGGTGCGGGCTATTGAGAAAGCCCCACTCCGAGGCTGCACCCAGCTGGCCTATGCAAATATCTTTGCACCAATGGCCGGGCAGCGGTGTGAAATCTGCTGGGTGGGGCTGGACATCGACGCAGAAGATAACCCGGCCACTGACCTAACCTCTCTGGACTACCCCGGCGCATCGATGGTGAGAACCAGCTGCTCCGGCAGGGGTGTGCATGTAATCTACCGCCTCGCTGAACCTATCCTCTGCACTCATGAAACTGCCAACCGTATCGTTAAATCCATTACCGCCCCACTGGTCGAAGCCCTTGGCTCCGTGAAGGTCTGCAAGGCTGACCGCCGTATGTTCTGGATGGTTGGCGGGGCCAATACAATCCTGAAGCAGACCGATGAGAGGCTGACCGTGAGCACTGCGCCGGTAATACAAAGTAATACCCCGACCAATGAACCGCTGATGGATGTGTCACCACTAATCAGGGAATGGGCCGGGAAGCTGGGAGTATCTATCCGTAAATCGACACCCTGCTACGTTGGTGATATAATTAAGAGACTGGCCGATGCGGGGGAGATTGTGCAGACTCGCAGCTCAATGCGGGGGAATGGCCAGATCAACGGTTATATCGACATTACACCCACTTCCATCGCCCTCTGGAGCTA
>ERZ795044.1297-NODE-1297-length-22764-cov-6.139504_pt1 | contig 22764 bp, 20 predicted proteins | sample MGYA00375128_ERZ795044 | MGnify/ENA primary metagenome ERZ795044 (study PRJEB30173, sample SAMN05720213) | anaerobic digester metagenome | isolation source: active sludge of municipal wastewater-treating anaerobic digesters | place: USA | collected 2014-12-22 ... | reverse complement strand
TGAGTTGTGATGACTCAGGGACTTAAATAATGCAGGTTCCTTTCCTGTTCCCGTAATTATCAAAACACTGTCCTTTGAGATCAAATTATTTATAAAGTGATCGACTTCTTTGTAAAATTTCTTCAGGCCGATAATTTGTGTGTCCGATTTATCTTTTTCTACGCTTTTCAAACCATATCCTGTAGAAGAACCTATGGAAGTATGCTCGTATTCTTTATCGTCGTCAAATTTTAAATTATGATTTCCTGTAACTTCAATAAGGGTTCCTGAATTGCCCTTATATAATTTTGCACTCTTCATTGTTAGACTTAATACAAAATAATCGATTGCTAATTGGGTTTTATATAAAAGCTCTCTCATCTGAAATTCCTTGTCGATCAAAAAATACTCTTCTACTTCAAATGGGAAAGTAATAATACTTTTCATTTCTTTCGACAAGTAAATCCCGACACCTTTGGCTCCGCTGATCTTTGAGAATTCCTTTTTAAGGGAATTCAAAGATGTCTTGATTCCTTCTGCTTCAGATGTTGAATTGCTTTTATCAAGTTCTGAAATGGCGTCAGAAACAATTTTGTGAAACCTGATACTGTCTTCTTCTGCCTGAGCAGGAACAGAATGCAATGGCATAATAATCGTTAAACATAACTGACCGGTTGTGTTCTTAATTTTCAAATATTCTTCATCTGTTTTCATAACTTTTATTTTTTATTTTATTTAATTGTACATTTTCGGGTAACCAAAATATTCCTTTCACATTTGTTATCCATCCGGGAAGAATATATACCATCGCAATTTCTTCAATTAGATCCAGACCTGTTATTATCACCGCTGAATAAAACAAAAACAAATCCGGGTCAGGCATTATAAATATGTGTATTAAAAAAAGTCCCTGCAACAATGCTCCGACCTTTGCTAGATAAGTGTGAAAGCTGGTGAACTTCTGATATTTAATCAGTGAATATGAAATTTGAATCAGGAAAAGAAAGAACAGAGTAAGAAAGGCTAATTTATGTTCCAGCATGAATTCAGATTTATACATTATCATACCAATGACTGCCATTAGCACTGTCAGATCATCTCCTATAGAATCCATTCTTGTTCCTAATATACTTGTCACCTTGAATTTTCTCGCAAGAAATCCATCTATCAAATCTGTAAAAAAACTCAGTACAAGAAATTTTGCAAATGTATCCAGCCTGTTTGAAACAAGAAGATAGAGTAATAATGGAGCTGCTAATATGCGGTACAATGTAATTGCATTAACGATATAGAAAGAAGTTCGTCTCATCTGCAAAATTTTATCAGGTAAATCAGAACAACCGGAGCTGAGCCAAACATTGAATCAAAACGATCTAATACACCACCATGACCAGGGAATATACTTCCGGAATCTTTTACATGCCGGCTTCGCTTTAACATGGATTTTACAAGATCGCCGAATGTTCCGAAACATATAATTATCATTGATACAATGATCCAATTGATCTTTTGCTGAGCAAACTGGAAATTATAAAAGAAGCCGAGAAGAATAACTATCAACGAAGCAGACAGAAACCCCTCCCATGTTTTATTGGGTGAGATCCTGACAAAAAGTTTTTTTCTTCCAAACTTTTTTCCAAAAACATAAGCGGAAGAATCGAATACCCAGATAAGCGAGAAATATAAAAGGAGAAATTCAGATGAATAGTAATTATTTTCCGTTGAAATAAACGGAATGGCAAGTATGCATATTACCGGAACTGTAATATAGATCACTCCAAACAATGTTAACGAAACAGAAACAAACGGCTCAGGATTTTTACGATATAACTCGTAGATATATGTCAACAAAACTAATGGTAATAAAAATAATGCCGATGACCATGATAATAGATCCACCAATGACATAGCTGAAATCAGGAATAGAACGGTTGAAAATGTATATCCAGGAATTTTTGCGATGTTGTAATTTGATCCACGAAAAAGCCTGTAAAATTCAAAGAGCCCTGTCACGTTGATTAAATAAAACAATAATATAAAAGACATGGGCCCAAACATTGTATTTCCAACAATGATTGAAACCAATAAAACGCCTGTGATCAATCTTGTAATCAGATTGTTTGTTTTTACTTGTTCAAATGTCGCCAATCGCAGTTGCATCAACTATGAAATATAAATAGTGGGACTGTTGTATAAGCTGTTATTTCCTTGATCAGGTTTTTATGGAACAATTTATAAACCGGCCCATGCTTCTGAAATGAAACCACAAGCATGTCCATCTTATTTTTATCGATCAAAGATTTAAGTCCACTGACAGTGTTTTCCTGAATTAATCTGTGAAATGATACCCTATGAATAAAATCACTTTCATCTTCTATTGAATTTCGAAACGAATGATAGACTGTTTTACTCAATTCAGAATCAACCTCGCTGATATGAACTATTTCGTATCGTGGGTTGAAGTCCTTAAAAATTCCATCCAGGTGGTTCAGGTTTAATTCCTCTTCAGAAGTATAATCAGAAGCAATATAAATTTCTGAAATGGCTTTAAACTCACAATTCTCCGGTACGATCAGGACAGGAGTCTCAGCATTCTTTGAGATATTATAACTATGCGTACCAAAATAAAATTCATAAATATTGTTTGAGCCATTTGTCCCAATCACAATAAGATCGAATTCGCCACCTATTTCAGCAATACTTTTCTCAACTGACCCAATCGTACTTGATATCAACTGATCACAACTGATGTTAAATTTCAAAGTGGTTTCTTTGCAGTGATCTTCCAGTATGTCTGAAAACATATTTGTAATCTTAACAGATTCTCTTTCGCTGCCTGAAAAAAGAGAAACTCCCTCACCCAGTGGCATCTTCTGAACATTCAAAAATGTTAACGTAGCTTTTAACTGTTGAGAAAGTCTTGCTGCGTACTCCATTGCATTCAGTGCAGATTGCGATAAATCGGTTGGACATAATATTTTCATGATTGCATCTTTTACCTTAGTAAAATTGCACATTGGGAATATCAAACTATATGATATTCACTTCCATTTTAATTGATTGTTATCATAATTCCTCTACGGGAAAATTTGGCGAAGTGCTAAATCGCAATAATTCCACCTTTTTATTCATTTGAGAAAAGCTGCATCTCAGTTATTTTTATCTTAACGAATACTACATATTCTTCCGTCCGATAAACCTGATTACCGAACCTTCACCATTATGAAATGATCCTTCATTCAATTGAATCACTTTTTCATCCAGTTCTATTATTTCGAAATTATTAAAATCTGACTGTATTTCTTCTTTTGAAAATAACATTTCAATTTCTCTGGGTCCGCCAACACTTTCATTCCTGGAAATGTATTCAAGGTGTTTTTTGCTGAATGCCTCGAAAATTATTATTCCCCCTTTTTTTAAGTAATTACCTAGTGTTTTGTGATATTCTGATTTTATCTCTGCCGGAAAATGTGCATATATCAAAGCTATTACATCAAACGACTCCGGTTTATAATTCAATGATTGAAGTCCTCCAACTTCGTATTTAATTTTTACATTATTCTTTTTGGCCAGTTCTTCTGCTTTGTGTTTACCAACAGAACTTATGTCAAATGCATAAACATCCCAGCCTTTCGTTGCTGCGAAAACGGCATTCCGACCTTCTCCTTCAGCAGGAAAGAGAATTTTTCCCGGTTTAAGCTTTTGTAATTGCTCCCGGAGAAAATTATTGGGCTCTTCTCCATAGACAAATTCTTCTTTGCTGTATCGGTCATCCCAACTTTTTACCCAATTATTGCTCATAATTTCCTTTAAATCTTTTTCAATCGAAGTCTTATCTTTCGTTCAAAAAATTAAATTCCGCTATTAATATCCGAAATTTATTTAAGTTTTAAAATAAAATATGAAAATATATAAAAAGTAGATGATGCTAAGCATCACTCCTTTTTATATTTAAAGGTCAACAATCACAAATTAAATTTCGTTTTCTGTGTGTTAAATTTTAAATTTCTTCTTGTCTTTCTTAAGGTGGATTCAGTTTAACTCTTAATAAACTTTTTAGATCTGATGTTTTTATCATTACCGATTATAACTTCATACACTCCGACTGACAATTCTGATATATCAATAGTGTGACTTTCCTTTGGAGAGTATCCGGATTTAACAATTTCACCAATGCTATTAACTATTTTAAAAGCGCCAATTGCATTTCCATCAGCTTTTATATTGATAACACGCCCGGAAGGATTTGGAAATATTTCAATCGATCCACCAATGTTCAATTCTGAAATTTCTGTACTTCCAAATCGCGGATTAAATCTGAATACAGTGCCACTATCAGGAACACCTGACATGGCAAGAAAACTATAATTCGCCGCTGAGTCAATTGCGAAATTGGTTGGCGATCCTGTTATCCAAAGTTTTTCATAACAGAGTGTAAAGTTATCCCGCGAATAAAACATTCCAACCTGCGGACCAGAAGTAGTATTAAAACCACTTGCATTGTTAGCTGAACGAGGGCCGTAATGAATTTCAATAACGCTGCTTGCCTGATAGATCCAGATCTGAAGATTAACAAAGTTGATTGCCGATCCAACACGAATTTTAAGATTTTTCCATTGGCATTTTAAAATATAATTTCCCGGTATACCATCAATAACATACGTAATCGATGACGCTGAATCAATACTATCCAGATAAGTGAATGCCGCATCAATAATAATGAGAGAAGAATCATTATCAATTCTCAAATTTCCATTTGGTTGAATTGCTATTGTTTTTATTCCATCAAATGTGAATGGCAAGTTATAGAAGTAAAATGTTTCTGTATTTAATCCTAACAAGGTATACGCATTAGTAGATGGATTGAATGCTGACCATGGAACATCAGTCGGAAATTCAAGATCAGAATACGCGGATTGCGTTGCCTGAAACTCGTAAGAATTCTGTGACCTGACCAAAGTGGATGTTAAACATAATACTACTGTCAGAATAATTTGTGTGATGTGTAGTAGATTTTTTCTCATAGTGATTAATTTTTAGTTGAGTATCTGATTTGCTTAATCACTCAAATGATTAAACTATCGCTCCAACAAAAATAAGAGCGATAATTACACAACAAAATCTTTCGGAGAATTTCTGATACTACATGTACATGTAGAAAATTATTCAATTATTTCTTCTGACAAAACTCTGACGGAGTGTCGGTTTCTGAAGCTTATAAAAATGCTTGAATATTTTTAACAAGTAATTACATAACTTTATTTTTTCAATTTCCATTTCTCAACTAACTCTGCATTGAATCCTTCTCCTACTTTCGGATTTGGAGTTCCTCTTCCTGTATCGATAAAACTGAGTAGACTTTTTGTGATGTAGCCTGTCCAGGCATCGTTACAAACTTTGTAACATTCATATTCGGGAACTAAACCTTCGTGAGTGAATTTGATCACTGAATGTGGGGGTTGATTTTTACCGGGAGTTGATGGACTTATTTCAAAGATCAATTTTGTATTTACCCATTCGGTTTTGTCATCAATGAAATTGAATTGATTGTCGAGTACAAGATAAACCAATCTTTTTCCGGGAACTGATTCGATCAATTTCAACTTACATAAGTGAACGTCTTTGTAATGATAGAAGAACTTTTCATTTAGCTTGTCGCTATTGCCTTCAATTTCCTCCGACCACCAGCCACGGAAATTCTGAATTGCCTTGAAAGCTGTTGTTTCGTCTTTGTTGATGATGATGGTTGCTGTGAAACTTTTGTTTTCCATTTTATGATTTTATAATTGGGTATGCGATTATTTTATATTTCGATTAAAATATTTTTAGAGATTTCGAACAAAGGGCGATAAAGATCTGCGCTAAATCTGCGGGATTCGCGAGATCTGCGGGAAATATTTTTAAGCGAAATTTAGCTCCCGCAGATCTCGCGAATCCCGCAGATTTAGCGCAGATTTTGGCTATTTGTTATTAAGAGTATAATAATATCGGACTATTAAATATAAAAAGAAAAGAATGTCATTTCGGTAGCCTCCTCGTGAACTTTTTCTTTGTGCATCATTTTCATCAGGCTTCGATTAAAGGCTTCAGTTTGTTCTCCAGATATTGCGTCCATGCCGGCGCACATGCATCATAACATTCAACGGTTGGAGTTAAGCCTTCGTGTGTGAATTTCAATTCGGTTGAATTACCATTTGTTGAGATCTCGAAAATAATTTTTGTTCCTGTCCACTCATCTTTATGTTCGATGAAATCCAGATTACAATAAGTGGTAAGCCATACTACTTTTTTATCAGGAATAACTTCTACCAATTTATGTTTTGTAGAATGTAATCCATCACCGGCTTCAAAACTAAATTCATCATTCAGATCTTTTGTGTTGCCTGTAATTTTTTCCGAATAATATCCGGACCACCAACTGCGTACATCCTGTATTGCTTTGAATACTTTTTGTGGAGATTGAGTGGTTTGTAAAGTGAGGGTGAAATTTTTTGTTGTCATAATTAAATTTTTTTTTCTGCGGTTTTTCTGCGTATTCTGCGCAATTCTGCGGGAAATAATTCTGGTGTTTTATTTCCCGCAGAATTGCGCAGAATACGCAGAAAAACCGCAGAGATATATTATTTTAAATATACTAACTGCCCAATATGATACTGCAAATGTGTCGTTCTGGTCAAAAGAATATTCAACTTATTACGATGTGGTTCTTTTGCGAAGTCTTCTTCGGAAACCGATGTGTGTCTTTCAAACCAGTTGTCTGAAGTCAGACGTTCGAACTTTTGTTTCATGTCTTCCTTTTGCTCATTCCATTTTGAACGCAAGTCCTTTGCTGAAGGAATTTCTGTAACTACTTTATCCGCTTCTTCCAAAAAGGCTTTCGAAAGTTCCGGATATTTTTTTTCACCCATATTTAATAGTACAAGCATGCTATCATGCACTGCGATCAAATGTCCTAACAAATAGATTCCCCGATTCTTTCCCGGTGCTACTTCTCTCTGCAGCTGTTCATCATTCACTGCATTCAGCAATTTGTTACAATTTTCAATAGATGCATTCCATCTATCCATTACCATTTTTACGATTATCTGATCTTTAGTCATTTATTTCGCTTTTTTAAGTTATTTTAGTTTATACTGCAATATTAGTGTCGCATTTTGACTTTATGTGGTGGATATATAGACATTATAACGGGTTGTTTTGGACATCCCAATTACCTAGATTTGCATTTATAGAATTGATCGTATGAAACACATAACCATATTGGTTCCCGACGGCGAAGGCAATAACTTAAGTAGTATCATCGGTCCATACAAGATACTTTCCAGAGCAAATTGGTATTATAAACAAAATAACAATCGGGAGTTATATTCAATACAACTTGCCGGGAGTTCTGAAAAAGTAAATTTTTATGATGAACTATTTTCCGTAAAACCACATACAACAATTTCAAATCTTAATAAGACTAATCTAATAGTAATTCCTTCGCTGAATCACGATTACAAAAATACTGCACAGAAAAATAAATTGATGATCGATTGGATTGAGAAGCAATATAAGAATGGTGCAGAAGTCGCAGCTATTTGTACCGGTGCTTTTCTTCTTGCAACAACAGGGTTACTTGATGGGAAAAGTTGTTCAACACATTGGTCTGCCAGTGAAGACTTCAGAGTTCTGTTTCCGAAAGTAAATATTAAGGCCGACCGTCTGATCACTGATGAAATTGGAATTTATACAAATGGCGGCGCGTTTTCTTTTTTGAATCTTATAATTTATCTGGTCGAAAAATATTTCGACAGACAAACGGCAATTTATTGCAGTAAAGTTTTTCAGATTGAAATGGACAGAAACAATCAATCGCAATTTGCAATCTTTACCGGACAGAAACTTCATGGTGACGATGTTGTTAAACAGGCGCAGGAAATTCTCGAGAAAAATATTGATGAGAAAATTTCAATTGAAGAATTATCTTCAAAACTATCTGTAGGAAGAAGAAATTTCGACAGAAGATTCATCAAAGCTACCGGCAATACACCTACAGAATATTCTCAACGTGTAAAAATGGAAGCAGCAAAAAAAGCACTCGAATCAACACGCAAAACTGTCAATGAAGTAATGTATGATGTTGGCTACTCCGATCAGAAAGCATTTCGTGAAGTTTTCAGGAAAGTTACGGGGATGTCGCCTGTGGAATATCGCGGCAGGTTCAATAATGATCCGGGAACGTGAATTGAATTTAATTGACACCAATTTATGTACCTAGTGCAAAACTAAATTTACTGCCTTCACCAATTTCACTATCAACCCATATTTTCCCGCCTTGAGCCTCGATAAACTCTTTGCTAATGGCAAGTCCTAATCCTGTTCCGGTTTTATTGCTTCCCGGAATTTGAAAATATCTCGTAAATATTTTATCTCTGTATCTTGATTCTATTCCTCTTCCAAAATCCTGTACTGAAAAAGTAACTTTATCAATGTCTTTTTTCACTTCTATTACAACACGACTTTTTTCCTGTGAATATCGGATAGCATTCGTCAAAAAATTGATCAAAACCCATGCTGTTTTCTCTGCATCTGCTTTTACTAATGGCAGATCAGAATCCATTTTTACTTCGAGCCCGACCTCCTTTTGATCAGCCTGAACTTTTACTGCGTCCAAAGCATATTGTAGAATTTGAGACGAATCGCTTTGCTGTATGGTTAGTTGAACATTGCCTGTTTCTACCTGACTAAGGTTAAGTAATTCACTTGTTATTTTCAACAAACGGTTACTGTCATCTTTTATACTTTCAATAAGTTGTTTTTGTCCATCATTAAGTGAGCCTGTGTTAATATTTTCCAGGAGTTGCACACTGGCCTTAATTGTAGAAATAGGTGTTTTTAGTTCATGAGAAATTGTCGCAATGAAATTAGTTTTAGCATAATCCAGTTCTTTGAATGAAGTAACATTTTTCAAAACAATAAAATGACCAATTTGTTTTGGCTCCTTTTCACCGGTTGGAGCTATAGAAATAGGTATAACTTCTTTTTCAAAATAACTTTCCTTATTATCAGCATAAATTTTAATCGGCTTTTTATCTTGTTTGTCACTGATAACTAAACCCTGAACAAGTAAGCGCATCAGGTCATTTGTTACAGCAACATCCTGCGCAAATTTACCTGCCAAGTCTTCCTTTTTCATTCCCAAAATTTTAAGCGCTGCACCGTTCACAAACAAAATCAATTTCTCTTCATCAAGACCTATTACCGGATCGTGCTGATTATCTATCAATGTTTCAATCCTTTTTTTCTCGAATAAAAGTTTTGCCAGATTACTGTTATTATATTCTTCCAATTTCTTTGCCATTATATTAAAGGCTTGAGCCAATTCTCCGAATTCATTATGGCCTTCAAAATTTACTCTTTCAGAATATTTTTTGGCTGCAATTTGTTTAATACTTTCTGTTAATTCTTTAATTGGATTTGCGATATTCCCCGGCAAATTGACGAGGAGAACGAAAGCAATAATAAAACAAAACGTACCTGTTAAAGCAATCCACCATGTTGCCTCAGAAGCAGTTTGTTTTGCAACATCGCTTTTCCGTTGTATTGCCTGCATGTTCAATAGCATAATATCTGCCAGATCTTTTCGGATAGAAATGTAAAGCAAACTATCTTTAGGAGCAATCAGTAACTTATCAAAATCAACAGACAATTTTTCTGTCAATTCCTTTTCACCAATTTCTGTTACGTTACTTTTTTGTTTAGTAAGATTTTCAGAAAATTTAATGCGACTTTTAGTGTCAGTAATATCTTCATCTAATGCAATCAACATATTGCGGGAGTATTCAAGTGTCTTGTAATTAGCAACCAATATATTCTGTGTGTCCCTATTTAAAGCATTTATGTACACAGTACCAATCACAGCAAGCATTATGATGAAGAGAAATAATAACCCAACTCCTAAAGTCAACTTTGTTTTTATTCTCATGATAGTATGATTAAATCAATTTCCAGTTTATTCAGTTTTTTTAATAACTCATTGAAAGTATTAGTAGCCATAATAATTGTGAACAGATTAAAGTGTGGCTTCCCTATACAAATTGTTGTTATTCCCCTTTCTTCTGCTACCTCAGCAATGGACTTTGCAATATTCGAACTTTGCTTTTTAATTATTTCTGCACCTAACTCTGTTGCAAGTTTATAATTATTTATCAAATGCCTCTGTTTGTCAAGTGCAATTTTATCAGAGCTTTCTTCAGGTGTCTCTACAAAAAGTACATACCATTTACAATTATAATAATTTGCAAGACGTGCCGTCTTCCTGATTATTTCTTTAGCAATTGTTTCATTACTGCTTATGCAAGCTAAAAATCGTTCCTGACGTAAAGCTAAATTTCTGGGTAATTCTGTTTCAATTTTTCTTTCAACTTGTGATGCTACTTCTTTCAATGCCATCTCTCTTAACTGCAAAATATGCTCTGCCTTAAAAAAATTCTTTAATGCAGTCTCTACTTTCTCGGCATGATAGATCTTACCTTCTTTTAAACGTGTAATTAATTCATCGGCAGTAAGATCAATATTTACAACTTCATCAGCCAGTGCAATTACTTTATCCGGGACTCTTTCCATTACTTCTATTCCGGTAATTTTCCTTACTTCTTCATTCAGACTTTCAATGTGCTGGATGTTTAAAGCACTAATAACATTAATTCCTGCATTCAAAATATCCATTACATCCTGCCAGCGCTTTTCATTTTTACTTCCTTCAATGTTAGTATGAGCAAGTTCATCAACTATTACAACTTCCGGACGCAGACTGATGACAGCCTGTACATCCATTTCTTCCAGTTCTTTTCCTTTATAAAAGATCGTTCTCCTTGGAATCAATGGTAATCCCGCTAAAAGCTCATGCGTTTCTTTTCTGTTATGGGTTTCAACGTAACCAATCTTAACATCAATGCCATTTTGCAATAAAGCACGCGCTTCCTGTAACATCCGGTACGTTTTACCTACTCCGGCACTCATACCGATGTAAATTTTAAACTTACCCCGCCTTGACTTTTGTATCAGGTCAAGAAAATCTTGCGCTGATTTTCTGCTCTCTTCCATTGATCATAATTTAAAACAGGCAGAGAACCTATGCCGGTCTTTAGCCGGAATTAGATTCTCTGCAATTTTTTATTAAAATGAAATTGCTATGGATGTAGTGAAGAAATAATTTTGCTTCGAAGGTTTATTGTCCATTGTAAATATTTCATCTTTACTATTAAGTCCTCGTCCTTCTATTCTCCACAATACATTATCACTAACAGCATAATCCAGATTTAATGAATACCCCATTGTCTGAAATCCATTTTGCGTTCCTGTTGCAATGATAACACCTTTTTCATCTGTATAATATTCTGCTCTTGCAGCTATCCGAACTTTTGATGTTGGTTTATATTGCATGATTAATACCGGAGAATACCAGTTGTTATATGCACTTTTATTAGCATTCTGCTGCATACCGATATCAAAACCTGCAGTGATTCCAAATTTCTCCGTCAGTTGAAACTGACCATAAAAATTATTAAAGATGCGCATTTGCTTTACACTATCCGGTTGTTCATTCCCTGCGAATGTACTCCAATTGAATGTAACTTTCGAATTCGGTTTATAAGTAAGCTGGGTTCCAAAAGTTGGTGTCTGATTTCCGGGTATACGTTGTACACGTTGCCATCCATTCAAATACATTGCTGCTAAATACAACTTTTCATTCCCGGAAGTAAAACTAATTCTAACTCCTGATTCATAATAGGGTGAATTTTCAGCTAAAATACTTCTTGTCAAATTCCAACAGTCTTTTCCGATTGCACTTTCAAAACCAATGTGAGATGGTAAAATTCCGGCATCAATCCACATGTTATTCTTTTTGGAAATTTTAAATCCTACGTTGGCTTCAAAAATATTTTTCAATAAATTTTGCTCTCCCGCCAGATTATACTGTGGATATGTTCCTGCCATCAAACCAAAGTTCCCTCTGACATCATCGGTTGAATAATTCGCTTTTACGAGTCCCAGGTTTAAATTAACTTCATTGTGTCTGTTGAATGAATAAAAGAATGCCGGACGCTCGTGATTTTCAGGATTTCCAATATCATAACTGTAATATGCTTCCACGTAACCTGATATTGTAAGCGGATCTGCTTTCGTTGTATCCTGAGCATCCACTCCGGATAATATTGAAATAAAAGCACTAAGTAGTATTGTTGTTTTCATTGTGGTCATTTTATCTAAGATTGTCTAATTCTAAATTAAGTTTTAATACGTTTATTTTTTCTGTTCCGAATAATCCCAATAATGGTTTTTGTGTATTTTCTGAAATGAGTTTTTGAATATTTTCTTCTGAAATATTTCTGACCATTGCAATTCTTTTCACTTGCACCTTTGCTGCCTGCACTGAAATATTCGGATCTAATCCACTTCCACTGGCTGTGACCAGGTCAGAAGGAATTTGTGATTTTTCAATTCCCGGATTGTGAACCAGAAATGTATCAATCCTTGACTGAACTTCTGCAAGATAATCCGGGTTACTTGGTCCCTTGTTACTTCCACCGCTGCCTGCCGCATTGTATCCCACAGCAGAAGGTCTGGAGTAAAAATATTTATCGTCCGTAAATGACTGACCGATATTAGCGTAGTACTTTTTATCGCCCTGAATAATAATTTCTCCTTTTCCTTTGTTCGGAGCGAATTGCGCAACACCATAAACTGCCAGAGTATAGATGCCCATAAAAAACACAAGCGAAACCAGTGTAAGTCTTATTGCTGGTAGTATATTTGTTTTCATAATGAATTTTTTTTAGATGAATACTGAAACTATAAGGTCTATTGCTTTTATTCCAATAAATGGTATTAATACACCTCCTAAACCATAAATCAAAAGGTTCCTGCGAAGCAGGGCACTCGCACCAATCGGTTTGTATGCTACACCTTTTAAAGCTAAAGGGATAAGAAGCGGAATGATGATGGCATTAAAAACTACTGCAGAAAGTATTGCACTTTCCGGAGAATGCAAATTCATAATGTTCAATCCTTGCAAAGCCGGAATTGCAACAATGAAAAGTGCAGGAATGATGGCAAAATATTTTGCAACATCATTTGCAATACTAAAGGTCGTAAGTGTACCACGTGTCATCAGCAACTGTTTCCCGATTTCAACGATCTCTATCAATTTAGTTGGATCATTATCCAGATCAACCATATTACCTGCTTCTTTTGCTGCCTGTGTTCCGCTATTCATTGCAACACCTACATCAGCTTGTGCCAGTGCAGGGGCATCGTTAGTTCCATCACCCATCATTGCAACTAATCTTCCTTCCGATTGTTCTTTCTTGATGTAATTCATTTTATCTTCGGGTTTAGCCTCTGCAATAAAATCATCAACTCCTGCTTTCTCTGCAATGAATTTTGCCGTTAAAGGATTATCACCTGTAACCATAACGGTTTTTATTCCCATTTTGCGAAGACGATCAAATCGTTCTCTTATGCCCGGTTTGATAATATCCTGCAATTCAATGACACCAATTATTTTTTCATTTTCAGAAACTACCAATGGTGTTCCGCCATTGCCTGAGATCGCTATAACTCTTTCGGATACCTCTGAAGGATAACTATTCCCTGCTTTTTCACTCAGATTTCTGATCGCATCTGACGCACCTTTTCTGATTCGTGTACTTTCAAAATCAATTCCTGAACTACGTGTTTCAGCAGTAAATTTTATGAACTTTGGATTACTGATATTGTAATCAGATGAACTTACTCCAGCCAGTTCAATGATTGATTTCCCTTCCGGTGTCTGATCACTCATCGAACTCAATACAACACATTTTGTAAAATGCTTTTCGTCGATTCCATTAGCAGGATAAAAATGGGTAGCCTTACGATTACCAATCGTTATTGTTCCTGTTTTGTCAAGTAACAAAACATCAATATCACCTGCTGTTTCAACTGCTTTTCCTGATTTGGTAATTACATTCGCTCTTAATGCTCTGTCCATTCCTGCAATTCCTATTGCTGAAAGCAAACCTCCTATGGTTGTCGGGATCAGACAAACAAACAATGAAATAAATGCAGCAATTGTTATAGGCGTATTTGCGTAGTCTGCAAATGGCTTCAGTGTAACGGTAACAATAATGAAAACAAGAGTGAATCCTGCAAGCAGAATGGTCAAAGCAATTTCATTCGGAGTCTTTTGCCGACTTGCGCCTTCTACCAATGCAATCATTTTATCTAAAAAACTTTCACCTTGTTCAGTAGTAACTTTTACTGTGATTTTATCCGATAAAACTTTTGTTCCACCGGTTACTGAACTTTTATCACCGCCTGCTTCACGAATTACCGGAGCCGATTCTCCTGTAATAGCACTCTCGTCTATGGTTGCCAACCCTTCAACAATTTCACCATCTGCCGGAATAATGTCTCCTGTTTCGCAAATAAAAACATCTCCTTTTTTCAATTGAGAGGAAGAAATTAATTCTCCGCTTTTTAATTTTGCAGGTGTTTCTTCTCTGGTTTTTCGTAAGCTGTCGGCTTGTGCTTTACCGCGGGCCTCAGCTATTGCTTCTGCGAAGTTGGCAAAAAGCAATGTGAGTAATAATACAATAAACACAACAAAGTTGTAAGCAAAACTGCCTTGTGTTTGTTCGCCGGATAAAATCCATAAGCACACAATGAACATTACAGCTGTTCCAATCTCCACCGTAAACATTACGGGATTACGAAACATTATTTTTGGATTCAGTTTCACAAGAGACTGTTTCAATGCTTCCTGCATTAAGTCTTTTTGAAACAAGGATGTATTTTTAGTCATCTTCTTTAATTTTATAATCATTAATACAATGAGAAGTGCTCAGCGATCGGCCCTAATGTAAGCGCAGGGAAAAATGCAAGTGCAGCCACAATAGCAATCACCGCAAACACCATCAGGCCAAAAGTTGGAGTGTCTGTTTTTAACGTACCATTACTTTCCGGAATATATTTTTTACTTGCTAAAATTCCTGCAATTGCAACGGGTCCAATTATCGGCAGGTATCGTGCAAACAACATCACTATTCCGCATGCTATATTCCAAAAGGGAGTGTTGTCGCCTAATCCCTCAAAGCCGCTGCCATTGTTTGCGCTTGAGGAACTGAATTCATATAACATTTCACTGAAGCCATGATTGCCGGGATTGGCTAACCAGCCTGAATATTCTGTTGGATTTCCTGCATATAAGAAACTGGAAATAGCGGTTCCTGCAAGAATCAACAAAGGATGTAGCAATGCTATTACCATTGCTATTTTCATTTCTTTGGCCTCTATTTTTTTTCCAAGAAATTCAGGAGTTCTTCCTACCATTAATCCGCTGATGAAAACCGCGAGTATAATAAATATGTAAAAATTCAGAAAGCCTACTCCTACACCGCCATAAAAGGAATTGATCATCATTCCTAACATAGTGAACATTCCGGTGAGCGGTGTCATACTATCATGCATGGCATTTACAGAACCATTGGAAGTACATGTTGTATTGATTGCCCAATAAGCAGAAGCAGCAGAACCAAATCGAATTTCCTTTCCTTCCATACTACCATATGATTGATCAATTCCCATTTTAGTAATAGATGGATTGCCATTCATTTCATAAATTATAGAAGGAATAACAAGAATTAAAAATCCGATAGTCATTACACCAAAAATTGTCCATGCTAATTTTCTTCTTTTCAATACATATCCCATAGCAAAAATCATTGCAACAGGAATCAGTATGATTGAAATTGTTTCAACGATGTTTGTAAAGTAATTCGGGTTTTCAAATGGATGTGTAGAATTGGGTCCATAAAATCCACCACCATTTGTTCCAATTTGTTTTGGTGCAACAAAAGCAGCTACAGGCCCACGACTTACCTGAACTGTATCGCCTTGCAGAGTAACCATTGTGTCTTTTCCTTCAAACGTCATTGGTGTACCGTTAAAGGCAAGAATGAGAGCTACTACAAATGCAATTGGTAAAAGAATTCTTGTGCAGCTTCGTACAAATAAACTGTAGAAATTGCCAAGAGTTGTTGCAGTTTTTTCTTTCATTGCAATAAAAACAACTGCGCAAATTGCAATACCTGTTCCTGCACTTATAAATTGCCATAGCATTAGCGTAAGTTGACCTAAATAGGAAAGGCCACTTTCCCCTGAGAAATGCTGAAGGTTTGTATTGGTGACGAAACTCACTGATGTATTGAATGCAAGATCACCACTCATAGATGGATTAGCATCCGGATTTAGTGGAAGCCAACTCATATTAGTAAGTACAAACATTGAAATAATGAACCAAACAAGATTGATAGTAAGTAATGCTACCAGATGTTGCTTCCAGTTCATTTCTTTTGCCGGATCAATGCCACTTAGTTTAAAAAACAATTTATCTAATGGATCGAATATTCTATCAAGCCAGGTATTTTCATAATTGAAAATTTTGCCGATGTAACGACCTAATGGAATAGCCAGTGAGATGACCACTCCGTACATAAGGATTACTCCAAGTATTTCTGTATTCATGGTATTAAAATTTTTCAGGTTTAAGCAGTACGTAGCACATATAGACGAAAACTGCAATTGCGATAATGAATAATGCTGTCATAGTGATTAGATTTTTTCAAAGAAATTAATTGCCTTGTAGAATAGGAGAAATCCTAAAATTCCGGTTGCGGTTAAAATTGATGTGAGCATTTTAGTTTTTGTAAAGGTTAATTTAGTTAGGCCTACGGTCGAGATTTGTATCATATAGCCTAATGATTCTCATCATGAACTCAAGAATTACATGATATTATCTCTAACTGCAATAATGGATTAATTGGTAAATAATCGGTAAACCACTCCGGTTAGAATGATACTTCCGTAAAATGCGACGAAGACGTGCCACGAATTCACATTTTTGGCTATCCATCTTTTCTGTGAGTATTTCATTTGACTTATTTTTCGCCACCTATACCAAAATACTATCCATAATTTCCAGATTCTTTCAACCCACTGAAACATAGTTCATTGTTTGAAAACGTGACTTTCGATCACAAAAAAACCCTTTCGTTTTGAAAGGGTTTGCACTATCGTTTCGCTAAGCTATTAGCTGATCTTGTAATCTTCTAATTTGCGGTAAAGTGTAGTTAAAGCAATATTTAAAAGTTTGGCCGTTTCCGTTTTGTTTCCATTGGTATAATTCAAGACCTTTTGAATATGAATTTTCTCGGCACTTGCCAGATCAAATGCAGAAAGCTGTTTCCCATTATTAATAGATGTAGTTGTGTGAAATTCCGTTGGAAGAGATTCTACCAAAAGTTCGTTTGTCTCAGACAAAATTACACTGCGCTCAATTACGTTTTTTAGTTCTCTGATATTTCCATTCCAGGTGTGCTGTTTCAAAGCCTCCAAAAATTCTTTAGAAATTTTTACTATTCGCTTATTCGTTTTTGCAGAAAATAATTGCAGAAAATGATTTGCTAAAAGTTCTATGTCTGCAACCCGTTCACGAAGCGCCGGCAGTTGTATTTGAAAAACTGAAATGCGGTAAAACAAATCCTGTCTGAAATGTCCGGCATCTATTTCTTTTTGTAAATTTCTGTTTGTTGCTGCTATAATCCGAACATCAACTTTAGTTGTTTTACTTTCACCTACTTTTAGAAATTCGCCGGACTCTATAACCCTTAGCAACTTTGCCTGCAGGTCTAAAGCCATCTCTCCGATTTCATCCAGGAAAATTGTTCCATTATTAGCTTCTTCAAAAAGACCTTTCTGATCTTTAACTGCACCTGTAAATGCTCCAGCCTTATGTCCGAACATTTCACTTTCCAAAAGATCCTTACTGAACGCTGAACAGTTTATCGCTACAAAATTTTGTTTGTGTCTCTTACTCCCTTGGTGAATTGCTTGTGCAAAGAGCTCTTTTCCTGTCCCAGTATCGCCGGTCAGTAATACAGTAGTATCTGTTTGAGCAACTTTCTGTGCTAACTCTATTGCTTGAAAAATTGATCTTGATTTGCCAAGTATTTTATCAAAAGAGTATTTAACTCCTAACTGCTTTTCAAGTTGATTTACTCGCTTAGCCAATTCAACTTTTTCGATCGCGCGATATATCAGCGGAATAATTTTTTCGTTATCGTCACCTTTTGTGATATAATCAAATGCTCCATTCTTTATTGCCTGCACTCCATCTGGTATATTTCCGTAAGCAGTGAGTAAAATTATTTCAATCAGTGGTTGCGACGACTTTATTCTGTTTATCAATTCCACACCATTACCATCAGGCAATTTGACATCACAGATCACAACATCTATTTCAACCTGCTCCAGAAGCTTCATGGCAGATCTACAATCTCCCGCTTCAGCCACATCGAAACCTTCAGATTTAATGATCCTGCCAAAGAGATTTCGAAGCTTTTCTTCGTCGTCAATGATTAGAATTTTGCCTTTATTCATCTGACAAAGATACAGGTTTGGGGTATAGCCAATTATATAAACTATAAAAACTTTTTAGACTTATTACAAATTTAGTAATATAAGGAGCGCAAATTTCAATGCCGTAATTCTTCTCCTTTGAAATTATCACTCAGATACTTTGCAACGATTGAATTAAAAAGCTCCGGATTGTCTTTTGTCACAGAATGTTTTTCTCCTGTAAGAATGCAAAGATTTCCTTTCTTAATATTTCTGTATATAAATAATGAGTGTTCTTCCGGAATCACATCTCTGTCTGTTGTCATAACTAACACCGGACATTTTATTTTTGCGAGGTCATTTTTTGAAATGTGCGGTTGAAATTCCATCATCCGGTTACGTTGTTGAATTATCTTCCAGTCTTTAGTTGTGTCTTTTTTGGCAAGCATTTGGTCAGCATTTCTTCTATCACTTTTTACTTCATCATAGCTAAATGGATAAAGTCCGATTGTATCCGGAGTTAAATTCGCAGCAAAAGCTACCCCTTTCTTAATTTTCTTCGGATAATCAATTGCAAGTAACAAAGTCAGAATTCCGCCATCACTTCTGCCAACGACATACGCTGAATCAATTTTCAAATGATCCAGTATTCCTGAAATATCTTTTGCCATTTGGGCATAGGTAAGACTATCATTTCCAAGTTCACTTTTCCCTCTCCCTCTGCAATCCGGAATAATAACTTTATACTTTTTGGAAAAGAATTCTATCTGCGGTTTCATGTAAGATATGTTTCCGCCATTTCCATGAATCAAAACCAGCGGCTCGCCTTCTCCGTAAACTTCGTAATAAAGTTTTGCTCCGTCGAGTGTAATGTAATTGCCGGCTTCATTGTTATTACCAATTGAAGTCGCATCAAAAACTTTTTGTGCAATGACAGAAAATGAAAATAATAAACAAGTGACGACAAGCGTACAGTTTTTCATATGGTTGAATTTTTTTCGGTGAACTCTTTCTTTTCTTAACATGAGATTTTGACCACCCAACAAATATTTGATTTAATACTCCCGGTAATCCCAAAATCCATTTAATCCCGGTATCCATTTAATCCTGGTATCCATTTAATCCCGGTATCCATTTAATCCTGGCATCAGTTGTTTACTCCCCAATGGGCTCCCACAATTCAATCTTATTACCTTCAGGATCCAGAATGTGAACGAACTTTCCATAGTCATATGTTTCTATTTTGTCGACGATTGTTACGTTTTCTTTTTTTAGTTCTTCGACCAAGGCTTCGAGATTGTCTACTCTATAGTTGATCATGAAGTCCTTTGTTGAAGGCTCAAAATATTTTGTTTTCTCCGGAAACGTATTCCACTGTGTTGTTCCCTTTTTTGTGCTATCGTCCTCATGGCGCCATTCAAAACTTGTTCCGTATGGAGTTGTATTAAAGCCAAGTTTTGATTTATACCATTCGTTTATTGCTTTCGGGTCTTTGCATTTGAAGAAAACACCGCCTATACCGGTTACTTTTTTCATTTGTGGTAGCGAAAGGTTTGTTATTGAATTTAGCGCAAATCCGATTGTGAAAGAGGATGCAAGAGCTAAAATCAGAAGCAGGGGTCGTTTAATTGATTTCATGCTTATAAAAGTAGTATTAAATTAAATACTATTAACAGAACAATTTATTTCAAGCAATTCAATTGTTTACTAATAATTTCAGTTAATAATCAAGCTACCATTAGCAACAATCCGCTTTTCATTCATGATCAGAAAGAAATAAATTCCGTCATTCATCTTCTCTCTGTCGATTTTTATTTCATTGCCTTTGACGTTCGAATACTCCCTGACTATTTGTCCTTGCATATTAAATATTTTCAGGATATTTATTTCATGTAGAGGATTTTCAAATGAAAGAATGGTTGATTCAGTGAATGGGTTTGGCGTCACTCTATAATTATTAATATTGTGGATTTCTTGTATTCCAACTGTATTATAGAAACAGTCGGTGAAGTTTGAACTCTGATATTTCAAAGTATCATTTTCTTTCAAGCAATTTAATTCCGGATAAACATCAATAAAACAAGAACCGGTCCCAACAAAGGTTAATCCGTTTAAACTTCCGACACCTTCAATCCAGGTATCCTGTCCAAAATTGGAGAGAAACATTCTTTTACGCAACTCTCCATTTAATAAACTAATTGTATCTACTGAGTCAACGATCATTTGTAAATTACACCCATTCAGGCTTGTTGTGAAAGTATCGCCTTGATTGAGTGAAAAATCATATGCAAGATATTCTCCATTTTCATAAAAGTAAATTCGCTTCGTAATAGTTTCTTCCCTCGCAGCGATCGGATATGAATACGCAAAACCCGCTGAATCCCGATTGACAATTAATTTTTTATATTGAAAGGTCCTGATTGTAGTGTCTGCACCAAAACTAAAAACCGTTGTTCCACACGGACCAAAATTCAAACATGAAACAACATTCCAGACTTTGTTTGTGTCAACTAAAGTCTGAGCATTTGCTTTGATTGTAATTAATGTAAGCAGAATGAGTAATAGTTTTTTCATTTTCGTAGAGTTTTAATTTATGTGTAAGTTGCGCTTATTTTATCTCTCCTTCTCTAATTGTCAGTCCTACTAATTTATAACCTTTGTCTGTTCTAAGAAATTCATAATTGTTTTGTGGAAAGTCATTTTTGTCATTGTAAGAAATGATGATTGACATTGTTGGATAGATCCAATCTTTCGGCTCGCCGCAGTTATTAAAATATTTTTCAAATTCTTCCCCTTTATAAATAAAAGGATTCAGTCCATCATCTGAAATAAAGTAATCTGTATTTGGCTGCAGGATTTCCAATAGTTCGCTTTTTATAACCGTAAAGTTGTCCGAAATGAGTTTTACTTTATTTGCTTTTACTCTACCATGTTGTGATTCCCAGTTAATGGTATCGTAAGAAATATCAATCAATTTTTCTTTGGTTAGATCGTTTAACAACTCTTTTGTAATCCATTGTCTGAATTCTTTTTCAAAATCTACAAACGAATAATATTTTCCTTCAACTGATCTGAAGTTCACCCTGGTCGAATCAGATGTGGGTTTGTCAGAAATTATTAGCGAATAAAAATTCAAGTGATCTTTGTATATGAAATCATCAATAAGAATTTTATCCGTGGTATCAATTACCTGCCACTTACCACCTTTCCAACTTGGATGCTCATCATTCTCATCAATATAGTGTTTCTCTGCACCTATCAACCCAGTCGACATTCCATTGACAACTTTGGATAAAAAATTATACTTTGCAGGAATTACGATATCACCATTCCTGTTAAACATACCCGCCTTATCAGTTTTTCTATCTCTGAAGGTAATAAATCCTTCGCTCTCGCATACCGGACTGTTATCGTAAAACTCTAAGCTGTCATTACCAAACTTTTTTCCTGCTTTTGTCAGATAATAACTTTCCCATTTCCCGTTTGTTTCATCATTAACAGCAATGATTTCATCAAACTTTCTTAGTTCAGGAGTTTGTCCAAACATTGTGAAATTCAGTAGTGCTAAGAGATATGTCAGTAAGTTAAACTTCATTTGGTTTAGGAGCACGCAATAATTGCAGCAAACGTTTTGCAGTTCCCTGAAGGTGGCCATTTCAGGGCATTTCACTGTCGCCAAGCACAAACTTTGTTAGAAGCACAACGTTTAACTTGACCACTGAACCGCCACTTTTGGGTAGGTGTTGTTAGCTGAAGTTTTTGTCCTTTGGCATAGGTGGTAAATCAAAATACAGTCGGACTTTATTTATATTATCTAAAATAAAATGCATATGGTCTTTTTCTCTATTTTCATTCCACAATTTGGTTATCGCATCATTAATGTTGTTATATATATCATCATGTAAATCTGTTACTTGCCAATACCACTGACCTTTACGCCCAGTTTCCTTTAATTTTAAAAGTCCTAAAGCATTAAGTGGAGAAAGAAAGCCAAGAATATAATCCTTACTAATATCACATTTTTCAGCTAAGTCCCTTGTTTCAAATTCTCTTTTCGAGTCTTTACCTAGTTTTAAAATATAGAGAATAAGCTGTCCATTTATTGAAGTTTTGGTTAAAATGTTTTTTATGCTCTCAGTCTCAATTGCATTTGACTTAATAAATTTAGTTTCCACTGTGCCCAAACTTTTTTCACTTAATTGACTTAAGAGAAGCTGTGTCGTATCAGTTTTTTTGCTTATTGTCTCAAGTAAGTCTGGCATTCTATCAAATTTCCGTTTTAGGTCTTCAGTAATTGTAGACAGAGATTTAGTTGAGTCGGAAATATAGTTTGAAGCGCTATCGAGCTTAGCAATATTATGT
>ERZ795044.1290-NODE-1290-length-22826-cov-6.287120_pt1 | contig 22826 bp, 24 predicted proteins | sample MGYA00375128_ERZ795044 | MGnify/ENA primary metagenome ERZ795044 (study PRJEB30173, sample SAMN05720213) | anaerobic digester metagenome | isolation source: active sludge of municipal wastewater-treating anaerobic digesters | place: USA | collected 2014-12-22 ... | reverse complement strand
GCAAGGGCATGTATGATAGGTTGAAATGTACACCCTCCAAAAGCATATCGGTTGAAACCAACAAGGACTCTTCGCCCGCTTCAATAATTGCTGCATCGTCACCAATGCCTTTTATTGTACTCGCATTGGATACCATGAACTTACTTTTGATATGGTCTATAAGACCAAATTCTCCCAGTTTTGAAAGTTCTGTTCGCTTTTCACTCATCTTGGTAATGACCGTTGGGCGGTCGGATTGTTATTTCGTCCGGCAAAAGTACTATTTGGCATTCACATCAGTATAATCAGGCCAGAGTTAGGTATATATTCATATACAAAACCAACTGGGTATGAAACGGAGTGTTGTAATAATTGTAGCCTTAATCATTGTTGCTTCTTGTGCAGCCCCCAAACCTTATTACGAAACCAAAGAGGGAAAAAGAAAGCAGAAGTATTATAATGACATTCAATACGGAAAGAATGCGCATCCTAAAATGAAATTCTGAATCAGCGCTTTTCCTGGCAGAGCTCAACCAACACATGGTTCGTTGATTTGGGGTGTAGAAACAAAACCTCTTTGTTATCAGCTCCCGGGAAGGGTTTATCCGCCAACAATGTAAAACCCTGAGTCTTTAGTTCATTCATTTTATCCAGAACAGGATCAGCATCAAACGCCAGATGATGGAGACCTTCACCCCGCTTCTCTATAAACCTTGCAATGGCGGAATCCGGTCGGGTAGCTTCCAGCAATTCAATTTTAATTCCCCCTACCTCAAAAAAAGAGGTGCGTACACCTTCTGATTCAACTTCTTCAATTTTATAATGGGGTTTACCAAGCAGTTTGGCAAAAATCCTGTTGGCCTCATCAAGGTTTTTTACTGCAATTCCGATATGCTCCAGTTTATTCATATCTTTCAATTAAGCCGATTTTGCTAATTTTGTCAGAAAATTGGGAAACTTTTCAGCGTTTACGAAAGTTTTAAAGCGAAATGCCAAAAATCAATATAGAAACTAACAGCGATGCCCACGTTGAGGCTGCCCGGGTGCAACAACAGATTAAAGATTATCTGGGCCTTCGCACGAGTGACCTGATTTTTGAATACAGTGTTCACGATGGCAAAACAAAGCTTGATTTAATCACCATCAACCCACGCCACAATCAGTCGTTTCTCTTTCGATCTGAAACCGGAGCTGATAAAGTAGATGCTCTGAAGAAAATGTGGGATTACGTTCAGAATTATAAAGAGAAAGAAAACTCGTATACAATTCAGTGGGTAACTAAAAACGACCGCGAATTACATACTTCCTACTTCCGGGCCAGCAATATCCTGGATGCGCTCGAAAAATTATATTATGCACGTGACAGGAACACAATTACCGTGTTTAGTGTTGTAATGAATCCAATATCTTAGAAAACCATGATCAGCGTAACCGATAAGGCCAAAGAAAGAATCATCAATCTTCGCATTGAAGAGGGTAAATCTGAAAATCACAACATCCGTGTCTCCGTAAAAGGTGGCGGTTGCTCAGGGTTAATGTATGATTTAGGATTTGATGATAAGATCAATCCTGTGGATCAGGTATTTGAAGACAAGGGCGTAAAAATCCTAGTTGACAAAAAGAGCTTATTGTATTTGCTCGGCACTACTCTGGATTTTTCTGATGGCCTGAATGGCAAGGGTTTTCAGTTTATCAACCCGAATGCTTCACGCACGTGTGGCTGCGGTGAGAGTTTCTCTGTTTAGTGAAACTCAGACGTTTCATTTTACTATTTGTTTTTTCTAGCCTGCCATTTCTTTCAAATGGTCAACAAAACGTTGCCTATCAATGGTTTTACTGGGTCCGTTATTATAATCAGGCTCGTCTAAGCGAACAATTTACTTTACATTCGGAAATTGACAATCGCAGATATCTGAATCCGTCACAACAATCTCAGTTCTTTACACATATCCACTTACATGATCGTATTAAACCATGGCTGGATGTAGCTCTTGGGTTCAATTTTAATCTTACGAGGCTCCCCACAAATACTTCTCTCTCAGTGCCGGAGTTACGGCCCTGGCAGGAAATTAACTTATTGTCTAATGCTAAAAGAAAATGGCAATTTCTATTCCGCTATCGGCTTGATGAGCGATTCATTCACAATAACAATGCTGTTGAGTTGACCAATGGCTACCATTTTAACCTTCGACATCGGTTCAGGATTATGGTAAGTACTACGCTGGCAGAGTTTAAGAAGAAGGGCATATTGTCACTCAAGTTATATAATGAGATTATGCTTAACACGGGCGATGTGCCACGAACGTTTGATCAAAATCGTCTGAGTGGCTCTCTTGAATACCAATTTAATAAGCGGTGGTCCATTGAAAGTGGATATATAAACATCCTGCAACCCAAATCTGATACAGAATATTACGATCGCAATGTAATTCGCACTACGTTGTATCACCGGATAGACATCCACAGAATATCAGAAGATTAATCTTCAAAAAAGTAAATCCACTAATCCTTACTAGTCTATCGTTGCTATACACTTTAGCTCAATTGCTATGGGTGTTGGCAATGCATTTACCTCAACAGTAGTTCTGCACGGTTGCGTAGCCTTATCGGGAAAATAGGTAGCGTAGATTTTATTGAACATCGGAAAATCTTCCTTCATGTTGGTGAGGTAGACTGTAACGTCAACCAGATTTTCCCATCGCGAACCGGAAGCTTCCAACACATATTTCACGTTCTGAAAAACAGAATGACATTGCTCCTCAATATTATAAGCGATAATGTTTCTTTTATCATCCAGTGTAACACCAGGAATTTCTTTTGAACCCTTTTTTCGTGGACCTACTCCGGAAAGAAAAAGCAGGTTACCCACTTTTCGGGCGTGAGGGTATGGGCCTACAGGTTCTGGTGCTTTATCAGAAGAAATTATTTCACTCATATAATTAAATCCCAAAAACCAAACTCGCCCACAAACTGTGATACTCGGCACCTGCAATTTCAGAATGAATCATCTTTACGCTACTCACCATCCATGAACCTGAGGCGCTGATTGGAAATCTCATCGTACCATCATTTTCGGTATAAATATTTTGAAGGAAGGTTGTGTTGTTCACCTTATTCCAGACTTTCACCAAAGCGTGAGCCGCAGGTTTTCCTTCAAACAAAACCCTGCATTGCAAATGGTCACCTGCCTTTAGTGTGTTGGGATTTTGATCCGGAATGATTTCGTAACGCAAACCAAGATTCTTTTTGTAGGTGTCATCTGTTTTGTTGCCACTCTGAACCAACACCTTGGCGTAGCGACTGTAATACTCAGTCGATTTTTTGTCTTGACTTCCCGACTTAGTCCGCTCATCCAGAATATAGTCAAGACCATCCTCTTTCAGATAGTCATTAAATTTATCGCCTTCTAATTCAATGTAGGCAGCATTGCTTTGTAACGAAAATAAATAGATGCCTTCCTGATCAGCTTTGAAAGCAAGATTACTTCCTGCAGTCGGCTTAACCTCTTTGGTAAAATCGCGAATTCCACTAACGCGATGTAGCTCCACTTTCTCGGCCTTGTGTCTTTTCAAATCCCAAAACTCCCCTGTAAAGCTTTCGCCCACCATAAAGTCGAGCTTAATCTCCTCACCCAATGCGTACTTAAATTTCTTTGGCTGAAGCCAAAATTCGTGCGCATTAACGAGAAGCGTTGTTACTAAAACGACTGTGAAAGTGATGAGTTTTTTCATTGGTATAAACTTGCTTATTGCCATTTGCTTACTGCCTATTTTTTTCCGCTTCCCATAATCTCCTCTATTTCTTCCGCTTCAATCGGAATATTGCTCATCAAATCATGGTTTTTGTTTTTTCCGATTACAACATTATTCTCGAGACGAATTCCAAACTTCTCTTCCTTAATGTAAATACCAGGTTCAATCGTCCATACGGATCCAACCTGAACTTTATCATGCATGTTACCCACATCGTGCACATCCAATCCCAGCATGTGAGATGTTCCATGATAAAAATATTTTTTCAAAGCCGGGTTATCTGGATTCTGGTTTTTAATGTCCGTCTTGTCAATCAACTTTAGCTTCAATAGTTCAGACTCCATCAGCTTTTCAATTTCTTTGTGATAATCGAAATACACAACATTGGGTCGTAAGATTTTATTTGCTTCACGCTGAATGCGTAGCACTGCATTATATACTTCTTTCTGTCGCTTCGTAAACTTTCCACTTACCGGAATCGTGCGTGTTAAGTCAGAATTATAATTCGCATACTCTGCAGCTACATCCAGAAGCACAAGATCTCCGGCATGGCACTGTTTACTGTTTTCGATATAGTGAAGAATTACATTATTTTCTCCGGAGGCAATAATGGGTGTATACGCAAAACCCTTTGACCCCAGCCGTTTGAACTCGTGAATAAATTCTGCTTCAAGTTCATACTCCATTACACCAGGCCGCAAGTAATTTAATACTCTGCGAAAGCCACACTCCGTGATATCACAGGCCTTTTGCATCAATTCAATTTCACGGGGCTGTTTTACCCTGCGCAAATCACCCATAATAGGCGCTATTCTTTTGTACTTGTGTAATGGATAGGTCTTTTGGCACCATTCTATAAACCGAGCATCACGACTTTGAACTAATATTTCCGACCGATAATGCTCATTCGTATTCAGGTATACATTCTGCACCTTACCCATCGTCATCATGTGATGAAAGAGCTTCTCAAATCCGGAGACCCAAACAACAGTTTCTATGCCCGATAGTTCAGTTGCCTCTTTCTTTGTCAATTTATGACCTTCCCACTTTTCCATCAATTCATTGGGCTCGCGAAGAAAAAGTACTTCCCGATATTTTTTATCAGGAAAATCAGGGCAAACCACCACCATACTCTCTTCCTGATGTATACCACTTACATAATATAAATCACTATTTTGAATGTAGCCCAGTGTACCATCGGCATTGCTGGGCATAATATCATTGGAATTAAAAACCACCAGTGCCCCCGGCTTAAGGCCTTTTACCAGTCGCTTGCGATTTGAAATAAATAATTCCTTGCCAATAGGTTCGTGTCTCATGCTGAATTTCAGGATTTACTTGATTAATCAATTAACTTCTGATAGATTTTGGAAAGTTACAAAATACCACCGCACATGAAAAAGCAATCTGCTCTATTTGTCCTTCTGATGATTTTATCGGGGTCGCTCCCGGCACAGGAAAAAAAATATACTCCTACTCCAGAAAACATGAAGTCGCGAGAGTGGTTTCAGAATGCCAAATTTGGTTTGTTCATACACTGGGGAGTTTACAGCGTATTAGGAGATGGCGAGTGGGTGATGAACAATCAGCAGATACCAATCAAAACCTATGAAAAACTGCCCGCCTTCTTCAATCCTACAGAGTTCAACCCGGCTGAATGGGTGAAGATGGCCAAAGATGCCGGAATGCAATACATTACCATCACGAGCAAACACCATGATGGGTTCGCCATGTTCGATTCAAAAGTCTCTGACTATAACATTGTGAAGAAAACACCCTATGGAAAAGATGTACTTAAAATGCTGGCTGATGAATGCCGCAAACAGGGCATCAAGCTTTTCTTTTATCACTCACAGCTCGACTGGCATCACCCTGATTATTTTCCAAGAGGCTTTACAGGTGGTAGCTGGACAGGACGTGAGGAAAAGGGTAATATGAATAAGTACCTAGACTACATGGATGCGCAGTTGAGTGAACTGCTTACTAATTATGGTGATGTGGCCGGTATCTGGTTCGATGGAATGTGGGATAAAAAAGATGATGACTGGCGTTTAGAAAAAACGTATTCACTCATTCATAAACTGCAACCTGCGGCATTGGTCGGTAGCAATCATCACCGCGCGCCATACGAGGGTGAAGATTTTCAAATGTTTGAAAAAGATTTACCCGGCCACAACACTACCGGGTTTGCCCCTGAACAAAAAATTGGTGACCTGCCAAAAGAAACCTGCGAAACCATCAACAACTCATGGGGGTTCAATTTACAAGATGCAAAAAACAAGAGTCGTAAAGAGTTGATTCAATACCTGGTAAAAGCCGCTGGTTACGGATCGAACTTCTTACTGAATGTTGGGCCTATGCCCAATGGAAAGATTCAACCTGAACATGTTGAATTATTAAAACAAATGGGCGAGTGGAACAAGCAATATGGCGAAACCATTCAGGGAACCAGAGGTGGCCCACTTAGTGCGCGCGAATGGGGAGTAATGACCCAAAAAGGAAACAAGATTTATATTCACATTCTAAACTGGCATGACGAAACCTTAACCCTGCCTAAACTTGGTAAGAAAGTGGTAAGCGCAAAACTGTTTATTGATAAAACACCAGTTAAATTTCTGGAGAATGATTTTGGTCTGAGTCTTAAAATGCCAAAAGATAAAATGGATGAGGTAGATACTGTGATCGAACTTGAAGTAAAATAAATTAACAACGGACAATTGACAGTGGACAATCAGCGATAATCCAAATTGTCAATTGTCCATTATCAATTGTTAATTCGATTCTCCCTGTGGATCATTCACATCATCTGTATCTACATAGTTGATGATGATGAACGTAAATAATAATCCTGAGAATAATCCCTCTAAGGCCACCATGAAAGCGGTGATGTAAGGATTGAGATAACGCCCCATTGGTTCATTTTCAATAATGCCTTGCATAAAGGCGCTGTCTACTGACATATAAACAAAAAGAAAAACCGCAAAAACCGCAGAAGCAACTGCTCCCGTTGCCACTCCGGTTATCAGCGCCCTGAAATAATTCATGTGTTCCTCATGCGTCTGTTTAAATTTCTTCAGTGCGAAGAAAATTCCACCCACCTGAATGAATACATTAAGAAAGCGCAATTCATAATGGTGAGCCAGGCCCACTACTTTCATAAGCAGAAAAAAAACAATGAGGCCACCAGCGATTTTCAGGCCATAGCTTTCAGGGATACGGTTAGGATTATTGAAAAAACTCATGAGTTACGGGGTTAGTCTATTGGCTAATTTTTACATTTTTTAAGACAATTGCAATCTTTTAATTCCTTTAATATTTTATTACCTTCATTGCCCATTTAGAAATGCTGCAAAACCCTAACCTCTACTCACCATGATAAAAAAAATTCTTTTTGTTGTCGCAGGACTGATAGTTCTGCTGGTGCTTATTGGCTTTGTACTCCCGGCCAAGCTGGAGATCTCTAAAAGTTACACAATTAACGCTCCCGCTTCTGCTGTATTTGAGGAGATCAATGATCTTGAACGTTGGCAAACCTGGCAATACTGGAACACCCTCGATCCGGATATGAAGATTGTATATGGCGAGAAAAGAATAGGTACAGGCGCCTCGTATAGTTGGGAAGGACCCAATCTTGGAACCGGAACTCTGGGAATCTCTGAAAGTATTCCTGATAAATCAATTGCCATTGATATGGATTTTGGTGGCAATCCTGCTAAGGGTTTTTACTCGCTTGAGCCAGACGGGGAAAATACGCAGTTGAATTTGAATTTCTCGAATGATGCAGGAATGAATCCCATTGGTCACTGGATAAATGTTTTTATGAGAGGTGAGATTGAAAAATCGTTTGATTATGCCGGTGACAAAATCAAAGGCATTGCGGAAGCAAAACCAAAGTTTACTTATGCAATCACAGAAGAAAATGTTCCATCCATCACCTATGTGGGTCTTTCTCATACAATGAGTCCCAAAGACGGAGCGGCAGTTAGTGCTCAAATGGGAAAAATGTACACCGAATTAGATGCTGCCCTCAGAAAAGCAAAAGTGACAGTTACCGGATCTCCTTTTTGTTTGTATCCCAAATATTCAGAAGAATCAATGGATATGGTTTGTGCCATGCCAGTAGCTGCTGATGCCAAAGTGCCAGGCAAATATCAAGTCATGAAAACCGAAGGTGGCCTTGCGGTGAAAGGTATAATGAAAGGAGATTATAACAACCTGCAAGCTATCCACAATGAAATTGCTCAATACATCCAATCCAAAAACCTGACTGAAATCGGGGCTCCCTGGGAAGTGTATGTAACTGACCCAATGGCTGAGAAGGACACTGCTCAATGGATTACTGAAGTTTACTATCCTGTAAAGAAGAATTAATAATTTTTGAGTTTAATCAAAAGAACGGTGACGCTGGAAGAATTCCGGAAATCAACAAACCATTCGGAACCACCCAATGCCCCCGTTCTTTTACTTTCGCTTTGGCATGATGCCCGGGGCGATTGGGAAAAATCGCATTCGCTTGCCCAGGATGTTAATACCCCTGAAGGATCGTGGGTTCATGCATACCTGCACAGAAAAGAAGGTGATAAATTTAACGCTCAGTATTGGTATAATCGTGCTAACCGAAAAATGCCAGACTACTCGCTAGAGGAAGAGTGGAAGGAAATAGCTGAAGCTCTACTTAATAAGTAAACCCTAACTCACCCAGCCCTTTTTGCACTTCCGGGCATGACATAAATAGATTCCACAACAAACCCGACCGTTGGTTCTCCATCATTACCACAATAGGGCCCTGATCAATCGCAAGATACCAGGGCTTATACCAATCATGGTGAACGCTAAACCCATCATAGAATCCGTAAGGTCCGAAGGTTTTGTCACCCAAATCAAAATAAAAATGTTTCATAGCCTCCATACTTTGTTGTGGCGTATATGGAAAGGAGGATAAAGCTGCTGTGGGTGTTATTACACCAGAATCTTCACTAGGGCTATGCGCTGAATAGAAATTAACGGAATACCCTGCGGTCAGGCCCCAACTGTTTTTGCCATAGTCTTTATAACCCTTAGGATTTTTGACACAATACTCATAGTTAATCAGCGTGTGATTCACATTATGCTGCCAGTAATCTGCATAGCGATCCTTAAGCTTTCGCGGATCAAGCCCCAGGAAAGAATAATGTGACCAGAACAAGGGTCCTCCAAACTGAGGTGCTCCATTGTGTTTCAAATCAAGATGATAACCATATTGTTGATGGGTTGAATCATTTTTCATTTTACCTCCACGCGCCCAGCCCTCATGATAGGTAACGGCAGGTACACTATGCGTAGGCGATGAAGCTGCCAGCACATATGTAATCAAGCATTCGTTATATCCTTCAAGCGGAAAATTCATTTTCCATTGTTTATCGGGTGACCAGTGCCAGTATAAAACATTCTTCCCTCCGTTTCTGTACCAGTCCCATTCTACTTCGCGCCACAGTTTATCGATTCTGCCGGCAAGCGATTTCTCATTCTCATTGCCGTCTTTAAAGTATTGACGTACACATAATAGGCCTTGTACGAGATAAGCAGTTTCTACTAAATCACCGCCATTATCATTTTCGCTAAAGGGTTTTACTTTACCCGTTTCGCCATTCATCCAATGCGGCCATACTCCTTTGAATCGATCTGCTCTCTCAAGAAAATTTACAATTTTGTTAAAGCGTTCAACTCCCTCCTCTCGTGAAATAAATTTCCGGTCAATGCCTACGAGAATTGCCATTAATCCAAAACCTGTGCCGCCTGAGGTTACAATGTTCTTATCATTATCAGGATAAATATTATCAACATGAAAGCGTTCCCGGGCAGCACCCGAGGTGGGCTCGGCACCATCCCAGAAATACTGAAAGGTTTTGTACTGAACAAGTGTAAACAAAGAATCATCGCTGATGCGTTCTTCAACCTGATTTGATGGCTTTTGAGTGCATCCAATCAGGCCAACTACAACCATGGCCAAAAACAAGACGCTTTTAATTTTCTGAATTTTCATGCTCTCTTGATTTTATCGTTCTTTCCTTCCAAAGTAATAATTCCTTCCTTCTCATTTCTAACTCTGTGGCTGACGGTTTATACGTAATCAACGCTTTCAAGTCGGGTTGGCCGGCATCAACCCAGGCTGTATACCAAATGTCGCCCGTATCTTTTATACTCTTGCGAAACATTCGCTCAACCATGCCCGAGAGCAAACGGTGATATTTTTCGGCATAGTCCTGCGAATAGACTTTAACTGTTTGCTTGCCTTTTGTTTCAAAATTGAATTTACTTTCACCTTCCGATTCTGAAAGCTTCTTTTCAATCATTAAAACTGAATCAACGGCCTTGTTCGATTGTATCACCATCTCCCAGGCAGTCAATTGCACGTTGGGTAGGTACGTGGCCGGGCCAACAAAAAAATCGTATTGATCAAAATAGAGCTCCGGCAAACGCGATTCCCAAAATCCATGGATCCCAATCTGACCGGTCAGCTGACCATCATAATTTTTTGTTGTGTGCAAGGGCACATGCGCATCGGCTATGTAATGACCAAGATCAGCCGATAGTCTGAGTATCTGGTCAGGATCGCGGATCATAAAGGCATCTTTTAACTGAAAGTAAACTCTATAGATGTGCCATGGCAAAATACCCCTTGCCTGCAGAGAATCCTCACCAAACTTCTCAACTGCATCCTTCCAAAAGCGTGGCAGGTTTACCAGTGCGCTATCTCCATAATCATCCAAATCAATATAATGCCGGGGTGCCTCTTCGGGTACTGCATACCGCCTGCGGTCAGGATTCACCGCGGCCTCGGTCAGGTATTCAATGTTCTTCTTATAGAAACCCGACATGGCAGGAGGTAATGTGAAGATGGCAAGTTGATTGATTTTTTTATGAGCAAAAAAGCCCCAACTGCTGCAAAGCATTACCACTCCTACCAAAACAATTTTTAGAAACCGGGGCACAAGTTTACCTTTCCAATAAAGTTAAGCATCATGAAGAAGATTTTCATTTTTCTGTTTTTTGTTTCTCCACTAGCATGGGCCACCGATCCTTACCCAAAAAATCCTGCGATTGATGTTACTCACTATATCTTTCAATTGGAGGTAAATGACGCCAACGATGTTATTGCAGGTAAGGCTTCAGTATCTACACGATTCAAAAATAGTATTTCTGAATTTGAACTGGACCTGGCAAATAAAGATGCTACTGGTAAAGGGATGGAGGTTCAGCAAGTTTTACTTGATACCAAGAACTTGTCCTTTACGCATAAAAACAACCGGTTAAAAATTAGTCTCCCTGCTTCCGCGAAAACGGACGATGTTTTGACTTTTCAAATAATGTATAGCGGCATTCCTCAAGACGGCTTGATCATTGGTAATAATAAATTTGGTGACCGCGGATTCTTTGGAGATAACTGGCCCGACCGCGGGCATCATTGGCTTCCGGTGATCGATCATCCAAGCGATAAAGCAGCGGTTGATTTTATCATCATTGCTCCGTTGCATTACTCGGTGGTTGCGAACGGATTAAAAATTGAAGAGAGCCCAATTGATTCAAAACGAAAACTCACGCATTGGCACGAGGAAGTTCCAATCCCCGTAAAGGTGATGGTGGCTGGAATTGCTCGTTTTGCTGTTCAACATGCAGGTAAGGTAAATGACATCTCTGTGGAAAGTTGGGTCTATCCACAAAACCGGTTGGAAGGTTTTTATGATTATGCCGTAGCTGTAAAGGTGCTGGATTACTTTCACAATCACATTGGGCCCTACTCGTATAAAAAATTAGCCAATGTGCAATCTAAAACGCGCTGGGGCGGATTGGAAAATGCCAGCGCTATTTTCTATTTCGAAAATTCCGTAACAGGAAAGGCTGAACGTGAAAGTCTGATCGCACACGAAGAAGCTCATCAATGGTTTGGAAATTCTGCCACAGAAAATGACTGGCATCATGTATGGTTGAGTGAAGGTTTTGCAACCTATTTTGCAAGTCTCTACTTAGAATATGCCTATGGTCATGACCGGCTTGTAGAAGAAGCAGTAAAAGACCGCGATCAGGTGATCGAATACTTTAAGAAAAATCCAGCCCCGGTCATTGACACTACCATTACCAATATTAATAAAGTGCTAAGTACAAATACCTATCAAAAAGCAGGTTGGGTTTTGCATATGTTACGACATGAACTGGGTGATGCCACTTTTTGGCAGGGAATCCAACAATATTATTCTACGTACCGCAACAGCAACGCTATGACTTCTGATTTCAGAAGAATTATGGAAGAAGTTTCAGGCAAAGACCTTACTCTATTTTTCAAGCAATGGCTTTATACCGGAGGACATCCCAAACTATCGGCTAACTGGATATACAACCCAAAAGAGAAAACAGCAACTCTGGAAATTCAGCAAATCCAAAAGGGTGCAATTTTCAACTTTCCTTTAGAAATAGCTTTTTCTGATAAAAATGGGAACCGGGAGGTTAAAACAGTCAAAATCGATTCGCAGCAATTGAAAATAAGCTTAAATACCCAATTTGAACCTACTGAATTGGTTTTGGATCCAGGTACATGGTTACTTTTTGAGGGTACAATTCAAAAGAAATGAGGATACAGGCCTTGCAAATCAGGTAATTGCCCTTATTTTTGCAGTACGTTTGAAAAAAGCATTATGGCAAATCACAAATCAGCAGAGAAAAGAATCCGGGCAAATGAGACTAAGCGTGTAAGAAACCGCTATCAGGCTAAAACAACCCGCACTCAGATCAAGAAATTAGGTGAAGCAACCAAGAAAGATGAGGCTCAGGCCCTTCTAAACAATGTTTCATCTATGATCGATAAATTGGCTAAGAAGAACGTAATCCATTGGAAAAAAGCTGCTAACCAGAAATCAAAACTGGCAAAGCGCGTTAACGCCCTGGCTTAAATCGTATAGAAATTATTTTTCCCTCCCTGGCTTTTGTTGGGGAGGGTTTTTTTATGTCCAAGCGTGGACGCCAATGAACTCAAGATTGAAATTTCCTATCTTCGGTTTATGAGGATTGACGATAGTAAACCCCTGAACATCAGAGACTGGTCACCTGAAGACCGCCCAAGAGAAAAACTTTTGCTGAAAGGCACCTCTGCCCTTACCGAAGCTGAACTTATTGCCATTCTTATTGGATCAGGAACAACCAAGACAAGTGCAGTCGAGTTGGCTAAAAAGGTTTTGCTGCTGGGAAACAACAGTTTGAATGAATTGGCCCGACTTTCTGTGAAAGACTTAATGAAAATTAAAGGGATTGGAGAAGCCAAAGCTATTACCATAGTGGCGGCCCTGGAACTTGGAAGAAGACGAAAAGAGGAAGACATCGAAGTAAAGCCTAAAATAAATAGTTCGAAAGACGCGTTTGATCTTCTGAAAGGCGATTTCATGGATTTACCACACGAAGAATTTTGGGTATTGCTGCTAAACCGGGCAAACCGGGTAGTGAAGAAAAAAAGAATCAGCGAAGGAGGCGTTTCAGGTACTGTGGCCGACCCTAAAATTATCTACAAACTTGCCCTCGAGGATTTGGCTAGTGGAGTTATTGTTGCACACAATCATCCATCCGGCAACCTTACAGCGAGCCAAAGCGACCTTGACCTGACCCGCAAATTGAAAGAAGCTGGGAAGTTCCTCGAAATCCAGTTGCTTGACCACCTGATCATTACTAACCAGAAATACATTAGCTTTGCAGATGAAGGGCTGATGTAAAAACTGAAATGAAGACAGTTTACGGTATTCTGATTGCTTTTATCTTGATTCTGCTTGTGGCTTTCGTCTATTCGCCCCATGAAGATGAAGACGTAGTAATCTCTGCACTTAGTTCTGACCTCTCAAAACCTGAATTCGTTCAATATTCAGAAGTTAACCTTCCCGAAAAAGAATTAGTTGCCATTCCAGATTCCAACCCTTACGTGCAACAAGTGGTGGCGGATTATAATTACTTTATTGAGCAAGCTATCAAAAAGGGTATGGCACCCGGAGCCGCTGTAGCCATCGTTAGGGATACATCCATTATTTTTTTAAAAGGGTTTGGATTACGACAAGTTGGCCATGCCGATTCTATTGATGTTAACACGGTATTTCGGTTAGGCTCTGTTTCCAAGTGTTTCTCTTCTGTGCTGGCAGGCACCCTGGTAAGCGATCATCTGATGAACTGGGATGATCCCATTGTAAAGTACTACCCTGAATTTCAACTTAAATCAAAAGAGCATACTGAAAAATTGACCATCCGTAATGTATTGTCACATACAACCGGGTTGCCCTATCATGCCTATACCAACATGATTGAAGAACATATTCCTCTTGATACTCTTTTGGCAAGTCTTAAAAGCGTTAGCCTTTTTGGGGAACCAGGTCAGATTTATAGTTATCAAAATGTGGGGTATAGTTTAATTGAAAAAGTAGTACAGGCGGTTTCACACCAATCTTTTGAAGCAGCCCTTACTGAACATGTTTTCAAGCCATTGAAAATGCGAAATAGTTCTGCTTCTTATGAGGCAATCATGAGCCATGAAAATGTTGCCAGGCCGCATTTCTTTTCGCGCAAGCATTGGGTGTCAGTTCCTATTTCCGATACCTATTATAATGTTACTCCAGCCGGAGGTGTAAATGCCAGCATTGCTGATATGGCGCTCTGGCTGCGGGCATTGATGAACGGATCATCCGACCTGATGTCCGACAGCACCATGCACGAGATTTTTGAGCCCCAGATAAAAGCGATCTCTAAGAATAGAAATTTTGCACGGTGGAAAAGACCTAGGGCTTCTTACTATGCATTAGGATGGCGGGTGATTACTTTTCAAAATGATACCCTTGAATATCATGGTGGCTATGTAAATGGGTATCGTAGTGAAGTAGCCATTGATCGTAAAAATCACATTGCTATTTGTGTTCTTACAAACTCACCCGGAAGTCTTTCAGATTTATCTATTCCCGAATTTTTTAAACGCTACACCCAACGTGCCGATTCCATTGCCTTTTGGGAAAACCGGAACAAGTTGATTCTTGTTAAGAATACTGAACAAATATCCCCTGTTTCTCTGAATTAATGAAAAGTTCGCGTGTTGTTCCACTCATCATCCTTCTGGCTGTTGTAGCTTTTATCATCTACTCTCTGCAAGGCGGTTCCTCCAACGAAGATTATGCAGCCACTATTCAAAAAGAGCGATCCGATAAGGAAGAATTCATGAAATCGGGTGTGGGCTCACCTTTTTTAAAAGACAGTGTTCCTTTTACAGGACTTCACTATTTTCCAATTGATGAGAAATACCGGATTAAGGCAAAACTGGAATCTATTGAAAATAAAAAAGTAGTGATCCTTTCCACCAGTGATGGACAAGAACAAAAATACCTTGAATATGCTTTTGCTTCATTTACGCTGGATGGAAATGAAAACAATTTACTGATTCTTGAGCTGATGGAAATGGGGCCGCAACGAGGAAAACTTTTTCTTGCCTTTGCTGATGAAACGAGTGGTGATGAAACTTATGGAGCTGGTCGCTACCTGGATATTAAAAAAGTACCAGCGGCTACTTCAGTCATTCTGGATTTTAACCTGGCCTACAATCCCTATTGCGCTTACAACAACAGCTACTCGTGCCCTTTCCCGCCAAGGGAAAACATTCTGAAAATATCTATTACGGCCGGTGAGAAAAACTATCATCAATAACCTTGATATTACTATTTACTGTTTAGAAAAGAGGGCATAAAACCCTACTTTTGGAGTCCTGATTTTTCTCAACCTATGAAAATCTCCTACCACTGGCTCAAGCAGTACATTGACATCCCGGAAACGGCTGAAGAAATTGGCCATGTATTAACTGCTACAGGCCTGGAAGTAGAAAGTGTTGAGCCCTTTGAAACTATAAAAGGAGGACTCGCGGGTCTTGTGATTGGAGAAGTACTAACCTGTATTAAACATCCAAATGCCGATAAGCTATCCATAACTACTGTACATGTGGGCGATAAAGTGCTGCCTATTGTATGTGGTGCTGCCAATGTTGCTGCCGGGCAAAAAGTGGTGGTTGCTTTACCTGGGACAACGGTCTATCCAACGAAAGGCGAACCTTTCACTATAAAGGCAACAAAAATTCGTGGTGAGGTATCAGAAGGGATGATTTGTGCGGAAGATGAAATCGGGTTGGGCGAGAGTCACTCAGGAATTATGGTGTTGAGCACGGACGCACCTAATGGAACACCAGCCTCGAAATTTTTTAATGTTGAATCTGATTATGTTCTTGAAATAGGACTTACCCCAAACCGGGCCGATGCCGCATCGCACATGGGTGTTGCCCGGGATATTAAGGCCTCTAAGAAACGGGCTATTAAATTACCTTCGGTTGAGTCTTTTAAAAGTGATAATAAAAACCTAACCATTCCTGTTGAAGTAGAAAATACCCAGGCGTGTCCACGCTATTCAGGAGTAACTATTTCAGGGGTAACAATTAGCGACTCACCGGATTGGCTAAAGAACCGACTGAAGTCCGTTGGTTTATCGCCTATCAATAATATTGTTGACATTACGAATTTTGTTTTACATGAAACCGGTCAACCGCTTCATGCTTTTGATGCCGATAAAATAACAGGTAAAAAAGTAATGATAAAAACATTACCAGCCGGAAGCAAATTCAGAACCCTGGATGACAAGGAGCGCACGCTCACCAATTTAGACTTGATGATTTGCAATACCGAGGAGCCCATGTGTATCGCGGGTGTGTTCGGTGGAATCAAATCGGGTATTTCTTCAACGACTAAGAACATCTTTTTAGAGAGTGCCTGCTTCTCACCGGATTACATTCGTAAGACGGGTATGCATCATCAATTAAAAACCGATGCATCATTTCGATTTGAACGGGGCACTGATCCTAACATAACTGTCTACGCTTTGAAGCGTGCGGCTTTGTTGATCAAAGAAATTGCTGGTGGCTTAATCTCTTCAGACATTGTCGATGTTTATCCATCTAAAATTGAAAATCGGCTTATCCCTGTAAAAGACAAGAACATAAACCGGCTTATTGGTAAAACAATAGCAAGAGAAGAAATTTTCGCAATCCTGGAAGCTCTCGATATTTCGATTGTACATAAAGATGATAAGAGTTTTACGGTTTCAGTTCCTCCGTACCGGGTAGATGTAATTCAGGAAGCCGATGTGGTTGAAGAAATTCTTCGCATTTACGGATTTAACAATATAGAACTATCCGAAATCGCAGGCACTGATTATCTCGCAGAGTTTCCCGATAAGGATATAAATAAATTTAAACGTGCGCTAGGCGCGATGTTAGTAGGTAATGGGTTTTATGAAATCCTAACCAATTCATTAACCAATGCTGCTTATCAGCAAAAGCATGGCCTGACTTTCTCCGGATCGCCCGTAGAGATTTTAAATAAACTTAGTGAGGAGCAGGGTATTTTGCGTCAAACAATGCTGTTTACGGGCCTGGAAGTTTGTGGATACAATATCAATCGCAAACAAAAAGACCTGAAGCTTTATGAGTTTGGTAAAATCTATTGGAAGCAGGAGCCTGCCGCTGGAGAATTGAAAAGCGTTTACAAAGAAGAAGAGCGGTTGGCCTTATACGTTTCCGGAAATTTTGAAACTGAAAACTGGCAGAATAAATCAAGGTCTATAAGCTATTTTGATCTGGCCCAGCAGGTTGTACAACTTCTGGAAAAATCATCGGTGGTAAATATCAAGCAAGAAAAATTGACTGACCCGCTCTTTGATTATGGAATGCGGTTGATGAAAGGGACTAAAGAGATTGGGAAGTTGGGAAAGGTAAAAACTGCTTTAATAAAGGATTTTGGTATCAAGCAGGAAATATTTTATGCCGATCTAAGTACCGCCTTGCTTTTCAAGTCTGCAAACCCTAAGTTCGTTGTACAGGAAGTGCCGAAGTTTCCGGAAGTAAGACGCGATCTTTCATTGGTATTGGATAAGCAAGTAACCTTTGATGAAATAAGGGAACTTGTTTTAAACACAGAGAAGAAACTGATCAAAGAGATAATCGCGTTCGATGTGTATGAAGGAGATAAGATTCCTGCTGGCAAAAAAGCATATGCGTTAGGCTTTACGTTGCTGGATGAAAATAAAACCCTCACCGATGAGGAAATAGAAAAGGTGATGACGCGATTAATGGGCGCCTTTGAGGGCAAGATGGGAGCTGTAATCAGAAAGTAGAAGTTGACAGGAGGTTGGAAGTGTAAGAACTCGCAACCTTTTTAATTTGAATTTGAAATCTTGAATTAGATTATGGACCAGGAAGCATTAAAATCAAGCCTGAACGGGCTAGAAAGAAAAGTGGTGGTGTTGTTAAATGAGCATAAGTCTCTGAAAGACGAGTTAAAAGGTCTAAAACTGGAGAATTACGAACTGAAGACTGACCTCAAAAAGAGGGACGAGCAATTACATCATTTTAAAAATCAGATTAAAATTACTAAGATTGTAGACCATATAAACCCGGAAGACAATGGTGTTTCGGAGTTGAAAAGGAAAGTAGACGAGTATATCCGCGAAATCGATAAGTGTATTGCTCACCTAAGCAGATAACCGGTAAATGTTGATGGACGAATTATCCGTAAAAATAAAGATTGCAGACCGCGAATACCCCATGAAGGTAAAGCGCAAAGAAGAAGAAAAAGTGCGGGCTGCCGGCAAACTCATCAACGAGAAAATAAAGTATTACCGGGAACAGTTTGGTATTGATGATAAGCAAGACCTGCTGGCCATGGTGGCTTTCGATTGTTTGGTAGATAAAATAGCAGATGATGAAAATCTGCAGGTAATAGACCAAACCGTGATTGAGAAGGTAAACCATATCAATCAATTGGTTTCCCAATCACTCTGATCCTTTCTTTTAAAATTCCTTCCTTTAGTCTTTAGCCAGTTGGCTCCGGGTGTTTTTTAACACCTAAATAGAACTAAGTATGATATTATTAATCGGAACCCTTGGAAACCAGGAATGGCTGATTGTAGGGTTCATCTCATTGCTGCTCGTCATTCTTTTGAGTCTTTTAATTGGAACATTTCTTTATAAAAGAAAGCTTAAGCGCAACGAACAGGCAATCACCGAAAAAGCTAAACTTATCGTCAAAGAAGCAGAGCTACAAGCCGAAACCCTCAGAAAGGACAAAATCCTTGAAGCCAAAGAAAAATTCCTGAAAATGAAGCAGGAGTTTGAAGAGGAAGCCAATCGCAAGAAAAATCAGATTGTGAGCAATGAACAAAAGATTAAACAACGCGAAGCCCAACTCTCCAAAGAACTTGAAACCCTAAAGCGTAAGGAAGCTGAAGTAGACGAAGAAAAACAAAGCCTTGCCCAACAGCACGACCTAGTAAAAAAACGCAAAGAAGAACTGGATAAATTCAATGCTCAGAAAGTGGCTATTCTGGAAGGGATTTCAAAACTCACGGCTGATCAGGCACGCGATCAACTCGTAGAATCACTTAAAGAAGAAGCCCACACCAAAGCCAGTTCTTATATAAAGGACATCATGGAGGAGGCCAAATTGAGTGCCACCAAAGAAGCTAAAAAAATTGTTGTTGAAACCATTCAGCGCACAGCCACTGAGCATGCTGTAGAAAATTGCGTTTCGATTTTTAACATCGAAAGTGATGATATTAAAGGCAAGGTGATTGGTCGTGAAGGGCGCAACATACGTGCCCTTGAAGCAGCCACCGGAGTTGAAATTATTGTCGATGATACGCCTGAGGCCATTATTATTTCTGGCTTTGATCCTGTACGCAGGGAGGTGGCCCGGCTTTCTTTGCACAGACTTGTACAGGATGGTCGTATCCATCCGGCCCGCATCGAAGAAATTGTAGCCAAGACCTTCAAAAACATTGAAGATGAAATTGTAGAGATCGGAGAACGCACCATTATCGATCTGGGCATTCATGGGCTTGCCCCTGAATTAGTGAAGATGGTTGGCCGCATGCGCTATCGCTCTTCGTATGGTCAGAATCTATTACAACACTCGCGCGAGGTAGCAAACCTTTGTGCAATAATGGCAGCTGAACTTGGGCTCAATGTTAAACAAGCTAAGCGTGCGGGTCTTTTACATGACATCGGTAAAGTTTGGCCTGAAGAACTCGAAAAGCCACATGCCATTGTAGGAATGGAATTGGCCCAGAAGTATAAGGAACACCCGGTTATCTGTAATGCTATTGGAGCCCACCATGATGAAATTGAAATGACCAGCATCATTTCACCTATTATTCAGGCATGCGATGCAATTTCAGGGGCGAGACCTGGAGCCAGACGCGAAGTGATGGAACAATACATCAAGCGCTTAAAAGAGCTTGAAAGTGTTGGATTAAGCTTTGAAGGCGTAGAAAAATGTTATGCCATACAAGCAGGTCGCGAGTTGCGGGTAATGGTAGATGCTGAAAAAGCATCGGACGAGCGGGCCGCACAACTTAGTTTTGATATTTCCCAGAAAATAGAAAAAGACATGCAATATCCTGGACAAATTAAAGTAACGGTGATACGTGAGATGCGAAGCGTTGCCTATGCAAAGTAAGCATACTCTCGTTTGAACTTTTGATAAGGGCCCCGACTTTGGGGCTCTTTCTTTTATTGCAAAGTCCTGACCAGTCTTCTTATATTTATCTTTTAGCTAATTATTTTGTTAACGGTACGATAATTTTTTAAGCATTGGCTAATTTTAACTGAATACGACTAACGATCATAAGGTATTAATGAGACTCTTGATAAAGTTTACCCAAATCATCATTGTGGTCTTATTTTCACACTTTATGGCTGTTGCTCAAAACATAGTAGCTGATACAGTAATCAGACAAGCCTCTATCAATTCAGCCATTAAATTTTATGACCAGGCCTTAAGGGAGAATTCGCATTTATACAATGGAAATGAATTTATAGATCCTTTTGAAAGGCAGTTACTGAATGGGCACGCGTATTTTCTTACGGATGAATGGCAGGAAGGATTTATTTACTATGACGGTCAGCTTTACGAAAATGTATCATTGAAGTATGACCTCTTTCGTAGCAAGGTGATTGTTGAGCATCCCAAAAGTCATCAGGAAATAGAATTAATTTCTGAGAAGATCAACTACTTTGGTCTGAGTGATCAATTCTTTGTAAGACTACTGTTCCCTACTGTTGGATTCTATGCCCGGCTTTATGATGGGAATGTTAAAATTTACGCAATGCATTACAAATCAACCCAGGATAATCTAACAACAAAAACCAAGACAACGGAATTCTTGGCTAAGCGTAAATTATACATTTTCAAAGACGAAGTTTACTACCTGGTAAACACCAAAGCTTCAGCGCTGGCAGTTTTTAAAGAACAGAAAACTGAGATAAAGAAAATGTTAAATCAGGAAAACATCTCCTTCAAAAAAAATAAAGAGTATGCATTAAAGAGAATGGGGGAATATTTTGATCAATTGATACAAACCCAATGAAGTTATCCCGAATCTTCCTCATTTGTCTTTCACTTACCTGCTTAACTTTTACACAGGCTTTCAGTCAGCGGGATAAGTCAATTAGTGTCGAATTTCCAAATCAACCCTTCAATCAGCTTGTACTTGAACTGGAGCAAAAAACAGAGTACCGGTTCTTCTACAATCCAGCTTCGGTAGATAGCCTGGTTGTTACCGTTACTGCTTCCAATAAAACGGTTTCTGAAATACTGGATGAAGTGTTTAGAAATTCCGAATACCGCTATGCTATTGATGGAAATCGATATGTGTACATCACCATCCAGGAACCTATCCTAACCGAACTACCCTCCGATTTCTTTAGTAGAACCGGATCTTCCTCAGACTCACTCCGCAGAAAAGGTGACAACTCACGTTTTGAAGAAGCCGAGAAAGTTAAAATTGAAAAGCTAATTACAATAGGAGTTCGGGGATCAACCAATAAACCAACCGCCAGTATTGCAGGTTATGTCAGAAACAAAAAATCTGGTGAGCCGGTAATTGGTGCTTCCGTTCTTATCGAAAATCCGTTGATTGGAGTTGCTACAGACCCCAATGGCTATTACTCCATAACGCTCCCACGTGGCACACACCAAGTGAAAATCAGAAGTATGGGTATGAAAAATACCGAACGAAATGTGCTTTTACACTCGGATGGAAAATTGAATATAGAAATGGAAGAAGATGTTTTACCGCTGAAAGAAGTGGTGATCGAATCAGACCGTGATGAACGCGTATTAGGTCTGCAGATGGGATTGGAGAGAATTGATATAAAGACAATGAAGCAGATACCCGTTGCAATGGGAGAAGTGGATATCCTTAGAGCTGTACTTACTTTACCAGGTGTTCAATCAGTGGGTGAAGCAACCGTTGGTTTTAATGTGCGGGGTGGTGCTACGGATCAAAATCTTATTTTATTTAATGACGCTACCATTTACAATCCTTCTCACCTTTTTGGATTTTTTTCTGCTTTTAATGCAGATCTTCTAAAAAATGTCGAGTTGTACAAAAGTGGCATTCCTGCCGAATACGGAGGTCGTATTTCATCAGTAATGGATGTAACTACCCGCGATGGAAACAAGAGGAAATGGGGTGGCTCCGGTGGCATTAGCCCGATTACAGGTCGCTTTGCTTTAGAAGGCCCAATTGTGAAAGACAAAAGCTCATTTTTAATTGGCGGGCGCTCCACCTACTCGGATTGGATACTTAAGCAACTATCTTCCGAGCAACTCAAGAACAGTGAAGCGTCATTTTATGATCTGAACCTGAACATCAGCCATGAAATAAATACTAAAAACAATATTTACGTTTCAGGGTATATCAGCAAAGATCGATTTAAACTTCAAGGGGATACTTCCTACAGTTATAGCAACAAAGTTGCTTCAGTCAAATGGAGACATATTTTCAGTAATAAATTTTTTGGTGTACTCACTGGTAACTATAGCGGCTACGACTATACCATATCAAGCCAAAATAATCCGGTCAATGCGTTTGATCTTACCTATGATATACAACAACTACAAGCGAAGGCTGATTTCAATTACTTCCTAAACTCAAAACATACTCTCAATTTTGGCCTAAGTACTATAAACTACAAATTATCTCCCGGAACGCTCTCTCCGACTG
>ERZ795044.1288-NODE-1288-length-22845-cov-8.323344_pt1 | contig 22845 bp, 19 predicted proteins | sample MGYA00375128_ERZ795044 | MGnify/ENA primary metagenome ERZ795044 (study PRJEB30173, sample SAMN05720213) | anaerobic digester metagenome | isolation source: active sludge of municipal wastewater-treating anaerobic digesters | place: USA | collected 2014-12-22 ... | reverse complement strand
CTCTTCCTCGAGTTGACCGGGGGCGCGGACTACGCGGAAGTCTCTCGGTATCTGGAGGGCTGATAGCAGTGGACAAAGCTCTTGTCATACTTGGAGCCGAATTCAGGCAGTTCCTGAACGGATCAGTCGGGACTGGTGCTCGCCGCAGCAAGGTGCGAAAGCTCCTGAAGAGCTGGGGCGGATACGTTTTCCTACTGGCCATAGCCATCTTCATAGGCAGGGGAGTCTACAAGTTCGCCGCCGGCATGAACGTGGCGTTGGCCGATTACCCCGATATCGCCAGACTGATATGGGTCAACTTGCTGTCGGCCGCTTCACTGACCGTCTTCATCATGCTCTTCATGACGGGCGTATCCGTGGTTTACCAGTCGCTGTACGAGGCAGGGGACGTGAAGTTCCTGCTGGGAACGCCCGCGCCCGTCGGAGCCGTGGTAGGCGCTAAGCTCGTCATGTCGCTGGTGACTAACATGTTTGCCATTCTCCCGTTCCTGTACCCCGTCTGGGTGGGGTTCGGGGCAGCGTCGCACGCCCCGGCCTCCTTCTACTTCCTCGTGTTACTGTCGCAGGCGCTGGCGGCAGCGATGTTCACGTCTTTCGTAGCCCTGGTCGTGATGGTCATCATGAGGTACGTTTCGTCCCCGAAGATGCGCCAGGTCATTCTGGTCGGCTCACTAGTGATAGGGTTCATGATATTCGCCGCGACCCAGGCGTTCAGCGCTGCGATGTCGCGCAACAACGGGCTCAGCTTCGAGGACATCGCCCGGATAGCACAGGGCGTCAACCTCGGCAAGGCGGCGTGGTTGCCGCATGTGTGGATGCTGAAGACAGCGTTGCTCACCATGCCCGGGTATGGCTATTCAGTGTGGACCTCGCTACTCCCGCTGGCGGCCGCCGCCGCTCTCATCAGCTGGGCTGCCATCGCGCTGTCGGCCCGCGCCTTTGTTGGCGGATGGACTCACGCGAAGGAGACTGCTCCGTCTGCGCGGGGCAAGGCGTCATCTTCGCGGCGCGCAGGCCGGACTTTCATCAACAGGCTGCAGGGCGCAGGATGGGCCATCTTCGCCAGAGACCTCACAATGCTCTTCCGCCAGCCGGTAATGTGGTACGGGGTGCTGGTGTCGATAGTAGCGTCGGCCTTCTTCGTGTTCAACATCTCAGGCGCGGGCAACCCAGCCCTCATTCGCGACATGGTCGTGGTCATCTTCACGATGATGGCCGCCGTGTCGACGGGGCAGTTTGCGGGCCTGGCGATCAGCCTCGACGGCGAAGGGCTGTGGCTGATGAAATCTGCGCCGATTTCGCCGTCCACCTACTACTTGGCGAAACTCGCCTTCGCGACGGCGCCGGGCGTCGCCGTGCTGGCGGTTCTCTTTGTGGGTGTGTCGTTTGTGACATCAGTGCCGCAGCATCCTCTGTACGTGTCGATCCCGGTTGGTCTGGCTGTACTATCGGTACTGTCTGCACTGTCGGTAATGTCCGACGCGATAAAGCCCAACTTCAATGTGCGTCTTTCGTCAACAGGAAACCAAAAGCAGAAGGACCCGGGCAAGGCCATGCTGGTCACTTTCGGGAGCCAGATAGGCACCGTGGCCCTTGGCGCTCTGTTCGCTTTCCCCACTTACTACTCACGGCTTCCGTGGTTCTCAGGCTGGACACCGGCAACCGCCAGAACCGTGAGTCTCGGCCTTCTGGCTCTGGCAGTGCTAATACTCCACACAATAGCCGCTCAAGTGTCAATCAGGCGAATCCGGCTGATGTTCAGTGGGAGGGTCTAGAGAGGAAAGACTGCGGCGGGCCGTCAAATGCCCTGAGCGACCGACATGCCTCCTACCGATGGTCCATGCCGGATAGACTTCCATTTCTGCCGCCGGCATAATAATATGGAGGAATTCTGCGGGAATAGAAGTATATCTCCATATAAATAGTCATCCCGTGGAATTGAGGTTGGCGCATTGGGAGTCAGCTGGACGGCAGAACGCCGCGAGCACTGTTGTTGTACAGACAGCGGTTGTCGCGCCCTGGCGCGTAGCACGTGCCCGGCGTGCAGCGGTGTTCTTCCCATTACTTGGGTAGATGAGCGAATTGCGGTTCATGGCCACGCTGAGGAGGTTGTTGATGGGCTGACCCCTGCCGACGGGGGAGTATCTTATTGGTGGGGATTTGATACTAAGAGGCGTGAACAATGCGTTCGCAAGGCACTCGTCATGCGGCTTTCCTCTCGGATTGCAGGACGATACCATGAGGCAATGGAAGTGTTGGCAAGAAGCCAAAGCACTCTCGTAATGCCATGGGAGGGGATCCAACTTCGGCATGGGCTGGCCTACCTATATGCGCCGGTCGAGTCAAACTCCCACACGCTGGCCGCTTCAGGGGCTCAGGTGCTGAAACCTGGGCCTGCGATCGAACTCATCCATAGGTGCTTGCTTCTCCTCTCTGAATACCAACACGCCGACTCCAATGGCACACACGCTTATCAGCAACCTACCGTCAGAGCAATGCAGGCATTCTGGCCGGGCAACTTCCTCCTCGGCGAACCATCAGACGCATCCGATTGGATTCGCCTCGTGGATTTCTCGCTTGGAAGCGACGCGCTCCAGGTGCGTGACGAACATGCCCTGAAGTTCTTTCCTCCCGAAGCGCGCAGTCTCCAGGCGGCAATGGGCCCCAAGGCCGATATCTACTGCATCGGCGCCACTATTCTGTTCTCAGTCACCGGAAGGATTCATACGCCAGGTCAAACCATGTGCATGCTTCCAGCTGGCTTTGGAACGAGGCTACAGTCACTTCTTGCGACAATGCTTGAGCCCAGCCCGGTGTTGCGCCCTACGGTAGGGCACTTGTTGTCGCATCTGGAGGCGATGATCTAGGTATGCAAAACGAGCTCCCAGGGTTCGTATTCAGGCCGAAGCTTAAGGGAATAGCTCTTGCCATTGTTCTTGTGCTGTTGTGCTCGGTCTCGGGCGGGTATGCCGTAGCCGACAATCCCTTGCGAGTGGGGGTCGCAAACAAGTTCCTGCTTGCTCCGGCGTTGGGCAGTCTGGAGGAGTTGAGTCGGTCAGGCGTAGCATCAGTCAAGCAGTTGCAAAGCAGCGTCGCGCTTAGGGACGCCTTTGCCGCAAACCAGGTGGACATGATCATTGACTCTGCCCAGAGCCTCAGTCTCTTGCCGGCAGACATCCTCGCCAAGTCCTCAGCCATATGGGATGTGGCGGCTAGCTATGGAAGCATCGGAGTCATAACCTCACCCAAGGGCTCTGAGAAGTTCGAATCCGTTTCTGACCTCGACTCTGTCAAAGTGCTGGCGGATGCAGCTTCGCCGGCCTACTACTTCGCGTTATGGTTGGGAGATTGCATGGGTTACCGGCGTGGGGGGCCAGAATTCGCTTATCGAAATTCCAGTATCGCGCTGGATCTTGTTGCTGGCGAGCGTTATCAAGCAGTCGTTGCAGAGGAGCCGATCCTGAGTTATCTGGCCTTACGAAAGCCAGGAGGAAAGGTGTTGACATCCACCGCCAACTATCAGCCGGTAATCCACTACATTGCACTTGCCCGTGATTCCGCTGTGAAGAGCATGTCGACCAAGATGGTTGCGCTGATCGAGGCCGTGTTCCAGGGCCAACTTGAGCTGGGCAGCTGGGCCGAACTTCTGGATCACGCCTGGGAAAAGCGCGGCCTGACGGATGCAGACCCCTATGTCTTCATGAAGTACACCTATTTCGACAAAGCATACAACATTGACGTATTCTTTGGCGGACCTTCTCTTGGAGAACAGATATCTGTGGCGGCAGTGAGTACGCACGTACATACAGGTACGATCTGGCAGTCTGACCCGAAGGCGGCAGTATCCGGATTTCGTCTCTCAGATGAAGTGATGTCACGCGTGGCAATACAGGGCAAGACGATCGAACCGGATCCGAGGCCGTGGTCGGGTGTGAGAGAGATAATGCGGTTTGAAGACGAGATCGGTTTCGAGCTTGCCAGCTCAGAGATTACGCCTGAGGGCCTCCGGAAACTGAGCGGTATTGCGGACAGGATACGAACGCGTCACAGAGGAGAAATCCGCATCGAGGTGGAGGGCTGGGCGGATAGTATCGGGACTGTTGATTTCAACCTGCGTCTGTCAGGTAACCGCGCCAATTCAGTGGCAGACTTCCTCATAGCCAATCTCGGCCTATCGGCCAGAGACGTGGTTGGCCGGGGGATGGGTGTAGGCGGCGATGATCCGCTTCATAGAAGGACTATCATCAGGGTGTTCCAAAAGGAGGTATGGTGACTCATGAACCGGGGCGTGCAGGCACTGAGATCCTGGACGTTCGGCCTTTTCATCTTGGCGATATTTGCCTTCGCGTCGTCGGCCCCGCACATCGCCCGGGCGTACGAGGGGCCAATGTGGCCTCCCGACAGAGCCGTCTTCGATAGGCTTCAGGCTTCTGCGGATTTCGAGGATGCGCTGGATTACCTGATCGCGGTGATCTTGCAAGCGCCTGCCCACGCCGGTGAGCGAGGGTTCCTGAGGTTGGCCTGTCCGCTCGGCCATATGTCAGCCATGTCGGCCGATGCGACAGGCAGTCATCTTGGGCTCATTGAGTCTGTGGACCCCCTGCTGAAGAGTCATTCGCGCAATGCGAGAGCTATGGGGCACTTAGTGGCCGGCGCCGTCTACTGCGCAGGGACGCACGAGTTTCCTACATGGAAGGATGCAGCGAAGAAGCATCTGCAATCCGTAGTAACCTTGGCTCCTTTTTCGGCCGCTGCATCCGCCGCCCGAGAAATCGGCGTTGCGTATGGGGTGAAGGTCTCCGCAGCGCCGTGGTATGGCTACGCGATAGCGGCATTGCTGCCTGTTCTGATCCTTGCGGCCATATGGGGATCGGCCAGAAGGCCGCGTCTTCGCGGCAATATATCAGTGACTGGGCATGGCGGCGGCCTGGAAATGTACAACCTGGGTTCGGCGGGCAAGGGCCGTTACGTGGTGATCTACATTGACGGCGACTCTGTGAGATTCGCGAGAGCCCGCGGAGCCCTGAGCTCGTTCGTGAAAAAGGTCGACAAGATCGCCTCAAAGGGCGAAGGCATGCCGATCCTCGCATTTTTTCCGGCTGCCCGGTCGAAGTTGCGAGTCTGGGCTCGTGATGGAGGTCAGATAGTTGTCGGACGCGACTCAAGGTACTTCAGCTCCGAAGACGTAATCGATCGTGATTGTGAGATCAGAGTGTTGAACGTGAGTGTGCGCATAGACGGGTTTAGCCCCGGGCCTATAGGGTAACCACGATGCTGCGACGTGAGGAGTGTTGAGCATGTCCATAGTCAGAGTAGTGAGCTCTCATCCGGGTAGTGCCCCATTGACTCTGGAGAGGCTAAACCATCTGTTCGGCGGATCCGGGTCGGGGGCTCAGTTTTTGGATGCCAGTTCAAGTCCTGTTGAGGTTGCCGAGAAGTTCAAACAGTCGATATTCATCGGGGTAGGCGGAACCGGTCAGAAAATCCTGAGGCGGCTGAAGGCAAAAATGTACAGGTACGGCTTAACTGCGCTTCCCTGTTTCGCCATGGTTGCGCTGGACACGGCGCCCAAGGAAAGCGCTAAGTCATCCATGGCCACCGATTATGTACAAGAGGTGGCCCTCGACAATATGGAGTTCGTGCATACACCCGTGACTGCGCCTGCGAAGTTCATAGCCGAGGTCCACAAATGCTGGAACGATGACCCATGTAGCCAACCTGAACTCGCATCCTGGCTGCCCAAAGACTTCGCTGTTGGAGCTGTGACGGCAGGCGCAGAGGCCAAGCGCGCAGTAGGTAGATTCGCGTTCTACGTTAACGCAGCAAGGATAAAATATGCTCTGGATACGGCATTCAACAGGGTATGTGCAGCTGACATCGATAAACAGATGCTGAGCCTTGGAGTCGAGCTTGATACCGCCTCACCGCCAACGGTATATGTTGTCGGTTCCGTGTGTGGCGGCACCGGAAGCGGAATGGTGCTAGATGTGGCGTATCGCGCACGCGAGTTGCTGGGCCAGAAATTCGTTGGCCAGATAGACACCCATGGCATCTTGGTCACCAATTTCCCCAAGGCTGAGCCTTCTCACCGTGCCAACGCTTATGCAGCTCTAACCGAGATTAACTACTTCTCTCTTCTGGATACTGAGTTCAGGGCAATGTATAAGGACGAGGCCCAGGAAATCAGGACGCAGAAACCGCCCTTTGATATGTGCTATCTAGTAGGAGGCACTTCTGATAGCGGGCACGTGATAGACGACATAAGCGATCTTGCAGATATCATCGCTGAGTTCATGTTCGTTGTGAACTGCACCAGCGCGAGTAAGGAGTATTTCGCATCCCTATCCAACGCAGGCAAAGATGGCGGCACAGGAGCTATGGTGACCAAGAATGACGCGATCGCCGACGGCAGACGCCCGAAGCGGTTCAGTGGCCTTGGCATCCAGTCGCGTGTCATACCTCACGGGTGGATAATGAAGAAACTTGGCTCGGATTACTGTGCGCGAATTCTCGACGACATAATCTCGGGAACCAATGGCCTGGCCGATGCCCCTCTCATTGCAGCTGACACCATTCTCGATCAATTCAGCGCCAGCAGCGTGAGCTCGTTCAGGCCCATTGCAAGCTCAGAGCGGGAGATGCAGACGTATCTCAATGAGCTCTCGTCTTCGCCGCTGGGCGACGGAGATGACTTGGCGCTACGCATGCAGTTGCTGCGAAATCACACCATGAAAGGTTACCCCGAGAGGATACAGAGCAACGGCATCGCTGTCATCGACAGTGACATGGATGAATTCTGGGCTGCGATTGACAGGCAGATGGACAGGACGGCGGTGCTCAAGGAGAGCGGCGGATTTGCGGGGGCCAATGACTTCGCCATAAAGATCGGGAAGCAGATTGCGGCATTGAAGAGCGCGGTCGGCCAAGAGGCCAAGCTGGCGCAGAAACCCACGCAGCCGATCTTCAATGCTTTGAGCGCACTTGAGACTGACGCGGGGAAGCCGGGCATTCCGTGGCTGATGAAAGGAAGAAAAGAGCAGCTGGCGCAATCGTATAGAACACAGTTGCAGAACCTGGTCACCACAGAGTGGAGGCGTCAAGTGTATGAGCATGTCCTGGCCCAACTGGATGAGATCGCGAACCGGCTGGAATTGCGCAAGTCAGGTCTTGGGCCGACGATAAGGAATCTTGAATCTGCCAGGGCACTGTTCGCAAAGAGGAAGGCTGACGCGACGGCTGAACCCATTGGCCTCCCCGTATTCGCAAAACCTGTGGTGAGCGCCTCAGAAATCGAGCGCGCGTACAATGAATCGGAGCTAGTAGACACAGGTGCAGAGCGTACAAGGTTCGCCGACGCGATAAGCGGTGGATTGGGGCAGTTGGCCGACATGAGCCCCACGGAGATCTGTTATGCGATGGATATGTGGGCATGGAATCGCTTCAGCGATACGATTCTCAGAAGAAGTGCCTCGAATCTGGTCTTGGATTCGGCGGGGGGCGATGAGGATCGCGTGAACAGCTACATAGGCGATCTATACGCCGGCACCTGCAAATGGTGGGCACTTAACCCGGCTGTGGCAGGCAGTCCGCCTCAAGCGGATTTCCTCACAGCAATGGACGAGTCAGGCGGTCCGCTGCAGAAGGCTTCAGTAGTAGCGGTTGGCGTCGGGGGCGCAAAGGGCGAACCATTTGCATCACAGCATCTCATCCCCGATTCGATCTGGATGGTCAGAACCGCGCATGCAGTTGGGGTAGATGCGCTGATGGATCTGGAATGGTTCAGCCGTTCGTTCGATGAGACTCGCAGAATGGAGGGTGCCTCTTACCTATTCACTCATCGCGAATACCCCAAGCTGATGTCGCAAGTACTGGCACGACCCGGGCACTGCCTGGAAGGTGCAGACGTGCCTCGCCTCTGGGCTCTAGGTTTGACCTACGGCGTGATAAAGAAGGGGAGCGAGGCGCCGCACGTTGATGTGTACATAGTGGAGGAAGGGCAAGACCTCATAATGCCCAAAACAACTCCCCTTGCCAAGGCGAGGGTTGAAGCGTATCGCAAGTTCCGATCTGATAAGGATGTGATCCTTGAGGTCTCAAGCCAGATTCAAGAGGTGGAGCTGAAGCCGGCCAAGGAGCGAATCGCATGTGTGGAATCGCAAATCGATCAGATCAAGAGAATCGGCGAGAGATTCGGCAGGAAGCTAGATAAGGACATGGGCGAGCTCCTGAATGAGGAGTTGCGGGAGCTGCAGAGGGAACTAGAAGAGCTGTTCGCCATCATGTGAGGTCTGAACCTTCGACGGGCGGGGAGGGATGTAGATAATGGCCATCAATCCGACGCTGGTAATCGGCGTGGGGGATGCCGGAGCATACGCTATTGCCTCGGCCAAGCAGAGGTTTCAATCGCTGTTGGGCCCGGAGATGCCCGGCATAGCCTATTACGCGGTGATCAGCGACACGTCTGATGCGGCGATGCAGAGCGGCAGAATTGACGGAACCCTAAAATCCAATCTGAGCAGGATGGCTGCCCGCGCTATGTCCCGGGGATCTTCAGTATCATCACTTCAAGCAGCGCCCGGCGTCTTGGGAAGTGCTTGGCTGGGCGGCAGAGGTTCGGATGATCCGTTGCTCCTCACCGAGTTGAGCGCGAACCCCGACGCCGCCCTAGACTGCATCCGTGATGTCAGGCGTCAGCTGGATATTCTCAGTTCTGAAGCATCCCCCGCCGAGTACAGAGAGATTCTCAGCAACCTTCGCTATCTTGTGAACGAGGCGGTTTTGCGGCGCGCGAGAGCCAAGGCGAAGTCCTTTGGTCAATCTGAGCGAACATATGACTCGTTCCTGGAAGCCTCAGAACGCCTATTGTCCATTATCGAGTCAGCTCTGCGCGAAGCTGACGCCGCGTGTAAAGCAGTCCTCACGGTGCCGCAGCAGCGTGATGACCTACCTTTCGCATCATTCAACCGTTTCAGCCTCGTGAAGGCAGTTCGATCAACCGTCGAGCAAATAGCCCAGGTCAGCCAGGCCATAAGCCGGGGTGTGGTGTCGGCGTTGGGCGGCGTGTCAGGCATAGCTAAAGACCCGGTGGCCTTTGGCCGCGTCCTAGATGGCGAAAGCGGCACATGGCTTGCCGATACTCTGCCGAAGAAGGTCCTGCGTTTTGAGGTATCAGGCCTACCGGGAACGCCTCTGCAGGAGCTCGAGGACGGCGAGTTTGTCAAGCTTGAATCCGGCGTGCAGAAAGGTCATGAGCAAGGCAGGGTGGATGTGCGAAACGCCCTGCTCGTATCGGATACGTTTCAACGTGTTACCGTGGATCTCAAGTCAATAATAGATAACCTATCTGAGCCGTCTACCATAGTCAGAATGGAAGAGCAGACAAAATCGCTCGGCATTGATGTTGACAGCTCCACGATTCGGATCACCATCGTAGCGGATCTGGGTGATTGCGTGGGCGGTGCAATACACAACGAAGTGGCGGCGCAATTGCAGCAGATATGTGAGAAGGCAGGCTATCATGCGGCGGTGACAGGCCTATTTCTCGTGCCCCCGCTGCTCGCAGGCGTGGGAACTGTCGAGATGTCGCTCGCTCCGGCCAGGGCTTATGCTTCGCTCAAGGAGACTTATCACTGGCAAGACCTGGGGAAGTACGAGCTGGTTGGGCCCGACGGCGTTCACATCAGCGCCGATACGGCTTTGTTTAGCAACATTTACCTTATCCAAAGAAGAGGCATCGACGCGGCTGAACAGGCTCGGCTACTCTCGACCCCCATTGCTGACTTCCTGGTGATGCATGTTCTCGACGAGGAAAGACAGATCGACGGCACATTCGATGCGCTGCCTCCCCACGTCAGGCACCCCATAAACTCGCCGGGCACGTCTCGCCTGCACTACCCCGAAAGAACACTGACCATGTACCGGAGCCTTTGGACAGCATGCGCCATCGCCGGCAAGGTCGAACAAGGAGCAAAGGGCTGTCCATCCAAAGAAAACGGCGAGGACGAACCTATCTGGGAGCGCTCAGAGGCGCTGGATGACATTATCTCAAAATGGCATAAGGAAGAAGCGTCAGAAGAAGTCTGGCTCGATCTTGCGGAATGGCTTAAGGAACTTGACGATAAGGTAGCCGGCATACTCGATAGCGGACCAATCGAAGAACGGTTCGACAGATCCCGCCGATTGGTGACCAAGATGCAAGACAAGGTCAACCAGAGACTACCTGCAACGCTCATAGAGGAATTCACGAAGCTGGCCTCCGACCGCGATTCGCTTCACGCGCGCATCGAAGGCAGCGACTCCATGACGAAAAAGTGCTCTGGGCACTTCGCCCGTTCCGGGGTGCTCGGTATCACATCATTGGCAGCACTCGCGACGCCGATCTCGACTATGCTGTGGCCGACTGTACTTCCCTCCTTGGGAGTGCTCCTAACGTCTTTGGCGCCATGGGGCCTAGTAGGTGGAGTTGCGGTGTCTTTGGGCACGGGGCTTTTCGCCCGTGGTCAATTTCTGAAGGGAAAGAAGCTGCGGGATGAGGGCAAGAAGCTCCATGCGGACCTGACATCTGTGAAGCAGCGCCTTGAGCCGTTGATGAATCCACACAAATACGCATTTGTCCACCTGCTGCTGCTCAAACTCCAGCTTGGCGCCATGTTATCCCAGATAGATCAGCTGGAAAGCTCACTCATCGATGCCAGAGATCAGTGGGAGCGCGAGAGGCAGGCCCTGGAGAAGTCGCTCAATTTCGGAGGCCCTGTTCCCGATGAGGCAGGGCAGATCACTTTGCTCACTGAGGGTTTCCTCAGCCAATGGTCGAAGAAGACCGAAGACGAACTGCTCACGCCTTCGTGCCCAATCCAGTTCTCCGGCATGCTTGGCGCGACTCCCGCGGCAGTGATCGATGAGTTCCCTGAGCAAGTTCTGGACGCGGTCGATACCCACGGACCTCCAGATTGGCCGACTTCGGTCGTTTCCGCCATGGACTACATGGGTAGAAGCGGTGAGGACATGGTGGCTTTCGCGAAGTCGCTGAGGTTCGCCGCAGAACCCAAGCTCAAACTGAACCAGGCCAAGGACATGGTTACATCGAAAACCTTGCTCTCGCTCAGAAACAAAGGAGTGACAGCCGTCTCGAGCTCGAGCCTTATGGCAAACCTGAATTCTGCCGGAGTCGGCAAACTTCACTCGATCGAAGGAACGGACGCCTCCTCCATAGCCATGTGCCGAATACTGGATCGAGCAGTCAACGTAGAGGCGATCCTGATGCTTCAAGATTATTACCAGGCATATCTGCGCGTCACGCCTACCGGAAGAGTGACTGCAGATCCGGCCTCACATGAACGTGGAGTCATGAAGGACATAAGCGACGCTCCGAATGAAGGTCTGTCAAAGAAGACAATGGTTCAAGCTCTGGCGCTTGACATATTGCAGCCGCCCCATATGCCCCGCTATGAGGGAACAGCACTGAACCGCTCCGGCGGAGCAGGCCCGTGGGCCGGTAGTCCATACACCTCGAAAGGTCTTCTTACAGCCCTAGATGGGGATCCAGGCCGGCGCTCCACTCTGGCCAGGCTAATAGCAGACACGTGCAATACCGATAACCGTGCCAACCTCATAGCCTGGCTTGAATGGGTATGCAAGACCAAAGCGTGGTGGAGCGATGTGCTGGACCTGGTTGCCCCCGATCTCGCGTATGTACACATGCTCATTAACGATCTCAAGGCCGGCAAGGAAATCGAGGTGAGCCTGTAATGGTTTCGGCAAATCAGTTCTCGCGCTGCCATCATTGTGGGCCGGGTGGGAACCTCTCACTCACACTAAACAGGTTTTGCGGATCGCCAATGCCGGATCTATCGCCCGGAGATGGGATAACTACTCCAGAAACGTGCGGAATAGCACTTGAGAAACGACAGCCGATACTGGTCAACTCGAGGAATGCGTGTGTGGTACGTCTCGAGTTTCCCGGATACCCAGATGAAGGGATACTCGTATTTGGCAGCGCAACTGTGGATGACGGCGCAGAATCCTCTGGGTATGTGAGGATAGCGGACGAGGATAACGTGGGCAGTCCGTCAATGCAGTACGCGCGGATAGAGGTTCGGAACGGCGAATTCTACTTGTCGAAGTCTTCAGGCAGTGCGTTGGTCGAGGTAGACGATGAGAGCATCACGTCAGAGGTCAAGCTGAGCCCGATGTGCAGAATCAGGTTCGGCCCGTCCCTTGTGTACTACTTTCTCCCGTGAAGAGGTGCCATGCTGAATGGATGTTGCGAGTCTGGTCGCTTGGTTTGGAGGTCCGTCAGGAGTCATAGTCATACTGTTGCAGGCGTTGCTGTTCGCTATCGCGCTGGCCGCATTGGCGTGTTGTACACGTTTCTACAAGTATCAGCTGGACTCAATCACTCAGCTTGCGCGTGAGCGCGGTAGACGTTCTGAGGGAAACGAGCCGCTCAACCGGCTGCTTGATGACTTTGATAGCCTGGTCCTAGATAGTCCGCGTGGACCCAATGTCGCAGCTTTGGTAAGCAAACACATAGGCAATGACCGATGGCTTGCATTGCCGAGGCACTGCTGGCTAACCAGGTCTGCTATAAGGCCGGCCCTCGTGAAGTTCGTCGCAACCTCCCTCATAGGTCTGGGCCTTTTCGGGACCTTCTGGGGGCTCAGATCCAGCCTAGACGGAGTATCGCGATCACTATACGGCATGACTGACCAGGCCCGTATGGCGGCGCAGATAGCGGAGAGCTACGCTGAGACGGATTCAGTAGTAGCCAACATCCTAAGCACAATAAGCAGGCCACTGGATGGAATGAACACTGCGTTCACCACTAGCCTCGTCGGCCTAGGCCTCAGCCTCATCTTGTCGCTCTTGCAGGCCACGTATCTGAACTACTCCTCCATACGTCAGGAGTTTTTTCAGGAGCTCGATACATATCTGGACTCGCATTATATGGCTCTGATCTCCACAGACGGCGAGAAGAAGATGCCGGTCATGATGCAAAGGCTTGAAGAAGCCGCCACCAAGATCGCCGATGGGCTTAGCGCCCGCGTCGACTCAGGCTTCATCAAGGTAGGCGAGGAACTGCACGTTGCCACCAGCGCGCTGGCATCAATGGCTACCCACATGTCCACTCTCATAGCGGACTTCGATGAATCGAGCCGCAAGATGGGTGAGATCAGCGAGACCTTGGGTCAATGGATCCGGGCGACTGACCATTCTGTTGACGCCATGAACAACTTGATTGATAGGTCTTCCCAAGAATCCGCCAGGCTTGTGGCATCTGTGAACTCCGTAGTCGGGCCGATGCAGCAGTTCTCTGCCGCTGCAGGGGAGTTCGTCGAGCACATGGGAGCCGTCGAATACGCGGTACAAGATGCCGGTCAGGAGATCCTTGGTGTACTGACTTCATCAGTGGCCGATTTCAAGCAAGTCGCGTCATCTTCGGATAATGTCATGGCACGAGTAGTAGCCAAACTTGATGAACTACCTGCCATGATGGCTTCGACAAGCGCCTCTGCCATCACGGAATGCCTGAAACCGGCAGTAGCGTCCATGACAAGCGAAATGGAGAATGCTCAGAGAGTTGTCCAGCAGTCATGGCATACACTCCATCAATATGAAGACATGCTGCCGGGCCTCGGCGAGATTGCCGGGCAGGCGTTCGGAGTACACATGTCGGACGCAATAGCAGCTGCTCTTGACGTGATTGCCGTATCACACGAAGACGCTGTCGACGATATTCTCGATACCGCCAGGGAGGTTGGGAATTCACTCATTGCGCCAGTTGATAAGCAGCTCAAAGACCTGTCGACTGCGATAGACGACATGACCAAGGCAAACCAGACGCTAGTCGGCAGCATGTCGCAGCTGTTCATGCTGGACGATGTGTCTTCAGAAATCGCATAGAGGTGCCGGATATGGTTGAACGTGACCCTGATCTAGCGGAGGAAGTCAGCTACTGGCCATCGTTGGCTGATGCGATGAGCGCGGCCGCTCTAGTACTCCTGCTATTCCTGCTGCTCTCGTTTGTGCAGGCAGTTGATGTCGCCAGCATGCAGAGCAGGATCAAAAGCCAAGTATCTGACGGCCTCAGAGTGGAAGAGAAGCTGCTACAGGATTTGGAACGGATTATCGCTCAGTCGGTAGGCCCCGACAAGGTGTCGCTCAATCTCTCTGACCTCAACCTGAACATCGACGGCGAAGTCTTCTTCCGAAGGAACCACACGGACATAAACCCAAAACGCAATCCGCTGCTCGATAAGCTCGCCGATGCTTTCGCCAGTGTGCTGGAGCAGGAGAAGTACCGCGAGCGCATCTCGGCGATTCTCATAGAGGGGCATTGTGATACCACTGGATCAGCGGAAACGAATTGGGCTATCTCCGTGGGTCGAGCTGTTGCGGTAGTCGATTATCTTCACAAAGCCAATCCGATACTGGCTTCAAAGTACCCGGGCTACTTCGGAGCAGCCGGTTACAGCAAGTTTCGGCCGCCGGATACGACGCGCATAGACGGTCCAGTGTCGAGCGAGGAACTAGCTAGGCTTTCGCGGAGGATTGAGATCAGAATCATCCCTCGGCATGAGATCATAGTTCAGGAAGTGCGAAGACTCATCTACGAGTGGAGATGACCGATGGACGCGAAGAGGTACCGGGCACTACTGGTAGAGGCAGTGCATGGCAGAAGGCTCGGCAAGACCTATCACGATTATGGCAGCCGTGGAGGCCGAGGCCCCAGCTTCTCGAAAGCGGCAAGCGCAGCTATCGATATCAGCACGGTGCTGGCGAAGCTGGCCCAGCCGGCGTTCAGATCTCTTGAGATGAACGAGCACGACGGCTGGATCAGATTAACCGGCTCAGGTGTCGCCTCGGCGAAAGGCCTTGGCCCAGGACTTGGCCCGGGCCAAGGCATACGTGATGCCGTGTTGGATGAGGTCATCAAGCACGCCGAACCCGTTCTGTTGCGTGCTGCGAAGCTATGGAGGCAGAGGATCTCGGCACGCGCCGTCGAACACCTTAGCCCCATTGACAGAGGGCTTGTCATGGATGTACTGCGCCAATTTCAGTCGAACGAGCAGGTAGAGCAGGATGCGCGTGAGATGAGCAACGTACTGAGGTCCAGTCTCACAGAGGCCTTGCGAGAGGTGCCGCCATACAGGCGATACGGGCCTGACCAATCCAAGATCGCCGTCATTGGGTTTGCTATCAGCGCAATGCTGGCGCGCTTATCATTTAGGAACGTGGAGTCGGCCCAAGTCTCTCCGATAACATACAACCAAGCTCAGGAGCGATTTGATGAGTTCTGGCGCTCCGTAGAGGCGACGCTTAGGGTATCCCTCGCGGAGTCTCTTCTGCAGATAAGACGCCACGAATACTGGCCTGAACAGACCGCCATGCTGTCGAGCCGCATACGCTCAGCCGGCACGCAGAGAGCTAAACAAGCTGTGGCCGAGCTGGCGGAGCTACGACATCAGCATCATCCGAAATCCCAATGACACCGCCGCCAGGCGGTCTGTCGTGCCGCCAAGAGGAATGACCGCGGTAAGGCCCATGCCCTTCCGCGGTCCACACTGTGCATGCTGCTACGTTACATGCCGCTATACCTTACTCAGGCAGGTTCTTGAAGCAGAGGAACCAATCCTGGCACTCGTAGTCCTCGCCTGCGCCTGCGACTCTGTCGGCGGCCTGCCCGCACGATCCCGGCGGCGGAACGATGACCTTCTCGCCCGGGCGCCAGTCTGCCGGGGTGGCTACCTTGAACTTATCGGAAGTCTGCATGGCGCAGAGCAACCGCTTGATCTCGTCGAAATTGCGTCCATTCGAGAGCGGGTAGTATACTAGGGCGCGTATGGTCCCCTCGGGGTCGATGAAGAAGACGGCGCGCACGGCCTGTGTGTCGCTGGCTGAGGGCTGGACCATGCCGTACTTCTTGGCAACCTCCATTTTGAGGTCGGCGATGAGTGGGAACTTGACCTCTACATTCTCCATGTCGCGGAACTTGATCTTCTCCTTGATCGTCCGCAGCCATGCGATGTGGCTGAAGTTGCTGTCGATGGAGAGGCCGATCAGCTCGCAGTTGAGTGCCTTGAACTCCTCCGCCATGGACGCGAAGGTCATGAACTCGGTGGTGCATACGGGGGTGAAGTCGGCTGGGTGACTGAACAGGATGACCCACTTGCCCTTGTAGTCGTCGGGGAACGAGATCTTGCCCTGGGTGGTTACGGCCTCAAAGCTCGGAGCCTTCTCTCCGATCAGCGGAATACGTACGATCTCCTGGCAGCACGGGGTATTTGCGTTTTCACTCATATGTACATTCTCCTCTCGTGAGCACCTTTCAGCGATGCCCTGTGTGTTGTGTTGACTGTTTTGGCTTCGCCGACTGAATCGGCTAGACTTGCCCTGCGCAGTGCCGGCAAAGCCCGCGTAGTTCCAGACGAACTGACTCCACATGCCCAACCCCGTCTATTTCGTCGGGCGCATCGAGCGGGTCGAGCTCGGGGCAGTGGACATCGTATACCGCGCCACACCGTGAGCACACAAAATGGTGATGAGGCGACACATCTGCATCGAAACGCGCCTTCTCACGCGGCGGGCCCACAGTCGTTATCAGCCCGATGTCGTTGAGCATCCACAGGTTCCGGTAGACAGTATCCAAAGAGATGGTTGGGATCTTGCGGCGGACACCATGGAAGATACTCTCCGCGTCGGGATGATCCCGCGATTTTGCGACCTCCTCGAAGATGACCATACGCTGGTATGTCAGCTTCAGGCCCTTACATTTGCACATTTCCCTGAAGCGATCGAGACGTTGCTCAGTCTCGCCCTCGTTCATCTGTGCATGCTCCTTCAAATAAGAGTAGTTCTTAGTTAAGACCATATCGTAATTGTGGAGCAATGTCAAGTGCCGACGCATCGTTTGTACCGACGCCTCGTCTGTACCGGCGCCTCGTGCAGCTGAGAGATTGCCGTGTCGGACCAACCAACGTCTGATTCCATGAAAATAACCGACGGAAAACCAACTACTAAAGAAGGACTTTCACTAGTACTGCAGAAACCATTAGATATTCAATTAGACTGAAAGGATGACGTGGCCGAAGCATGATTGAGATAGGCAGCAGGATCAGGACGCTAAGGAAATCCAAGGCCATGACAATAACGCAGTTGGCCGGCGTCACCGGGCTATCCGCAAGCCTTTTGAGCCAGATTGAAACCGGCAAAACGTCTCCATCTATCGCTACGCTGCGCAAGATCGCCATGGCTCTTGAGACATCTCTGGTCCAGTTCTTCGAGGGCGACCAGAGCACTGATATCGTGGTTAGGAGAGGTCGGCGGAAGTACCTGGGGCATGAGGGGTCGCAGATAAGATATCAACTACTGTCTCCGGACCTCAACCGAGCTATGGAGCCGGTGCTTCTCGAGCTGGAACCCGGAGAGTCGGAATTTGAGGGTCCGGCCCTAACTCACAAGGGTGAGGAATGTATGTACGTGGTCGAAGGGAGGCTCAAGTTCGAACTGGGCGGAGTGCTGTATGTCTTGGATACAGGAGACTCGGTGTACTTTGACGCCGCCATGGGTCACAGAATTGCCAATGGATCCGACAAGAAGACCGTTGTGATCGGCGTGGTAACGCCGCCGTCGTTCTGATGTTCTGGAGTTAATCAAACGGAAGGTGAAAGCCAATGGATGCCGCTGAGTTGAAGCAGAGGATCAAGCAGGGGAAACAGGCAGTGGGAACATGGGCGCAGATGGCCAGCGCAGAAGCTGTTGAGATGGCTGGCAAGGCGGGGTTCGATTTCGTCATCATTGATACTGAGCACGGCTATTTCGGTCTCGACATAGCCGAAGGCCTGGTCCGCGCTGCGGACGCGACGGGCATAGTCCCGTTCATAAGGGTGGCAGAGAAGAACCCCACGCTGATCATGAAGTCCCTTGACATGGGAGCTCGGGGTATCGTTGTCCCCGGCGTATCGACGCAGGAAGATGCGGAAATGGCAGTCCGCGCCGCGAAGTACCCTCCGGCAGGAGACCGCGGAGCATGTCCTTACGTTCGCGCTGCGGGTCACACGGCGTGGGATTGGGCCGCTTACGCCAAGGATTCTAACGAGAACAACATGGTGTGTCTGCTAGTGGAAGGCACTGAGGGCGTAGCGAACTTCGAGAAGATCATCACGGTTCCCGGTGTTGATGTGGTGATACTGGGTCCTTTTGACCTTTCTGTGTCGCTTGGAGTCGGTGGAGAGGTTCATCACCCTCTGGTGGAGGAGAAACTCTCGTCCATGTGCCGGCTTGCCAGCAAGAACGGCGTAGCGCTGGCAGGCGTGATTTTCGAGCTGCAACCGTCGGACATAAAGGCTCAGCTTGCGAAGTGGACCGGTATGGGTTCATCAGTCGCGATAGTGGGCGGCGACAAGATGTTCCTCGCCAGCGCCATGCGGCTTGCCGCTCAAGCTGCGAGCGAGTTCAAGTAGTGATCAAGGTGTCTACACGCTACACTTTAAGGAGGCCATTGCAGTGAAGAACGCAGCACTAGTACGAAGAATTCTACCGCTCATGGCATGCATCATCCTGATCGCTGTTAGCTCTGGGTTGGGCCAGGCCGCTCCCCGTGTCGAGAAGATGAACCTTGCCCATGTTCTCGCGTCCAGTCACCCGTGTCACCAGGCTCTCATTCAGTTTGCCGAGGCAGTTGAGAAGGAGACTAACGGTAGAATACAGATATCCATCATCAGCGGTGGCGCTCTTGGGGGAGAAAAGGACGAAATTGACCAGATAAAGATGGGCGCTCTGGACTTTGCGCTGCTGTATGGAGTGTCTTTGTTCCAGGGGATGGCGCCTGTGACCGCCATAGAAGAGCTGCCTTTCCTCTGGAGTTCTAGGGAGCAGGCGTACGCAGCATATGACGGTGAACTCGGGGCCAAGCTCACGGAGGCCATAGGGAAGAATGGGGTTCGAGTGCTCGCCTACTGGGAGAATGGTTTCAGGCACTTCACAAACAACGTGAAACCCATTGTTCGCCCTGCCGACATGAAGTCCATCAAGTTCCGTACCGCAGAATCGGCAATACGTCTTGACATGTTTAAGCAGCTTGGGGCGGCGGCCGTGCCCATGCCCTTCACTGAGCTGTTCACAGCCCTGCAGCAGGGTACGGTGGATGGCCAGGAGAACCCGCTTTCGATCATTGACTCCTCTCGTCTTTACGAAGTTCAGAAGTACCTATCGCTGTCAGGACACATCTGGAACGCTTCTCTGATGGTTGTATCCCCCGGCAGATGGAACAAGCTGTCTGCTGAAGACCGAAAGGTCATTGAGGCTAATGCACTCAAGTATCGGCTAGTTGCCCGCGAGCTCATAAGGGAGCAGGACGACAAGCTTCTGACAGAGCTCAAAGCGAAGGGTATTGCGGTAAACGAAGTAGACAAGGCAGCATTCAAGAAAGCAGTCGAGCCCGTGTGGGCTAAGTACGAGGCTAAGTTCGGAAAAGACATCATGGACATCGTCCGCAAGTACTCGGGCAACTAGTCGAGCGATGGGCCCGCACGGTGGGCGGTTTGGCGCCCCCCGCGGGCCCGTCATTATCATGTGCAGGGTACACACTACCAGGGAGGATGAGACACATGACCTCGCGAACCCCGCGTTCCTTGCGATTCCTTCAGTCGCTTTCTGCGATTCTGTTCATCACGATCGTTGTTGTCACTTTCGGCCAGGTGGTCCTGAGATATGTGTTCAAGTCGCCCATCTTCTGGGCTGAGGAAGTTGCGCGTTATGCATTCATATGGATGTCGTTCATCGGCGCCGCCGTTGCCATTGCGCTTGATGCCCACGCCAACATCAGTTTCGTCCTGAATGCCCTGCCGCACAAGGCGCGCAAAGTGGTTCAGGCAATAGGCCGAGTGTTGAGCATCGCGTTCTTCGCTGTGGTTGGGTATAGCGCACTGCGCATCGCAGTGTCGGCAGCGTCAGATCGTTCGCCGGCGCTCGGACTGCCTATGAGTGCGGTCTACCTTGCTCTTCCGTTCGCTTCCGTGTTCGCAGTTGCATATCTGGTCATCAGCATGTGGCAGGAGCTACGCCAGGACAACCAGGGCAATGAGCGGTAGACATTCACTAGGGTATAGGGAGTGAAATGATCATGGTCTGGGTGCTTTTCGGTTCGCTTGCCGTTGCGCTTTTGATGGGTATCCCCGTTGCGATATCGATAGGCTTGAGCAGTCTGACGTATCTGCTCCTCAAAGGCTTTCCGCCTGTTGCCGTGATATCTCAGCGGATGGTGATGGGCATAGATTCGTTCCCTCTGTTGGCTCTCCCGCTGTTCATGCTCGCGGGCAACCTGATGGAGAGGGGAAGCACGCCACGCCTGATGAAACTGGCCAATGCGCTGATTGGGCACATAACGGGCGGACTTGCAGCAGTCTCGGTAGCCGCAAGTTGTTTCTTCGGCGCAGTTTCGGGATCGGGCGTTGCGACAGTGGCGGCCGTCGGGTCAATCGTGGAGCCTGAAATGGTCCGCAAAGGGTATGGCAGAGGTTTCACCGCGTCCCTCGTGGCGGGCGCCGGGGGCCTTGGTGTCGTAATACCTCCCAGCCTTACGATGGTGGTATACGGAGTTGCCAGCGGTGCGTCGATCGCTGCGATGTTTCTTGGCGGCTTCATACCCGGGCTGATCGCTGGGTTAGCTCTGATCATCTACGCGATCGTTGTGTCCAAGAAGAGAGGCTATAGAGGAACCGAACACAGAGCTACGAGCAAGGAGATTATGGAGGCCCTTCGTGGGGCTATAGCCCCGCTAATGATGCCCGTTATTGTGTTGGGCGGAGTGCTGAGCGGCATATTCACCCCCACTGAAGCAGCTGTGGTATCGGCGGTATACGCGCTGATCCTGGCGGCGCTCGTGTATAAGGAGCTCAACTGGAAGGATTTCATTGACGTCCTGACCAAGTCGGCCTTGCAGAGCGCGACTATAGTGCTTATTGTGGCGACAGCCGCAACATTCAGCTGGATTATGGCCTATGAGCACATACCGGACGCCATGACGTCTGCCCTTCTTTCGGTAACCACAAACCGCATTGTGATCTTGTTGCTGATCAACCTGTTGATGCTGGTGCTTGGAACGTTTATGGAGACGATCGCGGTGGTCTTGATAATGACTCCGATCATCGTGCCAGTGCTCCAGCATTTCGGCATCGATCTAGTCCACTTCGGCGTCGCACTCATGCTCAACTTGGCGATAGGCGGCGCAACACCTCCCTTGGCGGTCAGCCTGTTCACGTCCACAAAGATACTTGGCATATCCATTGAGGATACTTTCCCCGACATCTTGTGGGTGTGCGCCGTGATGATCATCGCACTGGTAGTCATCCTGATGGTGCCGGATACCGTGCTGTTGCTTCCAAGACTCTTCATGCACTGAAGCTCTGTGAAAGGGCTCTGGCAGGGTTCGGGTATGGTCCTGGCGACCGACCCGAACCCTGCTGCCGTTTCTTTTGGGCCTTTGGCTAGCCGATCCGGACAGGGACTAGAGGAAGAAGCATCAAGATGGCGAATGGTGCAAGACTATGTTAGGGAGTGGGTAACTTGGGCTATGAGATAGTGACAGATTCATCCGCGGACCTCACGGACGAGCTGATTGAGCAATATGGAATTCACATCGTTTCCCTTAGCTTTCGTATCGGCGGGGAGGAATTTCCCTGCTATGTAAGAGGGCAGAGAACCGAGTACAAGCAGTTTTACGACAGGATGAGGAAAGGGGAGATGGTGGACACCTCGCTCATCGACATGTCGGCCTGCAAAGACACGTTCGAGGGGATTCTGAAAAGAGGCAACGACGTACTTCACATAGGCTTTTCATCGGCACTGAGCGGCAGCTACAACGCGGCCGCGATGGTGGCTGACAGTCTGCGCGAGGCCTACCCGGAGCGTAGGATACTGACCGTTGACTCGCTGTCGGCGTCGATGGGCGAGGGACTGTTGGTCTACTACGCGGCGGAGCAGCGGCGCGCGGGCAAGTCCATAGACGAGGTGAGCGACTGGCTCATTGCGAACCGTCTGCATCTCTGCCACTGGTTCACAGTCGACGACCTGTTTCACCTGAAGAGAGGCGGGAGGATATCTGCCGCAACCGCCTTAGTGGGAACGGTCTTGGGAGTCAAGCCCGTGCTGCATGTTGACGATGAAGGTAGACTTGTTGCTGTGGGCAAGGTGCGTGGCAGGCGAAAATCGCTTGAGGCGCTGGTAGACGAGATGGAGAAGACGTGCACACACCCGACGGAGCAGGTGGTGTTCATATCCCACGGCGACAGCATTGAGGATGCTCAGTACGTCGAGCGGCTGGTACGGGAGCGGCTGAACGTGAAGGATGTCCAGATAAACTACGTCGACCCGGTAATAGGCGCCCATTCCGGGCCCGGCACCATCGCATTGTTCTTCATGGGCGCGAAGCGATAGGTCCGGCAGCAGCGCAGCACGGATTGTACCGAGCTGCGCTGCCTGTAGTGTCCAATGAAACGCGAGGCGTGACAGCGATGGCCACGTTTGACGACTTCCAGAAGGTCGATATCAGAATCGGCACGGTTGTCGAGGCGACGCCATTTCCCGAGGCGCGTGTGCCGGCAATCAAGCTCATCATCGACTTCGGTGAACTCGGCCTCAGGCGTTCTAGCGCCCAGATCACGCGGCGCTATACCCCGGAGGCCCTGGTGGGCAGGCAGGTGGCGGCAGTTGTGAACATGCCGCCACGGCGCATTGCGGGGTTTGAGTCGGAGGTGCTCGTGCTCGGGGGGATACCCGAGCCAGGCGACGTGGTGCTGCTGGCGCCCGATCAGCATGTTGCCAACGGCACGCAGGTTGGATAGTCGA
>ERZ795044.1284-NODE-1284-length-22894-cov-6.623320_pt1 | contig 22894 bp, 33 predicted proteins | sample MGYA00375128_ERZ795044 | MGnify/ENA primary metagenome ERZ795044 (study PRJEB30173, sample SAMN05720213) | anaerobic digester metagenome | isolation source: active sludge of municipal wastewater-treating anaerobic digesters | place: USA | collected 2014-12-22 ... | reverse complement strand
ATATGATTATTTCACTTGTAAAAATTCTATTAATTTCTGTACCGATTTAGGATGGTTTATCCGGTAACGGAATCTTGTATTCCTCTATGCAGACTTTACTACATAAAGTAATTTGAAATCCTATTGGAACATATTGATCACATGAATCACATTCGCTTCCATATGAAACAAATTTGAGAGAATCCTTCATTCTTGTGTTTAGATCATCCTGAATATTGAACATACATGCAAGACATAAATATCCTTCATTTTTTGGTGATTTAGGAATATCTCTCAAATAACAAAATAAACAGTCTTCGTAATCGTAACCCATTAATAAAAAAATATTATATCTTTCAAAAAATTTTTAAAGAAGAAAAAAAATGATACTTGGTATTATTGCTTTGGTTTTATCTTCGCTTTCAATATCATCAAATAAGGCTTCTTCTTCTGATTCATATGTTTTTCCCATTGTTCCTGGTCAAGAATCTTTGGAATTATACTCTTGTGTTGCATTAAATCAAGATGGACAAGCATATAAAGGATACAGTCCAAAATTTTGGAACATAGTTCCTTTAAATGGAACTGTTAATCCAATGGCAGATGGTCCTTTTGGTCAAATTGGTGATAAACTATATTTACTTGGAGGTTCTCAATTTAATTATGCAAATGTAACGAGTAATGCATATGTTATTGATTTAAGTATGAACACCATGGAGCTTGTTACAAATATTTCGGGTGGTGGACCGGGTGCATTAATCTTTTCACCCGCAAGTGTTGTAGACGAAATTAACATGGATATTTATGTGTACGGTGGTTGGTATGGCGGATCAAATTTTAGTCAAAAGTTATGGAAGTTTAACACCCCTACGCGCACATGGACGTTTATTCCTGCACCCAATGATCCAGACTATTTTAATGGTCCCGGAAATAGAACTGCAAGTCAAATGATTTTAAGAGGTCGTACATTATACATTTATGGTGGATTTTGGTCAGATTTCTTTTATTATGACGACGCCATGTTTCAATTGAATTTGGATAACATTACAGAAGGTTGGAAATTGGTACAATTGAATTCACCCGCATTTCCTGCAGGAAGAAGTGATTGTATTTGGCTACCATATCAAAACAAAGGAATCCTATTTGGTGGTGCCTTGAGTGGTTCTACATCATCAAATGAGGTGTGGGAGTTTGATTTTAGTTCAAACACTTGGTTGAATATTTTACCAAGCTCCAACTCTCCGAATGGACCGTTCCGCCATACCGCAGGAAGAGGTGTAATTATCGATCAATACTTGTACACTTATGGAGGAGCTAGCACAATCTCAACCATTACAAACGATTTATGGATTTGGGACATTATCAATCACAGATGGATTCTTATTGATAATAACGGATCCGTAAATAACTACAGAGGCTATGTTGGAGTGTTAAGAGCTACAAAAGAACCCATTTGGTATGGTGGGTTCACTGCAATCAACAGTGGAGCTTCAAACATTTTATTTTATTTCAAAAATGAGAGAGAACCCGTAGGTTGTGTCATTGGAAGACCAAGCAATACAACCGCCCTCGTAAAAAGTACAGGAACCATTACAAATCCTTCATGGATGTTTGATATCGGATTGACAGTGTATTTGGAAGTGAATGGTACTCTTACACAACTTCAAACGATACCATTTTCAAAAAGACTCGGGATAGCAATAAACACGAATACAATTTTATTTTAAAGTTAACAACCAGTGATCATTTTCAATCTGAACACTGAGAAAATCAAACTTCATCAAAGATAATGCATACTTTGTTGAACATTTGTAATGCATCTTTACGTAAGGTTCATTCATCAAAAGAGGAATAATGTACCGAGTAAAATGATTGGGATCATTTGCAGAATTGTCAGATTCGTAGATGGACATAATGTTAAAAAAACAAAGAGTTCTCTCGCTTTCTTTAAGACCCTCTCAATTATCAGATTTAATTGGACAAGATACACTTGTAAAATCAATTAAATCTCAATTTGATTCTGGAAGAATTCCGCATTTTTTTATAATTTCAGGACCTCCAGGATCTGGGAAAACCACATTGGCAAGAATTATTGTCAGTCTCTTAAATACAAGAGATGTTAGAGAAATTAATGCTTCAAATAAGAATGGTATTGATGATATTCGTGAAGTTATTGAAGGTATGCGATATTTATCAACTACAGGATCCGCTAGAGTTGTTATATTTGATGAAGCACATCAAATAACAACACCTGCTCAGAATGCGTTACTTACTGAAACAGAAGATGCTGCATCTCATGTTTATTATATATTTTGTACTTCAAACATTTCAAAAATTATTGCACCTCTTAAACGTCGTGCATTTATTTTAACACCAGAACCATTGAAACACGAATCTGTTGTTAAACTGGTTAATTATGCTGCAAAAGCTGCGGATTTTAAAGAACCTACAGATTCGCTGATTGAACATGTAAAGGATATGACTCCTGGATTAATACTCCAAGCATGTGAAAGAGTGTTTTGTGGTTTACCACTTACCGAAGGTACTCTAGATTCTGTAGAGAATTTAAAAATATGCAGAGCCGTGGCAACTTTCAAATGGTCTGAAATATCCACAGTTTTGAAAGATGTAACAAAACATGACGTTATTGGACTAAAAGCGTCCATATGCGGTTATTTGAAAGCAATCATGTTAAAAAACCCAAACATGAAAGTAGCGAAAATGATTGATTTGATATCAAAATCATCAAACGACGATTCTGTGTGTTTACCATCATTTATTGCTGCAATTTATTTGGGAGTTTATTCTCCGTAAACTTGAGCTGGTCTCGAATTCACCATTCCTTCTCCATCTTTACAATGAAATAGTTCTTTAAACTCCTTCATCTGTCTCAATGTCTTATCAACTCTGAAAAAACTAATTGCATGTACATCATTGTTTACACGATCACATAAATGCTCCTGATCATAATGTTCAGCCCAACTTTGTGCATAAATCTGAAAGAACCATTGCTTCTCGTGTTTTGTAGCATTTGGTTCTACTTTCAACCATGCATAATATGCCGATTTAACACCAATTAGGTCTGCTAAATCTTCATTTAACGTGATTTCTCCGTATCGCGCATTATTACATCCATGAGGTGCTTCATATTCAATCATTAATCTCTTGGTTCTATTCTTAAACTCGCTCAATTCCTTTTCGCTCCAAGGTTCTACTCTACTTAACGATCCTTCCTTATCAAACAATCTTCCAGTGTTATCAATGGCATGCCCCAGCTCATGACCACTTACCATTCCGATAATTGCATAAAGTGCAACTTTTGGGAATTTTGTATCATAAAATGGCTTATTTAAAAGTCCCGCAAATATGGTAATGGTATTCGAAATGGGAGAATAGAATGCATTCACCTCAGTGAGAGGAGCTCCAAATCGCTGTATAAAATCTCTGTTTGGGGTATCTTTTGTCCATATTTCAAAGTTCTTCGTGGCGAAATATCTTCTGATAATATTTAAATTTCTCAAATAGTTATCCATACTTAGACGCTCCAAAAATGGTTCCTGCTCAAAGTAGTTTGGATGAACACTTCGCACAATAATAGATCGTATCTTTTCAACCATTTTGGATTTGGTAGAATCCGAAAGCCATGTGGTATTTTCAATAATTTCAGCAAGAGAATCTCGTGTGTTTTCCACAATTTCATTCACTTGTGTCTTATCAAATGAATTCTGCTGTAAATAAATGTTGCCAATCACTCCAGGAAGCAATTTATGAGTGATATCAATACACATTTCATCCGTTATTCTATTTTCAGACCGTCTATTAAGTCTCTTGTGCTTTTTGAAAAAACTATCAAATTTAAAAAAGGTTTCAAACCCTACATATGGTAAGAATTGGCGGGTATTGTAATCAATGGAATACTCAATATACGCTTTCCACTCGTTAAATGTGATATCATGCAAATTATGCATTAGATTGTGTAAATATTGTTTGTCTGTACACCAAATTGTTTGATTTACAGAATCAATGTCTTCCTCCATGGAGAATCCATTCAATTCTCTCAAATATAATTTCCAAAAATCTGGTGGTGAAGCATCCAAAAGCGACTTGATATTTATCAAATCTTTAGGATATCTATTGCTTCTTACATAACTTATGAAATCTACGTTATCCAAAGGTGTATCTGTTTCCCAAGATCTCAATTTCTTTAAACATTCAATCAGAGGTGCCAACATTTCAGGAGACTCTTCAAATTGTTCTTCCCTTCTAATGTAGGGAATCATTGAAAATTCCGTAGGATGTGGCTCAATGGTAACAGTGAATGGACTGTTAAAACCATAAGAGGCCAAACGAGCAAATACAATGGGAAGATCCGCATGAGATTTAAAAGCTCCCAAAATATGTTCCCTCACATGTTTCATCTGAGACATGTCCAGTAATTTGTGTTGCTTATTCACCAAAGTATCTAAACAGGATCTATATAATTTGTACACTGGTCCACTTTTAGGACTTACAATGATATCATGAATTTGTTTACGATTTCTATAGTAGAGAAAGGAGAAGCCACGATTCTCATTCATATGTTCTTTAATCCACTTACCAGACATGTGATGAAAGAATGAATCACAAGGTTTAACATTCAAATCCATCAGTTCATGAGATATGGGAATGGGTGAATTAATAAGTGGAGCACACATTTCTAAAGATTCATCAAAATATTCACCAATGGTACAATTGGTACGAATCATCTTTTCATTACGATAGTAAGAAGTTGTAGGATATGGATAACTTACAAGAACAATAATAATTGTAATGAAGCCAACAAGTCCTAAAATGGCTAAAATCCAACAACCAACACTATAAGAAGTTTCCGCATGACTATTACGAGGTTTAAAACTCATTTTTTTTTTATATAAACAATTTCAATCTTTTTATAGTTGAGAAATCACAATAAAAAATTTTTGATCACTTTTCCGAAAACTGTAAAAATTTCCCTATGCCTCCCTTTTTGCAAAATCTAGGAAAAAAAAATCTTGACTTTTTTAAAAAAAAAATAAAAAAAAGTTTGACCCTATGAAAAGTCAAGAAATTTTTTTCCTAGATTTTGGAAAAAGGGGGGCATAGGGAATTTTTTACAGTTTTCAAAAAGTGATCAAAAATTAAAAACTGGAAATCTCCATGGAGTTTTTTTGAAAACTGTAAAAATTTCCCTATGCCCCCATTTTCCCGAAATCTAGGAAAAAAATTTCTTGACTTTTTAAAAAAAAAAATAAAAAAAAGTTTGACCCTATCAAAAGTCAAGAAATTTTTTTCCTAGATTTTGCAAAAAAGGGGGGATAGGGAATTTTTTACAGTTTTCGTTTTCGCCGAAAAAAAAAATAAATCCGCGAAATTTCGAAAACTGTAAAAATTTCCCTATGCCCCCCTTTTTCCAAAATCTGGGAAAAAAATTTCTTGACTTTTAAAAAAAATTAAAAAAAAGTTTGACCTCTATCAAAAGTCAAGAATTTTTTTTCCTAGATTTTGCAAAAATGGGGGCATAGGGAATTTTTTACAGTTTTCAAAAAAACTCCATAGAGTTTTCCAGTTTATTTTTTTTTTCAAAAAAGTGTCTTACACCAATTTATATAATAACCACCACAATGAGCTTTTTCATAATTCCCATCTAAATGTTTATCTAACATGTACCTAAATACACGTAACATATTTATATTTTTTGAATCAGTTATATTTCCAACTCGAAATTTACCATACTTTCCTCTTCTATCATAGGTAAAACCAATAATGTGTTTTAAATCTAATGTTATGAAATGTGAGTCACCAGACACACGATCTCCAAATGGAAATAATAAATTGAGTAATAAACTTATATGAGATTTTACGGTGATCTTCTCAGTCAGTGTTTTTCCCAAAATAACATAGACATCACGAATGTTTTTATATCCTCTAGTACAAATTACATTCTGATTCATCCATTCCTTATATTTTGCCCAATATGTAGGATTTTTTGATACTTCATATGCCATCTTGTTGACTCTGCCAAATCTTATAACTTCTTTAGGTGTCATGTGCTTAATGAGTGCCAAGTAAATGTCTTTATAAAGAAATGGAACTTGACCAACATTCCAAGGCCAAAGAGAATCATCAAAAATTGGATATTCTTTTTGATCTTTCCCATAGTATAATCTACCAGCAATTTGATAAATGTAAACAGTATCATCACTCCCGTAATCAAAACGATTTTTCTTCAATACTGGTTCTTCTTCACAATTTGTCAGCATTTTATAGATTTTTCTCAATTCTACTTCTTCATCCTTTTTGTATTTATCACAAAGATCACCCCATTTGTAAAGTCTCTTCTCATACAAGATTTGTTCATTGTATTTTTCAATGTAAAGACCCTTATTCATATTTCAAATAAATTCTTTTATTCTTTGATAATCTGCTTCAGTGATAAAATGGGTCGATGCAATCCATTCTGCAATAAATGGAGCTGCTTCGCTTTTTGAGAGTTTTGCAATCCTGGCAAGATTGCAAATGGTTTCACCATCACGAACATCTTCGAGTTTTTTCAAACATTCTGCTTTGATCTTTGGATCAACGGGATTCATGACACGATCGACATCTTTTTCGGAAAAAACTTTTCCAAAAAAGGTAGCAAGTTCTTTAGCTTCAGTAAGCTTCTGCTCCTTGATGAGTTCAAAAAGAGTTTCATAACCCTTTTGAATAGTTGAATCCAATTGACCCTCCATCTTTTTCAAAAAATAAATTTACAGATAAATAATCTGATATCTTTAGAAATATTCAACCTTCTTGCACATTTCAACCATTCTATACGTTGTTTATAAACATTCTTATAGTTTGTACCATACCAATCTCTGTGATATACAATTTTTAAATCTTTATCAATGTACCAACCATCGAGAACAATGATAATGTAAAAAGGTAGTTTAGATCCATATATCATTTTGAAACCACAATAAAATGATTGATCGTGATAACATGCAACGCATGTTCGATTTCTTTTATGTTCCATGCAATTTTGTTGTGATAATCCACACTTCCATTTATCTCTTTTATTTGTTTTGATATGTTTTATTCCAGAATGATATTTCTTATGTTCGGTGTATGAGATATCACACCTCTTCATTCTTTAATATATGAGTTGAAAACTTGCTCGAGATAAAATATCTTTTGCACTTTCACGATCAAGTTCAGTGTAAAATGTAATTTCTGCCAAATTTGTGTTTGGTCTGATCATAATATTTTTTGCGTGAATTGGTTTCATAATATTCATAAGTAATTCTCTTTGCCAGGCATATCCGTGATTTCGCCCCGGTAGGTTTTTAATTATTGCACTTTTACTGGTTGAATTAGCATTCAGATTTGCAATAACATGACCTAATCGGACAATAGCTATTTGAAGATCATTTATTGAACCAATAGCTATAAGTTCTTCCAGTTTTTGTTCAAAATTAGTATCATTGGCTGAAACTATCTGACCCTCCATCTTTTTAAAAAAAATTAAAGATAAAAAAATGGATTCATTGCGTCTTTTTAATGAACTTACTCATAAATGGTTGGATATTGTACGTCATTACTACTTGCATGCTTTACCATTGACCAATGAGTTTCATCAAATGGATGCACTCTACACTTGGTTACTTAGATCTTTGGATTTGGATAAATTATTGCAGTTTCAAAAATTAATTAGGGATGAGGGCTTTTGAAGAATATCATGAAGCTGTTATTTCAGAAGCTCTTGATCATTTGCAGAACCTAAGGAAATTGAAGGAGCGATTTTTTGGAAAAGGAAAAGCAACTGAACGAAGTTCAGTTGTTTTCCCTCCCAGAGAATCGCTTTTTTCTCCTAGGGAAGTTCCGGGGCCGAAGGCCCCGGAACTTCCCCCAAAGGAAAAGGAAGAGTATTCTTATCATTCTGAAGAAGAAGAAAAAGATGAAAAAGATGAACTTCGTTCATCTTTTTCATCTTCTTTTTCTTCTCCTTCTTCTTTTATCGCTGATAGCAGTGAAGAACCTATTGTCTACAGTGAAAAGGTGATGAATGATGCTCTTGCTAAAGAGCTTCCAAAATCTGGTCAAAAAAGAACGAGAGCTCTCGCTACACGTTGGTCTCCGGGCATTCATCGGAAGGATCCAAAAGATTCTGAGGTCATTCTTCTTGAAGATGATGATGATGAACATGATTTGGAGGAGTATCGAGAATTTCTCAAAGCAGTTGAAGATTTTGGATTCAAAACTGCTGTTGATGCCATGTTTTGGTATCGGAGCAAATTTGGAAAACCATTGAGTGGAATCACGGATAATTTGGGTCGTGGAGATGCGGAACCTAAACGTATCTTTAATCTCATTCTCAATGGGAATCACGCAAAATTGGAATCCAAGAGACAAGGTGGTCCCGGCAATAAGATTTGTGTTCTTTGTGGATACAACAAACCTTGTCCCAACACTCTTTGGGTGGAAGAAGATGATGGAAACACATATTCTTATCCCATTGCAAGAAATTGTGCAAAACTTGCATATGCTGCCATTCAATTCATTGATGCCATTTCAAGAGGAGAATCATTGCAAAAGTGCAACACTCTATTTGCTGATGTTCAGGAAGCACATGCTGAAAAGGGAAAAGTTTATTAATAAAGAGCTTCAAATCTGGTTTCCCAAATCATTTTCGCTATAAAGATTCGCAAATCTTTATAAATTTGCAATCGTGTTGAAATTAGAGACCAAGTGTCAACAGCTTTGCGACATGATTCATTTTGCGAACGGTAGAATGAAACATAAGTATTTTTTTCATCCCGAGTCATTACAAGTGCTCTTCCAATAATATATTGTAATTCCGGCCACATACCGAAAGTATGCACGGTACCATATATTGCGACATCATGTCCAAGTGATGCCGCATATATTACATTATCACACTTATTCTTATCATAAACACCACCTAATACATAACAAGCATCTCTTTCACCCTTTAATGCACAGTCCTCAACTGATTTAATATCATGATCATCAATAACACGATAAATTGCATGTATATATCCCATATTTGCGGATTCAAGCACATATTCAATTTTTAAATCCAGATAACCTTTAAAAAATAAAGATATTCTATCGTTCAAAGATTTTAAAATTTCTAAAAAATCTGAAACATTATTCGCTTCTTTGCATAAATTAAAAAACCACACTGCATCTGGATGTTTACAATTTCTTGCAATTTCAAGTGCTTTTGGTATTTCATGATTTAATATCAAATCCTTAATGGCATACCATTTGACCAAATCAATTGGAGGAACCCTCATTTTAATCATATTTGAATTTTTATTTCATGTAATTTGTTCAATTTCTCTTCAATCAATCTTGTGGAATCCGCTAAATCGTTAATCTTTTTCAAATCCAAATGACTCAATGATTCTGCAACTACTTTCATCGGTATCTTATTAATCTGATGGACCATTCTTAACAGAGCATCCGTTGTATTTGGTTCCAAGAGCGTAGTTACCCGTTCTACAATTGTTTTCAAATCACCAATAAATGCTACTCCATGAACGGGTTCAATTCTTGAACTAATCTTATGTACATTTTCCACAATGGACAGTACTTGACGCATGGTCAATTCCACTTGATTCTCTGGAAATCTCTTGAATATTTCAGGTTGTACAAATTTTGCATTAATCTGCGATATTGAAGATGGTACGGAAGCACAAAGATATATTAAAGAAGCAAGAATTCCACACAGCACAAGTGTTGAAAACAACCCCAACCAGTTGGTAGGTGATTTATTCAAATTTTTCATTTTTCCCAAAAAAATAAATCTTCTCTAAGCTTATATACAATGGGTTCGATAAATCTTTCAAGCCAACTTTTTTCGATAACAACGTAATTATCCTCAAAAGGATCCAAATCTACCTTATTTGCAATAAATGGAACTGAAACTATTAAAGCTGTTAAAATTATTAACCCTATAATCATTTTTTAAAAATGTTGAGGGTTACTCAAGAACTTATCGATTGGTATAAAATCAAAGATCTGATTATACGTCAAGATCTTCGAGATATTCCTAAAGCTTTAGAATTGGCAAGAAGTTCAAAACATCCAGATGCTGTCTGGTTGAGTAACGTGTTTGATGATTTTGATGTTGGATCAGTGTATTCATTTTGTGAAACTTTAAAACCATACTTGAGATTTGATGATGCAAATGCATTGTTTTTTTATGGTTTTTTAAAAGATGATCCCATATCTTTTAAAAAAGCTACAGACTTTGGAAATTTACATGCAACATGGTACTCTAAATGGGACGATCAAACTACAAAAGAACTTGCCTGTAAAGGTGAAAGGGATGCATGTTATTCACATGGTAAATTTCATGAAGATTTTAAATACATTGAATATGCAGCAAAACTTGGTAACTTCTTTGCAATAACGGATATGGCATCACATTATAGTATAAATACTGTTGAAAGGTGGGACTGGTTATGTTTTGCAGCTGAATATGGATATTACACCGATCTTGATTGTGATTCAGATGCTTCTCCAGCTATCCGATACATGTGTGGTAAAAGACTCATTAATAGTCAACACAAATCCTTTTACATTTCGCAAAATCTTAAATGTCGCAAAGCTGTTGACATGTGGACATTCATTGCAACACGTATGCGAATCTATAAGGATTTGCGAAAACTTATTGGAGGAGTGATTTGGGATTCAAGAAGTGAGGGTCTCTTTAAATGAGTTTGAATAAAGTTTAATTCATTAATCCTTCTCTTAAATCATTTAATGCATTTAAAACGTCACTGTCATCGGATTGTATTGATTTGTTTAGTATTCCATATGATTTTCTCATTTTTTGACGTTTGTTAAATTCTAAATCTACCTTTCTCGTTTGTTTTTCCAAATCAAATTGTGTTCTTTTCAAACTTTCTTTCAATACATCTCTTTCTGAAGTTAATTTAACTTCCAATTCATGTTTTACATTTATATCCGTTTCATATTTTTCAACTTTTTTCGCAAGGGTTTTATTTTCGGATTCCAAACGATCTTTATCTCTTTTCAATTGTTGAATAATCAAATCTTGACATCTCGCCTTTATTATTGCATCCACAGCAATAGCTCGCGTTCCTAAGATCTCTCTGATTGTTTCGTCATCCATGAATCAACCCTCTCCAACGATTGTAAAATTTGAAACGATTTGTTTTTTTTATCGGATTTTATAAATGTATCCTGATAACCAAATATAAAGAGAGGGAAGAACAGTTTCAAATAGTGCATTTTCGGTTTCAGAAAGTAATAAGTCACAATGACAAATGCTACCGCTGATAAAAATCCAAACCCCCACGAAAAGACAACTTCCCACCAAACATTATAGCCAATGTACACCAATATGAAAGGTGGAAGCACTGCAAAGCAATAAATACAAAACCAAGAGATCCAAGATTGACGAACAGGCCAAAAATATGCATATGCAAAAAACCCTCCAATAATTGCACCCGTGTACATTGCTTCCATACTAGGGAACGCCCAAGTGTGATACAATTGACAGATTGGGTTGGGTCTTGCATATTGAAAGTAATATTGAAAACACCAAACAACATATTGAGGAGCAAAAAGGAACCATGAAAAGATGAAGAATATCGTTTCGTTTGTTATAGCAGTTACAATAAATGCAATCAATGTAAAAATGATTGGAATCAATTGAGTCCACCCAAAGGCAGTAGCACCCCAAGAGATGTAGTAACAGCCCTCGGAGGAGGACATTTCCCAATTTACGTAGTAAATTGGGAAATGTCTTTAAATATCTAAAATATTTAGATGAAGAGGGTCATTTCTAAAGATTTAATTACATGGTACAAGATTAGAGATTTGATATTGGGCTTTAATTATCACAACCCAAATATTCTTAAAGCATTAGAATTAACAAAAACATGTGAACATCCTGATGCTATTTGGTTGAATAATGTTTGTAAAGATAAAAAAGTTTATGATACACATTCTTTTTGCACTATTTTAAAACCTTTAGAAAATGATAAAAATGCATTATATTTTCTATATCTTTTAGAATATAATACACTTGATATTCTCATCAAATCGGCAGAATTAGGCTGTGTACATGCAAAATGGGCTCTTTATTTTCATTTAAATGACGATTTAACGGTTGATGAAATTAAAAAATACGAAGAACGTGCTGCATATCATGTACTGGCTCGTTATGAAAATCGAGAAGAAAATTTGAAACACTCAGCATTACTTGGTCATATTGGTTCAATGATAAATTTGGCAAATTATTACACAGTTGAATTTGATTATTGGAAATGGTCGTGTTTAGCAGCAAAAAATAATTACAATGTTCATTTGTTATCTTCATTAAATGGATACCTTCAACCGTTAGAATCTAAAGGTATGTATTTAGTTGGAAAAACATTACATGAACTTGAAATTCAAAAGTTTAAAATATTTAATGATTTCTATCTTTCGCAAAATGATAAATGTCGCAAAGCTGTTGACATGTGGACTCTAGTTGCAACACGTTTGCGAATTTATAAAGATTTGCGAATCTTTATTGGTAAAATGATTTGGGAAAATAGAAATGAAGCTTTATATTAAAAATTAGGATAATGTTTAACGACGTATTTTGCAAAATGTGTCAAATCAGGACTAATATTGTATAACTCTTTAAAAAAATTAAAATCTTCCATAATATAACTCCATATATCATCTCCGTCAATCGCTTCATCATTTTCAACAATATAAATATCACGATCTCCATCGTATGTGTATTTGGTCAGTTCATCTTCAAAATAGTTTTCTTGAAAATCTTGTTCAATTTCATCATAACTTCCACCATATTCTGCTTCAAAATATGCATCATCCTCTTCATCGTATGCCTTTTTAAATTTTTTAAATTTTAAAACATAATTATAAAATTCTCGGTTATAAATTTCAATCTTTTCTTGCAATCCAGGATGGTTAAATAATGTTCGTTTTTTTAACAATTTTGGCCAAACTTCTACAAGCCATTCAATTAAAATACCTTTAAATTCACTTCCCATCCCATATGTTTCTATCATTAAATCCGCGTTGTTATTTTTAATAAGTATATAATTAAATAACAAAACTTCTATAAATGAATCGTTTATAGGAAATCTTGAAAATCTTATTGATATAAAATCTATATTAGACATAATTTTTGTTTCAAATGGATTTTCTTCATTACCAAAATGTGCTTTTGTAGTTATATTTTTTACAGAAAAATAATGAAATATTGATACATTTCTAAATTCTTCAAAATCATTTATATTTTCATCAAAATAATTTTTATATGTATTATATAAAAATATATAATGTCTTTTTGTTCTATATTTTTCAAAATTAAAATCTTTTCCTAAAAACTCTTTAAAATCTCTAGATATCCAATAATTCCAATATATTGAACGGTCATCGACATTAATGTTTAATTGTACACCATTTTTAAAAAGCAAAAAAGCATTATCAACTTTTAAAAATTCAATATCTTTGAATTCTTCATCCAAATTAAATGTATTTTGATTTGTTATTTTAATTTGATCGTCTTTATCAACTGATACTTTTTGAATTGCTTTTTCTAGTGCATCAAAGTATGATTGAAACATTTTATTTTAAAAATTATTTTGTTGTTTTTATATTATTTTATCATTAATTGTCAAATATCCTTTTTCATTTTTAGGTAATTCTGTAGGTAGGGTAATATTTGAATTATAAAATAAATTTCTAAGTATTGTTCCAAATGAAGATCCATATTTTCCTTTAATTACACGAACTTGAATCAATATTCCCCATCTATGATTAACATTAAATATTTTACAGATATCAATTGCCGGTAATTCTTTTTCAAAATATGGTGTTTTAAGCAAAATTTTTTCAATATTAATAATTTTAAGAGAGACATTAGTCATTGTACCTTCGATTTCTGGCCGTGTTAATATAAATGTAGCTTCTCTCATAACATTAATTACAAAATAATGTATCCACATGTAATATCTTTTCCACATGTTATTTTCTGTTTTAGGTATCCATAAAGGTATTTCATTTACATTAAAATCGGGAAAGTCTCTTCTAAACCAAATTTTCCATAACCCTTCATCTTTATCGTATGCTCTTCTTAAATTAATATTTAATTGAACTTGGCCTGTTGAGTTTAATATCCAATTTCTTGCTTCTGTTTGAGTCATATATTTCATTGTATTTACCAATACATCGATATTTGATTTCACCCAATTATTTGAAGATTCATATTCCCATTTTTGATCCAACAATTTATTAATGATATTAATTAAATCTATTTGTGTTAAATCTTTATCCAAATATTCATTTAAAACATTTACATTATAGTTTTTACCAAATAATTTTAATCTTGAATTTTGATCAATCCAAAATACAATGGTATTATTAATACCATTAAATCTAAACATAAAATTGGGTATGTTACCTTTTTCTTTTAAAATTTGAGCCAACATACTATATTTATCAAAATTTTTTATATAAAAAAAAAATGGATCTTTTATACGCTATTTTTGTTAAAAAAAAACCTCGCTTGACACCCGAAGAAAATGAAAGACTCATTGATGAATACATAAAATTATTTAAAGAGTCTAAATTTTGGTCGGTTGAAAAATGGGACCAAAAATTGATCAACTTTAGAAAATTGGCAAAAAAAATACTTTTACGCAAATCAAAAATCAATAATGTGTCAGATGATCAATTAGAACACATGGTAAAGACTTTGATTGATTTAAATAATACAAAAAAATTAGAAGGTTTAAAAAAAATAGAATTTGACAAAAGAGAACAAAAACGTCAAGATGATAGAATTGTATTATCATTTAATAATTATCCTAAAAAATCGGAATGTTTTAGAGTACCTGAAAATAACGAAAATCCTTTAAAATTTATTAATAGTGTCAAATTAAATACAGATGAAAAAGATGCTTTATCTTCAATGGTTATTTTTTCTTCTGAATTGAGAGAAACAATATTAGAACAAGTTGGAAAGGGTCACAATCCGGTAGTAATTATTGAAAATGTTAAAAATGTTAAAGAAGAATACGGAAGAAGAGTATATGGAAGAATTGGAGATTTTAAAAATGATTTGAGTCCACAAGAAATTTTGGTGTCACCTTCACTTTTTATTGGATTAGGAGCTAAGAAAGAATCAGATATCCTTATGATTGAATCTCGTTTGTGTTTATTAATGCCACCAATTCAAAAAATATTTTTTAAATTTTTAGGATCTAAAGATACATTGAATGAAGTTTATTCGTATATTATTGCTAGAATTGAAGCCAAAATGACTAATGACAGAATGCCCGGTATTTCTAGAGGTTCTGAACTATTGATATGGCCAAATGTATCTGTAAGAGTGGAAAAAATTTTAAATTTTGCAAACGAAGAGATATTTGCTGGTGGATTCCCAATTGCAGGAGCAGAATCTGCAATTCTTTATGATATTAAAGCTGATTAAATCTTTTGCTTTTTAATATATTCTTGAATCTCTTGTGATTCTCTTCCTTTCTTTTTAAATTCATTCAGAAACGATGGTTCTTCAGCGTAAGGAAGCCATTTCAAACCAGTCAAATCAATTTTTAGACTTGCGTAATACAAGCGATATGCGTTTACAACGTTATCCGGTTCACAATTTCTCACACAATCAGGCATGCATGCAGGAGGATCGGACCAAACAATTCCATGTTCAAAATATGTTTCATCGAACATCTTTTCTTTCAACATTTTCAAGATAACTTGTGATTTGTGTGTTTCTGACCATTTCTTTCCATGTTTCTTCGCAATGATGGCGCGCTTCGCCTTTTCCTTGTCCAAAGCAATTCCCAAATCAATAATCCACATTACGTGGGATCTGCTCTTTTTTGCCCATTTTACAACAGGATGATTCTTGTGAGTTTCCTTGTACGTTCCATCAGGTACATTAGATGGTGAAAGTTGTCTAACTACCGTAGAAGCAATTTGAGCATACTCCAGTTGCATCTTGTTCAAATGTTTATCTCCATGATAAGATGCACATGTTTCAACATCTCGATCAAGGAAGAAAAAGTTTAAACACGTCAAGAGAAAATTTATAAGACACATTAGTATGAAAAAAATTTGCAGAGATTCCGCAGAATCTTCAAGTTTATCAAAATCTCAAAGATGTTTAGCACGTGGATGTCTTTGGGGAAGGATCATTACCTTGATTGTATTGGCTATTGTGATGTTGGTTTTGTTTTTTCTTTTTCAACAATACAGTAGTAATTCGTCATGTTTTTCTTTTGCTACATCTGGACCTTGTGCATTTTTGTATTCTGCAATCGGATTGGGTGCTGGTGGATTAATTTTGATAGGATTGTGGTTAATGTTGGTATTTTGTGGGAAATTATATTGGTTTTGTAATACTATTTAGAGAAAAATCAACCCCGAAGGGGTTGATTTTTCTCCCAATGAACTGTAAAATCTGTTCATCCCTTTCCAAATATGCCGAAAAAACGACAAACATACCATATTGTTCAAAATCATGTCAATTCATTGGTAATGATATTATGAAACTACCTAATGAATTGATTGAAAACATTGTAATTAAATTAAATGGTTCAGAAATCACTAATTTGTTAAAAGCAGATGAAGAATTTAAAATATGGTTCTTTGAAAGAGAATATCTGTTTGAACGAATCACTCATCCATATAATGTCATGGACGTTCGTAAAATGAGTACAATTTATGATGCTTGGTTCATTCAGAAATACTTTACAGAACCGACCAAAATGTTTTATGAAGGTGATTCTATTGTTCTTCAAAATCATAACGATGAAAAAGTTATGTTTTCCACCTTTTTTGATGGATATGACGAACGTATTTTATTTTCATTTGATAACCAAGATATCATTTGGGAAATTACACGAAAAGGAATTAAAGGCAATGTATGGAATTACGAAGTTGATGAATATGAATTTACATATCATATGATATATGACCAAATATTTTTGAAGGCGCTTTGGGATCTTTTTGGGTATAAATATATTTACACTAAAGAAAGGGTGGAAAAAAATGAATCAGATGTGGAAGAATAAAGAAGAGCAAGATGCTTATTTTGCTTATATTGAAGATTGTTCAAGATACACGTATTTGATACAACGTATTGATGATTTGCAATATTGGAAGTATTACAGTGGACAACCAAAGGAAAATTCATTAACTTCACCCGTTTCATTGGGTGAAGTGGATTTATTGAGAGTTGGTAAAGAATTGGAAGCTGAAATGATTAGAGCTGAACGTGTGGAAAAGATTAAAGTTTTAAAAATCGCACTTCTTCAAACATGGGAAAAACTTTCAAGGAACATTTATTTTACAAGACTTCCCGTAAAAATTAATAAATATCACGAAAATTTATTTTTTTAATAAGGGGTTAATTTTTTTGAAATGTCTGAGCAACTCAAGGAATTGGAACAACAGTACAAACGATCTCAAATTGCACTTGCAAAGGCCCAAAAGAACAACAATGTCTCTGCCTATCTTCTTTTTGAGGCAAAGCAAAAGGAAGGAGTTCCTTTGGTCAATCCCGTCAAGAAGCGAGAACGAAAGGAGAAGGCTCCAAAGGAACCCAAGGCCCCCAAGGAAAAGAAGGTCAAGGAACCCAAGGCCCCAAAGGAAAAGAAGGAACCCGCAAAGAAGCGCGGCCGTCCTGCTGCTACCGAAAAGAAGGATTAAATCTTGATTCTTTTATTTGGTAAAATACAATTTTTGCAAATTGGTTTTCCACATTGTTCATGTCCTTCAATGGGGCAATCCTTAATATCGATAATTCCTGAAATACCATTTACGTTACACTCTTCTTTGCATACTGAACATTTTATATGATTTAAACACTCTAAACACGTTTTTCCAATATAAAAATGTTCTTCATCACCATCATGTTCTGGTATATAACTTCCAAAATTTTTAAAACCTTCTTGACAATGATCTACACAATAATCACTCCAATCACCACAACTATCACAATTACTATATTTTTCATGACAGTCCATACATCCATGCTTATCGCATAATGAACATTTATAATATTCGTCTTGACATAATGCTTTGTCGCAAAAACAACATCTCCACGGTTCACACCATTTTTCTCCACAAGAGTAATTACAATCATCATCGTGATGTTCAATCTTACAATACACTACTTTTTCAGATGTTTTTAGATATGGTGTTTTACATCTATAACAAAAGGTATAGCCGTGACCTTCATAAGAAGACAACGTTGCACAAGCTTCTTCCATCCATTTCACTCTTGGATTTATATCATCCTCTACATGCTTAATGACTTTTTTGACCAAATGATCACATAGTTGAGATCCGAGACCCTGCATAATTTTTTAATAATTTGAGGGGTTCAAAAAGTTTCTTCGAAACTTTTTGAACAAATGAACCAACTTCGAACTCTCAAAGTATTCGAAACCTTTACACTCTTTGACTGTATCAAACCTCCCGTGTGGATTGATTATTTAAAAACATTTGAAAATCCTCCCAAAACCTTGTATAATGAACATTTATTCAAACTATGTGAACGTGCTAATATATCAATGAATGATGAACGTGTTCCAAAACTTATTGAATATTGGAAAGAGGAGTTAGCACCCAAAGAACTGGAAGCGGCTGATTACATCTTTGAATGTCTTACAACTGATTTGGTTCCTGATTTTGCTGTTTTTTTTTCCGATGAAACAATTTCAACAACTCAAAAAGCACAAAACATTTACGATTTGATTGATTTGTGGGGTCATGTGAAACGTATATTTTTTCAAATTGTTTTTAAATATTCTAAACTTACCCTACGTTCAAAATTCAATGATTTGGACTACATTGTCTACTGTCAGGCATCAGATGCTTTATGGGACTTTTTAGAGTGTATCGTAGTTGTTCCTTGTGGAAAAAATAACAAGAATCGTGTGAAACGTAAAAAAATGGAGAATATTTGGCTTTCTTGGGTAAAAGATCATGAAGAAAGATATATAGACTTTATTAATTATGTGGATACAATTACATCGAAGAGAAACATTGATTATGGACGTATTGGTGTATTTGTCGATTTCATATTGGTTTACATTGGTAAAAAGGGAGAAAGCTTCAAATTAGTTCAATAATGGTCTTGTCAAATAACGAATGTTTTATCCAAATGGCTACTACTTTGTCATTTTCAAATTTCGCATGTATCCCCAACTCTTTTGACGCGTAGGATCCATTCTTTGTTTTTTTTAAATTTTTTAAAATAAAATCATTTGTTTTTTCGTTTGATTTTATTTTTACACCAATAAAATCCTTACACCAGTGAAATGTATCAACCACCCCATTCATCTTGTTAATATTTTAATTTTGATTTCGCAAATGTGAACAATGGAAAAAATTAAAAACACAAAAATTCCTCCATAACACCCAAATTCCAAAGGATTGTAAAAAATGTATCCAATGGACAGCCCCGCAAAAATAACAGATATACCTAATTGTAATTTAACCAAATGACGTTTGAGAGTTGTTTTATACTTGTAATATTTGAATAGGGACCATATAACAGATGTTTGCCATACAAAAATGATTCCAAACATTACAAGATGTGCAATAAATTGATGAGGGAATATGAAAATTGCAATAACAACTGAAATGTAAACAATAATTGCAAATCCAATTTGAACTCTACACGCTATATACGCTTTTTCCATGGTCAAACAGTAAATACCGAATGATACAAATAAATGAAGTGACAAAAGGGAACTTATCGCATTTACAAAAGAGTATTCGAGAAGATTAGTCACTCTACATTCTGCATTAGTGAAACACGTTAGAGAGGATGTTACAAGTATTACAATTCCTAAAAAGAATATGGATATTCCAATACGCCAAATGGGGATGGAATGTTCAACTTCATCATCAAGATCAAAATCAGTGATCATGAGTGAATTTCGTAAGAAATTCACTCACAGAATGTTAAAAAATATTTAAAACTTTATGAATATTTTTATTTTTTTGGAGGGGAGACAAATTGCTTATGAAAGTGTTGGTCGTTGGTAATGTTGGTGCAGGAAAAACATCACTAATACAACGTTATGTTGGTAATGGATTTTCTGAACATTACAAAGCAACCATTGGTGTGGATTTTGCCGTTAAAGGCAATGTAACACTTTGGGATATTGCAGGACAAGAAAGATTTGGAAACATGACAACCACTTATTACCGTGGAGCAGATGGTGCCATTGTTGTGATTGATTGGACAAACAGGGATAGTATTGATGTAGCTGAAAAGTGGATAAAAGATTTAAATAGTAAAATTGATGTCCCTATCATATTAATGGCAAACAAATGCGATAAACCATCAAGGGTAAATTATGAAGATGTTGATACAATAAGAGGAGTTATTGGATGGAAAAGAACAAGTGCTAAAACAGGTGAAGGAATACATGAAGGTATTGATATGTTAATGAAGATGATTGATGTGAAAAAGAGGGAAACCGAAACATTTGGAATGAAATTGGAGATGAAAACAGATGATAATAATAAATGCTGTTGATTCTCACTTCTTTATTTTTTTGGGAGAAAGTGAGAAAGTTGCTTACGCAACTTTCTCACTTTCTCTTCTTATCCTTGGTAAAACTCGATCTTCTAATTTGCACTTTAACCAATGTTCCATCTTCTGTAACTGGTTCAACAATAATATCAATAATTGGATCATACAATGTTGCTCTATTCTTTTCATCCAAATACTTCTTGTACAATTGTGACTGACTGATGGAATGAGTCCATCCCTTGATGCACACGTTATAATGGTCAGGCGTTTGGTACACTTCTGATTCCAATTTTGGCATGTACTTATCGAATTGATAAATACCTAAAACAATATTCTTTACATATCCACGATCAGCAGCATCAATTTTGGATAATCCCTTAATTTCTTGGGCTAATTTTATTCTCTCGTCTTCCATTTTATTTATTTAACAAAGTAATGCCAATCCGCAGTTGTTGTCTTGACCAAGCCGACGATAATTACGGAAAATAACGCAACCACATAGAGCATGAGTGTGGTTTGAGAGGGAGGGGGGGAAGAACTTCGCCCACCAGAGGTGTGCGAAGTTCTTCCTCTCTTCTCTTCTTGTTTTAAAGGAATAAAAACAACAGGGATCGGTGCACCCGTTTTATGGTCTTCTTTTGAATCAATTTTAGTTCCAGGTCTAAACTTTTCAACAGATTCCATAAAATCTCTATTGTTATGATCTACTTTTTCCAGTGGTATTTCCATGTATTTGTGACCTACTACTGGTAACAATTCAAATTCTCTGAGTGAAACGTGTGGATTATCATCACTTCGAACATGTTTTACAATGTGATCCATAAATTCATCATAAAGAGATGCTTTGAATTCATTTTCTTTTCTCTGTCTCATTTTTTGGATTTGGACTTTTTGGCAGGCTTTGCCGGTTGGGATTCCACTTCCTCGGGTTCCGGAGAGGGATCTCTTTCACGTTTCTTTTCGGCCTCTTGAACAGCCTTTTCAACGGCATCGTCGTAAATATCCACGGGCGGAGGGGGAGGCTGCTCACCGTACATGTTGGGAACATATTTGATTTGGACGTTTCCACCTTTTGAGGTCAAGACGACCTTTTTCAAAACGTTAGTGATTCCAAACTTTCCGTTCACCGCATAAAGGGATGCGGGTTGATAATGCATACATCCCGTAGAGTGATGAGGGATATTAGTGGACGTACGAGTAACACCGTCGAATTCGAAACATTCGAAATTGTACGTATCCGGAATAATTTGGTCATCTTTGGTCTTCATAGGGTAGACCTTGGTACTAAAGGTACTAGAATAACTGTCCTTCTTTTCCTCTTTTGGTTCCTTGATCAAAGAGTTGTGGAACATTCTAATTCCAGCCAAAGTAATAGGACCTTTTGTACCATCCTCTCTAAGCACTTCAGCATTCTTTCCCAAAATAACTTTTGCATGTTTGAGAGCATATTGAAGTGTAAATTCATCAAACTTTTTCAAAAACTTGACAAACTCATGGACAATCGGAACTTTTTCTTCGAGACTTGCAGAGAGACTAAAGTTGGTATGTTCTCCCAAATAATCAGAAACTCCGTAAGGGAATTGCATGAGGGGAGACTGAATGAAAAAGTTTTCAGGAATTCCCTTATCATTAAGGTATTGAATCTTTCCTGAAAGACCTTTTCCATTCTCATTAGGTTTCAGATCGGATATTTGAATACGTTCAAACTTAATAGTTCTAAAGTCCAAAGGAAGTTGTTCGGAATTCATCAAAAAAATTTAGACCCTTATTCGAATTTAAAATTTTAATAATGGACAAAAATTTAATCGAAGAAATTGAAGATGAGGATGAACCAGAAACTGTAGAATTTCCAAAAATTGCCACCAACATTAGAATCATTAGACACATGTACATTTGTCATGCTCTTATATCATTTGGAATATCCTTGTATGGTTTGGTTTTTCTTCATTTACTTTTAAAAGATTACATTGCATCCCTATCTTTATTGATTTCATCATTGTGCATGTCATTAATATTCTACATTTTAATGTATTGTCTAGCCAATACAAAATGGGGACCACCTGCATTTATCATGTGGTCATTTAATGCATTTGTTGTCGTTTCCAGTTTGGCAGGAACTCTAAAGAGTTTGGCTCCATTTCAAGGTTCCATTATATTCTTTTTGGAAGCAATATCCATTGTTCTTTTGGGATTTTATTATACAAAAGAAGTCGATATAAAATATGCAATTGGATTAATGTCATTGACGGGTCTTTTGGGTTGGGGAACGGGTATTTATGCATTTTTAGAAGAACAAGACTGGATAACTTCCATTGTATTATTTGTTCTTTG
>ERZ795044.1281-NODE-1281-length-22920-cov-6.949486_pt1 | contig 22920 bp, 25 predicted proteins | sample MGYA00375128_ERZ795044 | MGnify/ENA primary metagenome ERZ795044 (study PRJEB30173, sample SAMN05720213) | anaerobic digester metagenome | isolation source: active sludge of municipal wastewater-treating anaerobic digesters | place: USA | collected 2014-12-22 ... | reverse complement strand
CGGTCTCCCCGGAGTTGTTCGTCTGGATGCGCACAATCCCCTCGGCGATGGCCCCGTTCTCCGCGAAGACCTCCGCGGCCGTACGGTTGAGGGCCTCCTCCGCGCGGACTTTCGCGTAGAAAACCGACGTTTTTTCGAGAAAGGGGCGCAATGCCAAATTCGTCAGATACAGGCCGAGAAACAGGGCCGCTGTCGCGCAAAACAGCGAAAAAAGGAGTTTTTTTCTCATGGCAGCCTCCGAAAGTTTTCACTGTAATATATTCCGAAAAGCGGGGGATTGTGATACAATATATAATATTATGAATTTCCGGAGGCGCCCGATGGAGAGACAGGAAGCGGAAAAAAGAATTGCCGAATTGCGCGATCAAATCCGGTATTACAGCCGCTTATATTACGAGCTGGACCGGCCGGAGATCGACGACTACGAATACGACATGCTCTATCACGAGCTGCTCGATCTGGAGGAGGCCTATCCGGAATTCCAGACGCCGGATTCCCCGACCAGAAGGGTCGGCGGCGCCGCGTCCATGAAATTCGAGCCCGTCGTCCACGCCGTCCAGATGGGCAGCATTCAGGACGTCTTCAGCGTCGCTGAGCTTTATGAATTTGATGAGCGCGTACGGGCCGTGATCCCGGATCCGCAGTATGTGGTGGAGCCGAAGATCGACGGGCTCTCCGTCTCGCTCGAGTACCGAAACGGCTATTTCGTCCGCGGCTCGACGCGCGGGGACGGCTTCACCGGAGAGGACGTCACGCACAACCTGATGACGATTTCCTCGATTCCAAAGCGGATCGACTGCCCGGAGATTTCCTATCTCGAGCTTCGCGGCGAGTGCTATCTTTCGAGAGAGACCTTCCTGAAACTCATAGAGCGGCAGGAGGTTAACGGCGAACGCCCGTTTAAAAACCCGCGGAACGCGGCCGCCGGGTCCCTGCGCCAAAAGGACGCGCGGATCACCGCCGGCCGGGGACTCGACATTTTTGTTTTTAACATCCAGCAGTGCGAGGGCCGCGTCTTCGAGACGCACAGCGAGAGTTTGGATTTCGTAAAAAGCCTTGGCTTTCCGGTCTCCGTCTCCTACCGGCAGTTTGACGACATCGCCGAGTGCGTCGCGGACATCATGGAGATCGGCGAGCGCCGGGCGGACTTCTCGTTCGACATCGACGGTGCCGTCATCAAGGTCAACAGCCTCGCGGACCGCGCCGCGCTCGGGAGTACGGCAAAATACCCGAAATGGGCCGTCGCCTTCAAATATCCGCCCGAGGAAAAGACGACGAAGCTCCTTGAGATCGAGATCAACGTCGGCCGGACGGGCGCCCTGACGCCCACCGCAGTGTTTGAGCCGATTCAGCTCGCCGGGACGACGGTCTCGCGGGCGGTTCTCCACAATCAGGATTTCATCGCCGGAAAGGGCATCAACATCGGCGACACGATCGTCGTGCGAAAGGCGGGGGAGATCATCCCCGAGGTGGTCGCCGTGGCGGAAAAAGGGCCGGAGGAGGGATATTTTCTCCTGCCGGAATGCTGCCCCGCCTGCGGGACCAAAGCCGTCCGCGAGGCGGACGAAGCGGTCCTGCGCTGCCCGAATCCCGACTGTCCGGCGCAGCTGCTGCGCAATCTCATCCATTTCACGAGCCGCGACGCCATGGACATCGACGGCTTTGGCCCGGCGCTCGCCTCCGGGCTGATCGGGGCCGGGATGATCCGCTCTCAGGCGGACATCTACGAGCTGCGCGCGGATAAGGTAAAAGACATCGAGCGGATGGGCGAAAAATCGGCCGCCAACCTGATCGCCGCGATCGAGGGCTCCAAAAAGAACGGGCTCTCTCGCCTTGTCTACGCGCTCGGCATCCGAAATATCGGGCAAAAGGCCGCGGAACTGCTCGCGGGACGCTTCGGCGACATGGATTCCCTGATGGCCGCGTCCGCCGACGAGATCTGCGCGATCGAGGGCTTCGGCCGCATCATGGCGGATTCCGCCGTGGGTTTCTTCTCGCTGCCGCAATCCCGCGCGCTGATCGGGCGGCTCCGCGAGAGCGGCGTCTCCATGACGGAAGAGAAAAAGGTGGCGGGCGACCGGTTCGGCGGCCTGACTTTCGTGCTCACCGGCACGCTCCCGGGCATGACGCGCGAGGAGGCGACGGAGAGGATCACCGCGCTTGGCGGGAAGACCTCCTCCTCCGTCTCCAAAAAGACGAGCTATGTCCTCGCGGGGGAGGACCCCGGCAGCAAATATACTAAGGCGCAGGCGCTCGGCGTCCCGATCATCGACGAAGCCGAGTTTCTGCGGATGTGCGAATAAAGCCGCCCATGGAACTGGGCCCGGCACACAAAAGGAGTGGCCTGCCCGGAGCCTCCGCCGACCGACCGGAGGCCGCCCGGCACCCAGCGGACAGGCTTTGATTGGCAGCCCCCGACACGAAAAGTATCAGCGAACGCCCCGCCGCAAAGCGGGGCGTGTTTTTTATGCCCGGAGGTCGCCGCCAAAATGGGACGCGAGGGCTTCCGCCGGCGCCGGGAAAAGCGGTCGGCTTCCCGGCAAGGACGGCGAACCGCGCCCGGGTCCGTTCCGGCCTTTCTTTTCCATCTTTCTTGGGGCGGTAGAATGGCGCGACAAGCGCCTTTTCTTCGGGGAAAGCCGAACATTTTGTCGCTTGGACGGCCGGGAAAAGAACTCCCGGCTTTTTTGGTCCCCGATTTTGCCGGAATACTTTCCGGACAGGCCTCATAGAATGGGGCATGACAGAAAAGCGGTGAGAGTGAGCGTATGAAAAATAAAACGATCGACGAGATTTTTGAGGAGATCCAAAGCTGCAGCGGGCAGACCGTTTCCGGGATCCTGTCCCATGTCGACCGGGAGATCCGCAAAGAGGCGAGAGAGATCCGCCTTGCCGCCGGGAGCCCGATGCAGATCGTAACCGCCGGAGAGCTTTATTTTTGCTCTCGTAAGGGTGAGGTTTTTAGGGAACCGGAGCGGGGCTGGTACCCGGCCCCCTGCGACATTGACGCGGTTTTCCGCGCCGTCTGCCAGTATTCCATCCACGCTTACGCGGACGACATCGCCTCCGGATTTGTCACGATCCGCGGCGGCCACCGCGCGGGCGTCTGCGGCACCGCGGTCTACGAAAGGGGAGCCCTTCTCCCGATGGCGCAGAAAAACATCTCCTCCATCAACATCCGGATCGCCCGCCAGATCTTCGGGGCGGCGGATCCGATCCTCGCGGAGCTGCGAAAGAGCGGGTTGTGCAGCATTCTGGTCATCGGGCCGCCGTGCTCGGGCAAGACGACCGTCCTGCGGGATCTTGTGCGCCAGCTCGCGTCCGGGAAGACAGGCGCTTTCGTGCGGACAAGCGTCATCGACGAGCGCTCGGAGCTCGCCGCTATGTACGAGTCCGAGCCGCAGAACGACGTCGGCGTCACCTGCGACGTGCTCAACGGCTTTGGAAAAAGGGAGGGAATCCTCACCGCGATCCGCGCCTTCGCCCCGGAGATGATCGTCTGCGACGAGCTGGGCGGCGCGGAGGACATGGACGCCGTCCGGGAGGCGGCCCGGTGCGGGTCCTGCCTTGCCGCGAGCATCCACGCGGAGTCTATGGAAAGCCTTCTTTTGAGGCCCAACCTGCTTGCGCTCATGGCGAGCGGAATCTTTGACATGGCTGTTTTGATGGGAAAGGACTGCCGTATTCAAGAGATCCGGGCTCTTAGCAAGGAAGGCGCGCGATGAGACCGATCGGCTGCGTCTTGATTTTTCTTTCGGCCGCGGCGTGCGGAATGCTGTTCGCGGCGAGGCAAAAGAGGCTGGAGCGGATCTACGCGCAGTCCGTCGTCATGACCGGGATGCTGATCGCCTTCCTCCAATACGACGCGCCGGCCTTGGCCGACCTGCTCGACCGGGTGGCCCGGTCCGGAAACTGCTCGGAGCTCTCATACCTTGGCCGCACGCTGGAGCTTTTGCATACCGGCGCCGGTTTCCGGGAGGCGTTCGAGGAGGCGCTCTCGGAGTTTTGCCGGGAGAACCGATGCCCGGACTATTACGATTCCATCTTCCCGCTCGGGAATCTCCTCGGCGCCGGAAGGGTGGAAAATCAGTCCCGCACGCTTGAAGCGCTGCGGCGGAACTTGCAGCATGCCAGCGAGCAGGTCAGGCAGGAGACGGAAAAAAGGGCGAGGCTCTTCCGCTCTCTTGGAATCGGCATCGGCGCTGCTGCGGCGTTTGTTCTGATTTAAGGCGGAGGCGGAGACATGGACGTGGATATGATCTTTAAAATCGCGGCAATCGGAATCATCGTTTCCGTATTGAACCAACTGCTGATTCGTTCCGGAAGGGAGGAGCAGGCTATGATGACGACGCTGGCCGGGCTGATCGTTGTGCTGATGATGCTCATCACGGAGATCAGCAACCTCTTTGAAACGGTCAAGTCGGTCTTCGGCCTATGACAAGGTGAATATCTTTACACTGATCGGGGCCATTCTGGCCGGGGCCGTCGTCGCGGTTTTGCTCCGCCAATACAAGCCCGAGCTTGCGTTCGCCGTCTCCGTCGCGGTGGGAGTTTTGATCCTGCTCGCCGTCTCCGGGGAAGTGAGCGAGCTCTTCGATTTCGCGGACAAGCTGATGCAAAACGGCTTCTCTGAAAATTTTGGGCTGCTTCTGCGGTGCACCGGCGTCTGCCTGATCACGCATTTCGTCGCCGACGGGTGCAGGGACTGCGGGGAAAAGGCGCTCGCGGATCAGGCGGAATTCGGCGGAAAGATCGCGATGCTGCTGATCCTTCTGCCGCTTTTGGAAGAATATCTGCATCTTGCGGAAAGGATCGCCGGCCTATGAGTATCCGGAACCTGAAATTTCTGGCGCTTGTGCTGCTGGTTGTCTTTCTCTCCGGCATGTCCGCGCCAGGAGCCGGAGCTGTGATCTCCGAAGGCGGCGCGGCGGCATGGAAAACCCGCGCGGCCGCTTCGGAAACCGCGCCGGAGGGCGGAGTGGGAAGATCGGGAACCGAACGGGGGAGCGACGCAACTATGTCTGGGGCCGAAGCGGACATGCCCGCGACAAAGACCGGCGCGGGGGAGTTGGGAGCCGGATCGGAAAGCGGCACAAGCGCGGCGGAGGCCGACAGTGATACATCGGAGATTGCCGGCAACGGATTCAATCTCACGTCCTTTTTGGATTATTTTTCACCGGAGCTCACGCAGGTGATGGAGGTGCTCGGGCTCGAGAGCCTCGACGCCTCGGAGATCGAGTCCCTGCGGATCGAAAGCATTTTTTCCTCCGTGAAGGACGCAGTGCGGGAACGGTATATCGGGCCGCTCCGGGCGCTGGCCGCGGCACTCTCCGGCAGCATGGTCATCTCGGCGATCGGGACGCTTTCCCCGGGAAAAAGCGCGCTGGACAGGCTTCTCTCCGTCGCCGGCGTGCTGTATTTCTCCGCGATGGCGCTGTATCCGCTGCAACAGGCCTTTCAGTCCGCCGCGGGCGTGATCACCTCCTGTCAGGAGATGCTGATGGGGTACATCCCCGTGTTTGCCTCTATCGTCACGGCGGCCGGGAGCCCGGTTTCGGCCGCGGCCTATTCCTCGATGCTGCTGCTCTCGTCAAACCTCGCGGCAAGGCTTTTTTCCGAATATATCGTGCCGCTCTCTTTGCTGCTGCTCGTGATCTCGATGGCCGCGCCCTTCACGCCGTTTGACGTCAGCCGGATCACGCAGATGCTCAAAAAGGCGGCGATCTGGTCGCTTTCCTTCTCGATGGTCGTCTACACCGGCATCCTTGGGCTCAAGACGCTGGTCGGTTCCTCGGCGGACAGCGTCGTGGACCGGTCCGCCAAATTTGTGATCGGCACGTTTGTCCCGATCGTCGGGGGCGCGCTCTCGGACGCGATGAACACCGCGCAGGGCTGCCTGCGGCTCGCCCGAAACGTCGTCGGCGCGTACGGCATCCTCGCCGCCGCCATGACCTGCCTGCCCTCGATCGTCGAGCTGATCCTCTGGCAGGCGGCGCTCTCCCTCTGCGCGGCCTTCTGCGCCTCCTTTGGGCAGAGCCATATGGAAAAGATGTTCTCGGCGGCGTCCGATGTGACGGGGATCCTTTTCGCGGCGCTCGCGTGCTCGACACTGACCGTCATCATCTCCACCGGCGTGCTGCTGTTGACCGTGGGAGGGGGATAACATGGAATCGCTGGCCGATTGGGCGCTCTCCCTCTGCGCGACGGGGGTGGCCGTCTTTCTCTGCGAGATCCTGCTCCCGGATGGAAACATTGCGAAGATCTTCAAGATCGCGGCCAGCGTCTTCTTTCTCTCCGCGATTTTGAGCCCGCTGTTGTCCGGCCTCGGCGCAGGAGAATTTTCCGGTTTGGGCGGGACGGATTACGCGCCCTCCGACACGGCGCAGCGGGCGGTGGAATCCGCCGTGATTTCGGGTTTCCGATCCAATCTGGAGAGCGAGCTTCTCGCCGGGCTGCAACGCGCGGGAATCCCGGCCTCCGGGGTGGAAGCGAAAGTTTCTTTAAAGGAAGACGGCGTCACGCTCGCGGTCGACTCGGTCACCGTGCGGCTCCCGAACGCGGAGGCCGCCGATCCCGCCGCCGTAACCAAAGCCGTGCTGGAGCTTTCCGGCGTCGAACCGGAGATTTTTTACGAGGAGGAAGACCATGGACTTGCTGAAAAAATTCCTCAATAAAATCGGGCTGTCCGGCGATCACCCGTCCAAAAACGGGAGCAGGTGGGTTTTGATCCTCGGCTTCGCCGGGATCGCGCTGATCTTTTTCTCCGAATTCGTCTCCTGCGGCGAAAGCCCCAAAACGGCACAGACGGGCGAGTATCCGGCGTATCTGCCGCAGATGGAGTCGAAGCTTGAGAACCGGGTCCGCCTGCTCGTGGAGGGGATCGACGGCGCCGGCAGGGCGGAGGTGCTGATCACGTTTTCGGGCGGCTACGAGTACGAATATCTCTCCGACATGGAAATGAAAGCGGAAGAAAACGCCGAAAGCGTATTAAAATCAGAAACTCAAACATATATAATCGTTGACGGCTCCGCGGGGGATTCCGCCTTGGTCAAAAAAATACTGGTGCCGGAGATCAACGGTGCGGCAGTGATCTGTGAAGGCGGCGGGAATCCGCAGGTTGCGGAAAGAGTGATCCGGGCGGTGTCGACGGCGCTGGGGATTTCATCCTCAAAGGTTTTTGTTGCGAAAAAGGCTTGAATATGGAGGGGTAGGCAATGACAAGCGTCAACAATTATGAAAGCGTAGAGCTGGCCACCGTGCCGGCAAAGACAAAGCATGGATTTTTTCATTTCGGCGGAAAAAAGACGGGGGAAAGGGCAAAGCTCCGCTTCGTGCTGCGCAAAAAACATGTGATCGTCGCCGCGCTGGTGATGGTGCTCACCGCGGCGGTCTATGTCAATTACCTCTATTCCGTCGGCGAGTTCGACCTCACGCCGACGGGGACTAAAAATTACGGGGATTCGCTGCTCGTCGCGACGGGGGCGGACGACGTCGTGATGGACGCGGACGCCTATTTCAGCGAGGCCCGCATCTCCAAGGAGCAAAACCGCGACGAGGCCGTGGAGACGATCCAAAATCTCTCCGTCACGGAGAACCTGACCGAGGAGCAGCTCGCGCAGCTCACGCAGCAGGCCTCGGCGATCGCCGCAAGCATGGAGCTGGAGACGAAACTCGAAAGCCTCATCAAGGCGAAGGGTTTTGAGGACTGCCTCGTCTATATCACGAACGAATACGCGGATGTGATCGTCAAGACCGAGGGGCTGCTCGCCGCGGAGGCGGCGGCGATCAAGGAATCCATCCTTCAGGAGACGGAGGTCCCGGTCGAAAATATCACGATTGTGGAAGTAAGCTGAGCGCTGCATATACATTTAAATAACGGGGAACCCAAACAGAGCCTTTTGGAAGAACATGCGCTTTTTCCACGGCTCTGTTTTTTATACGCCCGTGTATATTCAAAAATATTGTATTTTATTATCAGTCAAAACCTTGTATATAGATTTTATTATGATATAATAACCGCAAGAGCCGTAAGGCGGTTATTATACCGCTATCTCAATGGCCCGCCTACGGCGACGGCCAATTCTGCCACCGCGCGCTTTGCGCTTGTGGCATCATAACCGCAGGAGCTGTATGCGGTTATGATATCGTTATCTCAATGGTCCGCCTACGGCGACGGCCAATTCTGCCGCTTCGCGCTTCGCGCTTGCAGCAGAATAATCATACAAAATCCAGCGGCGCGGGGCGAAATTCGCGGGCCGCCGGATGGAAACCATTTTAGCGGGATCTCCCTCCTTGGGTAAAACGGGGAGGAATTTTTTTCGGAGGAAACGGAATGACAAGAAAAGAAGCGAGAGAACAGGCATTCGCGCTGGTGTTTGAGAGCGCCTTCCACAAGGAGGGCCTCGATTATGTCATCGAAAACGCGATGGAGGACGGCGACGAATCGCTTGAGATCAGCAGCTTCGCGAGGGAGCTTGCGGCGAAAACTCTGGACAACCGGGACTTTTTGGACGAGAAGATCGCCGAGTGCTCCTCCCATTGGAAGACGAGCCGCATGTCCCGCGTTTCGCTGGCGATCCTGCGCAACGCCGTCTGCGAGATGTTTTTCTTTGAGGATATACCGGACAGCGTCTCGATCAACGAGGCCGTCGAGCTTGCGAAGACCTACGGCGGCGAGGACGACCCGTCCTTCGTGAACGGCGTGCTCGGCGCCGTCTACAAGAAAAAGCAGGAGGCGGACCATGCCGCTCTATCTGGGGATTGACACCAGCAACTATACCACCTCGGCCGCGCTCTACGACAGCGATACCGGCGTCTTGATTCAGAGAAAGCGCCTGCTTCCGGTCAAAGAGGGCGAGCTCGGCCTGCGTCAGTCCGACGCGGTGTTTGAGCACGTCCGTCAGCTCGGCGAGACGGTTTCGGGCCTCTTTTCGGAAACCGGGGCACGGGAGATCGCCGCGGCGGGCGTCTCAAACCGCCCGCGCGACGTAGAGGGCTCGTATATGCCGTGCTTTTTGGTCGGCGTGGCAGCCGCGGAATGCGTCTCGGCGGCCCGGCAGATTCCGCTTTTTCGCTTCTCCCACCAGCAGGGCCACATCGCCGCCGCGCTGTATTCCGCGGGGAGGCTCGACCTGCTGAAAGAACGCTTTTTCGCGTTCCATGTGTCCGGCGGGACGACCGAGTGCCTGCTGGTCGAGCCGGACGAGAGCCGGATCTTCCGCTGCGAAAAGCTCGCCGATTCACTCGATCTCAAGGCCGGACAGGCCGTCGACCGCGTCGGCGTCATGCTGGGGCTGCCGTTTCCGGCCGGCCCGGAGCTCGAAAAACTCGCATTAAAAAGCGATCGAATTTATAAAATAAAGCCGACGATGAAAGAGGGCGGCTGCTGCCTCTCAGGCGTCGAAAACCGCTGCAAAGCGATGCGGGAGGCCGGGGAACCCCCCGAGCACATCGCGCGGTTTTGCCTCGATTCGATCGGGGCGGCCCTCTCGGGCATGACGGAGGCCGCGCTCACAAAATACGGCAGGCTGCCGATCCTTTACGCCGGGGGCGTCATGTCGAATTCCATTCTCCGGCGGCAGTTTGAAACAAATTACGGAGGCATCTTCGCGGAGCCCGCGTTCTCATCCGACAACGCCGCGGGCGTGGCGGTGCTCGCCTCCGTCGCCGACCGCGGCAGGGAGGGGGCCCCGGAATGGCCGGATTCGCAGTCCTGACGGTATCCCAGATCGTGACCTATCTCAAATCGACGGTCGAGGAGGACGAGAAGCTCAAGGGCCTCTACGTCCGCGGCGAGATCGGCGATTACCGCCCGAATTTCATCTCCGGGCACGTCTATTTCACGCTCAAAGAGGCGGAGGCCTCGCTGCGCTGCGTGATGTTTCGCTCAAGCGCCTCCCGCCTGAAATTTGAGCCGAATTCCGGCATGTCGGTCATCCTGCGCTGCGACGTGACGCTCTATTCCCGGGACGGGACCTGCCAGCTCGTCGTCTACGACATCCAGCCGGAGGGTCTCGGCGCGGCGTACCTCGCCTTTGAGCAGCTCAAAGAGAAGCTCTCGAAGGAGGGCCTTTTCGCCCCCGAGCACAAGCGACCGATCCCGCGCTATCCTCAGAAAATCGGCGTGATCACCTCGCGCTCCGGGGCGGCATTGCACGATATTGAGAAGATTTTGGAGCGCCGGTGGCCGCTTGGGGAGATTTTGCTCTACCCGGTCTCCGTGCAAGGCGCGGAATCCGTCCCGCAGATCGTCCGGGCGATCGAGGCGATGAACCGGGCGTGCGCCGCGGACGTCCTCCTGCTCGGCAGGGGAGGCGGCAGCGCGGACGATCTCTCCGTTTTTAACGACGAACGCATTGCGCGAGCCGTCTACGCGAGCACGATTCCGGTGATCTCGGCCGTCGGGCACGAGACGGACTTCGCCATCTGCGACTTTGTCGCGGATCTGCGCGCCCCGACGCCCTCCGCCGCCGCGGAGCTGTGCAGCCCGGACGGCGCGGAGCTCAAATACTACTTCGACTCGGTCTCCACGGCGCTGACGGCGAAGATCCGCGCCCTCCTTGAGCACGATAAAGAAGAAAAAATCGAGAGAAATGCTGAAAAGCTAAATAGCTTTACATCCGTGGCGCTGGCGACCGGCTCCGGATTTATCCGGGAGCGGCGGGATGCTCTGGGACTGAGCATCGGGAGGCTGACGGATCGCCTCGACCGGGTGCTCGAGCGGGAGATCACCCGGCTCGACGGGGCAAACCCCGCGAAGATTTTAAAAAAAGGCTTTTGTTTCGCGGAAAAAGAGGGCCGCCCCGTGCGGTCGTCAGGCGAACTGGGGCCCGGGGACGAGGTGCGGCTGCGCTTTTCTGACGGCGCGGTCGGCGCAAAAATCATATAGAGAGGAGCGTTCCCATGGCGGAAGAACTGAATTTTGAAAAGACCGTGGAACGGCTGGACTATATCAACGCGAAGCTCGAGGCGGGGAATCTGCCGCTCGAGGAGGCGCTCGCGCTCTATGAGGAGGGTGTGAATCTCTGCAAAAAAGCCTCGAAGATCCTCGAGGACGCGAAGCAGCGGATCACGGAGCTCTCCGAAGAGGGGAACGGCTGACCGATGGAAAACGAGACGTTTCGCTCCATTTTGGAGGAAGACCGGAGGAAAATCGGGGATTATCTATCGGAGCGCGTCTCCGCGGAGACTTCAGAGCAGGCCCTGATCGCCGAGGCGATGCGCTACGCCGTTTTGGGCGGGAAGCGGCTCCGCGGCATCCTCGCGCTGGAATTCTGCCGGCTGTTCGGCGGGGCGGAGGAGGACGCGCTGCCCTTCGCCGCGGCGGTGGAGTGCGTGCAGGCCTATTCGCTGGTCCACGACGACCTGCCCTGCATGGACAACGACGACCTGCGCCGCGGGAAGCCCTCCTGCCACATCCGCTTTGGGGAGGCGAACGCGCTGCTCGCGGGCGACGCGCTGCTCACGGAGGCCTTCTGCATTTTGGCGGAGTGCGGCCTCGCGAAACGGGCGCCGGAGAGGACGCTCAAGGCCGCGAGCCTGCTTTCGAGGGCCGCCGGCTACCGGGGTATGGTCTGCGGTCAGGTGCTCGACCTCGCGGGCGCGGGAAAAGAGATCACCGCCGACGAGCTCTATGTGCTCGATGAATTAAAAACCGCCGCGCTGATCCGTTGCGCCGCCGAGATGGGCTGCGCCGCCGCCGGCGCGACCGCGGAACAGACCTATTTTGCCGTCTCGTACGCGAACGAGTTCGGCCTCGCGTTTCAAATCGCGGACGACATCCGGGATTTCGCGGGAAAACCGGACACGGCCGAGCCGGGCTCCTACGTCGCCGTGCACGGGCTCGCAAACGCCGGAGCGGACGCGAGGAAACACGCGGCTTTTGCGCTCGGCTACCTCGATCCCCTCGAAAAAAGCGGGGTCGACGCCGGCTTTTTCCGCAGATTTGCGGAGGAGCTGATTGAGTTTTGATGGGAGAAACTATGCAAAACGGAAGAATTCTGGACTCGATCAAGCTGCCGGAGGGCATTTCGGAGCTTGACGACGATGAACTGAAAACCCTTTGCGGGGAGCTGCGCGCGGAGATTTTGGATAAAGTCTCAAGGACCGGCGGCCACCTCGCTTCCAATATGGGCGCGGTGGAGCTCACCGTGGCCCTGCACCACGTTTTTTCGACGCCGAAGGACGCGATCGTCTGGGACGTCGGCCACCAGTGCTATTCGCATAAAATTTTGACCGGACGCGACATCACCGGCATCCGCACCGAAAACGGGCCCTCCGGTTTCCCGAAATCGGCCGAGAGCGCGCACGACGCGTTCGTCGCGGGCCACGCGAGCACCTCCGTCTCGGCGGCGCTCGGCATCGCTCAGGCAAAAAAGATCAAGGGGGAGCCGGGCAGCGTGATCGCGGTCGTCGGCGACGGGGCGTTTTCCGGCGGCATGATCTACGAGGCCATGAACAACGCGGGGCGCAGCGGCACGAAGCTGATCGTCGTGCTCAACGATAACGAGATGAGCATCTCCAAAAACGTCGGCGCGATGGCGAGGTATCTCGCGAAGATCCGCACGAGGCGCAGCTACTTCCGTTTCCGCGACGGGCTCGAGAAATTCCTACTCGCGATCCCGCTGGTGGGGAGAAGCCTGCGGAATTTCGCCTCCGCGGCCAAAAATATGCTGAAAAACCACCTCTACGGCAGCAACTATTTCGAGCATTTCGGGTTTTATTATTTAGGGCCCGTGGACGGCCACGACGTCTCGATGCTGGCGCGCGTCTTTGAGCGCGCCAAGAAATTCTCCTGCCCGGTGCTCGTCCATATCAACACGGTAAAAGGGAAGGGCTACCCGCCGGCGGAGCAGAACCCGTCTAAATTTCACGGGATTGCCCCATTTAATAAAGAGACTGGCGAGCTGCTGGAGACGCCGCCCGTCGGCTTTTCGGAGGCGTTCGGCGGGATTCTGACCGAGCTCGCGGCGAAGGACGACCGCATCTGCGCGATCACCGCCGCGATGCCCGACGGCACCGGCCTTTCGCCCTTCGCGGCGCGCTATCCGCGGCGCTTTTTCGACGTCGGTATCGCCGAGGAGCACGCGCTGACCTTCGCGGCGGGGCTTGCCGCCGGGGGCATGAAGCCGGTTTTCGCGGTCTATTCGACCTTTTTGCAGCGCGCCTGCGACCAGATCATCCACGACGCCTCAATCGAGCAAAAGCACATCGTTTTGGCCGTCGACCGGGCGGGCATCGTCGGCGGGGACGGGGAGACGCATCAGGGGGTCTTCGACATGGCGATCCTGACCGCCGTCCCGGGCGTGACGATCTACTGCCCGGCGGATTACCGGGAGCTGCGTTCCATGCTTGAGGCCGCGCTCGAGGGGACCGGCGTCTGCGCCGTCCGCTATCCGCGCGACTGCGAAAAAACACTGCCGGAGAACTACCGCGGCGCCGGCGCGGATTACGATCTCTTTGAAAACCCGGACCGGGACCGGCTGATCGTTTGCTATGGCAGGCTGTTTTCCGAGGCGGTTTCCGCCGCGGAAGCCTGCGGCGCTTCGATCTTAAAGCTCAACAAGGTCTGGCCGCTCGCAGCGTCGGCCCTCGAAGCCGCGGCGCGGTATCCACATATTTTCTTTTTTGAAGAGGCCGTCTTCCCGGGCAGCGTGGCCGAACATTTCGGCGCGGCTCTGGCGGAAAGAGGATTTCGCGGCGAATACCGCCCGCAGAACGTCCGAGGCTTCATCCCGCAGATGAGCGCCGCTTCCGCGCTGAAAAAGCAGGGGCTCGACGCGGCATCCATGCTGCAAAAACTTGCCGGGGAGGAGGGGACGCCCCGATGAGCGAAAAAAAGCGCCTCGACGCCGAGCTCGTCGACCGCGGCATCCTCGTCAGCCGGGAGCTCGCAAAGGCCGCGGTCATGGCCGGGCAGGTCTATCTGAACGGGCAGAGGGCCGACAAGGCCGGCGAGCCGGTCACGGCGGAGGATCGGATCGAATTCCGAGGCGAGACGCTCCGTTACGTCAGCCGCGGCGGGCTCAAGCTTGAGAAGGCCCTCGCCGTCTTCCCGGGCATCTCTCCCGCCGGGAGGGTCTGCATGGACGTCGGCGCGTCCACCGGCGGGTTCACGGACTGTATGCTGCAAAACGGGGCCGAAAAGGTCTACGCCGTCGACGTCGGCTACGGCCAGCTCGCGTGGAGCCTCCGCACGGATCCCCGCGTTGTGAATCTTGAGCGCACCAACGTGCGTTACCTCACCAAAGAGCAGGTCCCGGAGCCGGCCGGGTTCGTGAGCATCGACGTGTCTTTTATCTCTCTCGGCCTCGTCCTGCCCGTGCTCATGCCGTTTTTGGCCGAGGACGCCATTGTCGTCTGCCTCGTGAAGCCGCAGTTTGAGGCCGGACGGGAGAAGGTGGGCAAGCACGGCGTCGTCCGGGAGCCGGAGACGCACCTCGAGGTGATCGAAAAAGTGCTCGCCCTCGCGAGGGGCGTCGGATACGGCGCGTTCGGCCTCGATTTTTCGCCGATCAAGGGCCCGCAGGGCAATATCGAATATCTACTGGCGCTGTCGAGGGACGCCTCCTTCGACAGGACCGATCTTTCGCCGGAGGCCGTGGTCGCGGCCTCGCATGAGACACTGAGCTGAGGGGGGAATTCCGTCATGAAAAAAAGGATTGAAAAATTTCGGCTTCATCCTTCCCGCAGGCCGAAAGCCTTCATTTCCGTAAACCTGACCCGGGAGAAGGTGAAGCCCTGCGCGGAGAAGGTGATCGCCCGTCTTTTGGAGCTCGGCGTCGCGCCCTATCTGGACGCCTCGCTGGAGGCCCTCTTTTCCGGGACGGGCGCCGGATTCCTGCCACCCGAAACGGCGCTGCCCGAATCCGATATCATGATCGTGATCGGCGGCGACGGGACGATCCTCCGCGCCGCGAGGAGCGCCATCCTCTACGATGTGCCGATCCTCGGCATCAACGCCGGGCGGCTCGGCTTTCTCTCCGATCTCGAGCAGGAGGAGATCCCGCTGCTTGAGAAGCTCGTCCGCGGCGGGTGTCAGGTCGAGCGGCGCATGATGCTCGACGTTGTCCACGGCGCGGAGGTCGAGACGGCGGTCAACGACGTGTTTCTCTCCAAGATCGAGCCCGGCAAGATCGTCGATCTCGACGTGCGGTGTGACGGCAGGGAGGTCGCCCATTACCGGGCGGACGGCATCGTCTTCGCCACGCCGAACGGCTCCACCGCCTACTCCATGTCGGCGGGAGGCCCGGTGATGGACAGCGGGCTCGACGCGATCATCATGACGCCGATCTGCCCGCATTCCCTGATCTCCCGGTCGATTGTCTGCTCAGGGGACAAGATCCTGACGGTTCGGGCCGTCTGCTCCGACAGCGAGAAGGAGCTCGGCATCGTCGTCGACGGGGAAAAACGCATGGTGCTTCAATCGGACGACGAGATCTCGGTCCGCCGCTCGGAAAACTATATCCGTTTCGTCAACATCACGGGCCGGGGATTTTACGAGATCCTCAACGAGAAAATGATAGGGAGACGATGAAATGAAAACAAAACGCCACTCCAAGATCCTTGAACTCATTTCCGAAAAGGACATCACCACGCAGGAAGAACTTCTTTCTTGGCTGAAGGAAAGCGGCTTTGAGATCACGCAGGCGACCGTCTCCCGCGACATCAAGGAACTCCGTCTTATCAAGACGCTATCCCCGAACGGAAAATATCGCTATACGGCCGCCGCCGGAGAATCCAAATCCGACATCGGCACCAAATACGCCGTATTCAGCCAATCGGCGAAATCCGTGGACTACGCGGGCAACATCATCGTGATCAAATGCTTCACCGGCATGGCGAACGCCGCCTGCGCCGTCTTGGACGCGATGAACCGTCAGGGCATCGTCGGGACGCTCGCCGGGGACGACACGATCTTCGTGCTGATGCGGGATGAAAAGATGACGCTCGTTTTGGTCGACGAAATCAGGCGTCTGATCGGCTGACGCTGAAAGAGGGATTCGTTTGCTTTCTCAGTTACAGATTCAAAATGTCGCGGTGATCGAAAACGTCTCGCTGGAGCTCAAGCCCGGCTTTAACGTGCTGACCGGCGAAACCGGGGCCGGGAAGTCCATCCTGATCGATTCGATCCATGCCGTGCTCGGCGGCAGGACGCGCCGGGATCTGATCCGCACCGGGACGGAGAAAGCCTCCGTCCGCGCGGTCTTTTCGGCGTTGTCGGAGAAGGACGTCGCCGCGGTCCGGGCGCTCGGCTACGAGCCGGATGAGAACGGCGAGCTGCTCGTTTCGCGGGAAATTTTCGCGGACGGCCGCTCGATGTGCAAGATCAACCTCTCTCCCGCGACCGCCTCCGTGCTCAAGGCGCTCTCCGCGGAGCTGATCGACATCCACGGCCAGCATGACAGCCAGATGCTCTCCGACCCCGAGCTACATATGCTCTACATCGACGCCTACGGGAACGTGGGCGCGCTTCGGGACGAATACCGGGCCTCCTACGAGGCGCTGAAAGCCGTGGAAAGGGAGATCAAAAAGCTCTCCGGCAGTGACGCGGAAAAGGCCTACCGGATCGACCTTTTGAGTTATCAGATCAAGGAGATCGAAGACGCCTCGGTCGCGCAGGGGGAGGAGGAGGAGCTCCTCGCCCAGCGCAAGCGCATGAACGGCGCCGAGAAGCTCTCCGAGCTGATCGAGGAGGCGGCGGAGGCCTTTGACGGCGGAGACGACGCCGAAGGTCTGCTCGCGCGGATGGAGACCGTGATCGGCGACACGGCGAGGCTTTGCGAATACTTCCCGGATTTTTCCGGCGCGCCGGAGAAATTCCGCGGGATGTACTATGAATTTGAGGAGCTCGCGGGCGAGATCCGCGCCTGCGCCGACGAGCTCGAGTTCGATCCGGCGCTGCAAAACCGGGTCGAGACGCGGCTCGACGCGATCTACCGCCTGAAACGGAAGTATGGCGGCACGGTCGAGGCCATGCTCGATTATTATGAGCGGGCAAAACAGGAGCTCGACGCGATCGAGTTCTCCGAAGAGAAGCTTGAGGAGCTCCACAAGCGGGAGAAAATCCTGCTCGCGCAGGCCTCCGGGCTCGCCGACAGGCTCACCGAAGCGCGAAAAAAGGCGGCCGCCCTGTTTGAGCGAAACGTCGCCGCAGAGCTTGCCTATCTCGATATGCCGCATGCCCGGTTCGAGGTCCGCTTTGAGCAATCGGAGCTCTCCCCGGACGGGCGGGACGTCTTAGAATTTTATATCTCCACCAACGCCGGCGAGCCGCCCAAGCCGCTTGTGAAGATCGCCTCCGGCGGCGAGCTCTCCCGGATCATGCTGAGCATCAAGAACGTGCTCGCGGCGAACGACCGGATCGACACGCTGATCTTCGACGAAGTCGATTCCGGCATCTCCGGCTCGGCGGCGGAGAAGGTCGGCCGGAAGCTCAAGCAGGTTTCCCAAGGCCGCCAGATCGTCTGCGTCACGCACCTCGCGCAGGTCGCCGCCCACGCGGACAATCACATTTACATCTCCAAATCCATCGAAAACGGCCGCACCTACACCAAGGTGGAGGAGCTCGACCGGCCCGGCCGGATCGAGGCGCTCTCCCGCATCATGGGCGGCGCGAACGTCACCGATTCCATCCGCAAAAGCGCGGAGGAGCTGCTGCGTCTCTCCGGCAACTGAGGTTGACAAATCTGCCGAAATACGGTATACTCCATCCCATATGAGAAAGGCGAAGATGGGAAGAAGCGGCCATTTTGCCCACGGCGCGGAGAGCGTCCGGCCGGCGTGAAGGGGCGCGTGCAAAGCCGCGAATTACGATCCCGGAGCCGCGGGGAAGACCGAGAGGGAAGCCCCGCCCGGCGCGCCGGTTAACGCGGGCCGCGGCGCGTGAGCTTTGCGGCAAACAGAGGTGGTATCGCGCATGTTCGCCCTCTGCCGTTTCGCCGCGGCGGAGGGCTTTTTTCTGCCGGGCAATCCGGCGAGGCACGATTGGAATTTCATAAAAGGAGCGGGATCAGGATGAAAATTTACGAGGATCTGGAGCGCAGGGAGCTGATCGCCCAAGTCACCGGCGAGGAGGAGATCCGCAAAAGGCTCGACAACGACAAGGTCGTTTTCTATATCGGGTTCGACGCCACGGCCGACAGCCTGCACGTCGGGCATCTGCTTCAGCTATTGATCATCCGCAGGATGATCGACGCCGGCCACACGCCGATCCTGCTGCTCGGCACGGGCACCACCCTTGTCGGCGACCCGACCGGCAAGACCGATATGCGCAAGATGCTCTCCGCCGAGGAGATCGACTACAACGCCGACCGCTTCCTCGACCAGATGCGGCAGATCGTCGACATCGACAAATGCATCGTCGCGCGCAACGGCGACTGGCTCAAGCAGCTCGGGTATATCGAATTTCTGCGCGACTACGGCCCGCATTTCTCCGTCAACAAGATGCTGACTGCGGAGTGCATCCGTTCCCGTCTCGAGCGCGGCTGCACCTTCCTTGAATTCAATTACATGATCATGCAGAGCTATGATTTTCTGGAGCTCAACCGCCGGTACGGCTGCCTGATGCAGCTCGGCGGCGACGACCAGTGGTCCAACATCCTTGGCGGTGTCGATCTTGTGCGCAGGGTGGAGGACAAGGAGGTCTACGGCATGACCTTCCAGCTCCTCACCACCAAGGAGGGCAAAAAGATGGGCAAGACCGAGGGCGGCGCCGTCTGGCTCAGCCCGAACAGAACGTCTCCCTTCGAGTTTTTCCAGTATTGGAGAAATGTCGACGACGCGGACGTCATCAAATGCCTCAAGTTCCTGACCTTCCTGCCGGTGGAGGAGATCGAGGAGATGGAGCGCACCATGGCCGGCAGCGATCTCAACCAAGCGAAGGAGACGCTCGCCTACGAGGTCACGAAGATCGTCCACGGCGAGGACGAGGCCGCCAAGGCGCTCGCGACCGCGCACGCGCTCTTCTCCGAGAAGGCCTCCTCCGACCACATGCCGACCGTCGAGCTTACGGACGACGATTTCACCGACGGAAAGATCCTCGTCACCGACGCGCTGATCAAAACCGGCCTCACCAAATCCCGCGGCGAGGGGAAACGCCTGATCGCGGACGGCGGCATTTACGTCAACGACGAAAAGATCGAGGACGCGTCCGCCACCCTTGAGAAAACCGCTTTTGAGCGCGAGATCATCCTTAAAAAAGGCAAAAAAGTTTTTTATAAATTATTCCTGAAATGAAAAAACCGCGCGGGGGAAAGGGAAGCCCCCGCGAAGGGGATTAACCCGGTTCGGCGGCGCGGACGCTTCGGCTTTTTCCGCGGGCGCATAGACAACAGATTTACAGTCTGCGCTCTGCGCAGGGCTTTTTTCGCCGCTCGTTCTCCTATTTCAGCATAAAAAATGCCCACCGAAATCGGTGAGCAAATGCCTTGGATGTCTTCCGACAGGCTCCGCGTACCGCGGGGTCTGTTTTATTTTGTCTTTGCGGTCGCGACGCGGAAACGCGTCGCGCCGGGGGGCCGGATGATCCGGAATTCCCCGCGGCGGGGCGGCCTTCCAGCGTCAGGCTCATCGTTCCGGCGTCATATGGACCCGTAACTTACGGCGTGCTCAGGGCGCTCTCGGAGCTTTCCGCGGTATCTTCCGGCAGATCCATGCCGATGCCGGTATAGATCGCGCCGAAAAGGGTCTTCGCGGCGTCCGCCTGCCACGGATAATAATCCGAGGTGATCCCGGCGCTCTCGATCAGGCCGGCCGCGTTTTCGCCGCCAAGCTGCTTCGCGGCGCTGTAAACGTCGCCGATTTGCTGGGCAAAGAGCGTCTGATCTTCTTCCGTCAGCTTGCCGTACCATGCCTCCGCCGCGGCGACGACCGCGTCTCCCTGCGGCTGGTCTTTCGTGTACCAGTCAAGGAGCGCGGCGGCTTTGATCGCGGCGTTGAGGGAACATCCGGCGGTGCCCGGCCAGTAGTTTGCGGAGATATCGTCCAAAATCGCGGTCAGCGCGGGAAGCGTATCCTCAGACGCGGTTTCCGAAGTTTCAGCGGTTTCGGAAATGGATTCCGGCTCGGACGCCGTTTCCGTCTCCGAAGTCTCCGGTTCGGAGCTCGACGGAGTCTCTGTGCCCGAGCACCCCGCGAGCATCGCCAGAATCAGCGTGCCGGCGAGGATGATGCTGAACATCTTTTTCATTCAAAAACCCTCTTTTCTGCGTTTCAGTCGGTGTTTTTAGTTGGTCTGCGCGGGAAGGATGCTCCCCGTGGCGGGCTCTTCCGAGGTCGCGTTTTCGGAGGCAGGCTCCTGCTCTTCGGCGGCGTCGGACGCGGCTTCGGTTTCGGAGGTTTCGGTCTCCGGGGCTTCCGGGGAAGTCGGCTCGGTCGTAACCTCGGATTCCGAGGTTTCCGGCGCGGTCGCGACTTCGGATTCCGAGGTCTCCGGTTCGGAGCTCGACGGAGTCTCGGAGCCCTTGCATCCGGCAAGCATCATCAGAAGCAGCATACCCGCAAGAAGGACACTAAAAATCTTTTTCATTCAAAAAATTCCTCTTTTCTGCGTTTTCGCGTTTTCACGCAGAGTTCATTATACCTCCCGAGGCACAAAAATCAAGCATTGAAATTTTAACAAAAATCTACGATTTTGTGACGGATATGCGAAATAATACTGTTAAGTAATATTACTTTACATTTTATTGGATGAGCATGTATTTTCTGAGAACGGTTTCCAGCTGCTCCGCCTTTTTGGAGTCCATCCGGCACAGGGGAGCCCGGCACGCCCCGACGTCGAAGCCGGTGAGCCGCATCGCCTCCTTGATGGGGATCGGGTTGACGTCGCTGAAAATCGCGTCGATCAGCGGCATCAGCAGGATCTGTTTCCGCGCGGCTTTTTGGGTGTCTCCGGCGAAATATGCTTCGCACATTCCGTGCACCTCCTCCGGCAAGAGGTTGCTGATTACGGAGATGACCCCCTTGCCGCCCAAGGCGAGGATCGGGACGATGTACTCGTCGCCGCCGGAATAGATCTCCAGCGCGTCCCCGCAGAGATCCCGGATGCGGGCCACGTTGGCGATGTTGCCGGAGGCCTCCTTGATCGCGTAGACATACTCGTTTTCCGCGAGGCGCGCGCAGGTCTCGGGCGCGATGTTCATCCCGGTGCGCGAGGGCACGTTATAGAGGATCATGGGGAGGCAGGCGTGGTTCGCGATGCGGTTATAATGCTCCACAAGGCCCTGCTGCGACGTCTTGTTGTAATAGGGGGTCACCACGAGAATGGCGTCCGCGCCCGCGTTGCGCGCGCTCATCGCGAGCCGCACCGCGTGCGCCGTGTCGTTGCTGCCCGCGCCTGCGATCAGGGGTACGCGGCCCGCGATCGTCTCCTTCGCCGTAAGGATGATTTTGTACTGTTCGTCGTCGGAGAGCGTCGCGCACTCTCCGGTTGTCCCGTTCACTACGATCGCGTCGACGCCGGCGGCGATCTGCTTTTCGATCAGCTCTTTAAGGCGCGGATAATCGACGGAAAAATCGTCCTTCATCGGCGCCACGAGCGCGGTCCCGCACCCCGTAAATATGGTTTGTTTCATAAAAACACCTCCGCAGTAAGAATCATAGATTCCTATGCCGCGGAGGCCGCAATTATTCGATTTGCGCTTACCGGTCGAAATAACCTTCGGCCGCGAGCAGCTCGGCCAGCAAAACGCCGCCGCCCGCCGCGCCGCGCATCGTGTTGTGCGCGAGGCAGATAAACTTATAGTCGTACTGACTGTCCTCGCGCAGGCGGCCGATCGTCACGCCCATCCCGTTTTCGCAGTCGCGGTCAAGCTTCGCCTGCGGGCGGTCCGGCTCCTCAAAATAGGTCAAAAACTGTTTCGGCGCGCCGGGCAGCCCGAGCTCCTGCGGCCTGCCGGCAAAGACCGCCCATTTCTCCTTGATCTGCTCGATTGTGGGCTTGTGCTCGAAGGAGACGAAGACCGCCGCGGTGTGGCCGTCGCTGACCGGGACGCGCAGGCACTGGGTCGTGATGGCGGGGGAGGAGGCCGGCACGATCGCGTTTCCCTCGATCTTGCCCCAGAGCTTCAGCGGCTCCTGCTCGCTTTTTTCTTCCTCGCCGGGGATGTAGGGAATCAGGTTGTCGACCATCTCCGGCCAGCGCGCGAAGGTCTTGCCCGCGCCGGAGATCGCCTGATAGGTGCAGGCGAGCACCTTCGTGATGCCGAATTCGCGCAGCGGATGGAGCGCCGGGACGTAGCACTGGATCGAGCAGTTGGACTTGACGGCGATGAAGCCGCGCTTCGTGCCGAGGCGCTCCCGCTGGGCGCGGATGATCTCCATGTGCTCCGGATTGAGCTCCGGGATGATCATCGGGACGTCCGGCGCCATGCGGTTGGCGCTGTTGTTGGAGACGACCGGGCACTCAAGCTTCGCGTAGCGCTCCTCGAGCGCCCTCGTCCCGTCTTTATTGAGGCTGATTGCGCAGAAAACGAAATCGACTTGGGCGGCGATCTCCTCCGCGTCGGCGGCCGCGTCGTAGACCACCAGATTCTTGACGGAGTCCGGCATCGGGGCCTCCATCGCCCACCGGGAGCCCGCGGCCTCCTCGTACGTCTTGCCCTTCGAATTGGCGGAAGCGGCAAGGGCTTTGATCCGGAACCACGGGTGCCCCGCCAGCAGCGTGACAAAACGCTGACCAACCATCCCCGTCGCTCCAAGGATTCCGACAGAATACGCTCTCATAGGACATGCCTCCTCAAAAATCGGTTGAAAACAAAAGATATATGCAATATAATATATTGGTTCATTCCGAAAGTCAATTATTACGGAAAGTGTTTTGGAAAAATGAAAACAAGCGATTTTTATTTTGAGCTACCCGAGGAACTGATCGCCCGTCTTGGTGAGTGGTATAATGTAAGGACAGCATGGCACGGACCCGGA
>ERZ795044.1280-NODE-1280-length-22925-cov-7.156799_pt1 | contig 22925 bp, 14 predicted proteins | sample MGYA00375128_ERZ795044 | MGnify/ENA primary metagenome ERZ795044 (study PRJEB30173, sample SAMN05720213) | anaerobic digester metagenome | isolation source: active sludge of municipal wastewater-treating anaerobic digesters | place: USA | collected 2014-12-22 ... | reverse complement strand
TTGTTGCCTCTGCCGCCTGAAGTGAAAGCGGACCGGTTGCGAGCGGCGCTGGAGGAAATCGGCGCACAGCAAGCCGTGCTGCGCACCACGTTTGAGACGCAGCAGGATATCCCCGTTCAACGAATCCATGAACGCATGTCGTTGAGCTGGACCGAGATCGACAGTTCCGCTTGGGACTGGCCTCGGTTCCGTCAGGAGACCGTGAAAGTTGCGGCGGTCCCGTTCACCCTGACGCAGGGTCCTTTATGGCGTGCGGTTCTGTTTCATGGCGGACAGCAGAACTGGTTGTTGTTGATCGCCCACCACATCGTCGTGGACGGTTGGTCGATGATGCAACTGGTCGATGAGCTGAAGCGGCGCTGTGGATCGGCTGCGGCGAGTCTATCGGAGCCTTCGCCTGCGCCGCACCACCTTCCCGCATCCTACAGTGAATTTGTCGAGTGGCATCAAACCCTCCTGGATGGGGAGGAGGGGAATCGACTGGCGCAGTACTGGAAGGCGAAGCTGGGCGGTGAATTGCCGAATTACGACATGCTCTACGATCGGCCTGAGACGACGATTGAGCCAGGGCACTATGCCTGGCATGCATTCCAGATTGAAGGCGACCTCACTCGCCGCCTGAAGGCATTTGCCCGCACCGAGGGCACGACGTTGTATGCGGTATGCCTCACCGCGCTCCAAGTCCTGCTGACCCGCTACACGGCTCAAGAAGACACGGCGGTCGTCACGCCGGTTTATGGCCGTAGTCGGGCTCGATTCGCTCACACGGTGGGCGACTTTGTAAACATGCTCGTCCTGCGGGACAGTTTGCAGCCGGAGTCGACCGCCCGCGAGCTGTTGGCACAGACGAAGCAGACGCTCCTGGACGCGCTGGCCCATCAAGAGTATCCCTACGCGCGCCTGGTGGCAGACCTGCGATCGGCTCGTCAGGGGCCGCGGGCGCCCTTGGCGCAAGTCCTGTTTGTGTTGCAACAGTTCAAGTTGCTGGCCGATCTCGACTTGCGGATGACGGCCTCTCCGGCCTCTGCATCAGACGGTCGATTGCCCGCGTGGGATGCCTATGTCATTCCACAACAGAGCGGCCAATTTGATCTCTGTATCGAGCTCGCTGAATCAGACCAGGGATTGAGCGGGTATGTCGAGTATAAGGATGCCCTCTTTGGCGCGGAGCGGATCGAGCGCCTGCAAGCCCATTACGTGCGTCTTCTGGAAGAGCTGGTCAGCCATCCAGCTGCCAGGATTGACAGTCTGCCGCTCATGACCGACACGGAAGCGCAGCAGACCGTGCTCGCATGGGGCCAATCCTCCAGCATGGCCGAACCAGAGCTGTGCCTCCATCGTATGATCGAAGCCCAGGCCCGACTCACGCCCGAGGCCGTGGCGGTCGAACAGGAGGGGCAGTCGCTGACGTATCGGGAACTGGATGCGCGGGCGAACCGGGTTGCCCATTACCTTCGCCGTCGTGGCGTCGAGCCGGGGGTCGTCGTCGGGCTCTGTCTTGAGCGTTCGATCAACTTGATCGTGGGCATGCTCGGCATTCTGAAGTCGGGCGGGGCTTACCTCCCGTTGGATGCCGATTATCCCACCGAACGGTTGGAATACATGTTGCGGGACAGCCAAGTGCGGGTGTTGGTGACGCAGCAGGAGCAGCTCGTGCGGCTGCCTGCCACGAATCCCCATACCATCTGCCTCGATTCGGAATGGGCAGAGATTGCGAAGTGCCCCGATGGTCCTATCGAGGGATCTGATGCGGTCGACAATCTGGCCTACGTCATCTACACGTCAGGGTCCACCGGTCACCCGAAGGGGGTGATGATCGAGCATCGATCGATTGGGAACTATGTGCGGGCCATCACCAAGATCGTCGACCTCACAGGACGAGATCGGGTCCTGCAATTCGCCTCGTTGAGTTTCGATACCGCCGCAGAAGAAATCTTCCCCTGCCTGGCCACCGGCGCGACATTGGTGCTGCGCACGGCGACGATGGTGGACTCGGTTTCCGGTTTTCTGGATCGCTGCCGGGATTTGACCGTGACGATCCTGGATCTCCCCACGGCCTACTGGCATGAGCTGGTCACCCGGATGACACTGGAGCAGATCGCGTTTCCTGCCTCCATCCGAACCGTGATCATCGGCGGCGAGCGGGTGCTCCCACAGATCGTGCAGCGTTGGAGCAACGTGATCGGCACGACCGTTCGATTGATCAATACCTACGGGCCGACAGAAACGACCGTCGCGGTGACCTGGTCGGACCTGACCGGTCTGGGAGTAGACGAGGACGGAGTCGGCGACTTGCCGATCGGGCGCCCTATACCTCATGCCTCCGTCTATGTGTTGGATCGGAATCAACGGCCGGTTCCCGTGGGCATGGTTGGGGAACTCTATATCGGCGGCCTGGGGGTCGCGCGAGGGTATCGAGGACGCCCGGATCTTACCGCAGCCAAATTTATCTCCGATCCCTTTTCCAGCCTATCCGGAGCGAGGCTCTATCGCACCGGTGACCTCGTGCGATGGCGACCGGACAGGCAGTTGGATTATCGCGGGCGTGCCGATCGACAAGTGAAGATTCGTGGGTATCGGATCGAGTTGGAAGAGATCGAGGCCGTCCTGAACCGGCATCCGGACCTGGAACGGGCCGTGGTCGAAGTACGGGAAGACCAGCCGGGAGACAAGCGCATCGTGGCGTTCATGGTGCCCCGTCCGAATAACCGCCTCGGATTGGTGCAATTGCGCGAGCAGCTTCGCAGCCAGTTGCCGGCGCATATGATTCCATCGACCTTCATCGAGCTGGAGACGCTGCCGCTGACCGTCAACGGCAAGGTGGATCGAAAAGCGCTGCAAGTCGCTGCGGACAGTCGCGCCAGCAAGGTCGAGCTGACCTCCGAGTTCCTCGCTCCCCGGACCCCGACCGAACAGGTGCTGGCCGATATCTGGGGAGAAATCCTCCAGCTCAAGGATGTCGGTGTGCATGATCATTTCTTCGAGCTGGGCGGACATAGTCTGCTCGCCACGCAACTCGTGTCGAGGGTCCAGTCCCTCTTTCGGATCACGCTGCCGCTGCGGCAGATCTTCGAGCGGCCGACCATTGCCACCTTGGCCGAGGTGATCACTCAGACCCAGTCCGGGCTGAAGCCCCTTCAAGAGCAGCGCGGCTATGCCATCACACGTGCCGAAAGAGGCGCGCCCCTGCCGCTGTCGTTTGCGCAGGAACGGATGTGGTTCCTCTATCAACTTTCACCCGAAGCCGCCGCCTACAATATTCCGGCCAGCGTTCGTTTGCATGGCCCGCTCAACAAACCGGCGCTGCGATGGGCAGTCGGCGAACTGGTTCGGCGCCATGATGCGCTCCGGACCACCTTTGCTCACGTGGATGGTCAGCCGCGTCAGATCATTCACGACATCTTGGACCCGATCTGGACAGACGAAGACCTGCGTGGAGTGCCGGCCGAACTGCGCGAGGCGCGGGCGCTGGAGCTCGCGACGGCGGAGGCTCGTCGGCCGTTCAACTTGGAGCAGGGGCCGCTCCTGCGCGTCTTCCTCATCCAGCTTGGTGATGAAGATCACGTGGTGATCTTGAACACCCATCACATCATTTCCGATCAATGGTCCTACGGGATTATCGCGCGCGAACTCGTCACGTCCTACAACGCGTTCTGTGCGGGGAGGCCGTTTGCCGTTCAACCCGATCTCGCGATCCAGTATGCCGACTTTGCGCAGTGGCAGCGGGGCTGGCTCACCGGTCCTGTGCTGGATGTGCAACTCGCGCATTGGAGATCGAAACTCACTGACGTGCCCGTCCTGACATTGCCGACGGATCGGCCGCGTCTGCCGGTCCATTCCTTTAAGGGCGATCATGTCTCGCTGGACCTGTCCTGGTCGCTGGTCAATCGTCTCAAGCAACTGAGCGTGCGCGAAGGAGTCACCCTCTACATGGTGTTCCTGGCCGGGTTCTTCGGACTGCTCCATCGTCTCACGCAACAAAAAGATCTGGTCATCGGCACACCGATCGCCAATCGTAACCGGCTTGAGATCGAGGAGCTGATCGGCACGTTTGTGAATACGCTGGTGTTGCGAACGGACGTCACCGGCGAGCTGACCTTCCGGGAGTTGCTGCGGAAGGTGCGGGATCTGTCGCTCGACGCCTATGCGCACCAGGACATTCCTTTCGAAAAGCTCGTGGAAGAATTGCGGCCGGACCGCAGTCAGGGTGGCTTGCCGCTCGTGCAAGTGCTGTTCAATTTTGCCAATACACCCTTTGCCCGCACCGAGTTTCACCAGCTCTCCTGGACCCCCTATGAAGTGAGCCGTGGCGCGGCCCAACTCGATCTGGGCCTCTCCATCGATCCGTACGCGTCGCGAAAAGCGTACTTGGAATTTAATACGGACCTGTTCGATCGCGCTTCCGCCGAGCGATGGATTGCGCAGTATCGGCAGCTGATGGAAACGGTGGCCGAACATCCTGCAGCCGCCATTGGACGCATGTCGATTCTCAGCGGGCAAGAGCAACATCGTCTGTTGCGCGAGTGGAATGCCACCGACCGACCTGTCGATCAGGACCTGTGTTTTTACCAGTTGTTCGAGGCGCAGGTGAATCGGACGCCGGATGCCGTCGCCGTGCGGTTCGACGGGCGCGAATGGTCGTACGCGGAATTGAATCGCCGCGCCAACCGGTTGGCGCATCGTCTGCGTGAGTGTGGAGTCGGGCCGGATGCCATCGTGCCGATCTTTTTGGAGCGCTCGCTGGATCTGCTGATCAGTCTTCTGGCGGTCATGAAAGCAGGCGGCGCCTATCTGCCGTTGGTGCCGGGATTGCCCATACGAAGGCTGGCGGCGATGATCGAGGCGAGTCATGCGGCGGTCTTGATCACCGATTCCACCCTGGTTGGCGGCCTGCCGCAGCATCAGCTTCCTGTTCTCTGTCTGGATCAGGAGGCGGCGGCTCTGGCGCGTCAGTCCGAGGCCAATCCTTCGCCGCTGTCCAAGCCGGAGCATCTCGTCTACGTGTTGTTCACCTCCGGTTCGACCGGCCAGCCGAAAGGAGTCGAGATCGAGCATCGGGCACTCGTGAATTTTCTCCGCTCCATGCAGCAGGAGCCGGGCATCACTCATCGCGATGTGGTCGTAGCCCTCACCCCGCTCTCCTTCGATATTGCCGGGCTGGAACTCTATCTTCCCCTTCTGGTGGGCGCCACCATCGTCCTGGCGAACCGGCAGCAGGCGATGGACGGAGCCTGGTTGCAGCGGGAACTCGATCACGGCGCGGTCACGATGCTGCAAGCGACTCCCGCCGCCTGGCGCATGATTCTGCAGTTCGGGTGGAAAGGCGGGCGCGGGGTCAAAGTGTTGTGTGGGGGCGAAGCCCTGCCGCGTGAGTTAGCGCAGGAGCTGCTGACGAGGGCCGGATCCGTCTGGAATGTGTATGGCCCGACCGAAACCACGATATGGTCGACCGTGGAACGGGTCCGGAGCGCTGAACGAACCATCTCGCTCGGGCGACCGATCGCGAACACGCAGGTCTACGTGCTGGATGCCAACCTCGAGCCGGTCCCGGTCGGGATACCGGGTGAATTGTATATTGGCGGGATGGGGCTGGCCAGAGGCTACAGAGGGCAGCCTCAGTTGACGGCGGAGCGCTTCATTGCCAATCCATTCCGGGCTGGTGAACGACTCTATCGCACCGGCGACCAGGTCAAATGGTTGCCTGACGGGCGGCTGGACTATGTCGGTCGAATTGACCACCAGGTCAAATTGCGCGGGTTCCGGATCGAGCTGGGCGAAATTGAATCGGTGTTGGGCAATGATCCGACCGTGAAACAGGCCGTCGTGATCGTGCGGGAAGATATGCCGGGCGACAAACGTCTGGTGGCCTATGTGGCGGCGCGGGAGGGGAGCGCGTGTGATCCGCCCAGCCTTCGCCGGTCGCTGCGGGAAGTGCTTCCGGATTACATGGTGCCGGCTGCCATCGTTCCGCTCACGGAGTTTCCGCTCACGCCCAACGGGAAAGTGGATCGCGCATCCCTGCCGGCGCCGACTGCCGAGCCGGCGCAGGGCGGCGTCCAGGCAATCGAACCTCGCAATCGGGTGGAGTTGCAGTTGGTCGCGATTTGGGAACAGGTGTTAGGGATCACGCCGATCGGCGTGCGCGATAATTTTTTTGCACTAGGCGGATATTCCCTGCTGGCACTCCGGATGTTCAGTGCGATCGAACAGACATTCGGCACACGGCTGCCGATGGCGGTGTTGTTCCAGGCGCCGACCATCGAGCAGTTGGCGGATGTCCTGGCCGATGAAGGGTGCACGATACGATGGCGTTCCCTGGTGGCGATCCAGCCTGAGGGGAAACGACCGCCGTTGTTCGCTGTGCCCGGGGTCGGAGGCAATGTGCTCGTGTTTGCCCGTCTGGCCAAATTGCTGGGCGACGATCAACCCTTCTACGGGCTCCAGGCTCGCGGGCTCGATGGCAAAGAAAAACCGTTCATGCGGGTCGAAGAGATGGCGGCGCACTACATCGAAGAGATCCGGTCGGTGCAGCCGCATGGTCCCTATTTAGTCGGAGGAACCTGCACGGGCGGGCTAGCCGCTTATGAGATCGCGCAACAGCTCACGGCGCAAGGGGAAGAGGTCATTCTGGCCGTTATGGAATCCTGGCATCCGCGATCCTACCAAAATCACTGGAGCCGTCCGCCGTATTTGCTGTGGCCGTTGCTGTTTGTGTGGATGAAAGTGACGACCTACCTTCGGCTCATGCGCCGGTTGCCCCCGCGTGAATGGGCGACGTTCTGGAAGGGAAAGTTGAAACGCATGTGGAATCTCATGCACCATACCGAAGCCGCCGAGCATCAGGATGAATTCCTGTATAAGGACCAGGTCACCTATGCGACGTTCCATGCCGTGGCACGGTACGATCTGAAACCATTCCGTGGACAGGTGTTGAACGTGATTGCCTCCAAACATCCGCTCACGAATTCCAGCGATGACACGCGGCTGGTCTTCGGTGAGTGGGCGATGGGCATGAGCCGGACGATCTATCTTCCGGCGGAGGATTCTGGACGCTTGTTCGTGGCGCCACATGTCCAGGACTTAGCTCGTCACCTCAAGGCGTTTTGGCAGGAGGCGGAAACCATGCACCGCAACCGGCCGGACGGCCAGGGTGACGGACCCAGCACGAAGGCGGCGTAGTTCCTCCCGCGATTCCAGCCCATGAGTCTCCGCACCTTGGAAGCGACGACACGATGATAAAAATGTACCGGTTCCTTCTCTTTCTGCTGCGCGACGCCAGAACCATGATGATCCTCATGGTCCTGACCGGGCTGTTGGCCGGCCTCTCCAGTGTGGGTCTGCTGGCGGTGATCAATAAACTGATCAACGGAGCCGGAACCACCTCCGAGTTGTTCGCACTCGCCTTCATCGGGCTGGCCGTGCTGAAAGTCGGATCGAATTATCTCTCGCAGCTCTTGCTGGTCACCTTCGCGCAAAAGACGATTCTCAAGTTGGGGATGGATCTCTGCTGGAAAGTGGTGCGGGCGCCCTATCGCCTGTTGGAGCGGCGCGGGCCGCACGAGATTCTTGCGACGTTGACGGACGACACCAATGCCCTGGCCTGGGCGGTGAACGGGTTGCCCGGCTTGGCCATCAACGTCGCGATCCTGACCGGCTGCTCGCTCTATCTCGCCTGGTTGTCCTGGCAGGCGTTTCTGGGAGTCGTCGTGCTCTCGGTATTGGGGCTGTTGGGCTATCGCCAGCTCTACAACCGGGTGTTGCAGTCGTCGTTGGCCGTGCGCGATTCAAAGGGCGTCCTCTTCGAACATTTCCGGAGTCTGACGGAAGGCATGAAGGAACTCATGCTCCATCGCGGCCGCCGGGAAACGTTCGTCGAGGAGGATATCCGGCAAGCGGCCGACGCGCTGCGGCGTCATAACCTGACCACGACCAAACAGTATCTCGTGACGGATTCCTGGACGCAGGTGCTGTTCTATGGCTTGATCGGCGTGATCCTGCTGCTCTTTCCTCGGTTCCTCTCGCTGTCTGGTGAGTCGCTGACCGGGTATGCGTTTGCCATGCTGTACATGATCGGTCCGATGTGGGGTTTGCTGGGTATGGTGCCGACGCTGAGCCGAGGGCAGGTGGCATTGGAAAAAATTGAATCATTGGGGCTGGCACTGGATGAGGGGGGGCGGGAAGGCGGCGCGGAGCGGCCGGTGGCCCAGGGGAGCCACTGTGTGGAATTCTCCAAAGCAGTGTTTGCCTACGAATCGAAGGGCGAGGATGAACGCTCATTCAGCATAGGGCCGTTGGATCTGTCCATTCGCCCGGGTGAACTCGTGTTCATTATCGGCGGGAACGGCAGCGGCAAGTCGACGTTTGTGAAAGTGCTCACGGGACTGTATCTGCCGCAACAGGGGCAGGTGTCTCTGAACGGAGAGCCGATCACGCCGGCAACCCAGGATTGGTACCGACAGCATTTTGCCGCCGTCTTTTCCGATTTTTATCTGTTCAAGAAACTGCTGGGGCTTGATCCTTCGTTAGTCGCCAGTCAGGCAGAGGGCTGGTTGAAGACACTCCGGATCGATCACAAAGTCAGCATTGAACAGGGCGAATATTCCACGGTCAATCTGTCCCAGGGGCAACGAAAGCGCCTGGCCCTCGTGACCGCCATGCTGGAAGACCGGCCGTTTTATGTCTTCGATGAATGGGCGGCCGATCAGGATCCTCAATATAAGGACGTCTTTTACGGCGAGTTGCTGCCGAATCTCCGGGCCCGCGGGAAAGGGGTCATTGTGGTGACGCACGATGACCGGTATTTTCATGTGGGTGACCGCGTGTTAAAACTGGATGACGGACGAATCGTCGAGGCCTCAACCGGCGCCGCCTTCAGCGCCCCGCACCGGCCGGCGCCTCTCTTGAAACCCGTGGCCCGGTCATCGGCGTAGGCGAGGTGCGTCCTTCATGACAGGCGAACGATGTCGCATGTGCCCGATCGCATGATCGCATCTCCTTCCTTTCCCGTGCTTGATCCGCAAGCAGTCCATGTCTGGTTCTGCGAGTTGTCCCGCCATGCCGAGTGCCAGACGTCCTTTGCCGCAGAGCTTTCAGACGACGAACGGGCCCGCGCGGCCCGATTCGCGTTTGAGCGCGATCGCCAACGCTTCATCCTCTCTCATGGATTGCTGCGACGAGTGTTGTCCCGTTACACCTCGATGAACGCCGGTGAGATTCACTTCGCCACGGGGGAGCATGGAAAACCGGCACTCAGTGCTTCCTCAGAGGCTGCAAGAGACATCCAATTCAGCCTCTCGCATTCTGCAGAATATGCGCTGATAGCCGTGGCCCGAGGGCGGGAAGTCGGCGTCGATATGGAAGTGCGCAAGGCAAACCTTGAGTGCCTCAAACTGGCGGAACGATTTTTTGCGCCGGCGGAAACGTGCGCGATGGCCACGCTTCACGGGGACGCGCAGCAACGCCTCTTTTATCGCTTGTGGACGGCGAAGGAAGCCTATCTGAAAGGGCGTGGTGTGGGGCTGTCATTCGGCTTGGAGCGGTTCGAAATGCTGTTCGAAGGGGACTCGTCGTCGGCGCGGGTCCGGCTGGCAGATTCGGGAACCATCGACCAGACTTGGCAGATTCAATCGCTGTCGCTGCCGGATCACCTGGCTGGTGCGGTGGCGGTGGCAGGCGGTGAGTGGGAATTGCATTGCTATGAGTCGACGGCGCACTCTCTCGCTTAGCCGGATTTCTTCTGTGCCGCATCTCTCCGCAGTCCTCGAAAAAACTCCTGCAACAGGGCCTGGCTTTCTTCCGCGCAGAGACCTCCGACGACGTTGACGCGGTGATTCAGTTTCGGTTCCGGCGGAATGTCCATGATGGACCCGCATGCGCCGGCTTTCGGGTCGAGCGCTCCGAAGACCAGACGCGGAATGCGGGCCAGCACGATGGCGCCGATGCACATGCAGCAGGGTTCCAACGTGACATAGAGCGTGCTTTCGGTGAGGCGCCAGCTCTTCGTCGCCCTGGCTGCTTCACGGATCGCGAGGAGCTCCGCATGCGCGGTAGGGTCTTGATCGGTTTCCCGAAGATTGTGTGCTCGGGCAATGACGACCCCGTCGCGGACGAGCAGGGCGGCGATCGGGACTTCGCCGATCAGTGTGGCCTCCCGCGCAAGACTGAGGGCGGCTTGCATGAATTGTCTATCGAGGTCGTCGTGCAGCGACATGGTGTCGTGATCGATTCCTGCCCACGTGAGAGCGCATCGGCCTGCGTCGACGGGCATGCTAGCATGTTTGGGCCGGGAATCGCAGAAGCGGTTCGAGGGGGAGAGACTGACGCTAGATCTGACCGATCAGGTAGATGGCGCCTGTCGGTTCCGGGCGTCCGCCGTCCGGTTCCACGGTTACGGCGAACTTCTTCATGCGCGGAAACTCACCCATATTCTTAATCAGCATGCGGGCCTTCAGCCCTGCATCCAAGCCAAACACGCCTGCGCTGACCGGTTTCTCGTCGATCGCCCACAGTTGATACACCTTGCCGTTCGGGAGGGCCGGTAAGTTGAAGGCATAGAGCCAGGCCTTCTTGGTCGCCGGATCAAAAAGTAGGAACGCGCCTGCCGATTTCGCCATATCGGAGCCCGACAGGGAGACCACTTTCGACGCAGGATTCTTGAAGAGCGCGGCAAATTCTTCACTCTGCCGGGCGAGCCGTTGCAAGGAACTGTCATGCTGGGTCAGTTGTGTATGCGCATCGTCCAGCTCGGCTTCCCGTTGAAGCAATTGATCCCGGAGTTCGGCCAGTTCCGTCGTGCGTTGGTCCAAATCAGTCTTCAGCGAATCCAAGGTCTGTTCGCGCTGGCGTAATTCCGATTGCAGGCTTGCGACGCGAGCCGTCTCCTGTTGCACCGCGGCCTGCAATTGTTGGATTTCACCGGAGCGTTGGGCCGTCTGCGTGTAATTCATCCAGGCCAGATATCCGCCTCCGAACACCACTAGGACGGCCGCACATCCCATGGCGATGCGGAATGGCAGAGAACGGGCCGGGGTGATGGGCGGAAACAGATGGTTCATCCATTCGCCCGGCTCGAGGCTTGATCGTGGGCTTGGCTGTTCCGTCTCCGTTTGGTTCACGGTGGACGCCGGCGCCATCAGGATTTTGGCTTTCAACGTATTGGGCGGCGTGGCGGGCGTGAGCCCGAACGGCAGCAACGAGGCCACGGTTTGATAGTCCTTTAACGCGGCATGGCAGGCGGCACAGCCGGACAGGAGATGCGCCTCGATCGCCTGCCGTTCGGAGCGTTCGAGGGCGCCGATCGCATAGAGGGGAACCGCTTCTTCCAGTTCCTCGTGTGTCATAACTGATGACCCTGCGGCAGCGTCTCGTGCAAGGACGCGCGGAGTTTGGACATGGCGAGTTTGATTCTGGTCTTCACGGTACCCAACGGCTGATTCAATTTCGCGGCGATCTCCGTATGCGTCAGTCCCTGGTAAAAAGCCATCTCAATCGCCTGCTGCTGAGGAAGGGGCAGATCCAAAATGGCCTTGGCCATCAACTGGCGCATTTCCGTATCTTCCCTGGCTTCATATGGATTCGGACTGACATCGGGCGTGACCGACACCAGTGGATGCTCGAACGAGTCCGCGACGACATGCTGGCCGCGCGAGGCACGGGAGCGCAGCCGGTCGATCGCGCGACTACGCGTCAGGGTCACCAGCCAGGCGATGGGGCTTCCGCGTCCGACATCGTATTTGGCGATTTTCCGCCAGACTTCGAGATAGACATCCTGGAGCAGTTCCGCCGCCTCATCGCGATCGTTGAGGATCCGGTAGGCCAGGGTAAAGAGCAGGGTGGAGGATTGATCGTAGAGCTGGGCGAATGCCTGTTGATCACCCTTCGCCACACGGGCCAGGAGTTTCGGTTCAATCGCGGATGCGGCTTGTCGGGAGGCGGATTCCATGCAGTCGGCCTAGGCGCGGGCAGCGGTCCTCGGGATCAGAATTGGCCCACTATAACACTGTCTGAGAAAAACGACTAATCAGATGTAAGTTTATGCGCCGCGCGTCGGGGGCACCGGCAGGTCTGTCAGAAATACGTATGCAGGATGCTCGCGGCATCCCGGGCGCCGGAGAGCGGCGGCGGGGGCGTTGCCGGTGATTGGGCAAAGGCCTGCCGGATGGCCGGCTCCCAGTGGCCGCGAGAAAAAGCGTCGAGAGAGAGTTCGGCGCTTCGGCCGTGTTGCTGCAGGTAGTCTACCAGCGATTGTTCATCCGCGAAATTGTAGCGGCGTACGTAGACGACGGGGAGACCGAGCGCGACAGATTCCACGGTGGTGCCATACCCGGGCTTGGTGAGAACCAGGTCGACCGATGCCAGGATCTGCTTGAAGGGCAGTCCTACGGAGGAGAGCGACGAGATGCGGGAGAATCTACTCGGCACAGGGCCGTCAAAAAGAAATCGAAAGCCCTGCATGGCTTCCATGTGATCGAATGGCGGAGATTGTAGCGCAATCCCGCCGAACCCCACCAGAATGATCTTTTCGGAGGCCGTCGCTCCAATCGCCTGCCGGAGGGCGGCCGGCTGCGGTTCGGTTGGTTCGGCGATGGGGCCCACGTCACGCATGTGCCGAAACGCCGTCACCGCTAGGCCCGGAGCCACGCGCAGGAAACAGTCGGCTTTCGCATAGGCGTCGCGGATCTGGTTCATGATGGCGGCATGGGCCGGGTCGGCAGGATCGACGAATGGTGCCAGGACCAGATCCCAGGAAAGGGAACAGAGCCCGATGGTCGGGATTCCGGCTGCGGCGCCGGCGGCGATGCCCAGGTGTGACACATCGGACAGCACCAGGATCGGAGCGGCCTGGCGGATGAGGGTGGCTTCCGTTTCGATCTTCTTGTCCCAATCGGCATGCAGGGTTCGATGGGCCGACCAGGTGCCGGCGACATCGATGGTCAGCGGCCCGTTCTGGATACATCCGATATCCTGTTGCGCCGGGCTCAGTTTCCAGGGAATGGTCAGGCGAGGCTCAAAAAAGCTGGCTGGAACCGATGTTCGGAGAAGGGCCTGGAGGTGAGGAACCAGTCGCGCCAGCGCATTGAGCACCGGCACGACTTGCGCCGCATGGCCGTAGCCGTGGCCGGAGATGGAGCACCAGATTAGCGGCATGGCAGGTTATTGAACACGACTCCCCACGCCGTTCTCGACCTCAGAATCCTTCTCAACGTCCCTCCGAAGGTACATATCCCGGTCGCCCTCGCCTGCGGTCTGGCCGAACGGTCATTGTGAGCAGCCTCCAAGGGCGGTGCAGATCCACTTTATTGTGCTCAGCTGTTCGAGTAGTCGGATTCCATCGGGGCGATGTTGTACATGAGCTCCAAGTCGAACTCATCGATCAGCTCGTTCACGGCCTCACGCCCCATGTCGGAGCGGACTTCATTGATGACCAGTTCAATCGCCATGGCCGCATGCTGCCCATATTGAGTGATCGCGGATTCAATCCGCTGTCTGGCTGCGTCGAGATTCATATATCCTCCAGCCGGCGTTAGCCGAGTGTGCGTAACAATTGTTGCAGTTCCGGCACCAAGTCCACGCCCCCGTTGGATCGCCCCGACACGGCGGCGTCGATCCCGGCTTTCAACACCGGTTTGGCTTCTTCCTTCTTGCCCAGTGACACCAGTGCGCGCCCGAGGGCGAGGTGAGAGGCCACATGCGTGGGATCTAGTTGCGTGGCCACCGTCAGATGCTCTGCGGCTTCCTCGAGGCTGCCGCCTTCCTGCAGAATCTTATTGCCCAGGCCGTACCGGCCGAGAAATCCCTTGGGGTTTTTCTCCACCATTTGACGAAATGCGCTGATATCCATGCAACTCCTTGTGATACGTCGTTGGATGAGTGAGACGAGCGAATCTTACCATTGCGCCCGTTCGTTCAGCTATGGGCGGCGCGCAGCCGTGCGAGTCGATCACGGTCCTCGGCCGAGGGGGGCCGGCCGGTGCCGAGGGCCAGGTGATGAAGCCGCTCCACGCAACGGGTGGCGGCAATGGTATCCTGCCGTTGCTCATAGAGGTCGGCGAGTTCCCGGAGCACCGCCGCCTCTCCGGACGGGTTTCCTAGCTTGATGAAATGTTCGCTGGCATTGTTGAAACAGCGCTCCGCCTCAACCGAGCGCCCGCTGTCCAGAAACATTTTTCCCATCTGGCTGTAAGTTCCGGCTAACCCCTCTTCATTGCCGACCACGCGATGTGAATCCAGCGCCTGGGTGAAAAGCCGCCCGGATTCCTCCCACTGCTGCAGCCGGGCTTCTTCCAGCGCGAGGTTGTGGTAGAGAATGCCCAGCGCGCGATGGTCGTTGAGCGGTTTGAGCAGGTCCAGCGCTTCGAGGTAGTAGGGACGGGCTTTCTCCGGCTTGTCGGCGCCGATGTACAAGTTCCCCAGATTGACGAGCGTATGCGCAATGGCATGCGGGTCCCGCTCGTCGCGTTGGATGGCGAGCACTTCCTTGTAACAGGCGTCGGCTTCTTCGAAGGCGCCGGTCAGGGCCAGCGTGTTGCCCAGATTGCCGAGACTATTGGAGAGTTCGCGTGGCGTTCCTGTGCGGCGATCATCTTTGACCGCGGCTTCCCAGGCGGCTCGCGCCTGGACCAGATCACCCCGATGAAGAAAGATGCGGGCACGATGTTTATCGTTTTCAGCCATTGTGTGCGTATATCGTGATTGGTGAACGGCGAACCGCGATGCTCAACGAACGCTGCGAGAGGCTCGATCAGTCTCCGCCTTTGGGCGTGTCTTTGCGAAATTCCACCACGATGTCGTCCTCCTCATCAAGTCCCAGGCCCGCACGGAACGAGTCGAGCAGTTCGGCGACATGGGCCAGATGCCTAGGATCTTTTCCCTCCGGCGAGGCCAGGTACGCTTCGGCGAGGGTCATGCCGGTCTGGAAATGGCGGGCAATCGTTTCCTCGGTCACTTGTTGCCAGGTAATGTAAATGCAGAAGGCCTGAAACCGGTGCGCGTTGGGGTGGCGGGCAGCTAGTGCGAGGAGCTGCTGGTAGGCGTCCCTGGCCGTCGTCCCGGCATTCGACGAAAACGTCGCTTCCAGTTCAGTGGCCTCGTCCCAGTCGGGACCAAGCTCAGATTCCGCTTCCTGTAATGTGTCCTGCGCGGCCAATGCGGCGTCGAATTGCATGCAGTCCTCACGAGTATGACGTATCAGGCCTGTGTTCCGTTGCAGAATACTGGGTACGCGGAAGGGAGGTCAATGCTGTCCTGACAGGTCGTCCCAAACCGGCCGGAAGCCAGGCCTAGGGTGGGGGCTTAAGTGGAAACCAGGTCATGGTCTATGACAAGCCTCGCTGCCATCCAACCCTGCCGGCAACCGGTCCTCACGCCAAGTCGTTCAGATTCTGAGTATTTATCCCTGGCCTTCGCTGGTCCTTCGTGTTCGTTGGCTTAAGTTTCTCTCCACTGTGACCGATGGTACAGCGTGAACAGGCGTCCTGTCAGTCGGACGCCTACGTGGACGTTCGCGCAGCGGGAGAGATGAGAGGCATCATCGTGTATCGAGTCTGGTGCGGAGCGGCGGTGCTGTTGACGGTGACCGGTTGTATGGTGACCCCCAGCCCCGTGACGAAAGAAGAGATCCAAGGGCGTGTCAGCCAGGACCTCCGCGCTCTCCTGCATGAGCAGGAGCCGATCGAGAAGCCGATCGATTTTTATGAGGCGACGGCCAGGGCGCTTCGCTACAACCTCGACGCGAAGGTCAAAGCCATGCAGTCTGCCTTGGCGCATCAGCAACTCAATGTCGCGCATTACAGCTTGCTGCCGCAAGTGGCGGTCAATGCGGGGTTCGATGGGCGAAACAATTTCGCCGGCGGCGGCGCGCAATCGCTGGTGGACGGTCGTCCCATTCTCGAACCCTTTACCTCGATGGATAAGAATGTGTTCAGCGGGAATCTGTCATTGAGTTGGGACGTCTTGGATTTTGGACTGTCCTACATCCGTGCCAAGCAGGCCGGCGACAATATGCTGATCGCAGAGGAAGAGCGGCGGCGGATTGCCGTCCGCCTGTTGCAGGATGTGCGAAATGCCTATTGGCGGGCGGTCAGCGCGGAACGGCTCCTGCCGCAAGTCCAGCAGCTGGACCGCATGATCGACAAGGCGTTGAGCCAGAGCCAGTCGATCGTGGAGCGCAAACTCCAGGCGCCGCTCACGCCGTTGAATTACCGGCGAGACATGCTGAACATTCAGCGGGAGGTGCACAAGCTGCTCCGGGAACTCAGCACGGCCAAAATCCAATTGGCCTCGCTGATGGGGCTTCCGCCCGGGGTGTCCTTCGAGGTGCACCAACCATCCCGTCAGGGCGCCCCGGTGCTCGACACCCTCGATGCGGACGGTTTGGAGCAGCAGGCGCTGCTCTTTCGACCGGAGCTGCGGACGATCGATTACCAGAAGCGGATCAACGCAAAAGAAGCCAAAGCGACGCTGCTGGAGTTGTTCCCCAGCATGAAATTGCAGTTCGGCGGGTATTACAACTCGAACTCCTTCTTCCTCTATCAAAACTGGCTGAATTATGCGGCCCAGGTCAGTTGGAACATGATGGGCGTCTTTCGAGTCCCGGCAAAGTACAAGGCGATTGAGGCGCAGCGGGCGGTGCTCGATGCCCAGAGTTTGGCGCTGACGATGACGGTCTTGACGGAAGTACATGTGGGGGCGGCGCAGCTCATGTTGGCCAAAGACGAATTAGGCAATGCCCGCACCTATCAGGAAACGCAACAGGCGATCGTCGAGCACACCCATAGTCTGTGGATTACCAATAACACGAGCGAGCTGGTGTTGTTGCGGGAACAGGTCAACCAGATTCTGGCGGAAGTCAGGCTGGACGTGGCGCAAGCCGGAGTCGAGACGGCCTACGCCACGCTTCGATCCGCCGTCGGAGAGGAGGCTGTTCCACCGTCCGGTCCGGAGCAGACGCTCTCAGGCCTGGCGGATTCATTGCGCCAGCTGTGGGAGCCCACGCCGGGCGGCGTCTCCGGATCCTCTCGAGAAAGGCAGAACGATGCGATACCCGTGGCTCAGTAACAGTGTGATCCTCCTCGTGATAGGAAGCTGGGGCCTGTCGGGCTCCGCGGCCGACGCGAAAGGGGAGCGGCCGTTGCAGGTGGTGCGGGCGGACAAAGGGGTGATCCGGGGAATCGTGAAGGCGGCGGCTCAGGCCATGTTGTATGCACAAGTGCAAGGGCGCATCAGCCAGGTGCCCTTTAAAGAAGGCCAGCGTTTTGAAAAAGGAAAGGTGCTGGTGCAGCTGGATTGCGAGAAGTATAAGGCCGAACTCGCGGCGGCGAAGGCGGAACATGACGCCAAAGAGAAAACCGCGCAGAACAATCGCTCCCTCATGACGCTCAATGCCGTCAGTACGCTGGATCTGGAGATCTCCGAGGCGGAGGAGAAGAAGGCGGCGGCGGCTATCAAGGTTGCCGAGGTGAACGTGAAGGGGTGCCATATCACGGCTCCTTTTTCCGGGCGCGTTGTCGGCGTGATGGTGAATGAGTACGAAAACGTGTTCCCGAACGACAAGCTGGTGAGCGTGTTGGACGATACGAGTCTGGAAATCGAGCTCGTGGTGCCCTCGTCCGCGCTGACCTGGTTGCGACGAAAGGCACCGTTTACGTTCCTGGTCGACGAAACGCAACATGGGTATCCTGCGACCATCAAAGAGATCGGCGCCAATGTCGATCCGGCCAGTCAGACCATCAAGATCGTCGGCGCATTCGAGCGGTTGCCCCCGGAGATACTCGCCGGGATGAGCGGCACCGCTCAGTTTGCTTCGGGCCAGCCGTAAGGAGAGCATCGTGCAGCCGAGCGCCACCGCAGAACCGACGTCGCAGGAAATCGTCACGCTGATCCATCTGGCGACGTTGACGCATCTGGAAGGACAGGTCCGGGCCGCGAAGACGTTGCAAGAACTGCAATTTGTCGCCGTCAATGAAACCCGCCGGCTGGTTCCCTACGATCACGCGGTGCTCCTGAGCGCCACCGATTCGGACGGCGCGAGCTATCGGGCCGTCGCGGCATCGAGCGTGGCCGTGATCGATCGCGACGCCCCCATGATGGTCTGGTTGGAGGGGGCCGTGCAGGCCATGCGGCAAGCACAGACGGAGGATGTGCCGGTCGTGGTCGAGCAGGAAACGCTGCCGGATGCTCTGCGTGCCGGCTGGCGCGAGTTTGTTCATGGGCATGTGCTCTGGTGTCCGCTCAAGCATCCGGACGACTCGATTCTGGGAGGGTTGTGGATCGAACGGGAGAGCCCCTGGCAAGACAACGATCTGACGATCGTGCAGCGACTGGCCGGGAGTTTTGCCTACGCGTGGAAGGCCTTGTCAAAACGGCGTGCGGACTGGACGGCCCCCGTAAAACGGCCGTCTCTCTGGCTGGTCGTCGCGGCCGTGGCCGCGGGGCTCTGCATCCCGGTGAGGGTGTCGACCGTCGCTCCGGTGAAGGTGGTGGCCAAGGATCCGATCGTGGTCAGTGCGCCCATGGACGGGGTGATCGCCGAAGTGGTGGTCGCGCCGAATACCCCGGTGCAGCAGCATCGTGTGTTGCTCCGATACGACGATACCAATATCCGCAACCAGTTCCGGGTGACGGAACAGCAACTGGCGGTGGCCAGGGCTGAACAGGCCCAAGCGATTCAGGCGGGATTCAGTGATCCGCAGCGCAAGGCGGAAGTGCCGCTGAAGGCGGCGGAAGTGTCGCTCAAGGAGACGGAACTGGAGTATGCCCAGGAGAGGCTCGGACAGGTCGAGGTGCTGGCACCTCAACCGGGCCTGGTGCTCTTTACAGACAAGTCCGACTGGGTGGGGAAGCCGGTGTCGGTCGGTGAGCGGATCATGGAAATCGCCGATCCCGAGCACATCGAACTCAGGATCGATCTCCCTGTAAATGACGCGCTGATGCTGCAGGAAGGCGGGGAAGTCGTCGCCTTTTTTGATGCGTTACCGCTGGAATCGTTTCCAGGCACCGTGAGTCGTACCAGTTATCACGCTGAGGTCCTACCCGGGGACGTCCTGGCGTATCGCGTGATGGCAAACCTTCCCGGCACTGATTCCCGCATTCGTATCGGCTGGCAAGGGTCGGCCAAAGTGTACGGGGAGAAGGGGCCTCTGGCATTTCTCCTGTTTCGGCGCCCCTTCACCGCCTTGCGTCAACTCGTGGGAGTGTGAAGCATGGCCGGACCCCCTCCCGTCCAGCCCCGGAAGGAACGCACGCTTCCGCCGTTGCGCAGGCATCTGCAGTTTATTCGGGGCGCTCCAACTCCTGAAGGCGTTCCGACCTGGACGATCGTCGACCCTGTCCGCCACAAGTACTACCAGATTGAGTGGCCGGTGTATCAACTGCTGGAGCGGTGGAGCGCCGGCACGATGGAATCGCTGGTGAACGTCATCAGGCGCGAGACCACGTCGCGCATCCGCGTGGAGGATGTGGAAGATCTCGTCCGGTTTCTCTACGCCAACAACCTGACTGAGCAATCCGCGAGCGGACGAACGGCGGACTATGTCGAGCAGGAAGCGGCGCGTCATCAGGTGTGGTGGCAGTGGCTGATCCACCATTACCTGTTTATCAAAATTCCCCTCTTCCGGCCCGATGCATTCCTTCGAAAAACGCTCCCGCTCGTCGCCCCGCTCTACACCGTTGCTGCAGCCTGGATGTTTGCCGGCCTGAGCGTGGCGGGATTGTTTCTCGTCAGCCGTCAGTGGGACACGTTTCTCAATACGTTTCTCAATTTCTTGAACTGGCGTGGAGCCGTGCTGTATGGCGCCGTGCTGTGCGGCGTGAAAGTGGTTCATGAGCTGGGCCATGCCTATACCGCGACGCGATTCGGGTGCCGCGTGCCGACCATGGGAGTCGCGTGTATGGTCATGATGCCGATGCTCTATACAGACGTGAGCGATGCCTACCGCCTGACGGCCAAGCGCAAGCGGCTGGCCGTGGCGGCGGCCGGCGTGATCGCAGAGCTGGGATTGGCGGCGGTGGCGACACTTCTGTGGGGGTTTCTGCCGGACGGGACGTTTCGCAGCCTGGCGTTTGTGGTGGCCACAACGAGTTGGATCATGAGCCTGTCCGTCAACCTGAATCCGCTGATGCGCTTCGACGGGTACTATCTGCTGGCCGACGGACTGGGCATCCCGAATTTGCAGGATCGTGCCTTTGCATTCGGGCAGTGGCGGTTACGGGAATTGCTCTTTGCGGCCGGAGCCATGCCGCCGGAGGCGGTCGGGGTCTCGAGACGAAAGGCGCTGGTCGCGTATGCCTGGGGAGTCTGGTGTTACCGGATCGTGCTGTTCACCGGCATCGCGATCATGGTGTACCACTACTTTTTCAAAGCCCTGGGAATCGTGTTGTTCTTCGTCGAGATGGTGTTTTTCGTCTGCCTTCCGGTGTGGCGCGAATTGGAAGCCTGGTGGAGTCGTCGTGCCGTGTTTGCCGGGACCAGGCGCTTTGTCCTGACGATGGCGATCGTGGCGATCGGCGTGCTGGGGCTGTTCATGCCCTGGGGCAGCCGGGTATCGATCCCTGCGGTGCTGCAATCGGCCATGTACGCCACGATTTACCCCCCGGCGGCTGGACGGATCGTCTCCGTCAGCGTCACTCCCGGACAATCGGTGCAGGAGGGGCAGGCTCTGCTGGCCATGGAGAGTCCGGAATTGGTCAAGGCCGCCAAGCTTGCTGAGATTCAGGTGAGGCAACTGGATGTGCGGATACAGCGCCAGGCTGGAAATACTGAAGATCGCGCGCAAGCCCTGGCGATCCGTGAAACGCTCAACGCCAAATGGGCTGAGTGGGACGGAGTTGTCGAGCGGCAGGCAACCTTGGTCCTACGCACGCCGATCCCGGGTGTGGTGGCGGACCGGGCGGAATCGCTGTATCCCGGGCGATGGATCAATAAAGATCTGCCGGTCGCCTACGTCGTCGACCCGCATCGGGCGCATCTCGTCGCGCTGGTGTCCGTGGAGGATGTCCGGTCGCTGACTCCCGGACAGGAGGCGCGTTTTATCCCGGACGATTTGACCCGATCCACACGGCGCGCGCGTATCCTTGAGATTCGCGACGTCGATGAGCAGGACCTTTCCGTTCCATACTTTGCGTCCCTCTATGGGGGAACGGTTCCGGTTCGAAAAGATGCCCGCGGACGGTTGCAAGCGGACCAGTCCGTCTACCGTGTCGAGCTGGACGTGCTGGAGCAGGACGAACCCTTGCATCAGGCCGTGACCGGACATGTCGTTGTCCTGGGGCAGGATCGCAGTATTGCGGGCCGCCTGTGGGACCGGGTCGCGGCCGTGTTGATTCGTGAGAGCGGGTTTTGAAGACTTCCCGTTCATCGTGAGGTGAGTCCTCGACAGCGCCCCGGGCTGAGTCGCGGAGATGAGGCCCTGCTCGCGGTGTTGACTGGTGCTCGTTGTGCTCGGTTCCTGCTCGTCCACGTCGCACATCCGTCGCGATGGTCTCCCTGCCTTCCTCTAGGACTACAGCCTTCTCCGTCACAAACCGATGAAGATGTGGATCATTCGGTGTGTTCGAGGCAAGAAATGCATGGGCTGGGCTACGTTCTGGAGAAAATTGATGTCTGAGGAGACGAACCGGCGGAAGAAGGGGGCGCCGGGAGCGGCGACTCCCCTGAAGTCCACGCTGTTGTCCCTGGAACAGCGGCTGATGTTCGATGCCGCAGCCGCAGCCACGACGGCCGAAGTTGCCTCGGAACAGGTCGCCCAGGAACAGGCTAACGCGGCGGTCTCTCCGGATGCGGACACGACCCGGACGGATGCGGCGTTGACCGAGAGCGAGGATCTCTTCCAGGCGCTCACGACCTTTCTCCCCGCAGACTCTCCCACCGAAATCGTCTTTGTCGATCCGACCGTGCCGGATTATCAGACGCTTCTCGCCGGAATGGATCCCGCCATTGAGGTCGTCGTGCTCGACGGCGGGCAGGACGGTATCGAACAAATTGCCGGCGCCTTGTTCGGCCGTACGGGTATCGATGCGATCCATCTGATCTCGCACGGCGAAGCGGGTGAGTTGCATCTCGGGACCGGAGTGCTGACAGCTGAATCGATGTCGAGCACGTATGCCGACACATTGGCCACAATCCGGCAGGCGCTGTCTGAGAACGCGGACATTCTGGTCTATGGCTGCGATTTTTCGAAGGGTGATACCGGTCAACGTGCTGTCGAGCGGCTGGCGGATTTGACCGGGGCCGATGTTCAGGCCAGCAACGATTCGACCGGTCACAGCTCTCTTGGCGGCGACTGGGATCTGGAGGTCAGGGCAGGCTCGATTGAAACTCAGGTGGCGGTTGCCGATCAAACCCAACTGGATTGGATCGGCGTCCTTGCTGAAACCTGGATGAATGCCGGGACGGGGGCTGTTATTTCGGGACCGGCAGGGAATGATTGGTCTGTCGGGGACTCGGCTAACAACACCCCAAGCGCTGCCGGGGGTGGGGCTGACATTATGTATGGCGCGGGAGGGGATGACACGCTGCAGGGTGGAAGCGGGAACGACATCCTGGTCGGCGGCACCGGCAACGACACCATCTATGGCAACAGTGACGATGACGTGATTCTTGGTGGGGCGGGGAACGACTATCTCGACGGCGGCAGCTCGGTAGGAAAGAACACCATCATCGGTGGCGGTGGGAATGATCAGATGGTTGGCGGGTCGGGGGCCGACGTCTTTCGCTTCACCGGAGCCCAGTCCGGCGATGCCTATACGGTCGACGGTGCCGGCGGCACAGATATTATCGATCTCAGCGAGTTCTCTACGGCGACGATTACCAATAGCGGCGGTGTCATCACCGTCGATCGAGGAAGCGGCAACGTGTTTACGATTACGCACTCGAACGTCGAAAGCATCATCACGGCCGCAACGGTGGGTAATCATGGCCCATTGGCAGA
>ERZ795044.1270-NODE-1270-length-22990-cov-5.877872_pt1 | contig 22990 bp, 24 predicted proteins | sample MGYA00375128_ERZ795044 | MGnify/ENA primary metagenome ERZ795044 (study PRJEB30173, sample SAMN05720213) | anaerobic digester metagenome | isolation source: active sludge of municipal wastewater-treating anaerobic digesters | place: USA | collected 2014-12-22 ... | reverse complement strand
TTATTGCCTGATCCGGCCTGGCCGAATGGGCGAAATGTCTGGTACGTCCTGACGGGATCGAATTAAGCCTTGAATATCCCATCATTGCTGCATTCTCGCTGGTTCGAACTTTAAGATACCAACAAAAATACCATCAGGTGCTAACTGCTTGGGGTCTCGATCACTTGAAAACCATTGCTGCGATGGTTAGTCGCAGCCCGAAGCGGCGCGCATTGTAACAGGGATTTTAAAAACGTTAACTTCTCTTCGTGCACGCTGACTCGATGTTTTTGCTCCATGGTTGTAGTCCGCACCTGACACCCCAAACATAATGAGGTGTCAGGTAGTGGTATTTTTTTGAACTGCAGACTCAAGAGCGCGAACACAGCACCAAGTCTAGATCATTGTCAGGTAGTTTGGCACTCGGGGGCAAAGCCCGCCCTGGCATATGCCTGGTGGGCCAGTTTGGCGCGAATCTTCAGGAAATAGTCTGCCTTGGCCATTGAGCTTACGACTTCCTTAGTCAAGCCGCGAAGGGCTTCAGTGTCGGTATGAAGCGACGAAACCTGCCTGATGGGCAATTCGTGCTTCTCGGCCACTGCGGTCATTGGCGTCATGCGCCTTGAGCGTCAGCACCACTTCGCTTTGCCGCCATTCGACGTGGTCCGTCGATAAATTCCGAGCCGACGCGTCCGGGCGACCGCTTACCGAAAAACGCTACTTACGCTTCCGACCCAAAACGGCCATAGTGGTTTCCCGATAGCGGCCAGTCAGCCAAAACCCGGCTCTTCGAACTGGAATGCTCCGAAACTGCCGTTGGCGACCTCACGCTGCCGGCCATCAAGAGACATAGCGGCCACGAAAAACCCGCGGGCGCGACCGGTCGGTAACATATCTGGAACCGGTCGTTCAGCGATTTTACTCATCCGTCCGGGCGTTGGCTTTGACTGCCACAGGCCCCCGTGAAGTGACAAGCGATGCAAGTTCCCGCAGGGGCGAAATGACCACCCGGGCACCGACCACGCCAATTCTGCCGGCAATATTCTCGTCAGGCAGCCTGATGCAATAGCGGCAACGACGCGATCAGGTCGGCAAAGCGCTGGCCCTGAACCATCACGTGTGCACGCAGCAACTCGTCGGCGCGTTCGCCGTCGCCGGCCCGTAGCGCCGCAATGATGTCCTCGTGTTCCTGGAAAGAATTGCCCATGCGGTCCCGCACGCGCAGTTGCAGGCGGCGGTAGGGCCGTAACCGGCGGCGCAGCCCCCAAGCCTGCTCAATCAGGAACTCGTTATGGCTGCCGGCGTAGATGACGCCGTGAAATTCGTCATTGCGCTCGTAGTACAGATCCGGGTCGCCAGTTTCCTTGGCTTGTTTGCAAGCACCCTGCGCCGCCTGCAGAGCATCCAACTCGGCACCACTGAGCCGCCGCGCCGCTAGTCGGCCACACATGCCTTCCAGTTCGGCCATCACCTCGAACATCTCGATCAGGCGTTGTGGGCCGACTTCGGCGACGACCGCACCACGGCGCGGCCGGATCTCGATCAGGCCTGCCGTAGCGAGCTGGTTCAGGGCCTCGCGCACCGGCGTTCGCGAAACACCGAACTGTTCGGCCAGTTCGGTTTCGTCGAGGTGTTTCCCCGGCGGGTATTTGCCGAAGGCGATCTGCTCCTCGATTTCATCGCGCACTTCTTCAGAGCGTCGTTTTGCCATTGCACTTCCGTATAAAAATTCGTTGACAACGTAAAATTTCGCATATAGCTCGTATACACATTGAGACTATATAAACACAAGTACCGTAATTCTGGGTACACGATAGGCGTTAAAAGTGTCCTTGGCAATCATCAGCGAGAACATCGATGACTGAATTCAACGCAGCAACCAGCGCTACCGGAACGACAAGCCCCTGCATTCGTGCGCTGGCCTTCGACGTCTTCGGCACGGTCGTTGACTGGCGCGGCGGCATCGCCAATGAGGCTGCCGCCATCGCCGCGAATATCGGTGCGCAGGCCGACTGGCAAGCCTTTGCCGACGCCTGGCGCGCCGGATACGCGCCGGCGATGCAGCGCGTTCGCAGCGGAAACTTGCCATGGTTGAGCATTGACGCACTGCACCGGCTGATCCTCGACAGCATCGTCGGCAAGTTCGGCCTCGCCGGGCTGGACGAAAACCAACGCCAGCACCTCAACCATACTTGGCATCGGCTGCCGCCCTGGAGCGACTCGGTCGCCGGCCTCGGGCGGCTGAAGCAACAGTTCACGATCACGACGCTGTCCAACGGCAATTTCAGTCTGCTCACCAACATGGCGAAGCATAGCCGCCTGCCGTGGGATTGCATCATTTCGGCCGAACTCTTCCGGCACTACAAGCCGGACCCGGAAACCTACCTCGGCACCGCCCGCCTGCTCGATCTCAAACCGGCCGAACTGATGCTCGTCGCGGCCCACCCGGACGACTTGCGTGCCGCCCGTCGGCAGGGCCTGGCAACCGCGTACGTCAAGCGTCCGCTCGAATTCGGGCCGGGCAAACCCCTTCCCCATGTCGACGCCGGCGAATTCGATTTCGTCGCCACCGACTTCCTCGACCTGGCGACCCAGCTGGGCGCCTGAACGCCAACGCAACCCCACCAAGGAACTCCCGTGAATACCAAAATCAATTACCGCATCGGTCAGATCGTCCCCAGTTCGAACACGACGATGGAAACCGAGATCCCACTCATGCTGCGAGCCCGCGAAGCGATCGCACCGGAGCGCTTCACCTTTCACTCGAGCCGCATGCGCATGCAGGAAGTGACCAAGGAAGAACTCGAAGCGATGGATCGCGACTCCGACCGCTGCGCGCTCGAACTCTCGGACGCCCGCATGGATGTCATGGGCTACGCCTGCCTGGTCGCGATCATGAGCATGGGCCGCGGCTATCACCGCGTCTCGCAGAAACGCCTGCATGAAGTCACTGTCGCCAACGGCGCGCCGACCCCGGTGGTCAGCAGTGCCGGCTCGCTGGTCGAAGGCCTCAAGGCCCTCGGCGCCAGAAAGATCTCGATCCTCGCGCCGTACATGAAACCGCTGACGGCGATGGTCATCGACTACCTCGGCAACGAGGGCATCGAAGTGCACGACAGCATCTCGCTGGAGATTCCGAACAACCTCGAGGTCGGTGCCCGTGACCCGCTGGCGCCGGTTGAAATCAGCAAGAAGCTCGATATCCGCGGCGTCGATGCGCTCGTCCTTTCGGCCTGCGTGCAGATGCCTTCCCTGCCCGGAATCCAGATCGTCGAGGACCGGATCGGCCTGCCGGTCATTTCGTCGGCCGTATGTACCACGCACCAGATGCTCAGGCAGCTCGGCCTGCCGGCAATCGTTCCCAGGGCCGGGGCATTGCTGTCCGGCCGCTACTGAACCCACCCGTTTCATTCCGACAGGGCGCCAAGCGCCCGCACATCCAGCACCGTCACCAAAGGAGCCTCACCATGAATAGCACCCGTCGTCGCCTGCTCGCAGCCTCTCTCGCCGCCGCCCCGCTGGCCCTCTTCGGCAACCACGCCTTCGCCCAGGGCGCCGTCACCAACCTCAAGATTTCACACCAGTTTCCCGGCGGGACCCTGACCGAAGGCGACTTCCGCGACCGCCTGAGCCGCAAGTTCGCCGCCGAAGTCGAAAAACGCTCGGGCGGCAAGATCAAGTTCGCGATCTACCCCGGCTCCTCGCTGATGAAGGTCAATGCCCAGTTCGCCGCGCTGCGCAAGGGTGCGCTGGACATGACCCTGCTGCCGCTGCCCTATGCCGGCGGCGAGGTGCCGGAAGTCAATATCGGCCTGATGCCGGGCCTGGTCACCAGCTACGAGCAGGGCATGCGCTGGAAGGACGCCGAGGTCGGCAAGGCGCTGACCAAGATCCTCGAAGACAAGGGCATCATCATCGTCACCTGGATCTGGCAGGCCGGTGGCGCCGCCAGCCGTAACGTGCCGATCGTCAACCCCGAGGACGTCAAGGGCCTGAAGATCCGCGGCGGCAGCCGCGAGCTGGACATGGTCATCAAGGCCGCCGGCGGCTCGGTGCTGTCGCTGCCGTCGAACGAGACCTACGCGGCGATGCAGACCGGCGCTGCCGACGCGGTGACGACCTCGTCGACCAGCCTGATTTCCTTCCGCCTCGAAGAGGTGTCCAAGCACCTGACTATCAGCAAGACCGGCAAGACCTACTGGTTCATGTTCGAGCCGCTGCTGATGTCGAAGGCGGTCTTCGACAAGCTGCCGAAGGATCAGCAGGCCCTGATCATGACCGTCGGCGCCGAAATGGAGAAGTTCGGCGTCGAAGCCGCCAAGGCCGACGACGTCGCGGTGGCCGCCAACTACGCCAAGGCCGGCGCCAAGGTCCATGACCTCACCGACGCCGCCTTGGCCAAGTGGGTCGCCGTCGCCCGCGACAGCGCCTGGAAGGACTTCGCCTCCAAGAACGAGAGCTGCGCCAGGCTGCTCAAGCTCGCGGAGCAGGTCAAATGAGCCACCAGGCCATCGATGTCCAGCTCAAGCCACATCTAGACCCGCGCCGCAACCCGGTGCTGGCCAGGCTCGAGCGCGGCATGGCCGCGGCCAACCGGGCGATCGTCATCCCCTGCATGATCGCCCTGGTGGCAGCCGCCTGCGTCCTCAGCTACAGCGTCGCCGCACGCTACTTCCTGAAGATCTCGACCGAATGGCAGGACGAGGCGGCAGTCTTCCTGCTCGTCGGCGCGACCTTCCTCACCGGCGCCTACGTCCAGTCCTTCCGCGGTCACGTCGGAATCGAGGCGCTCGCCACGATGCTCTCGCCGACGGTCAATCGGGTCCGGATGATCTTCGTCGATATCGCCACCGCGCTTTTCTGTTCCTTCTTCGCCTGGAAATCCTGGACGCTGTTCCACGAAGCCTGGGCCGAAGGGCAGACGACCACCTCGTCCTGGGGCCCGCCGCTTTGGATCCCTTATTCGGTGATGGCGCTGGGCATGACGCTGGTCTGCATGCAGGTGATCGGGCAACTGACGATCGACGTCTTCGCCGACCGGACGGCAGCGTCCGAAGAAGGTGGCGAACACGCGCAGTGGCTGGGAGATTGAAATGAACCCGGCCCCCGCCCCGAAACATTCACACATCCCAACGGAGAGATCGCTATGACCTCAACGATGATAGGCAGCCTCTACGGCCTGGCCACCCTGGCAGTCATGTTCTCCGGCATGCCGATCGCGTTCGCACTCGGCAGCGTCGCGGTCGTCTTCATGTTCTTCTTCATGCCCGGTTCGGCGCTCGACACCGTCACCCAGAACGTCTACGAGGAAATGGCCAGCATCACGCTGCTGGCGATTCCGCTCTTCATCCTCAAGGGCGCGGCGATCGGCAAATCGGCGGCGGGCAAGGACCTCTACTTGGCGCTGCACGCCTGGATGCACAAGATTCCGGGCGGCCTCGGCATCGCCAACGTCTTTGCCTGCGCGCTGTTCGCGGCGATGGCCGGATCGAGCCCGGCGACCTGTTCGGCGATCGGCAGCGCCGGCATTCCCGAGATGCGCCGGCGTGGCTATTCGCCCGGCTTTGCCGCCGGCATCATCGCCGCCGGCGGGACGCTAGGCATCCTGCTGCCGCCGTCGATCGTGATGATCCTCTACGCGGTCGCCGCCGAGCAGTCGCTCGGTCGCCTGTTCCTCGCCGGCATCGGCCCGGGCATCCTGCTGGTCGTCCTCTTCGCCGGCTACGCGGTCTATCGCTACCGCAAGGAGTACAAGTCGGCACTGGCAACCCATGCCGCCGGCGGCGAGAAATCGGCCTACCTCGAAGTGCATAACTACACCTTCGCGCAGAAGATCGAGATGCTGCCGCGGGTCGGGCCCTTCGTCATCCTGCTGATCGGCGTCATGGTCGCGCTTTACGGCGGTTACGCGACGCCGTCGGAAACCGCCGGGCTCGGCGGCCTGATGGCACTGGGCCTGGTCGCCGTCGTCTATGGCCTGTGGCGGCCGACGCAGGTCGAACCGATCCTCTCCAGCACGCTCAAGGAATCGACGATGCTGATGTTCATCATCGGCATGTCGCTGCTCTATTCCTACGTGATGAGCTCGCTGCACATCAGCCAGTCGGCGGCGGAATGGATCGTCGGCATGCACCTATCGAAATGGGTGCTGCTGGCGACCATCCTAAGTTTCGTCATCGTCCTCGGCTTCTTCCTGCCGCCGGTGTCGATCATCCTGATGACGGCGCCGATCATCCTGCCGCCGCTGAAGGAAGCCGGCTTCGACCTGATCTGGTTCGGCGTGGCGATGACCATCGTCATGGAGATGGGCCTGATCCACCCGCCGGTGGGCCTCAACATCTTCGTCATCAAGAACATCGCGCCCGACATTCCGCTCAAGGACATCATCTGGGGCGTCATGCCCTTCGTCGTGCTGATGTTCGTCGCCGTGCTGCTGCTGTGCATCTTCCCGGGCATCGCCACCGGTCTGCCGGACCTAATCACGGGCGCGCCCACGACCAAGTAAGTGCCTCCGCTCCCCTCTCCCACTCGCGGGAGAGGGGCCGGGGGAGAGAGGGCTGCACCGACCAGGCCCCGCTCTCTCCCCAACCCTCTCCCGCAAGCGGGAGAGGGGGCGCGAGTCGCGTGGCGACTTGCACGCAAGGAAACCGAGCATGACCCAAAAACACTGGAATCAACGGCAACAGGGCCGCGCACGCCGCCTCGAACGCGCGGCCGGCATCGGCCGCCAGGTCGACGCCAGTCGTATCGTCGAACTGCTGCAGGCGGTCATCGAACCCGCCGACCGTGTCTGCATCGAAGGCAACAACCAGAAGCAGGCCGATTTTCTCGCTCAGGCGCTGGCCGCCGTCGATCCGGCGCGAGTGCACGACCTGCACATGGTGCAGTCGGTAATCGCCCTGCCCGAACACGTCGCGCTGTTCGACAAGGGCATCGCCCGCGAGATCGACTTTTCCTTCTCCGGCCCGCAGGGCACACGCCTGGCGGCGCTGGTCAAGGCCGGCAAGATCCGCATCAATGCGATCCATACCTACCTCGAACTCTTCGCCCGCTACTTCGTCGACCTGACGCCGAACGTCGCGCTGATCGCCGCCGAGGCAGCCGATGCCGACGGCAATCTCTACACCGGCCCGAATACCGAGGATACCCCGGCGATCGTCGAGGCGACCGCCTTCAAGAACGGCATCGTCATCGCCCAGGTCAACGAATTGCGCGATACCTTGCCTCGCGTCGACATCCCGGCCGGCTGGGTCGATTTCGTCGTCGTCGCGCCGAAGCCGAACACCATCGAGCCCTTGTTCACCCGCGATCCGGCGCAGATCTCCGAGATCCAGGTACTGATGGCGATGATGGTGATCAAGGGGATCTATGCCGAATACGGCGTCAAGCGGCTCAATCACGGTATCGGCTTCGACACCGCGGCGATCGAACTCCTGTTGCCGACCTACGGTGCCGAACTGGGCCTCAAGGGCAAGGTCTGCACGCACTGGGCGCTCAACCCGCACCCGGCACTGATCCCGGCGATCGAAGCCGGCTTCGTCGAATCGGTGCACAGCTTCGGGTCCGAACTCGGTATGGAAGCCTATGTCGCCGCCCGGCCCGATGTCTTCTTCACCGGCGCCGACGGCTCGCTGCGTTCGAACCGCGCCTTCTGCCAGGCGGCCGGGCATTACGCCTGCGATCTCTTCATCGGCTCGACACTGCAGATCGATTTGCAGGGCAACAGTTCGACGGCGACGCTCGACCGTATCGCCGGCTTCGGCGGCGCGCCGAACATGGGCGCCGACGCCCGTGGCCGGCGCCACGAAAGCGCCGCCTGGCTCAAGGCCGGTGAAGAGGCACGCCAGGGCCGCGAGCAGATGCCGCGCGGACGCAAACTGGTCGTGCAGATGGTCGAGACCTTCCGCGAACACATGGCGCCGGCTTTCGTCGACCGGCTCGATGCCTGGCAACTTGCCGAAACCATGGGCCTCGCCAATCCACCGGTAATGATCTACGGCGACGACGTCACCCACATCGTCACCGAGGAAGGCATCGCCAACCTGCTGCTCTGCCGCGACGCCGCCGAGCGCGAACAGGCGATCCGCGGTGTCGCCGGCTACACCGGCATCGGCCTGGGCCGCGACAAGGCGGCAGTCGAGGCCTTGCGCCAGCGTGGCGTCATCCGCCGGCCCGAAGACATCGGCGTTTCCCGGCGACGAGCGACCCGCGACCTGCTCGCGGCGCGCTCGGTCAAGGATCTCGTCCTGGCGTCCGGCGGCCTCTACAACCCGCCGAGCCGATTTCGTAACTGGTAGCCGGCGAAAAGGACAAAATCATGGAAGAACTGAAATTCGATTTGCCGAGCGCGGCGCAGACGATCGCCCGCGATCCGGTGCTGGTCGGCGTCGTCGCCTCCGGCAACTGCGAGGTGCTGGTCGAGCAGTCGAAGGCTGTCGGGCACTGCGCGGTGACGGTGCACACCTCGGCGCACGGTTTCGCGCCGATCTGGCAGGCGGTGGTCGAGGACTTCAGCGCCCGTCGTCACGCCGGCGGCCTGAGCATCGAAATCAACGACGTCGGTGCGACACCCGCGGTGGTCAGCCTGCGTCTCGACCAGGCGATCGAAGTCTGGGAGGAGCACAGCAATGGCTAACAGCTACTTCGATTCATCGGCGCGCGAGCGTCTGCTCGCCACCGTCGATGCCGGAACCTTTCACGAATTCCTGCCACCCTCGGCGCGGGTCGCCAGCCCGCACCTGCGACAGCTCGACCAGCCGGTCGCTTTCGACGATGGCATTGTCATCGGCTCGGCCAGGCTCGGCGGACAGCCGATTCTGGTTGCGGCGCAGGAAGGCGGTTTTCTTGGCGGCGCCATCGGCGAAGTCCATGGTGCCAAGTTGGTCGGCCTGATCGACCGGGCACGCGTCGAGAAGCCGGCGGCCGTCGTCCTCATCCTCGATTCCGGCGGCGTCCGCCTGCACGAGGCGAATGCCGGACTGGTGGCGGTCTCCGAGCTGATTCGCGCCGTTCTTGCTGCCCGCCTCGAAGGCATTCGCTTCATCGGCCTGATCGGCGGCGCGGGCGGCTGTTTCGGCGGCACCGGCCTGATCGCCCGCTGCTGCGATGTCCTGGTCATGTCCGAGGAGGGCCGGCTGGCGATGTCGGGTCCGGAAGTGATCGAAACCGTCCATGGCGTCGAGGAATTCGATTCGCGCGACCGGGCGCTGGTCTGGCGGGTGACGGGCGGCAAGCACCGCTACCTGATCGGCGAAATCGACGAACTTGTCGAGGACGACGCTGCCGCCTTCCGCGACGCGGCGATTCGCCTGCTGTCCGTGCCGGGGGGGCTGTCCCTCGCCGACGTCGAACGCGAACATGCGCAATTGCAACGGCGCTGGACGCGGTTCGCCGAAGCCGAAGATCCGACCGATATCTGGCGCGCCCTCGGCGTCGCCGATCCGGCGCAGTTATCGATGCTGACTGCGGCGGAGTTCGTCGCACTGGCCGCGCCGTGCAGGAGTCACTCATGAATCGCGAACAGCTGTTGCCCGCCCTTTTTCCGTCCGGCTGGACCGAACAGAGCTCCACCGCACACGCCTTTACCGGCACCGGGCAAGTCGGTGACACGACGGTTCAAGTCATCGGCAGCAGCGACGCTGCCGAAGTCGGCGGCGATCTGGCGCTGTTCATGGCACGTTCCGTCCTCGACACGGTGCGCGATCATCCCCGCCGGCCGATCCTCTTTCTGCTCGACACGCAAGGCCAGCGCCTGCGCCGGCACGACGAGATGCTCGGCCTCAACGGCTACATGGCGCACCTCGCCAAGTGCGTCGAGATCGCCCGCCATCGCGGCCATCCGATCATCAGCCTGGTCTATGGCCAGGCGGTCAGCGGCGGTTACCTGACGACCGGGATGATGGCCGACGCCTGCTACGCGCTTGCCGACGCCGAAATCAAGGTCATGAACCTGCCGGCGATGGCGCGGATCACCAAGATTCCGCTCAAGCGGCTGGAAGAGCTGGCCGCGCAGTCACCGGTGTTCTCGCCCGGCGTCGACAACTATTTCCGCATGGGCCATGTGCTCGAAGTCTGGTCGGACGATCTGGCGGCGCATCTGCAGCAGGCACTGGCGACGGCATCGATTCCGCAAGATGATCAGCGCATGCGTCTCGGGCAGGATCGCGGTGGCCGCAAGCTCGCCCGGCCGGTCGCCCTGCGGGTTCTGGCCCATGCCTGACGACGATCTCGCGCGCCACAGCCTGGCCTGGCTGGCGTCGGCCGCCTGCGCCGGCGTCAGCCTCCATGGCCGTGCCTGCATCGACCGGACTGCGGCGCGGAGCATGCTCGCCGACTGGGTTGCGCGCGGCCATCCGCTGATCGTCACCCGGCAGCCGGACGATGCCGGAAATCGCGTCGCGCTGGGTCTTGCCCTGCCACCGAAGCAGGGCAAATTCCGTCTCGGATTTCTCGTCGACCGCTCGGCGATTACCCGAATCGCGCCGGCGCCGACTTTGGCTGAAGCGGGCGATTGTTTGCCGTCGGCATGGGCGCCGAAGATCGCGGCCCTGCTTGCCTCGTCCGCCATCGGCGCGGCGGCGCCGCGCGTCTATGGTTCGGCGGCGATGCAAATGCACAGCGGCGAACCCTGCGTCGCCGCTGGTTCGGATCTCGACCTGAGTCTGGCGCCAGCGACCTGGCCTGCCGTACAGGCCGTCCTTGCCACGCTTGCCAACATCGATTCGTCACTGCCCGGGCCGCGGATCGATGGTGAAATCCTCGCTTCTGACGGCGGCGCGGTGGCCTGGCGCGAACTGCGCGACGAGCCGGCGAAGGTTCTGGTCAAGCGTCTGCGCGGCGTCGATCTCGAAGCGACCGCGAATTTTCGCGCGGCGTTCTCCCCGGCCGCAAGGCACGCCGCATGAACGCATTGCTCACTTCAACAAACCCGACGACCGCACCACTCGGCGCCCTCGCGTCCGAGGCCTTGCGCGTCGAACTGGCGCTCGATCCGAAGCCCGGCCTGGTCACACCGACCCGACGCGGCAGCCACGCCGACATGGATCACACGACCTTCATCGCCAGCATCGCTGCCCTTGATGCCTACTTTGTCGACTGCGCGGTCCTCGGCGCGGCGCGGGTCGAATTTGCCGAACTGCGCGAGCGTGCTATCGTTGCCGAAAAGGAAATGCTGGCGGCAACCGGTGGCGTCAATACGCATAAGGGCGCGATCTTTACCCTTGGCCTGCTGACGGCGGCAGCCGGGTGGCGGGCTGCCCACCACCTGGCAGCGCCGACTGTGAGCTTGGGCAAAATCGTCGGCCGACTGTGGGGCGCCGCCCTCGTCGCCCATGGCACGCAGATGCCGAATCATGGGCCGCTGTCGAACGGCCAGCGCGCCCTTCTGCTGCACTCGGTGCCGGGCGCACGCGAGCATGCCGCGGCCGGTTTCCCGACGCTGTTCACGATCACCTTGCCCGCCCTGCGCCAGGCGATGTCGCGTGCGGCCGGCCCGGACTCCGCCCGTCTGCACGCGCTGCTGACGACGATGGCGGTGCTTCCCGATACCAACCTCGTCCATCGCGGCGGCCCCGACGGGCTGCTCTGGGCGCAACAGGCGAGCGAGCGCTTTGTCGCCGGGGGAAGCGTTTTTGTGCCGGGATGGCAGCGCAAACTCGAGCGCCTGGCGCGGCAATTCGAAGCCCGCTGGCTGAGTCCCGGCGGCAGCGCGGATCTTCTGAGCGCCGCATGGTTCGTGCATCGCCTCGAAACGACAGCGTTGACGACGCGAAGAACCGATGCCGCACGCTGCCTCGCCTGAGCGGCGCCGCCGCCCGCCGACGAGATTCGCATGACGCAGATGCTGGTCGAGGCGACGGCCGCCTTTCTCCGCCATCACGCGCCCTTCGACGAGATCGACGCGGCGGCGGTGGATTTCCTTGTCGGCCGCTTGCGTCTTCGCTATTTCGAACCCGGGGCGACGATCATCGACCCGGCAATGGGTGCCTCGTCTCATTTCCACATCGTGCAGCGCGGGCGGGTCGTGGCCGACGCCGCCGGCGAACTGGGCGCCGCCGATCGCGCGACGATGACGCTTGGCGCCGGCGAGTGCTTCCCGATCGGTGCCGCGACGGCGCAACGACCGACCACCAACCGTTACAGCGCGATCGACGATGTCTTCTGCTATCTACTGACGAACGAGGATTTTCAGGCGCTGCTGGGCATCAGCGCCGAATTCAACCGCTTCTGCACGCGCTACATCGCCAGCCTGCTCAGCCAGTCGCGGCGCGAACTGCAGTTGCAGTTTTCGCAGCGGGCGTCCGAACTGCAACTGCTGAGCAGCAGTCTCGACAAGCTCATTCGCCGCCCGGCGGTCGCCGTCGGCGCCGATGTCGCGCTTGGCGACGCCCTGCGCCAGATGGCCGGCGCCGAGGTCGGCTCCGTCGTCATTTGCGATCAGGCCCGGCGACCGGTCGGCATCTTCACTCGCAGCGACCTGCTCCAGCGCGTCGTGCTGCCGGGACTTGCACTCGATTCGCCGATCGCCAGCGTCATGTCGCCGGCGCCGCAGACGCTCCCCGTCGATGCCAGCGGACACGATGCGGCGATGGCCATGGCGCGCCACGCGATTTGCCACGTTCTCGCCGTCGATGCCGATGGCCGATTGGTCGGCGTCATATCCGAACGCGACCTGTTCGCGATGCAACGCATCGGTTTGAGCCAGATCCGGGCGGCGATCGAGACGGCCCCGGACATTGCCCGCCTGCAGCAGTCGGCCGCGGACGTTCGCCAACTCGCGCTGAACCTGCTGGCACAGGGCGTCGGCGCCGAGCAGATCACCCAGTTCGTCGCCGCCCTCAACGACGCCTTGTCGCGGCGGGTGATCGAACTCGCCCTTGCCGTCCATGATCTCTACGGCGTGGACTGGACCTGGCTCGCCTTCGGCTCGGAGGGGCGCGAGGAGCAGACCTTTTCTACAGATCAGGACAACGGCATTGTATTCCTGTGCCCCGACTTCGCCGATCGCGACGAACTTCGGCTGCGCCTGCTGGCCTTTGCCCGCGACGTCAACCGCGACCTCGACCGCTGCGGCTTTCCGCTTTGTACCGGCGACGTCATGGCCGGCAACGCGGCGTGGTGCCTGACGCTCGAGGAGTGGCAGGAGCGCTTCGCCAACTGGATCCGCATCCCGGACCGCGTGGCGCTGCTCAACGCGACGATTTTCTTCGACTTTCGCGTCCTTCACGGCCTGCCCGGACTCGCCCATCGCCTGCGCAAGACGCTGTTCGAACTTGCCCCGGCATCGCCGCAGTTCCTGATGCTGATGACCCGCAATGCCCTCGACGCGGCGCCGCCACTCGGCCGCTTCCAGGACTTTGTCGTCGGCGACGACCCACGGCAGCCGAAGACGCTCGACCTCAAGAAATCCGGCGCCCGCCTGTTCACCGATGCTGCCCGCATCTACGCCGTTGGCCGCGGCCTGTTTCCGACCAATACCGCCCAACGCCTGCGCCAGCTGGCGCAGCAGCGCAACGAGCCGCCCGGCGAAACGGCGGCGATGATCGCCGCCTTCCATTTCATCCAGATGCTGCGCCTGCGTCAGCAGTGCCTCGAATTCGAAGCCGGAACCGGCGGCGGCAACCGACTCGACCCCGACCGCCTGAATGAACTCGATCGCCGGATTCTGAAGGAATCGTTTCGCCAGGCACGCAAGCTGCAGCGGCGCTTGCGGATGGATTTTCAGGCGTGAGCTGCCGACCGGGAAACGCCGATGGCAGCGCCGGCAAGGTCGCGCCATGAACCGGCTTGCCCGTCTTTTCGGGCGCAAGCCGCTGTTAACGCCGAAGCAGCAGCAACGCCTGCAACATTGGCGCGACCTGCCGGCACCCGATTCTGACTGCCGCGACGGCAGCATCCGCTGCATCATCGTCGATGTCGAATCAACCGGGCCAGACCTCAGCCGCGACAGCTTGATCGCCATCGGAGCACTCGCTGTTGTCGACGGCAGCATCGCGCCGAACGACGCCTTCGCCGTGACGCTCAGGCAGGCACGGCCGAGCAATACCGAAAACATTCTCATCCACGGCATCGGCGCCGGCGAGCAATGTGGCGGTGCGGACCCGGCCGAGGCCATGCTTGGCTTCCTAGAGTACGCCGGCAAGGCACCGCTGTTTGCCTACCACGCCTTCTTCGACAAGGCGATGATCGAGCGCGCCCTGCGTCGGTTTCTCGGTGCCCACTTGCGTAGCCAATGGATCGATCTCGCCTGGATGCTCCCCGAACTCTTTCGCGAAAAGATTGACCGCAAGGCGACGCTCGACGAATGGCTGGCGGTTTTCGATATCGGGTCGATCCGGCGTCACAATGCGCTGTCGGACGCTTTTGCGACGGCGCAGTTGTTGCAGATTGCCCTGCGTCGAGCGGCGGTATCCGGTGCCCGCTCGCCCAACCAGCTGGAGGAAATCGAGTTGCGCTGTCGCCATCGCTTCGGCTGGATCACCGCACCCGGCATGCCGTCCGAGCGACGGCCCGGGCAATCATGATCAAAGCATTGGCGAAGGGGGATCACGTGTGAGCCTGTTGATCCTTTGTCCCGGTCAGGGCGGGCAGACCCCCGAGATGTTCGGCCGCCTGGTCGCCGACCCGCTGACCGCCGGGGCTTGCACTGAACTCGGCCGGAACATCGCCGGCGACTTCTCGACACTCGCCGCCGACCCCGCACGATGCTTTGCCAACCGCTTTGCCCAGCCGTTGATCTGCCTCTATCAGATGAGCGTCTGGTCGGCGCTCGCCAGCGCCGGCGTCAGACCGGCCGTGGTCGCCGGCTACAGCGTCGGCGAGCTGGCGGCATGGGGTGTTGCCGGCGCCCTGTCGACGCCGGACGTTCTGCGGGCAGCGACGGAACGCGCCGCGGCGATGGATGCCCATGCACCGGCGGCAAGCGGCATGCTCGCCGTGCGCGGCCTGCGCCTGGCCGTGATCGAGGCGGCAGCAATAAAGCATGGTGTTGCCATCGCGATCCGCAATGGCGCCGATCACGCCGTGCTTGCCGGCCCGATCGCGGCGCTAGAGGTGGTACAACGGTCCTTGAGCGAATCCTCGGCAGCGCACGTCGTCCGGCTGCCGATCTCGGTTCCGGCGCACAGCCCGTGGCTGGCTTCGGCGGTCAGCGAATTCGCCGACGTTCTTGCCGCCATGCCGTGGAAGGAGAGTGCCACGCCGGTGCTCGCCGGAATCGACGGGCAGCCGCGCTATCGCCCGATGGAGGCGATCAGCACGCTGAGCCGGCAGATTGCCGAAACGCTCGAATGGGCCCGGGTAATGGACGTCGCGGTCGAAATGGGCGCCACGCGAGCTTTCGAAATCGGCCCCGGCAATGCGCTTTGCCGCATGTGGCGCGAGCGTCATCCGGGTCTCGATGCCCGGGCGCTCGACGACTTCACTTCTGTTGCCGGGGCCATTCGGTGGCTGCAGCGCGCCGAGTGATTCGACGATGAAGCCGCCTCGATCACGGTCGGGACCAGCGCCTCGCCCATGAGCACACTCGCGACGACGATCGGCGCCTATCTGGCAATCGGCGCCGGCGCCGGCTTTTTTGCCGGACTGCTGGGGGTCGGCGGCGGCCTGATCATGGTGCCGGCCCTGGTCATTCTCTTCGAAGGGATCGGCCTGCCACGCGCTTTCGTCTTCCAGATCGCCCTCGGCACGTCGATGGCCACCATCCTGTTTACGTCGATCTCGAGCCTGCGTACCCATCACCGCCACGGCGCTGTCATCTGGCCGGTGGTGCGAGCGATTGCGCCAGGAATCCTCGTCGGCACCGCCGCCGGCACTTGGCTTGCAAGGCACATGTCGGTACACGCGCTGGCGGTCTTTTTTTCCGGCTTCATGGTCTTCGTTGCACTGCAGATGACGATGAATCTCCGCGCCAAGCCGAGCCGCGCCCTGCCCGGCAATCTCGGCATCGCCGCCGTCGGTTCCGTGATCGGCGTCATCTCGGCGCTGGCGGCGATCGGCGGCGGGGCGATGACGGTACCCTTCCTGAGCTGGTGCAACGTGCCGATGCGCCGTGCCATCGGCACTTCGGCGGCGGTCGGCTTTCCGATCGCACTCGGCGGCACGCTCGGCTATATCGTCAATGGCATGAACATCGCCGGGCTGCCCGAATGGAGCCTGGGTTTCGTCTATCTACCAGCACTGGCAAGCATTCTCGCCACCAGTGTGATCGCTGCGATGTTCGGTGCGCACGCTGCGCATCGCTTGCCGGTCCCGATGCTTAAGAAGATCTTCTCCAGCCTGCTGATTCTGTTGGCAGTGAAGATGCTATTTCAACTGTTCGGATAGGCCGAACGGCATTGCCGCGTGCCGGGCAGCATTGATAGTGTCGCACCGAACAACCAGATTGATCTGTCGAAAGTTGTCGAATGACCGAAATCGCATTTTTGGCGATCTGCATCAGGCCAAGGTTAGCGATGTAACCGGGCCGCGGCCGCAAATCGCCCGAAAGTCGCTCTGGATAGTCCATTACAAGACAATTACTTAAATGGAGCGACTTGAGAGCTTCCCGCCACCGGCAGCTCAATGATCAGTAAGCCGTCACTGCACTTGCAGACGTCATTAGGCGGGATTGGGTCGCGAAGAGACCGGGTCCCCCTCGGTTTCATCGCCAGAAAGCTGCGTTTGAAGTTTCGCTTCCCGAAAGCTGTCTGTCGTCGATGAGTGCAGCCGACCCATTTCTGCCGTTCGATCCGGCGTGGTCTCAAGGTCTGCTTCCAGGAGTCAGCGGCCTTTAGTGCGCCTGCCGTTAGATGATGCCAAGATCGAAAGTCAAAGATATGATGCGGCGCGTTAAATTGGGGGCGGGACGAGCACGCCTGTTTCGACCACGATTCCTGGAGTATTGAACATGTTTGAGGATTTCGAGGAACACGACGACGGACCACGATACGACGCCCCGGAAGCGATCGACAGCATGGCGCTCTACCAATCGCTATCGAACCTTGTTTTTTTCGCCGACGACATTTACCTGCGTTCTCAGGCGCAAAACCTGAACCTCGTCGACCAGTTTATTACGTCACTGGAATACAAAGTATTGCGAGAGCTGTTCGACACAGACTCAACACCTGACACGCATTTTCTTCTCGCGCAGTCGCAAATGTGGATTTTCGCTGCTTATGAACTGCTGCGAACCTGGAGGCAACGTGCAAGTGAAATCATCAAGTGGCATGCGAACCACGGGCTTGAACAGAAACTGGCATCGCTGAAAGAACGGGACAAGGCCGGCTCGCACTTTGGGTTAACGATCAGGATTGAGCAGATCGAGCGCGTGCTGCATGACGAAGCGATCGTTGCCGAACTGGCCAGGCAACGCCGACATACCTACATTCCGTTCACACGTCTGGAGTGGGTTCGCGTGGCGCTTGCAAAACACGAAGTCAGCGGCAATCCCAATCAGGCGGCGCTTATGCCTGGTTATGGGCGCATCAACAACTGGTGCGGTTCGCTCGACTTTGAACTGGAGAATGGCAAGTACAGCATGGGCTATATCAACCGCCGCGACGTTGCTGACAGTATCCGTCATTTCGACTTCGCGGCCGATCCCCCTGACGACAAGCATATCGAAAGCTTTGACGTGTATATGGCTGGCAAGGGATTCGAGCAGGGCTGAACCGACCTAGGCAAAAGAAGATGAAGATAATCTCGGTTGCACAACTTCTCAACACGTCGGAGCAGATTCTTGACGATCTGCGAAGCCTCATTGTTCGCTCGTGCCCCCCGAATGGGGGGGCAGACCGTTTGCGGGTTGGCCTCGTACTAACGATCGCCGAGCAGTTTGAAGCGACGTTGCGACTAGCGAATGCCCAGATGAGTACGCATTCCGCCACGCATGTCCGGTCGATGATCGAAGCACTTATAGCGATGAAGATGCTTGAGTCCGATAGTGGCTACGTCGACCAGATGCGATACGAGAAATTGAGAGGCGAGCGACGCGTCTACAAAGGGATACTTGCTGACCCAAATATTTCTGAACACCTGAAGAAACCGATCAAGGAAAGTTACGACATTTGCAATTCAGAGTGTGAGGCTCTTCGCGCAGCGGGCCGCAAGCCGAAAAAAATCAGCGACGATCTTGGAACTGCGCAATTATGGCATTTGATTAGCCCATATTCGATGCTGTGCGCTTTCTCTCATAACGATCTTGCTGTCCTCGCGTTCCGGCATCAGGGTGAAAAGAGTATGGTCTACAAGCAGGACGAGCCTCCAGAGTTTGTACAGGCAGTGGTCTCCACTGCGTTGCTTGTACTCATGGATGCAACCCATCAGTTCGGCAAGATCGCCAAATTCCCCGTCGACCATTTCGACTCGGTTTTTGCGGCGATGAATCAGAAGTGGAGCACCGTCGTCGACACGTCATGTCAAGGTTCGCTCACGATAATTGCCGAGTCCTGAAGCAGCGCGTCGATACCATGAATGCGGACTCTGGAGTTGGTATTAGCGAGTGCACAGCCGATTGGCCCCTTGAGCCGACAACTCGTCAACAGCCGTCTGTGAGCGGTGTCCAGTTTCGAGGTATTTGAGACGCTCAAGCGCCCGATTGGTCGCTCTGATCAACGACCGCAGATGGCCGATTGTACTCATAGGGCATCGCGCCGGAAAGCGGCCACACGCCGCCATTTAAAGTGACGAGCGTGCAACCGGGTCTCAGACCGCTAAATCTCGGTCTGCTCCGAGATGAACTGGCGGATTCGATCGACGCCGGCGAAGCGGACGGTCGGCGTCATGTCAACGAGGACCAGCGCCGACAGGAAGGGCGGTCCTTCGCCTTCGGCCAGCAGCCCGATGACGCCGCCGAGCGAGGCGCCGATCAGTACCGGCGCTTGCTGACAGCTGGCCGCAACGACGCGCAGGTCGGCGACGAAGCGCTCGAGCGAATACTGGCCATCCGGTGACCAGCCGCTGTCGCCGTGACCACGCAGGTCCACGGCGATGGCGTGGAAGCCCTGCCGGGCAAGGCCTTGCGCCGTGTCTTTCCAAGCGTGGCGGGTCTGGCCACCGCCATGCAGCGGGATGACCGGCGGGTCAGACTCGTGACCCTGAACTTCGGCGACGAGTTCGATGCCGTCGTCGCAACGGAAACGCATTTCGCTCATTCGCTACGCCGGACCTTTCGTCGTCAGCAGCCGGTCGATGGCCTCGCCGATCGCCTCGCTACCCTGCGGGCGAACCAGTCGTTCGAGTTCGCGTCCGTCGCTGAGGAAGATCAGGGTTGGCCATTCCCTGACCCGGAAGCTGCGTCCCAGTCGCCGGCCGGGCCCGTCTTCGATCTTGACGTGGGCGAGTTCGGGATGCCGGCGCAAGGCTGCCTCGATCGACGCCTGCGCCCTCTGGCAATGCGGACACCAGGCGACGCCGAACTCGAGCAACAGCGCGCCCGGCCGGGCGTCGATTTCCTCCCGAGCCGGCGCGGCGCCAGCGTAGTTCGCTGCGAACGCCATCACCTGCGCCCCGATTCGATCGTCAAGGCGGCCTCTAACGCCGGGTGACGCGTTCGGGAAGGTGACCAAAGAAGGGTAGCACCAGCTTCCACGGAAAGGCCGGCACGACGCACGACTTCGGGCGTTTTTCGATGATTGCGGCCATCTCGCGCGCCGCCTGCTCGACCGAGATCGCCAAGGGCAACTGGCTGATGTCGACGCCGTCGACGATGTCGGTCTTGATGTAGCCGGGCGTGATATCGGTAATCACGATGCCCTGGCGCCTGAGTTCGATGCGCGCCGAACTTAAGGTACATCAAGAGCGCGGCCTTGCTCGCGCAGTAGGCGGCTTGCGTCGCGATCGGCTGCAGCGAAGCCAGCGACGAGATGCCGACGATGTGGCCCTTGCCGCGTTTCAGGAAGTGTTCGGTGGCGGCGTTGATCGTCGCGATCGCACCGGCGACATTGGTCTGGATCAGGTTGATCTCCTTTTCCAGTTCGCCACCGCCGACGTGCGTGACGTCATTGACGCCGGCATTGACGACGATCGTGTCGATGCCGCCCAAGCGGGCGATGAGCTCATGCAGCGCCGGCCCGACGCTGGCGGTCTGGCAGACATCGACCGTCGCCAGTTCGACGCGCAGGGCTTTGCCGCAAGCGGCGTGGATTTCATCGCGAAGCTGCTCGAGCAGCGGCAGGCGGCGGGCTGTCAGGCCGAGCGCGAAGCCGCGACGGGCCATTTCCAGCGCCAGTGCGCGACCGATTCCGGTCGAGGCGCCGGTAATGACTACGGTAAGTGGGGGTGTCATGGATTACTTTCGGTAAGTGGAAATCAGGCGACCCGGGCTGCGGCCAGGCCGACCCGGACAACGCGCGGCAGGTCCAGCGTCAACAAGGCCTCGCCGCCGACCTGTCGCAACCACGCGCGAACCTTCTGCCGGTCCGGCTCGCTCATTGCCGCGAGGGCGTCCATGACCCGCTGCGCCATCCACACCGGATAGCTGAGCGCGGCCCGCTCGTAGATGCCGCCGGCGAAGGGAATGCGGACGGTTTCCTTGAAGAAGCGCTGCGCCTTGCGGGTGTCCGCTGGCAGTACCGGAGTCTTGCGGACGGCGTCGGCACAACCCTGAATGAAGGGCAGGAGTTCGTCGAAGATCGAGCGCAGGGCCGGCTGCAGGGTTTCCGGCAGGGCGTCCTCGGACTGGAACTCGCCGCCGGCCGAACTGCCGGCGTCGAACATGCGTTCGATCCAGGCCTTCAGATGCGGGCGCGGCTCGATCAGTTCGCGCTTCGACCAGGGGTCGCGGCCGATGTGGGCATACAGCGGAGCGATCATGCCGTAGTCGGCGAGCGAGGGACGATCGCCGAAGAGAAAGTGATGGCAACGGAAATGGGCGTCGAGCCCGTCGAGCTGGACGGCCAGAAAACGGTCGAGCAAGGGACGCGACCGGTCATTGATGCCGAGCGGCGGCAGGTAGCTGTTCATCAGGTTGGCGAAGTGGAGCGAGATCCTGTTCTTGAGCCAGCCGGGAAAGCCCGGGACGAGGGCCTCGCCGAGATCGTGGATGAACAGGCCGACGTTCTCGTCACGATGGCTCCAGCGGGTGTGCATCGCCAACGGCAGCCAGAATTCGTCGCCCCACAATTCGAACAGGTAGGCGGCCATCTGCAGGATCGGCGAGGCCGGCAGCGCCGGACGTTCCGGAAAGCGCTTTTCCAAAGCATCGATGATGCAGCTGGTGTCCTGCAGGTACTCGCCTTCGGGGGTGATCAGCACCGGGAAGACGGTCGCGTTGACGCGCCGGGGAAAGGTCACCTTCGCCTCCCACAGGCTGCTGCCGCGCTCGACGAAGGGAATGCGCATGTGGAGCGCGACTTGCCCGCATAGAGCGACAACGGAAAGCCGACCTGGGTGTAGCGCTGCGTGTCGTGCGTCATCAGGTGCCTTTCCAGTGCTTCTTGAGCGGCAGCCAGTGCCCGAGGCCGAAGAGCAGGGTCAGCCCGATGCTGTCGAGCAGCGTCCGGGGTGGCTCTTGACGTACTTGAACGCGATCATCACTTCGATGGCATGCAAACCGAGTACGACGAGCGCGCCGGTTTGCAGCATCGACACGGCGCCGGCCGGCAGCGCGAGCAAGCCGGCGGTCGCGGCGAGGACGAATAGCGCTAGGCAGACGGCTTTAATGGCATTGATCACGGGATGACTCCTCTCGAGGTGGTGATGTTATTTGCTCAGGACGGTGTAATAGGCGACGCCAAGGTCGCTGGCTTGGCAGCCGGCGTCCTTGAGCGCGCCCTGCAAGGCCTCGCCGGCGAGTCGGAATGGCCCTGGCCAGCAAGTCTTCGTAGAGCCAAGCTCCAACCATCGGCGAAAGGAGGTCCTGGTCACCGAATTTCGAAACGCATTCTTTCAGCGGTGGAGTGGGCTTGGCGAAAGGCCCTGCGGGTTGTCGGCAAGCATGGTATACAGCGATGCCCATCGCCCCTCCAGAGACGCCAGACATTGAGAAGGTTCGCGCTGTGAAATTCTTATCCTGCTCTTCCAGATCGGCCAGGATTCGCGCCGTCCAATAAGCTGCGCGAATTCCTCCGCCCTCCGAGGAGACAAAGTAGACCGGAATTGTCTTTTCATTACTTTGTGATTTGTTCTTGTTATAAAGATCGTCAAGCCAGCTTCTTAGCGCAGAAGCCAATGTGCGTTGACACGGAGGATCGGTATTTGTCGTTGGAGCCTCCGGATTAGATGGAAGATTGGCGGCCGATTTGGCAGCAAAATACATTATTGGTATGCACAGCATTATGGGCACCAGAAATGCCAATGGACCACGCCAGGGAGTCAGGCTGATGCCGCGACCAACGGTTCGGAGTACATAGGCGTACGCACCGAAACCGATTAACGATATCGCGACCGTCCAAGCGTACATGTTGAACGCTGCGGTTTCGGTGGACATGGGGTTTGCCAATTGCACAACCCCCCCAATGACGTGATTGTCGGTTAGGCCCATGAGTCCAAGGGCGCCTACAACCAGAATCAGGAAGCCGAACCAGCCTGTTGATGTTCGTTGCTCAAAAAGCGATAACCAGCCAAATAGTCCCAACCAGAGGACGATGGAAAACAGCATGATGGGGAGCGCCATCGGTGGGGCTGCGTTATGAAGTCCACCAGGCAGGGAAACCGGGAAGCGGCAAGCGAAGAGTAGTAGCGCAGCTACAACGGGTAGCCAGAAGGGTGATATTTGGCCTAGGAACCAGTATTTTGAACGCCTCTCGTCAGTACCCCATACAGGCCACTTGCCCATGCGGTCGACCCAGCACCGGTAATAGTGTTGGCACTCCTTATCCTCGCTGGCGCTTAGTCTCCCGACCACAAAGCGCCATCCGCCGATCACCGCCAATAGGCAGAAAATTGCTAGCACAATGGCGGTATTCCTTTCGCCCACTTTTACAGCATCGCCAAACGCGGCTGCGCAAAGAAGTGACAGGATGATCAATGGCGCCAGGCCGAGGAGTCGTGCCCATTCGCAGGCGAATTTGTTCGCTAGATAGGAATGGGCGCG